>Ga0209172_10001146_pt1 | contig 60582 bp, 45 predicted proteins | sample LarsenN4metaG_FD_184113 | JGI IMG/M metagenome (GOLD analysis project Ga0209172, IMG submission 184113) | Hot spring sediment bacterial and archeal communities from British Columbia, Canada, to study Microbial Dark Matter (Phase II) - Larsen... ...
TCATGCCGGCCTCGCCTTCCCTCAGGATCGCGACGATCTGCGACTCCGTGAACCGCGACTTCCGCATGTGCCCTCCCGGATGCCCGGGAGTTTAGCAACGGCTGTCTACGAGAGGGGGAAGCTTACGGGTGGCGTCGTAGTAGCTGATGCGCGGGTTGCCCTGCGCGTCCAGCGCCAGCGAGGTGTACCACCCCACGTTCCCGGCGGCGTCCACGGTCTCGTGGACGAACGGCGTGCCGGCGGCGGGCGGCGTGCCCGCGGTCAGCACCGCGGCGGCCAGCGCCGCGCTGAGGGCGAATCGAGTTGACTTGCGCTGTGTGGTCATGCGTGGCCTCCCGACGCGAGCGCCGCACGCCCGGCTCAGTGCGCGGCGCCCCCCCGACATGAGCAACGCCCCTGAGTCGGACATGGAGGATTCAGAACTCTCCCGAACCGGGTCACGGCAGAGCCACGACTTGAGGTCGGGGATGTCGCATCACATCACAGGCTATAATGCTATTCGGCGAGCCATCCGACGGGCAACGGTTCATCGTCACGGCAAGTCGCCTCAAGAAATGTGCCACCCGCGGAGGCTGATGCCTCCTGGGTGGCAGGAATGTCCCGCGGCCGGGCAGGGCGCGTGCCGCGGGGGATGACGAACCCGCCTCAGGCGTCCGCGGCGTATCCGAGCGCGCGCAGCTTCTTGCGTGATGCGCTGACGCCCCCCCGGCGGGAACAGAGCCTTCCACGGATCGCGCAACCGGGTGCGGTTCGTGGACGCGGTGGCCGCGCTCGCCGTGCGGCGGTTCGCCGCGGGCGAGTCCGTGGTGATCGAGGTGGGCGATGCGTTCTGCCCGTGGAACGCGGGGCGCTGGCTAAGGCGGATGCGCTGTTCGCGGGAGAGCGCGGGGGTGTGGTGTCCGGAGATCATCCAGGCGAGGCTGCGGGCCACGTACCCGAGCGCTGGGTGTGCCACACGACCGCACGCGGCGGTGGCCCGACCGACCGGCACCCTTGTGCTCAGCCTCCTGGAGCCCGGTTTGCTAAGCCACCCGATCCGCCCTGGCCAGCTCCTCATATGATATGCCGAGGGGTGCGACGAGTTTGGCGCCTGCTCCAGGAATCGTCACTCGGTTTCGAACCCGTGGCTCGTGAACTTCAGGGTCCGGCTGTTCTCGGTGACCGTTCGCACGGTTTGCTCGCTCGCGCCGCCTGGCAGGTGCGCCTCGATCTCGAGCGTGACCGAAACCTCGGCGCCGGGCTGGCCAGCAAGGTGCGCGATCACCTCTTCCGCGATTCGGCCCGCGTCGCGACCCACGCGCGCCGGATCGAGTTGCACGGTGCCGTGGAAGCGGCGCGGCAGGCGCGGTGCATCGGGCGCTGGCTCTGCGCCGTCCGTTGGCCCACCTGCGGGAGGAGTTCCCGGCGCGGCAGGGCTGCCTTCCGCCGGCTTGGGCTGCGGGACTTCGGTGTCGAGCTGGCGCAGCGCGACACCGGGCTTGACGATGAGTCCGGCATCCTCCGCCCCCAGCGAGACGACCTGACCTCCGCGCAAGCCCCGATACCGACCCCCCAATTCGTCGTAGCTCTCGGCATAGGCAAACGTGTCGGACTGCCAGGTGAGCAGGGCCACGCCATTTCGCATGGCCTGCACAAGCACCTCTGGCCCAGCGAGTCGCGGCAGGTAAAGGTAGCGCGCGAAGTCCTCGACGAGCTGCCGCACCGGCACGTGATCGCCGCGCCACAGCGGCACCGCGTCCAGGTGCTTGCGCAGGATCGTGGAGCCAAGACTCGTGACGAACAGCTCTTCGCTCCGGAGCTTCTTGCTCGCTCGGACGGCAAGCGCATCTGAACCGGTGAGCCGCAACGCATGCCACTCGACGACCGCGTCCGGCGTCTTTTGCTCCGGCACGAGCACCCATTGATAGGTTTCCGGCAGGCGCGCCGTGACAGCCGCGTCCGCCGCCTGCTTCTGTGTTTCGGCCTGCCTCACCTGGAATGGGCTGAGGTCGAGCGTGTCTTTCTCGTCGACGATCGATTCCCACGCGAGGTACCTGCGCAGCCACTCGTCGAGGTCCTGCAGCCGCACCTTGTCGGCCGCCAGGAACACGAGCGTATTGCGATACAGGCGCGGCGTGTTGCCGCGCGATTCGAGGATCGCCCGCGCCGCGGTCTCCGCCGCGTTGCCTTCGTCCTTGCTGTACGGGTGTTCCGGCGGCAGCACGACGAGGCGTGTGTCAAGATCGTCCGGCACGTCCGCTCCCGAGCGCGGCAGCGAGTGAACACGCGAGAAGTCGCCCGGCTTCTTCAGGTCGGCGCGCACGCGCGCGTCGAGCTCGGCGGCCACCTTGTCCGGGTCGCGCTTCAATTGTTCGGCACGGTCCTCGGCGAGCTTGGTGACGGTGGGTTGCGTCGCGTACCAGGCGCGCGGGCCGTCCTGGTAGAGGTAGGTCGCCGCGGCCGCCAGACGGCGCAGCGCGTCGCCGAACACCGCGGGACTCTCGCCCGGCATCACGCAGCCGAGCTTGACGCGCCGGTCTTCCAGCCCGCGATGCGCGGCGGCGGCGGTCGGTGCTGAGCCGAGATAGATCGTGCGCGCCACGCGCCGCGTCGCGTGCAGCTTGCCGAGGTTGGGCACCTCGCCATCGATCTTGAGCGGCAGCGAGTTCGGCCCGTCCACGTCCTTCTCGATGATCGGCACCCAGTTGTCCGACAGATACCGCGTCAGCTCGAACTGCACCCGCGCGTCGTCGATCGGGATCGTCGAGGGCAGGATCAGCGGGTTGCGGTCGCCCTTCTCCCACAGGCTGTGGATCACCGCCGCCATGAGCCGCAGCACACCGCGCGTGCGCTGGAACTTGACCAGCGTGGACCAGTCCTCGTACAGGCGGTCGAAGATCTCGGGGTGAATCGGGAACGCGGCCTGGATGCGCTTTTCGTAGTCGGCGCTGCGGCACTCGGTTGGAAACTCCACGCCTTGAGCGCGGTACAGGTCGGCGAAGGCGCGCGCCGTCACGTCACGATGCTTGAACGCCTCCGGCCCGGGCAGCGGTTCGAACAGCCGCCGCCGCACGATCTCGAAGCCTTCCTCCGCCGAGGCCGGCCGCCACGACGACTCCACGCGCCCCACCACGTTGCGCAGGCGGTCGAGCGCTTCTCGCCCACGGATGCCGCCCACCTCCACGTCGTCGGCCTGCGCATGCGGCGAGCCTGTCGTGTCGGACGCCGGCAGCGAGATTACCAGCAGGCAGTTGCCCGCGAGCTTGGCCGACTCGGTGAGCGCCTGGGCGAAGGTGAACTGCGTCTCGAAGCTGCCCGCGGGCAGATCGCTCTGGTCATGCAACTGGCGCGCGTAGGCCACCCACTCGTCGATGAGGATCAACGCCGGCCCGTGCTCGCGCAGCAGCTCGCGCAGCACGTCGCCGGGGCTGGTCGCCTTCTTGTCGTCCTCCGCGATGCGCGCATACGCCCTCCTGCCGCCGAGCTGGTACGCAAGCTCGCCCCACAGCGTGCGCACGACCGTGCCGTCAGGTTTGGTAACGGGGTTGCCGGGCGAGATCTTGTTTCCCACCAGCACCACGCGCCGCGCGCTCGGCAGCTTCGTCACACCGGCTGCCGCCATCACCGCATCCACGCCCGCGAGATCCCCGGGCGCGCTGCCGCCGAACAGATGATAGAGCGCAAGCATCGAGTGCGTCTTGCCGCCGCCGAAATTGGTCTGCAACTGCACCACGGGGTCGCCGCCTTTGCCCGAGAGGCGCTCCACAGCGCCGACGAGCAGGCGTTTCAGGCTCTCGGTGAGGAAGGTGCGGCGGAAGAACTCGGCGGGCTCCCTGTACTCGTCGCTGCCTTCGCCCAGGTGCACCTGCCAGAGATCCGCGGCGAACTCGGCCTGCTGATAGCGCCCGCTCGCCACGTCGGCGTGCGGGGTGACGACTTCTCGCCAGGGCTTCAGCGTCCCGCTCGCTGCCGCCTCGATGAGCGAGCCGCCGGCCTTGCGCTTCTCGCCGCGCACTTGCTCGTCGAACACCAGCCGCCGCAGCTCCATCTTCATCTTCCCGACCTCGTCGGCCTGCGGGGCCGAGACGGCGGTGAGCAGCCGGGCCATCGAGTCCAGCGCGCGGTCAGCGTCGTCGCTTGTGAACGGCTCCTGGTGCGCCCACTTGTTGCGCCAGTCGCGCAGCTCCTGAACCAGCGACCGCTCGGCCCGGCCAAGCGTGCGGCCGAAGACGTCGTTCCACGTCTCCCACATCAGCTTCAGCAGGCCGGCCACGTCCCACTGCGCGATGGGCTTCTTTCCGAGCAGCGGGTCGTCGAGGAATCGTTGCACCGCCTCCATGCGGACCGACCCCGCCCTCGCCGCCGCCTGTATCTCACGCTCAACGAAGGGCGCGAGACCCGCACGCAGCAGGTCCATCGCCTTGCCGACACGTTCGTGGTTCGTGATGGCCAAGCCCGGTCTCCCGTCTAGTTTCCGTCGCTGACGCCCCACGCGAAACCGCGAGCGGCAATTCGCTCAATCACGTCGGCCGTGCGATTCCCCGCGCCGTCGCTGAGCTCCTCATCGATCACTGCCTGAGCGGCCCGGAGGGCTTCCTCACCGCCCTCGTCGCCTGTGTGAAACACGAGAACGTCGAGGGCCGCCATCCGTGCGGCCAGGATCTGGAGCGCCGCCATGAGCACACGATTCCCGCCGAAGGCGCCGCATCCCCAGAAGCCGGTGTGGACCATCACCGGTGTCCCTGAGCCACGGGAGCGAGCCGACTCGAAGATCGCCGCCCGGATCCCCGTGAAAGCGGTGACCAGGATTCGTTCGATCTCGTCGATCGTGTAACGCCCGTAGCCGCCGGGCGGTGCCGACATGGCGATCAGATTCGTGATGGTCGGCGGGTCGATTCGGGTCGTGGCGCGCCGAACGGCCGTCTCGTCCGCCCGAGCGAAGGCGTTTCCGTACAGCCCCTGCGGACGTCCCTCTGCCGGGTTCCTGTCGGTCGCGACGCGGCAGCGGCGCTCGACGCCCATGACCAGGACCGGAGTCGGCTGGCCGTCCTCTACGGTCACCGTCGGAAAGGCGCGGGCCTCCAAGGCCTCCTTGAGTGCGCCCAGGGCCGGGTGCTCAGCAACTTGCATCTCGTCCTGAGCAAAGAGCCCCGAGCCGTAAGCGACGAAAAGCTGCTGGTCGGCGAAGTTGACGTGCCACTCAGTTGCCTCTGCCGTGCCCGTCACGTGGGCGTAGTCGTAGAAGCCCGCCTTGGTCAGCAATCGGGTGCGGACCTCGTCGGAGTCACACTGCGCGGGCAGGGCCATCGCGTTCCACCGGCTGCATTCGAGGAAGCCCCGGTGCACGGACCCCGGCGGGCAGGACGTAGCGAATACCACCCGCTTGTTCGCGTGCCGCCAGATCGGAGGGTGTTCGGCCATGAGTGCCTGGGCCTCAAGCCTCAATGTCTCGAGCGGCTCGGGGCGATTGACCATCGTCTATTCCTCCGCTTGCTCGAACAGTGCTGCCTGCTCGGCCCTGGGCTTTCCATCCTCGCGTGCCAGGCGCGCGATCTCCGGCCAGCTCTGCACCAGCGCGTTGTATTGCAGCGCCTCGGCCGCGCGCTTCTTGCGTTCGCTCACCGTGTAAAGCCGGTAGGCGAGTTCGCGTGCGGTCTCGGCGCGGGTGCCGAGCCTGGCGACGAGCGCGGCGGCGGCGCTCTCGCCGCCGCTTTCCAGCGCGCGGATCAGGTGGTGCACGGCCTCCCAGTGCGTGAAGCGGGCGTCGGTGGCCGGATCCCAGTCCTCGGGCAGCTCGGCGGCCTTCAGCAGCCGCACCTTGCCGCGCTTCGATTCGAGCAGGCCCGCCTCGCGCAGGCCGTCGACGCTCGTGTTCTTGGCGCGCGCCAGCACGTCGGCCACGCCGAACTCGCCCTCGGCGAAGCCGTGCTGCTCGAACCACGCGATGGCGAAGCGGCTGTCGGCGTCGAAGTCCCCCTCCTGCTCGGCCAGCGTCTCGTCGAGCACCTGGTTGATGAGCGCCAGCGCCTCGCGCACGGTGAGCGGCGCGCCTTGCGCGTCGAGCACTTTGGCGTATCGCGTGTAGACGGCCATGCCGGGGCCGATGGCAGCCTGCGCCAAGTCCACCGGGGCGATGTTGCTGCGCTGTAGATGCGCGAGCGCCGCGGGCAGCTCGGCCTTCAAGGCGTTCAAGAACTCGCGGCGCGTGGCGGTGGGGGCGTTCGCCGAGCGCGGGCGGCAGACGAGGACGATGCTGGAGGCGAGGGCGTTGGTTTCCATCGCGATCTGGCGTGTGCGCATTTCCGTTCGAATCGGCCAAGTGCCGCTGATAGCGAAGCCGGCGCGGATTACGGCATCGAGGAAGGTCTCCCAGCCAGTGCTGGCCGTGCCTTCATCGCTCGCGCTTTCCGACTGCTTAAAGGCGTAGTAAATCGTCACCGGAAACGCCGGATGCGCCTGCTCGGCAAGCCGCTGCATTGCCCCCGTCATGCCCTCGAGGAAGAAGGCTTCGGCCTTGTCCTTGCTGCCGTGGCGGTAGGGGGTGGCGACCAGCTCTTCAGCCTTGGGCACTGCAAGCGTGGCGAACAGGTCGGGATAGACGCCTCTCAACGAGCGGCGCAGCCACACGTAGAAGAAGTCCGAGAGGTCGGCGTAGCCGATGTTGTCGTAATACGGCGGGTCCGTTGAGATGAGCTTATCGATCGACCCATCCTGTGTTGCGGCGTCTTGTTGTTTGCCTACGCCTAATACAGGCGGCCGCATCCAATTGAGCGGGTCAAATGAGTAGAAAACTGCGGCTTCAAGACTCCCGGTCGCGCTACCTAGGAAGTTCGGCTCCCCAAAGTCCCACATCATTGGCAACGCTTGCCGGCCAAAGCAGTGCTGTGCCTTTTCTCCCACAGCATTCCAACGGACAAGGTTGTTCCCAGTCATAGCTATGCGGTCAACGGCAAACGCCAAATACACCCCCACCGCCTCCGCATAGGCCGTGGCGCCGCTGCCGCCGTCGCGTAGCGGCTTGCCGTCGTCGGGGAGTCCCGCGGCCAGCGCGTCGCGGCGCACCTGCTGCATCGCCTCGCCCACCAGGTCCGAGAACGTCGTCAGCGCCACGAGCTGGCGCGGGGTGAAGAGGTCACCCCAGGTCGTGAGGCCATATGGCACGCAAGTGCCGCCGGTAAGTCGCGCGGGCACGTCGCCTTCCGGCCTCCACTCCGGCTTGGCCTTGCGCGCGGCCGCCTCGTGCTCCGGCGTCGGCGCCAGATACACGCGCCCCCGCTCGCCCTCGGCCACGATCGCCATCAGCCGCGCGCCCATCCGCCCGGCCTTGCCCTCGGCCTTGATGTAGTCGCCCGCGATCGGCGTGCCCGACATCAAGCAGCGGAAGTTCGCGCCGCGCGCGAGCTTCGTGCCGCTCTTGGCGGCTTCGGCATCTTTCGGCTTGCCCACCTTGACCGTGAACCGGTAGCTGCCGCGCTCGATGATCGGCTCGACATACGCCTCCTTGCCCGCCTTCGTCGAGAGCATGAAGGTCGAGGCGAGCGGCACGTCCACGTGCGCAAAGGCGGGGTTGGGGCTCTTGACCGTGCGCGCCCAGAGCCACGCGATCACCGTGAGCTTGCGGCCCACGTAGGGCTTGAGGTCCGGCCGGCCCTTGGCCATCTCGGCCGTGACCTCGACCTTGGGGTACAGGTGGCCGATGCGCTTCTCTGCCTCGTCGCGCATCCACTGGCCGTAGTGGCGCACGTCCTCCGCCAGGCCCTGCGCGCCCTTCCATTCGCGGGCGATGAGCGTCTTCTCCTTGCGCGCCTCGGGGCTCACCGGCGAGCGGCCCGCGAAGCGCGGCGGGATCTCGATCATCGCCTTGTTGATCAGCACCGCGACCGGATTGAGGTCGCTCGCGTAGGCCTCGAGCCCCAGCCGCTGCGCCTCCAGCGGCAGCGCGCCGCCGCCGGCGAAGGGATCGTGGAAGGCCGGCAGCCTGTGCCGGTCGAACAGCTCCTTGGCGCGCGGGTGGTCGGCGTGCTCGGCGCAGGCGCGGCGCCAGCTCTGCCAGATCTCGGCGCGTGCGGCCTGGAGCACGGTCTCGTTAGTCGTGTTCTCCCACTGCACCAGGTCCTCGATGATCTTGAACAGCCGCTGACGCTCCTTCTCCTGCGCCTTCTGCGTGGGGAAGAGATCCGGGTTGGCCGAGGGGTCGTCCACCATCTGCGCGAAGATCACCGCCCGCGCCGCCGCGAGCGGCCGGCGCGCCCACCACAGGTGCAGGGTCGACGGGTGGCCGTGGCGGATGCTCTTCTCGCGCGCGCTGGCCTGGTTGATGGCCTCGAGCGGGAGGGCGACTTCGATGAGTTTCTTGCGGTGAGTCATGCAGGCTCTCCAGCGCGACTCAGCAGATCGGCAAAGTCGTAGTTGACGCTGGTGACGCCGAAATCCGGCTCGCGCCAGAACGGCCGGCGCAGGTAGCGCACCCGGTGCCGGTCGTCGCCCTGAAACTCGACCAGCGCCAGGATGAAGTCGTCGGGCTTGTTGAGCGAATACAGGATCTCGTTCCTCGTCACGGTGACGGTGTCCGCGCCCGCGATGCGGCCCTTGACCTCGATGAAGCGCAGCCGGCCGGTGCCGGGCACGCGGCTTTCGATGTCGTAGCCGAGTTTCTCGCTCTCGCGGTCCACCGGATCGAAGCCGAGCCGCCGCTCGACTTCCATCACGATCGCGCGGGCACGCGCGGCGGCGGCCTGGGTGTCGGCAGGCGCGGCCGGCGCTGGCGCAGTACGGCCGGCCACCTTCGCGAGCAGCCCCATCGGCACGACGACGGCGCCGCCGAGCACCACCGGCGGCAGCGCCGAGATCTGCGCCTCGCGGTCCAGTTCGGTGAGCCGGCGCTCCAGCCGCGCCTGCAGCTCGTCCGCCCGGCGCCGCGCCTCCTGCGAGTTGAGTCGCGCCCCGGCCTTGCCCGCCTGTTCCTGCAGCTTGAGCTGCTCGGCGCGATGGTCCCAGTAGGCGATTTCCTTGGTGAGCCGATCCTTCACGGCGGTGCGCGTCTTCTCGATCCAGCCGAGGCGCCGCTCGCGCACTTCCTTCACGTGCTCGGGAACGACGGTGGCGATGGCATGGCCTTGCGCACGGTGTTCCAGTTCGCGCGAGATCCACGCCATTTCGGGTCGGGCGAGCAGGGTCGCGGCGGTGGGCTCATCGCCGGCGAGGGGCCGGTAGTCGAGGTAGGGCGCGTAGTGCAGATGGCGCGCCCGGCCTTCGGCATCCATTTCCACGTAGAGCAGGCGCCGCGAGATGGCGCGCCGCTCGCCGTTGGGCAGCAGGCTCGCGTCCTGGATGGCGTGCTCAAGGAAGAAGAGCACGCGCGGCGCGGTGCCGGGGTCGCGCTCGTCCACCAGCACCGCGCCCCGCTTCAGCAGGTCGCGCTGGCGCTCGAGCGTCAGGTCGAGCACGGCTTCGAGCAGCGGATGGCCGGGGCAGACGAAGGCCGCGAGCGGCTGGCCGGCGGGCGCGATCAGCGGCTTCTCGAACGCGATGCGCTCGTAACGCGCGAGTACCGGGTCGCCCGCGCCGATCTGGCGGTCGCGGTGGCGCACCGGGGCAGGCACGTGCGTCAGCTCGTAGCGGCGCGGCTCGCGCTCGCGGGCGGTGCCGCCGAGGCGCTTGAAAGCTTCGAGGAAGAACGACTCGATGTAGTGCGGCTGCAGGCGGCGCGCCTCGGCGCGCTCCATGTCCTCGCGCACGCGCGCGACGCGGCTCGCGTCCATCGCGTCGTGCGCGAGCGCGCGCTCTTCGAGCAAGTCCTGGATGTGGGCGCGGTCCACCGCGTGCTCGACGGCGCGCGTGAGGCGCGCGCGCACGTCGGGCCGGTCGCCGTAGCGGATGGCCTCGATCATCAACTCGCGCAGCGGTTTGCCCTCGAACTGGAGCTTGCCGAGCACGTCGAAGACCTGGCCGCCTAGTGCTTGCCGGGCCTCTTCGAGCTTTTCCAGCAGGCGGCGGTAGACGTCGCCCTCGCGCGTTTCCTCGGCGACCAGGTTCCACAGGTGGCAGACCTCGGTCTGGCCGATGCGGTGGATGCGGCCGAAGCGCTGCTCGAGGCGGTTCGGGTTCCACGGCAGGTCGTAGTTCACCATCAGGTGCGCGCGCTGCAGGTTGATGCCTTCGCCGGCGGCGTCGGTGGCGAGCAGCACGCGCACCTCGGGGTCGTGCAGGAAGCTCTCCTGCGCTTTGCGGCGCTCTTCGCGGCCCATGCCGCCGTGGATGATCGAGATCGCGCCGGGCCGGCCGAGCAGCGCGCCGATCCTCCGTTCGAGGTAGGCGAGCGTGTCGCGGTGCTCGGTGAAGAGCACGAGCTTCTGGCGCGGCGAGGGCACGGGCTTCGGAATGGCGCCGGCACCGTAAGGGGGCGGAGCGGGCTCGCCCGCGGCGAGCGCGGCGGGCGTGAAGATCTCGCCGAGAAGCTGCGACAGTTCCCGCCACTTCGTGTCCTGGCCGCTGCGGCGCACGTCGGCGGCGAGCGCCTCCAGGCGGGCGAGCGTCTCGATCTCGAGCTTGAGCTCGGCGATGGTGCTGGCGGCGGTGGCCTGGTCGAGGATCTCCTCCTCGGCCGCCTCGACCTCGTTCTCGGGCGCCTCCTCCAGGTCTTCCACGTCGTCGGCGTCGAGCACCGGGCCCGCGGTCACGGCGGCCGGAACCGCTCCGCCCCGCTGCAGCAGCTCCAGCTCGCGCAAACGCTTCTCCAGCCGCTCGCGGCGGCGGCGCAGGGACTGATAGATCGCCTCGGGCGAGGAGGCGAGACGGCGCTGCAGGATGGTGAGCGCGAAGCCGACCGTGCCGGCGCGCTTGTCGTTGGCGAGGGCCTCGGCACGGTTGAACTCCTCGCGCACGTAGTCGGTGACCTCCTTGTACAGGCGGGCCTCAGCGGGCGAGAGCTTGTACGGCACCGTGTAGGCGATGCGCTCCGGGAAGAGCGGCGTGCCGTCGAACTTGAGCAGGTTCTCCTTGACCATGCGCCGCATCAGGTCGGTGACGTCGACCTGGTGCACGCCGTCGCGGAAGCGGCCCTCGAAGCGGTCGCCGTCGAGCAGCGCGAGGAAGAGCTGGAAGTCCTCCTCCTTGCCGTTGTGCGGCGTGGCCGTCATCAGCAGGAAGTGGCGCGTGAGGCCCGAGACGAGCTGTCCGAGGCGGTAGCGCTTGGTGTACTTGACCTCGCCGCCGAAGAAGGTGGCCGAGAGCTTGTGTGCCTCGTCGCAGACGACGAGGTCGTAGCGGTTGTCGGGCGCGGCGAGCTTCTGCTGGACGTCCTCGTTGCGCGAGAGCTTGTCGAGCCGCGCGATGGCGAGATCGTTCTCGATGAACCAGTTGCCGGTGCGCGCGGCTTCGAGCTTGTCGTTGGTGAGGATCTCGAACGGCAGGTGGAAGCGGCGCGACAGCTCGTCCTGCCACTGCTCGGCCAGGCTGCCGGGGCAGATGACGAGGCAGCGCTTCAAGTCGCCGCGCGCGATCAACTCCTTGATGAGCAGCCCCGCCATGATCGTCTTGCCGGCGCCCGGGTCATCGGCCAGCAGGTAGCGCAGCGGCTGGCGCGGCAGCATCGCCTCGTACACCGCCGTGATCTGGTGCGGCAGCGGGTCAACGAGCGAGGTGTGCACGGCGAGCACGGGATCGAAGAGGTGCGCGAGGCGGATGCGGTGCGCCTCGGCGACCAGGCGGAACAGCGCACCGTCGCCGTCGAAGCTCCAGGGCCGGCCCTGCTCGACGACTTCGAGCCGAGCTTCGTCGTGGCGGTAAAGAATCTCGTCGGCCACCTTGCCGGCCGGATCGCGATAGACGAGCGTGAGGGCGACGGAGCCGTGCCACTGCACGTTCACGACGGTGACGGCGGCATCGGGAAGGATGCCGCGCACGCTCGCGCCGGGGGTGAGACTTTCCAGTCTCATACCTTGCCGGACATCCTTGACATGACGAGGCGTCTAGCAAGACACGGCGCCAGTTGCTCGCAATTTCGAGGCCCGGTTGCCGAGGATGTCGTCACGCCGCCCCTTTGCCGAGCAAGGCAGCGACTCTTCCCCCAGCGGTCGCGAAAGCCCCCGTCCCCGCGGTCGCGCTCGATGCCAGCCATGGCGTCGTCCACGAGCTGGCCGATGGTCGGCTGCTTCGCTTGGGCCTTCAGGTGCTGCCAGCGCGCCTCGGGCGGCACCCAGAAGATGGAGAGGGCGCGGTACTCGTCGGGGTCCTCGGGGTCGGCGCCGCTCTTCCTGTCGGCGATGAGCTTCGCGTGCTGTTCCTCGAAAGCGTCGGAGATGTACTTGAGGAAGATGAGGCCGAGGACGACGTGCTTGTATTCAGCCGCGTCCATCGAGCCGCGCAGGGCGTCGGCCATTTGCCAGAGCCGGTCCTCGTAGCCGACGGTGGCGGCGCTGGCTTCTGCCGCCTTCGCGTTCTTCACCTTCTTCCCCAAGCGCTACCTCATGAGGTTGTGCTCGAGTGCCGAGCCGGGGCGTCCGTCGCTTCGCTCCATCGCTCCGCGCAAGCGGGCGAATCTCCCCTCACCCCTGCCTGTTCCACCACCCCGTAACCGCCTCGACCACCCGCGCCTCGTTCGCCACCGGCTCCGGATACCCGCTCTTCCACGTCGCATCCACGCCGAGCGGCCCGCGGCACTGAACCCACGCGCCGCGCGTTTCCGTCCCCGCCGGGACCAGGTCACGGGCGCAGTCGAAGCGCGTGAACCAGCCCCACACGAACTCCTGCTCGTCGTCGAGCGACACGTCCTCGCTCACCGCCACCACGAGCTTCACCGCCGCGTACTCGGGCCGGCGCACCAGCGCCTCGACCACCTCGCGGCCCGGGAGCGGCGCCGCGCTCGGCGCGACCTCGGACGACACCCACCCGGCGGCCGCGCCGCCCACGGCGCCCCGCACCTGAACCGCCAGCACGCCGCCCCACTTGAGCCGCCAGTCGGCGATCCGCTCGTCGAACCGGCGCGGGTCGGGCACGTCGGCGGGCGTCAGCACCCCGGCGCCCGAACCGCCCCGAGCCCCCGCGGCCCCGGCCCCCGTCGCGCCACCCTCCGCCGCCCGTCGCACCCCATCGCGCACGCGCCCGGAGCCCGACTGTGCGTCCAGCACCATCTTGCTCCCCAGGTTCATCGTGTACGAAGTGAAATCGAGCGTGTCGAGCGGCACCCCGGGCAGCAGCATCAGGTCCTCGGCGGCGTCGAAATTGCGGGCGATGGCGCCGAACACGGCGGCGCGGTCGCGCGGGTTCACATCCGCGTCCACCAGCACGATGCACTTGGTGAGCGAAAGCTGCCCGGTTCCCATCAGGCCCAGGGCGGTCTTCCGCGCCTCGCGGGCGAAGCGGTTCCCGACCGCGACCACGAGCAGGTTGTGGAAGCCGGCCTCGAAGTAGGCCCACAGGTCCACGATCTCGGGGTGAATCACCTTGAGGACCCCGGTGAACATGTCCTGCACGGCCTCGCCCATCCACAGGTCCTCCTGCGGGGGCTTGCCGACCACGCTGGCCTGGAACACGGGCCGCTCGCGGTGGGTCACGTTTCGCACGTGGAACACGGGGAACGGCGCGGCGTGCGAGTAGTGCCCGAAATGGTCCCCGAACGGCCCCTCCATGCGCCGCTCGCCGGCGGGCACCACGCCCTCGATCACGAACTCGGCGTCGGCCGGCACCATCAGGTCCACGCTCGTGCCGCGCGCGAGCCGCGTCGGCGCGCCGCGCAGGAACCCGGCGAACGCCAGCTCGTCAATGCCCTCGGGGAGCGGCGCCACGGCCGCGAGCAGCGTGGCGGGGTCGGCGCCCACCGCCACCGCCACGGGGAGCGTCATGCCGCGGCTCTCGGCGAAGTGGTGGTGGAACCCGCCGCCCTTGCCGATCTGCCAGTGCATGCCCGTGGTCTTTTCGTCGAAGACGTGCATGCGGTAGATGCCGAGGTTTCGCTTGCGGGTCTCGGGGTGCTCGGTGAAGACGAGCGGAAAGGTGATGAACCGCCCGCCGTCCCGGGGCCACAGCTTGAGGATCGGCAGCGCCCCGAGGTCCGCCCCGAGCGCGTGCGCCTGCGACGGCCCGCGCCCGAGCCGCCGCGGGCGCGATGCCAGCACGCGCGGCAGCGACCCGCGCAGGGCCCACAGGTCGGACAACCGCTTCGGCGGCAGGGCGTGGAAGATCTCCTCGATCTCGGCCCCCACCGACTGCGCGGTGCGCCCGATGGCCCACTCGATGCGCCTGGTGGCGGCCAGCACGTTGACGGCGAGCGGGAAGCGCGCCCCGCGCACGTTTTCGAACAGCAGCGCCGGCCCCTCGGCCCTGGCCTCGCGGCAGGCGATCTCGGTCACCTCGTGCGCCCAGTCCACCTCGCGCGTCACGCGCTTCAGGTCCCCGCGCGCCTCGACCTCGTCGAGAAACGCGCGCAGGGTGGAGAAGCCGCGGAACTTCCTGCCGACCGCGCCGCCCCCGCGCGCCGCGGACGTGGCGGCGTGGCCCGCGGCGTTCGCCGCCGTCACCGCCGCCGCAGCGCCTGCCGCGCTCGCCGCCGAACCACCGCCAGCCGCGCTCACTCGAGATCCCCCTCTCGCCAGCCCTCGCCGCTCGCCTCGCCGAGCACGCCGAGCACCTTGTCGGTGAACCCGCTCACCAGCTCGTCGAGGTTCCTGGGGTTGCGGTACCACGGGGGCGAGACGGGCATGATCACGGCGCCGTCGCGCGACAGGCGCAGCGCGTTCTCAAGCGCAATGGACGAGAGCGGCGTCTCGCGCACGCAGATGACGAGCCGCATGCGCTCCTTGAGCGCCACGGCGGCGGCGCGGGTGATGAGCGTGTCGGCGATGCCGCACGCGATCTTCGCCATGGTGCTCACGCTGCACGGCACGATGACGTAAGCGTCGTAGCGATTGCTGCCGCTCGAGAACGGCGCGGCGAGGTCGGTGTCGGCGAAGGTCTTGCGAACGTGTGGCGCGAGGTCCGAGGGCTTGAGGCCGAGCTCCGAGTGCATCACCTGCCGCGCCCAGTCGGACATCACGAGGTACTTCTCGCCCGGGCAGCGCCTCACGAAGTCCACGCCGTAGGCGCTGCCCGACGCGCCGGTCATGCCGATCAGGTAGCGAGCCACCTACATCCCCCCGGTCCACATTCGCGCCGCGAGCGTCATCGCCAGCACGCACGCGCCGACCCACACGTTGACCTTGAAGAACGCGAGGTTCACGTCCTCCGCCCACTTCTGCTCGAGTCTGAGCAGCGTCACGGTCGCGCCGAACGCCACGGCGGTCGCCACGCCCCACGCCGCGCGCCCCGCGGGCACGCGCCACTCGGCGAGCGCCGCGACGAACGCCGCGAGCGCCGCGATCGCGGCGAGGTGGAGCGCCCAGCTCACCCGCAGCGCACGCCCGCGCCCGAGCCACGCCACCATGCTGTTCACGCCGTGCGCCCGGTCGAAGTCCTCGTCGAGCGTGGCGTAGATCACGTCGAAGCCGGCCACCCACGCCAGCGCGAACGCCGCGAGCCACAACGCGGGCGCGGGATTCGCGAGGTCCGGGTGCGCCGCCGCGTAGCCGGCAAGCGGCGCGAGCGCGAGCGCCGCCCCCACGCCGAAGTGGCACAGGGGAGTGAAGCGCTTGAGGTATGGATAGACGGCGAACACCGCGAGAGGCACGGGCGCAACCTTCAGGAACCACGGCCCGAGCGCCCAGCACGCGGCGAGGTACGCGGCCGTGCTCCCGGCGAGCAGCGCCCACGCCTCGGCGCCGCGCATGGTCCCGGCGGGAAGCTCCCGCGTGCGGGTGCGCGGGTTCAGGGCGTCGAGGCGGCGGTCAATCAGGCGATTGAGCGCCATGGCCGCGGTGCGGGCGCCGACGGCGGCGACGGCGATCAGGCCCCAGCGCTCCCACGGCAGGGCGGGACCGCGCGCGCTGAAGATGCCGGCCAGGATGAGCGGCAGGGAGAACAGCGTGTGCTCGAACCGCACGAACGAGGCGTACGTGCGGAGCCGGCGGGCAGGGTCAAGGGGGGCCGCGAGGCTGGACATGGTGGGGGCGCGCCGCGCGCGCGGAACGGGCGGTCCCGCGGTCGGCGCAGGCTGGACAGACTACGCGGGGCCGTGCGCGGCGTCGAGGCCGGAGGAGTGGGGTTCGGGCGCGGCGGGCGCGGTGCCGTCGGGCGCGGTGCGCTCGCCCCGCGCGGCGGCTGCTTCAGGCCGCCGCGGGCTGCTCGTCGTCCGCGGCGCCCTCGACGCCGGGCCACTGGCCGGCGGCCGCCGAGCGGATGAGCGCTTCCTGAATGAGCGCCCGGTCGCCGGCGAGGAGCAGGGCGAACTCCATCGAGAGCCGCGCCCGCGTGGCGAACGGGCGCGTCGCGGCGAGCGCGACGCCCGCGCCGCCGCCCGCGCCCGCGCCGGAGCCGGCCGCGGTGCGCGCCGCGCCCGCGCCGGAGTCCGCCGCGCGGCCCCCTGGCGCCGCGCCATCGCGCGGCGCGCCGGAGCGTTCGAACGCCAGCGCCGTGATGCGCGCGGCGAGGCGCAGCGGGTCTTCCATGTCGGGAAGCCGCAGGTACACGTTGACGACGCTCCCCTCCAGCTCACGCCGCGACTGACGGAGCGGCGCGCCCGGGAGCTCGACGCCGATGCCGGCGGGCGAGAACTCGAGCAGCCGCCCGGTGAAGGGCGACGTGCGGCTGCCGGCGAGCCCGAGGCGCACCGCGCCGGTCGCGAAGTCAATGCCCATGCGGTGCTCGTGCCGGCGCTGGCGCGGGAAGCTCGTCGCCCTGAGCGGCTCGGCCTCGGGGTCGGGCTGCGGGCGCGCGGCCGCGTCGTCCGCGTCGGGCGCGGCGGGATCGGACTTCGGCGCGACGCGCGCGGGCGCGAGCCGGCGCGGTCCCATCTTCGCGCGCTTCGCCTCGGCCTCCTTCTGAATGGCCTCGCGCAGCATCGAGGCGAACTCGGGGTCGAACCCGAGCACCTCGCTCGGCGCGGTGGTCTCGACGGTGAGACGGTCGTCGGCCTGGGTCCCGGGCGGCGCGCACAGGGTGTCGCCGGTCGCGGCCTCGACGGCGGGGAACGGCGTTTCGCCGGCGGGCTTCAAGACCCAGCGCATGCCGCCCCACAGGAGCACCTCGAGCAGCTCGTCGGGGCCGCGGAACTCGCGGATTTCGGGATCGAGCGTCTCGACGCGCAGGCTCTCGCCGAGCGCGGCGAACTCGCCGGGCGACAGCGTGAGGAGCATGTGGGGCATCAGGCGGCCGGTCGTGTCGCCCTTCGACTTGCGCGCGGGGATGGCGCGGAACCACTGCTGGATCGCCTGGTAGCGACGGGCGTGATGGGCGCCCGGCGGGCGCAGCTCGTCGAGGCGCCGCTGCGCCGCGAGCGCGTGAAACAGGCTCCCCTGGCCGACCGCGAGCACGAGCAGCTTCTCGTACTGAAGCACCGCGACCGCCGGACTGCCCGCGCGGATGCTGAGCGCCGCGAGCATGAAGCGCGTCGCCAGCACGTCGGGGAAGCGTTCCACGACGGGGCGCAGCGTTTCGACCCCCGCGGTCCAGTCCTGACGGTCCCAGGCATCGCGGAGGTCATGCCAGAGTTTCGCGTTCTCGTCGGTCACGGGGTGGGGCGGTCCTCGCCGGGCATGGTGCGGGCCGTGAAGGAGGTGGCCACGCTGGAAGTCATCGGCGCGCGCGGCGCGCGCCTTGACGTGGCGGCTGGCTGGATGCCGACATGAGCCCGGCGCGGGTGGGAGGCGCGAAGCCGCCGGGGGCGTCTCGACCGGCGCGGCGCCCGAGCGCGGGCGGGCGGGCGGAAGGTCGCGGCGGTGGGAACCCGGCCCAACCTTGGCGGGCCTGGTGTTGCCCGGCCCCGGCGCCGGGCCCCCGTGCCCCGGGCCCGGCGCCCCGACCGACAAGACAGCGGAGGCGAGTTCGCTTCGGCCAATCGGCCCCCGATTGCGATCAGCCTCGGCGGCCCCAACCGCCGCTGCTTGCCTGTCGTGGTTGAGGCCTTGCGGCCTCGCCGGTCTCCCATCGCAACCCGCGGACCACTCGCGCGCGACGCCGCGCGATTCGCGCAAGGTGTTGTCACTTGGCAGGCGCGAAGGTTCGGCGCCGGCCGCGCGCGCGGGCGACATCGGGGGGCACTCGTCCACATGATGTACGGCCCCGTCAACATCGGGACGGGCGACATCGCGCCGACGCTGGCGAAGATGGCGACCGCCGCGTTGCGCCGACGCCGGCGACGATCGCGACCGCTGCGTCACGCCGCCGAGACCGCTTCGTCACGCCGCCCGCCTGCCGCGCTCCGCGCAGCTCGCCGCGCGGCTCGCGGCGGCCGATGCGCTCCGACGCCCGCGCCCCGGCTCTCGCCCGGCGCTCCTCGGACCCCGCCACGCCCCCGAAACCTCCCCCTTGACGGCTGCACACCCGTGCACTATGGTCCCGCGCGTGCCAGGTCACTCGCCTCAACGAGTGAAGGAGGAACCGCCGTCATGCTGAACGACCGAGCTCGCGAGATCAGCCGCTTCATCACGCGGTACGCGCGCGAGCATGGCTACCCGCCCACCATTCGAGAGATCGGGCAGGCCTTCGGGATCGCCTCGACCAACGGCGTCCGCTACTACCTGGACCTGCTGGAGCGCGCGGGCCACCTCAAACGAAACGGAAAGATCTCGCGCGGCATCGAGCTGGCGCAGGCGCCCGCCGCGACGGGCATTCCCATCCTCGGCCGCGTCGCGGCCGGCCAGCCGATCCTCGCCGAGGAGTCGCTCGAGGGCACGCTCGACCTCGGCGACATGTTCGGCGATCCGCAGGGGCTCTTCGCGCTGCGCGTCCGCGGCGACAGCATGGTGGACGCGGGCATCCACGAGGGCGATTACGTCATCGTGAAGAGCCAGGAGCGCGCGAGCGCCGGGGAGATCATCGTCGGACTGCTCGGCGACGAGGCCACCGTCAAGACCTACCAGCCGCGCGCGGGCCGCATCGAGCTCGTCGCGCACAACCCGAAGTACGACCCGATCGTCGTGGAGCCCGGAACGGAGTTCCGCATCCTCGGCGTGGTGCGCGGCGTCGTGCGCACCGTGGGTCGCTAGCGACACGTCACCCCGCGGCGGCGGGGCGAAATCACGGGAGCCCGAGCTCCCGTTTTCTCGGCCCCGCCACTGCACAAACGTTCAAAGCCCCGCAGGAGGTAAGCCGTGGAACACGCACTCGCTCCCGAGATCAATCAGGCGCTTCGCGGACGCTGGGAGCCGGTCTACCGGAGCCAGCTCCACTACCTGGTGACGTGGAGCACGCGCGGCCGCCGTCCCGTCCTGCGCGACCGCCACACGCACGCGCTGTCCGCGCTCGTCGCTGAGGTGTGCGACGAGCGCGGCTTCGCCCTGCTCGAGGCCGCCGCCGGCCCCGACCACGTGCACCTGCTCATCGCGCTGCGGCCGTCGCACAGCGTCGCGAGCGCGATCCGCGAGATCAAGGGCCGCACCGCGGTGGCCCTGATCGAGCGCTTCCCGGAGCTGCGCGTCTGGCTGCGCGGCAACCTCGTGTGGGACGAGCGCTACGCGGTCGAAACGGTGAGCCCGCTGCGCCTCGAGCGCGTGCGCCAGCGCCTGCGCGCGCTGCACGCCGCGGACGACGACCTGGCGCAGGCGAGCTGAGATCGCAAGGCACGCCCTCCGCGCGCATGCCGGGTGCGGCGGCGCCGTGATTCGCTCGCGGCCCGCGCGGGGGCGGTTCGTGTTTCGCGCGGAGGGGCGATGCGTGCTTCGCGCGCGGGAGCGATGCGTGTCCCGCGCGCGGCATGCGGCCTCCGCGCGCGGCCGCCGATCGTGGCGGCTCGGACCCGCGCCAGGCGCCGGCCGCGACGCGCCCGCCCCACCCGCGCCCGAAAAATGCGAGAGGCGCGCCGGGAAACTCACGGCGCGCCCTCGCGCATCGTCCCCCCTCAGGACGATGCTTGCTACATCGCCGCCTCGCTCGCGCGCGCTTCGCCGCCGGCAAGGTCGCCGTTCGCGGCGCCGCCCAGGTTCAGCCAGTGGCCCGAGCGCTCCTGCTTGGTCGCGAGGTAATGAATGTTGTGCCGGTTGGGAGTCATGATGAGCGGGATGCGCCCGGTGACCTCGATGCCATGCGCGCGCAGACCCTGCAGCTTCGACGGGTTGTTGGTGAGGAGCTTCACGCTCTTCACGCCGAGGGCCTCGAGCATCTCGGCCGCGACGCGGTAGTCGCGCTCGTCGTCGCCGAAACCGAGCATGCGGTTGGCCTCGATGGTGTCGTAGCCGCGGTCCTGCAGCGCGTACGCGCGAATCTTGTTGGTGAGTCCGATGCCGCGGCCCTCCTGCCGCAGGTAGAGCACCACGCCGAACGGCAGGCGCCCGATCTGCTCGAGCGCGGAGAGCAACTGGTCGCGACAGTCGCAGCGCAGCGAGCCCAGCACGTCGCCGGTCAGGCACTCGGAGTGGACGCGCACCGGCACGTTCGAACGGCCGCGCACGTCGCCATGGACGATGGCGATGTGCTCCTTGCCGTTCTCGTCGGCGGTGAAGGCCACGGCGCGGAAGTTCCCGAAGCGGGACGGCAGGTCGGCGACCGACACGAGCCGCACGCTGGGAGCGCTGTGGACGGTGTCGGGCGCCGCGGCAAGGACGGTGCGGGCGCGGGGCTTCTGCTTCTGGCTCATCGGGTTCCTCCGGGGGCGTGTGCTTGCGTGTGCCCTATGGATGCCCGAGCGCGCCGATCGGTTACGAAGAAGTCCGCTGCACGAGCTTCCGGGACATCGGCCTGACATCCGGCCCGGATCCGCACGAGCCGCGGGCGACGCGCGCGGCGCGTGGTTTCCGGCGGGGCGCGCGGTGCACGGGCGGCCGAGGACGCGGCACGCGCCGCGCGCCCCTGCGCCGGACTCACCCGCGTTCCGCCTGCGCCGGGAGCGCCTCGGGCGCACGCGCGGTGGCGAGCGCCGACGCCGCGAGCACCAGGCTCGCGCCGAGCCACTGCCGCGCGCCGAGACCCTCGCCGAGGAAGCCCCACGCGGCGAGCACCGCGATCACCGGCTCGAGCGTGGCGAGGATGCCGGCCTCGGTCGGACTCAACCGCCTGAGCCCGGTGTTGAAGAGGAAGAACGGCACGAGCGTCGAGAACAGCCCGAGCAGCAGGAACATGCCCCACAGCTCGGCGCCGTAGCCGCGCGCGACGATCACCCACGGCGGCGTGACGCACATCCACACCAGCGCCGCGCACGAGAAGGTCCACAGCAGCAGGGTTTCGGGCGCGTAGCGCGCCAGCCCGCGCTTGGAGGCCACGATGTAGGCGGCGAAAAACGCCGCGGACGCGAACGCCACCGCCCAGTCGAAGAGCGTGGCGTCGCGCGTCGCGGGTGTCACTTCGCCGACGAGCAGCGCGGTGCCCGCGACCGCCGCCGCCACCGGGCCGGCGGTGCGCGCCGAGACGCGACCGCCGCGCATCAACGTCCACGCCACGATGAGCGACGGCGCGAGGTACTGGATGAGGATCGGCAGCCCCACGCCGAGGCGAGAGATGGCGTAGTAGTAGCTGCCCTGCAGCGCCGCGACGCCGACCGCGCCGAGCGCCACCATGTAGCCGAGGTCCTCGCGCCGCACCGCCATGCGCGCGGGCGCGCGCCACAGCATGATGGGCGCGAGCACGAGCACCGCGAACACGAGGCGCAGCTCGACGACCTCGATCGCCGGCACCGCGCGGTCGCGGAACACGAAGCGCGCGAGCGTCGCCGAGGTGCCCCACAGGAACGCCGCGCCGAACACCATCCACCGGCCGAGCGCGGGGGAGGCCGGCGCGGGGGAGGTCGTCGCGGGGGAGGTCGCCGCGGGGGAGGCGGGTCCGCCGGCGGCCGCGGCCACCCTAGAGGAGTTCGCGCCGTTCGAGCCGGTAGGTGCGTTCGACACCGTCTCTCCTGAGGACCAGCTCGATCCACGTGCCGGGCGGGCCCTCGAGGCGGCGCGTCAGGGCGACCACGTCGAGCGCCGCGGCGTCCTCGCCGTCCACGCGCACGACGACGTCGCCGGGGCGCGCGCCAGCCCGCTCGGCGGGCGAGCCGAGCGCCACCGCGACCACGCGCGGCACGCCGTCGCGCCGTTCGAGCTGGAACCCGGGGCTCGAGTACTCCCAGGGCCGGTCGTTCCACTCGTCGGCGCGGGGCTCGAGCCACGCGATGCGGTGCGGGTAGTCAATCACGACGCGGTGGCGGCGCAGCAGCGAGTAGCCGACGAGCCCGTCCACCTCGCGCTCGACGACGCGCGAGAGCAGCGAATGGAGGTCGCTCGTCATCACCGCCGCGTCGAGGTCGTCGCACGCGAGCGCGCCGCCGACGGCCTCGAGCTCGAGGCGCGGCACGCGCGCGAGCGCGGCGGGCGCTTCGCCGAAGAGCGTCGGCGCGGTGAGCCCGCGCACCGCGCGCCACGCGCGGTGGTGGCGCGCGCGCCGCTCGAGCGCGGGCTCGAACAGCACGCTCTTGGTGGCGCCGGTGTCGAGGACGAGCGTGAGCGGCGCGCTGCGCGCCGGCGGGCGCGGGTTCGACACGCGCCCGCGCACGAGCATCTTGCCGTCGCCGGCGAGGTCGAACGGCACGGCGACCGCGCGCTCACCGAGCACGCCGGCGAGCGCCGCGCGCGAGCGGGAGGCGCGCACGCGCGGTTCAGCCGCCAACCGCGCCGCGCCCGCGGCGGCGCCGTGGGCGGGGATCGGCACGAGCGCGATCCGCCCGGCGGCGTAGTCAATGGCGAGCGCCTCGTGCGCGAAGCAGTCCTGCCCGATGAGTCCGAGCACCGGCCGGTCGGTGACGGCGCGCACGATGGCGCCGTCCACGGTAAGCACGGGCGAGAGGAGATCGCGCTGGCGCGCGCCGAGGCTCAGCCGCTCGAGCGGCCGCGACGCGAGTTCGACCGCGTTGCGCGCCGCGCCGCCGGCCTCGGCGATGCCGAGCAGGCGCGCGAGGTCGTGGTCGAGGGCGAGGTGCCCGGCGCCCGTATCCAGCACGAGCGGCCCGGTGGTGTCGCGCGCGCCGCCACGCAGCGTGCCGGTGACGAGGATGATGCCCTCGACGTTCTCGAAGGCGAGGCGCTCGGTGCCCTCGGGCCACGCGAGCGAATCGAAGCGCGCCGCGGCGACGTGCCGCGCGCGTTCCCTGGCGGCGACGGACCGGCCGGTCTCGGGGGTGGTGGCGCCGGGCCGCGCTGTTCCGTGCGCGGCGGCTGCGCGCTGCGCGACCTCGGATTCGGCGGCCTGTGCGAGGCTGGCGATGTCGCCGCGCGGTCCACAGGCACCGCGTGCCGCCAGGGCGAGGTCGCCGGCGCCGCTCGCCAGCACCACCGCGCCCACGGCGCAGCGCGCGGCCCGTAGAAAGCGCGACATTGAGTCGCTCAAGATGTGTTCTAACAAGTCATTGCCACAATTTGTCAACGGCCGTGGTCGCGTCCGCGCGACATCTCGGCGCCCATCTCGACTCCCTCGCTGCCGGCGTCGAGCATGGTGCATCGGCCGGTGAAGTGGACGCCAGGCTCCATTACCACGCTCATGGCCGCAAGGTCGCCGATCACGCGCGCGCCGCTTCGCAGCTCGATGGTGCCGAGCGCGCGCACGTTGCCATCCACACGGCCGAGGATGAGCGCCTCCTTGACCTCGACGTCGGCTCGCATCACCCCGTGCTCGCCGACTTCGAGTCGCTCGCAATTGAGGATGTCGCCCTCGAACTCGCCGTCCACGCGGAACGTGCCCGTCACCATGAGCGTGCCCCGGAAGCTCGAGCCCACCCCTACCACCGTGTTGGGGGGCGGCGGCCCGGCGTTCTCGTTACCCTTTGAGCGGAACTTCATCATCCTCGCCTCCCTGGCTCGACCGACCGCCCCGCGGAGCGGGACCGAAGCGTCGCACGAAGCCTCACCTCATGCCTGCGCTCCGACTCGACCGCGCGCCGCGCGATCGTCCGGCAGCGCGGCTCGACCTTCGAACTAGAGCACGCCCCAGGCTTCGAGCAAACGCTCGAGGTCTTCCTGACCGTAGTACTCGAACGTCACCTTGCCGCCTTTTCTGCCGGCGGCGATGGAAACGTGGGTTCCGAAGCGCTGCTGAAGCTTGACCTCCCACTCGCCAAGCCCGCTTGCGGGCTTTTGGGAGCGCGGCCGCGAGTGCTGGCGGCGCAGCCGGCGCTGAACGAACGCCTCCGTGCGGCGCACGGAGAATCCCTTCGCCTGCACGTAGCGTGCGGCGCTCAACACCTCGCCCGGACCCTCGAGCGGCAGGAGCGCCCGGGCATGTCCGGCCGTCAGTGTTCCACGTGAAACCATTTCCCGCACCTCTGGCGGAAGCCCAAGCAGGCGAAGGGAGTTTGTAATCGAGGAGCGCTGCTTTCCGACCCTCTCCGAGATCTGGTCGTGGGTCAGGCCGAGCTTCTCGATCAGCGTTTGGTAGGCGTGCGCCTCGTCCATCGGGTTCAGGTCCTCGCGCTGGATGTTCTCGATGAGCGCGAGCTCCATCATCTCCCGGTCGGTGACGTCGCGGACCACGGCCGGGATCTTTTCGAGCCCGGCGAGGCGCGCCGCCTTCAAGCGCCGCTCGCCGGCCACGAGGACGAAGTCGTCCGCGCCGTCCCTGCGGACGATGACGGGCTGGAGCACGCCCGTTGACTTGATGGACGCCGCCAGCTCCGACAGGGACTCATCGTTGAACCGCGTGCGCGGCTGGAACGGGTTCGGCCCAATGCGGTCAAGCTCGATCTCGCGCACGCCGGCCGCCGGCGCCTCGTCGAGCCCGGTTCCCGACGTCGTCGGGATGAGCGCCTCCAGACCGCGCCCCAGAGCCTTTCTATGCATGGTCCAGAACCTCCTTGGCGAGTTCCCGGTAGCTCTCGGCTCCGGTGCTGTGCGGATCATAAAGAACGATGGGTTTGCCGAAGGACGGCGCCTCGCTGAGTCGCACGTTGCGGGGGATGACCGTCTTGTAGACCCGCTCGGCGAAAAACTTCCGCGCCTCGTCGGCGACCTGCTGGGACAGGTTGAGGCGCGAGTCGAACATGGTAAGCAACACGCCCTCGATACGGAGGCCCGGGTTGAGGTGGTCCTGAACCAGGCGGATGGATCCGATCAACTGGGTCAGACCCTCAAGCGCGAGGTACTCGCACTGGAGCGGGATGAGCACCGAATCCGCGGCGGTCAGGGCATTGACCGTAAGGAGCCCGAGCGATGGCGGACTGTCCACGAGCACATAGTCGTATTCCGAGCGCACCTTCTCGAGGCAGCCGCGCAGCCGGTTCTCGCGCGCCATCATCCCGACCAGCTCGACCTCGGCGCCCGAGAGGCGCTGGCCGGCCGGCAGCAGATCGAGGTTGGCGAGCGCGGTCGGCGTGATGGCGGGACCGATCTCGGACTCGCCGATCAGCACCTCGTAGGTCGTGAGGCGTTTGTCGTTGCCATTCACGCCGAGGCCGCTCGAGCAGTTGCCCTGCGGATCAATGTCCACGAGCAGCACGCGGCGGCTCTCCTGCGCGAGGCAGGCGCCCAGGTTGATCGCGGTGGTGGTCTTGCCGACGCCGCCCTTCTGGCTGGCAATCGCGATGACTTTGCCCATTCCGTGGAGTCTCTGCGGGGGCGGACATCGTGCCCACCGTGCGGGGATTGGTGGAGGGGATCAGCGCGGGGCAAGATAGCGCGCGGCGATGCGCTTCAACAAGCGCAATGTTTCACGTGGAACGTTCCCGCACAAAATGGCGCAATTCGCTCAACGCCTGACGAAACGCATGACGGTCGTAAGCCCGTCTCCGATCCGGTGCTCGCCGGCAAGGCGCCAGTGCTCGTTCCACGCGTCGTCGGAAGCGATCTCTTCCTCGCGTCGCGTGCCCTTCCAGAGAAACGCCGAGCCTCCGGGGGCGACGACCGCGGCCGCGAGCCGGAGCGTGGGGCCGAGCGCGAGCGTGGCGCGCGACGTGAACCCGTCGAACGCACCGAGCAAGCTTCCGCCGATCACCAGGTCCTCGAGCCGGCCAAGTTCGACCGACACGCGAGCGAGCCCAAGTTCCTGAACCGCGCGCCGCAGGAACAGGGTTTTCGTTCGCCGCGACTCGACGAGTGTCCACGACTCTCCCACGCCGAGAAGCGCGAGCGGGATCGCGGGCATGCCGCCGCCTGATCCAAAATCCATGTAGCGCTTGATAGCAAATGACTTCATCCACGCGGCAGGAGCGATGGATTCGGCCACGTGGCGCTCCACCACGCGGTTTTCGTCATTCCGAGAGATCAGGTTGGAAACCTTCCGGTTCCACTGGAGGATCAGCTCGCAGAAGCGACGCAAACGCTCCGTACCCTGTTCGACATCGAACCCGGCCGCTTCGATGAGTGGCGCGAGCGCGCTCCAGTTCTGGCGCACCAGAATCCCGCCGACCTCGGGCCACACGGCGACCGCCTCCGCCCCCTGGGGGCCTTCGCGAAGCGGCGGGGCCGGACGGTTCGAGCGTCCCGGACGACGCGGTCCGCGGCGCTCACCCGGCGCGGCCGGGCGAGGGCTTCGTCCGCTGCGCTCCGAGCGGAACCGATCGCCGCCGCCGGAGGGTGCTCCTTCGCGACCGCCTCGCTCAGGACGAAACCTCCCGGCGCGACGCGGCCGCTCGCTCAGTCGAGCGCGACCGGGCTCCGACCGGCCGGGTGCCCGTTTGCCGGACCCCGTCCCACGGCGGTCAGATCGCTCATACGAAATCGAGTAATCACTTGTCTTGTTTTCATATCTGCGCCTGGATAGAGGGCGCTCTCCGGCGCGCAGGCCGCGCGCGGACCGACTTTCGTCACCCGGGCGCCCGCGACGGAAGTCGCTGCGCTCAGCCCCCCCGCGCCGGAACCCGCCGCCGCCTTCGCCATCGCGCGCCGGCCGTACGCGGCGAACGCTTCCGCCCGCGGCGTCATCGCGGGCTGGCGCGCCCCGGGAAGTCCCTCCACGGAATGGGCGGGAAGGCCGCGCGGCAGGCGCGCCGCGTGATCGGAAGGGACGCGAACCGCCTGAGGGACGGGGAGACGACGGACGCGCGGGTAAGCGGCGCGGATCGCGGGACGGCCGGGAGTCGGTCACCGCGGCACTCTACCACGCGCGAGACGCGCGAACTCCGTGTTCGACCCTCGCGCCCACCGAGCGCGCCTCCGCCGAGACGCGCCCCGCGCTCGTCAGCCCGCCGTGCGCGCGCGCCGCGCCAGCACCATCAGCACCGCGACGTCGGCAGGCGAGATGCCCGCGATGCGCGAGGCCTGTCCCAGCGTGCGCGGGCGCACGCGGCGCAGCTTCTCGGCGCCCTCGCGCGAGAGGCCGGTCAGCGCGCCGTCCCACAACGCGTCGGGCAGGGCGCGCTGATCGAGCGCGGCGGCGCGCTCCGCGGTGCGGCGCTGGCGCTCGATGTAGCCGCGGTAGCGGACGCGCACCTCGAGCGCGGCCTCCGCGGCCGGCGGCAGTCCGCACTCGAGGCCGAGCCCGCGCAGCCGCTCGAGTGTGACGCCCGGCCGCGCCAGCGCATCGAGCGCCCGCATCGTGCGGCGCGGCCCGTCCGCCGCCGCGCCTTCGAGCCCGGCGCCGCCCGCGCCGATCGCGCCGCGCGCGTCTTCCTCCATGGCCGCCTCCGGAAGATGCGCGCGCGCTGCGTCGCTCGCGCCGGCCGCCGCGCGCAGCCAGCGCTCCGGCACCGCCACCGACACGCGCGCCAGGCGGCGCTCCTCGGCCTCGATGGCCGCCACCTTGGCGCGCACCATGTCGAGCTGCTCGGCGCTGATCAGCCCGAGCGCGTGGCCGATGTGCGCCAGACGTTCGTCGGCGTTGTCGGCGCGCAGCAGCAGCCGGTGCTCGGCCGCCGAGGTGAACATGCGGTACGGCTCGCGGTGCTCGCGCGTCACGAGGTCGTCCACGAGCACGCCGATGTACGCCTGATCGCGCCGCAGCGTGAAGGGGCCCTCGCCGCGCACGCGCCGCGCCGCGTTGACGCCGGCCACGAAGCCCTGCGCGGCGGCCTCCTCGTAGCCGGAGGTGCCGCAGATCTGCCCGGCGAGGAACAGTCCGGGCACGCCGCGCACCTCGAGCGTCGCCTCGAGCTGGTGCGGCAGCACGAAGTCGTACTCCACCGCGTAGCCGGGGCGCAGCATCTCGGCGCGCTCGAGCCCGGGCACGGTGCGCACGAACTCGAGCTGCACGTCCTCGGGCATGCTCGACGACATGCCGTTCACGTAGATCTCCGGCACGTCGCGGCCCTCGGGCTCGAGAAACACCTGGTGCGCGACGCGCTCGGGGAACTTGACCACCTTGTCCTCGAGCGAGGGGCAGTAGCGCGGGCCGGTTCCCTTGATGGCCCCCGAGTAGAGCGGTGAGCGGTGGAGGTGGCGGCGGATGACCTCGTGCGTGCGCTGGTTGGTGGCGGTGAGCCAGCACAGCACCTGGTCCACCTCGAGCGCGGAGGTCCAGTGGGAGAACGGCTGCGGCGGATCGTCGCCGGGCTGCGGCCGCACCGCGTCCCAGGCGATGCTGTCGCGGTGAAGACGCGGCGGCGTGCCGGTCTTGAGCCGCCCGCGCTCGAGGCCGAGCCCGGCGAGGCACTCGGACAGCGCGCGCGCCGCGTGCTCGCCGAGGCGGCCGCCCTCGACGCGGCGCTCGCCGACGTGAATGAGCCCGTTGAGGAAGGTGCCCGGCGTGATGACCACCGCGCGGCACGCGAGGCGGCGGCCGTCGTCCAGCTCCACGGCGGCCACGCGCCCGCTGCGGTCGAGGCGCACGTGGTTCGCAATGCCGGCGACGCGCTCGAGGCCGGCGACACCGGCGAGCAGCCGCGCCATCTCCGCCGAGTAAAGCGCCTTGTCGCACTGGGCGCGCGGCGACCACACGGCCGGGCCGCGGCCACGGTTCAGCATCTTGAACTGAATGCCGGCGCGGTCGGCGACCACGCCCATCACGCCGCCGAGCGCGTCGAGCTCGCGCACCATGTGGCCCTTGGCGATGCCGCCGATGGCCGGGTTGCACGACATCTTCGCGGCCTCGTCGGGCCGCGCGCTGAGGAGCGCCGTGCGAAGCCCCATGCGCGCGCACGCCACGGCCGCCTCGCAGCCGGCGTGCCCGGCGCCGACGACGACCACGTCCCACGCGCCCTCGACGGCGGAAGGCGTGGCGGCCTCGCGGGCCGCGCCGCCCGCTGCCTCGCGTCCCCCGGCGCGCTCGATCACGTCACTTGCCCACGCAGAAGCGCGCGAAGATCCGCTCGAGCAGATCCTCGCCCACCGTCCGGCCGGTGATCTCGCCGAGCGCGCCGAGCGCCTCGCGCAGCTCGAGCGCGACCAGCTCTCCCGGCTCGCCGCCGCGCGCCGCGGCCGCCGCCCGGCCGAGCGCTTCGAGCGCGCGCGTCATGGCCTCGGCGTGCCGCGGGTTCGAGACGGCCGCGGCGAGATCGCCGCGCGCGACGCCGCCGGCGCCGGCCGCGCCGCCGAGCGCCGCGACCAGCGCGTCGCGCAGCGCGCCGAGGCCCTCGCCGCGCGCGGCCGAGACGCCGACGCACGCCGCGACCGCGGCGTCCCCGGGCAGCACGGCGCGCACCTCGACCTCGCCGGTCACCGCGGGCAGGTCGCGCTTGTTGAGCGCCACCACGGCACGGCGGCCGGCGAGGCGCGCGGCGATCCAGCGGTCGGCGGCGTCGAGCGGCGCCGAGGCGTCCACCACCCAGATCGCGAGCGGGGCGCTCTCGAGCGCCTCGCGCGCGCGCGCCACGCCGATCGCCTCGACGGCGCCGGCGCCCTCGCGCAGGCCGGCGGTGTCCGACAACGTGACGCGCACGCCGGCCAGCTCCACCGCCTCGCTCACGCGGTCGCGCGTGGTGCCGGGCTCGTCCGAGACGATGGCGCGCTCCTCGCCGAGCAGGGCGTTGAAGAGCGACGACTTGCCGACGTTGGGCCGCCCGACGATGACGGCGCGCACGCCCTCGCGCACGGCGCGCGCCCACGCCGCGCCGGCGAGCAGGCCCTCCATGTCGCGCGCCGCGCCGGCGATCGCCGCCACCACGTGCGGCGGCGTCTCGACCCCGCCCACGTCCTCGGCGAAGTCCACGCGCGCCTCGACCTCGGCGAGCGCGTCCTCGAGCCGCGCGCCGAGGGAAGCCACCGCGCGCGACAGCCCGCCGGCCAGCTGGCCGAGTGCGAGCGCGTGCGCGGCCTGCGTCTCGGCGCGCACCACGTCGGCCACGGCCTCCGCCTGCGCGAGATCGAGGCGGCCGTTGAGGAACGCGCGCAGCGTGAACTCGCCCGGCCCGGCGGCGCGCGCCCCGGCGCGGCGCAGCGCGGCGAGCACGCGCGCGGCGGCGATGCGGCCGCCGTGGCAGGAGACCTCGACCACGTCCTCGCGCGTGTAGGAGTGCGGCGCGCGGAACACCGCGGCCACGACCTCGTCGAGCCGCTCCGACCCCGGCTCGACCGCCCAGCCGTGGTGAAGCGTGTGCGTCGCGGCGGCGGCGAGCGGCGCGCGGCCCCGGAACACGGCGTCGGCCACCGGCAGCGCGCGCGGGCCGCTGACGCGCACCACGGCGAGGCCGGCCTCGCCGGGCGCGGTGGCGAGCGCGGCAATGGTGTCGTCGGTGTTCAGCATGGCCCCCGAAAGGACGCCGCGCCGGACCTCCGAGGAGGCCCGGCGCGGCGGGTGCGTGGCGGGACTACTCCTCGTCGCTGGCGCGCCCGGCGAAGCCGGCGGGCGCGACGGCGATGCGTTTAATCATGCCGGTCCCGAGCGCGTAGGTCTTGACCCGCGCGTCGTCCTTGAGCGTCTGGTGGATGATGCGGCGCTCCTGCGCGTTGAGGTACTCGCTCACCACCTCGTCGCCCGACTCCACGGCGCGCTCGGCCATGTCGCGCGCGATCTGCTCGAGTTCGGCCTCGCGCTGGTGCCAGAAGTCGTTGATCTCGAGCTGCAGGTGGTAGCGCGAGCCCTCGCCGCGATTGACCATGCGGTTGAGCAGGTGCTGAAGCGCCTCGCGCACCTCGCCCTTGGGGCCGGTGAGCAGCTGGTCGTCGCGCGCCACCTGGACGCTGACGTCCACATGGTCGCCCTCGGCGCGCGCGCTCACCGTGGCCTCGAAGCCCATCGCGGCAAGAAGCTGCTCGGTCCAGCGGCGCCCCTCGGCCTCGAGCTGCTCGGCCGTGAGCCCGCGACCTGCTTCCCCGCCGGCCGGCGGCGCGGCGCTCGCGACCCCGACGGCCTCCTCGACGCCGCCCTCGCCGGGCGCGCCGGCGGCCATCGCCATCTGAGACGGCGCCGTCCCGCCGCGCCCGCGTCCTCCGCGGCGTCCGCGGCGGCGGCGGCGGCGGTCGTCGTCGCCGGCGCGCCCGGTGGCGGCCCCGGCCGGAGCGCCCTCGACCGGCTCGACGCCCGACTCGAGGCGTCCCTCCATGACCTCCCCCGTGCGCGCGGCGGCGCGCTCCTCCTCGAAGCGGTCCTCGCGGCGCGGCTCCTCGCGGCGGCCTTCGAAACGGCGCTCCTCGCGCGCGCCCTCGCGGCGGCGCTCGTCGCGTACGGCCTCGCGGCGCTCGCCGCGCGGCTCCTCGCGGCGGCCTTCGAATCGGCGCTCCTCGCGCACGCCTTCGCGCCGGCGCTCGTCGCGTCCGCCCTCGCGGCGCTCGCCGCGCGGCTCTTCGCGGCGGCCTTCGAAACGGCGCTCCTCGCGCACGCCTTCGCGCCGGCGCTCGTCGCGTCCGCCCTCGCGGCGCTCGCCGCGCGACTCCTCGCGGCGGCTTTCGCGCGCACCGGCCGCGGCGGGCGCGCCCTCGCGCCGGCCACGGTCGCCGCGATCGCGTCCGCCCCGGCCGCGGTCGCGCCCGCCGCGCTCGCGGCGCCGCCGGTCGCCTTCGCGCTCGGCCTCCGGCTCGTGCGGCGCGCCGCCCGGCCGGGGCGCGACACGCACCTTGTACGGCCGGGCGCCGAACCCGAGGAAGCCGCCCGAGCCTTCCTCGATCATGGTGATCATCACTTCGGCACGCGACAGCCCGAGCGCCTCGAGCCCCTTGCGCACCGCTTCGTCGAGCGTCCTGCCTTCGAACACCGAGCCTCGTGGCTCCATGAGCGATCTCCGCGCCGCGCGGGACGCGAGCGTTCCGGTGTGCTCCCGCGGCGGCTTGCTGCGAACCAGTGGTGGGTGGCGGGCGCGCGTCCGCGGGCATGGCCCGTCTGCGCGGCGTCCCGGCCGGGAGGGCCCGGCCGTCCGGCGGCCGGGAGCCCCAGCGTACTTCGCCGCGACCGCAACGGTCACGGCCTGTTTGGCGCGGGCCCCGCACGACCCCCGCCTCCGGCCGCCGCGCTCCGTGCGGGCCGCGCGGCGCCGGCGATCAGCGGCGCTTCCTGCCCTTCGCGGCCGGGGCCGCGGGAGCGGTCGCCACCGCCGGCGTGGGCCCGTCGTCGTGACGGAGCACCAGCCACTGCTGAAGCGCGGTCAGCAGGTTCATCACCGTCCAGTACAGCACCAGCCCGGACGGCAGGTTGTAGAAGAACACGACCATGACCACGTTCATCAGGTACATGGTCGGCGCCTGGCGCGGGTCGGTCGGCGACAGCTTCTGCTGCAGCAGACCGGAGCCCATCATGAGGAGCGGCAGCAGCCGGATCGGGAAGCCGGCCACGCTGAACAGCGTGTCGGGCGCCGACAGGTCGTGCATCCACCCCACGAACGCCGCCTGACGCAGCTCGATGGCGTTGAACAGCACCTGGTAGAGCGCGAGGAACAGCGGCATCTGCAGCAGGAGCGGCAGGCAGCCCCCCGCGGGGTTGACCTTGTGCTCCTTGTAGAGCGCCATGAGCGCGGCGTTCATCGCCTGCGGGTCGTTCTTGTACTTCTCGCGCAGGCGCTCGACCTCGGGCTGCACCTTCTGCATCGCGCGCATGCTCTTCATGCTCGCGACGTTGAGCGGGTGCAGCGCGACGCGCACCAGCGTGGCGAGCGCGATGATGGCGAGGCCGTAGTTGCGGAGCAGCGCGTACATCCACTCGAGCAGCTGGAGCAGCGCGCGGCTGAACGGGACGATCCAGCTCCAGCCGAAGTCCACCGCGCGCTCGAAGCCGACGCCGAGCGCGCCGAGGCGCTTGTACTCGGTGGGCCCCACGTACAGCAGGTATCGGTGGACCGGCAGGCTCGCCGACGGCAGGCCGGAGACGAACGCGTTCACGGCCACGTCCTGCATGGGCCTGGCGCCGGGCCCGAGCGCACGCTGTTCGTCGGCGCTCAGCGGGCGCAGCTCGGCGCTCGACACCACGCCGCGCGGCACGGCCTGAACGGCGGCGACCGCCGACAGGAAGTAGCGCGTCTGGACGCCCGCCCACACGGCATTCCCGTCGAAGCTCCGGGGGCCCTTCTGGAGCCCGCCCGGGTGCTCGCGGTGGATGTTCTTGCCGACGAGGCTGGTGGCGCGCAGCTGGCGCTGGTCGGCGGGCAGGTCCGCCTCCGTGACGAGCGGCCACGAGCGCGTGATGAGCGAGTAGTCGGACACGCGCCACGCGTCGGGCACGCCGCGGATCTCGACCGCGTAATCGAGCGCGTAGTCGCCGGCGCGCACGCGGTAGGTCTGTCGCACGAACAGCCCGGCGCTGTCGGCGTAGGTGAAGGTCAGCGCGCGCGCCGCGCCGGCGGCGTCGAGGCTCTCCTCGACCGCGTACACCAGGCCGTCGAGCGCGCGGCGCGAGCCGGCCGAGCCGAGATCGAGCCCGAAGGCGGGCCCGCCGGCCAGCACCACGCGGTCGCCGGGCTCGACGGGCTTCGCCGGGTGGTGGTGCACGGGCCTGCCCGAGCGGCCGGTGACGCCGTGCGCCGAGGCGTAGCCCTTGACCTCCACGGCCACGAGGCGCGCGCCGCGGTTCGAGAAGCGCGCCACGTAGAGCGGCGTCTCGAGCGTGACGCTGCGCTCGAGTTCGCCCGCGATCGCCGCGATCGGCGTCACGCCGAGCGCGGGCGCGGCGGGTGCGGCGGGCGCGGGCGGCGGCGGCGTCCCGGCCGGCGCGGCCGGCGCGGGTGACGCGGCGACGGGACCCCCCGCCAGGCTGTCGCCGGCGGCGAGCGTGTCGCTCACCGCCACCGGGCGCGGGCGCTCGGGCTCGACGTACTTGCCGAGGCCGACGAGGCGCAGCAGCGGGTAGTAGAAGATGAGGAAGATCGCCAGCAGGACGACGGCGATGATGGTTCGACGGTCCATGTCAGGGCACCGGATCGTAGCCGCTCGTGCCGAGCGGGTGGCAGCGCGCGAGGCGCCGGAGGGCGAGCCACAGGCCGCGCGCGCCGTGGCGCTCCACGGCCTCGCGCGCGTACTGCGAACAGGAGGGCACGTGGCGGCAGTGGCCGCGGGTGAAGGGCGACACGACGAGCTGGTAGGCGCCGATCAGGGCGAGGGCGGCGGCGCGCACGTCAGGACTCCCCGGCGAGGACGGGGCGCAGCGCGCCGGCGGTCGCCAGCAGGTGCTCGACCTCGGTGGCCAGCTCCTGGTGGGGCGCGACGAGCGTGTTGCGGTGGGCGACGAACATCAGCAGGTACCCGTGGTGCGGCACGCGCGGCCAGCGGCGGCGCACGATCTCGCGCAGCCGGCGGCGCGCCCGATTGCGCTGCACCGCGCCCCCCACGCCGCGCCGGCTGGCGACGAACCCGACGCGGGTCGGCTCCCCCGGCCGCGCCAGCGACACGAGCAGGCACAGGCGACCGCGGTGCGCGGTGCCCGAGGCCTTGACGGCCTCGAAGTCCCGCGCCGAGCGCATGCGGTGCTCGCGGGGCAGGCGCTCGGAAGGGTGCTTGGTCATGGGGCGTCGCCTCGGGCGTGGCCCCGAAGTCCGGGCCCGCGGGCGGTGCCGCGGCCCGGAAGAGGGTGTGATCAGCGCGGAGAACCGCACCGGAACGGTGGGCTCAGATCGGCGTCAGGCGCTTGCGGCCGCGCGCGCGTCGGGCGGCGAGAACCTTGCGGCCCCCCTTGGTCGACATGCGGGCGCGGAACCCGTGGGTCTTGGCCCGATGGCGGTTGCGGGGGCGGAACGTGCGCTTCATGGAACGAAACCTCGTGAGGAGTCGGAGACGGTCGGAAAAGGACGCGGCAGCGTACGGGAAGCCGCGAAGGCGCGTCAAGAACGGGCGGCCCGCGGACGGGCCGGCGCGCGCCGCGGCCGCGTCCCCGCCGGGCTCGCGGGCGCGCCGCGGCGCGCCCGCGCACCCCGTTGCGGGGAAAAGGTTTCGCTCAGGCGCGGCCCGCCGTGCGCCGATAATCCGAGCGAACCTGGCCCGCCTCCCCGGAGGGCGCTTTCCCGCCCCTGGCCGGGCCTCCGGCAGCGCCACCACGGACCCTCGCCCGTTCATGAGCGACTCGACCGACGGAACCGGACTCCGTCTTCCCTCCGCCCGCGAGCTGTCGCCGGTCGCGCAGCAGTGCGCGGTCTGGTTCCGGAGCCTCGCGCGCGCCGTCAAGACCGCCCGGCTCTATCGCGGCGGCGACAACGAGGTCGTGGAGGCGATGCGCGACCAGCTGTGGGACCAGCTCAAGCCGGCCCTCGAGGCGGCGGGCGGCTGGGCGCTCCGCGTGTACGCCAACGACATTCGCCTCGAGGACGAGATCGTGGTGCGCGGCGCGCTGCGCAAGCCGGGCGAGGAGGACAAGATCGGCGGCCCGGAAGAGAAGCTGCCGTTCCTGTTCTACGGCGACGGCATCCGCGGCATCACCTTCGGCGCGCGGCTCTCGCGGCGCGAGTTCGACGCGCTGTTCGACGCGCTCGTGGCGGCGGGACGCGGGCGCAACTCTCAGGACGACCTGATGACGCTGCTGTGGCAGGCGAACCTCGGCGCGCTGCGCGTGGACACGGTGCCGCCCGAGCAGCAGATCACCCTCTCGACGCGGCGCCCGCGCCGCCGCGCGAGCGCGCTGCGCGGACAGGCCTTCGCGTGGGGGGCGAGCGGCGCCGAGATCCGCTCGGACCTCGGCCAGATGGCCGGCGCGCAGGGCCTGCACCGCGACACCTTCGACGACTGGCGCCTGCCCGACGTGCACGCGCACCCGCCGCAGGCCTACGCGGCGCTGCTGCCGGCGGTCGAGGCGTCGAAGGCGCGCCTGCTCGAGGATCTCGCGCGCGAGAACGCCACGCCGTGGACCGCCGTGGCGCCCGATTTCATCCGCGCCGTGGTGCGCCTGTCGCCCGAGGCCGACACGCGCTGGGCCTTCTGCCACAGCGTGGTGACGTGGCTCGCCGCGGCGCTGCAGAGCGGCGCGTGGGGCGAGGCGGAGCAGGCGCTCGGCCTGCTGCGCGAGCTGGACCCGCGGCGCGTGGTGATCGCCGAGCAGCTCGCCGAGCGCCTCGCCGAGATCGACGTCGAGCCGCTCGTCGAGCTGCTCGACGAGGACGACGCCACCGAGCAGGGCCGCTTCGTCGGGCTCATGGTGCAGATCGGGCCGGCGGCGGTGCAGGTCGCGAGCGAGCTCATGTGCCGCTGCACGCGCCAGCGCGCGCGCGCGGCGTGCGTCACCGCGCTCTCCTACCTCGCGGCCGACGATCCGGCGGTGCTCAGGCCCCTGCTCGACGACCCGCGCTGGTACGTGGTGCGCAACGCGGTGTTCGTGCTCGGGCAGGTGGGCGGGCCGGGGCTCGCCGACCTGCTGCGCCCGGCCGCGCTCCACGAGGAGCCGCGCGTGCGGCGCGAGGTGGTGCGCGCGCTGTCGTCGCTGCCGCGCGCCGAGCGCACGCCGCTGCTGGTGCTCCAGCTCGACGCGCGCGACCCGCAGCTGGTGGGCGCGGCGCTCGCGCAGCTCACGCGCGAGCCGAGCCCGCGCGTGTCGAAGGCGATCCTCGAGCGCATCGAGGACCCGGCCTTCGAGGACCTGCCGGCGGACCTGCAGCGCGCGTTCCTCGGCGCGCTCGCCGAGATCGCCGACCGGCACACCGTGCCGGCGCTCGGGCTGCTCCTCAACCGCAACGCCGGGCTGTTCACCATGCGCAGTCTGGTGCGCGACGCGGCCGCCCGCATCCTGGCGCGCGTCGGCGGCGAGGACGCGCTGCGCATCCTCGAGGAGGGCCTGCGCTCGAAGACCGAGGCGGTGCGGCTGGCGTGTCTCGAGGCGATGTCCGACCCGCGGAGCGCCGCATGAACCAGCCGTCCGGCCCCGGCGCCACCGCCCGCCCGCCCGACCAGCGCTTCCGCGAGCTGGGGCTCCAGCTCGTCTCGCGCCTGTGCGGCACGGTGCGCATCGGACGCACCTACCAGGTCGGCAACCAGGTGTTCAACGCGCAGCTCGAGACGTTTCTCGCCGTGCTCCGCAGCATTCTCGAGGAGTGCGAGGAAATGGTGCTCGTGGCGCTCGACACCGACCTCTACCTGAACGGCTTCCGCCTTCCGATCCGGCCCGCCAACGTGCGCTTCCACCAGTACGTGCTGGACGAGTTCAAGCTGCGGCAGATCGCCGGACTGCGCATCGAGAAGGGCGCCGAGCGCGAGGAGATCGAGAAGTTCTTCGAGCTGTTCATGCAGCCCGACGTCTACACCGGCACCTCGCTGCTCGAGGCGTGCCTCGCCGCCGGCCTCAACCGCGTGCAGCCCGCGGTGCACGCCTCGGCGGGCGGGGACGACGGTTTCGGCGGGTTCGACCCCGAGCCGGAGGAAGGCGAGTCCGCCGGCGCCGAGGCGCCGGCCGGAAGCTTCGCCGACGCCGCGGGCGACGCCGCGCGCGCGCGGCCCGGGCGCGCGCCGAAGGGCGCCGCGCGCAAGAGCTACTGGATGGCGATGGCCGGCGTGCGCTCGCTGCTCGCGCCGACCTCGGTGCAGGAGCAGGGTCCGCCGGACCTCGAGATGCGCAACGCCAAGCGCGTCGTGCAGCCGCTGGTGGACGGCGCGTTCGAGAACGAGCCGGTCATCGTCGGCCTCACCACGCTCGGCAATCACGACGAGTTCACCTACGCGCACGCCGTGAACGTCACCATGGTGGCGGTCACCATGGGCCACTACCTCGGGCTCGACCGCCGCTCGCTCGCCGATCTCGGGGTGGCCGCGCTGCTCCACGACGTCGGCAAGAACGCCGTGGCGAACGTCATTCAGCACCCGATCGAGGAGTTCACGCCCGAGGAGCGCGCCGCCGCCGAACGGCACCCGCTCGAGGGCGTCAAGATCCTGGCGCGCGCGACCTCGCTCAACGCCTCGTCGCTGCGCTGCATGCGCACGTCGCTCGAGCACCACGCCGGCCCCGGCGGGCGCGGCTACCCGGCGCTCGGCGAGTGGACGCCGAGCGTGCTGTCGAAGATCGTGGCGGCCGCCGACGCCTACGTGTGCCTGCAGACCTACCGCAGCCGCCACGGCGCCAACGTCACGCCCTACCAGGCGCTCGGCATGGTGCTCGGTCCGCTGCGCGCGCACTTCGAGCCCGCGGTGCTGTGGGCGCTGGTGCAGGCGGTGGGCTTCTACCCTCCGGGCCAGCTCGTGGAGCTCGACGACGGCCGCATCGCGCTCGTGCTGCTGCCGAACCCGCAGGACCTCGAACGGCCGAGCGTGCGCATTGTGGCGCGCGCCGACCGCCGTCGCATGGAGCCCGAGGAGCGCGTGGAGTACCTGCCGCTCCCGCCGAGCGTCTCGATCCGCCGCGCCCTCAAGGCGGAGGAGTACCCGGAAGACCCCGACCAGACCGGAGAGGACGCGGCGTAGTCCGGCGTTGCGGCCGCGCCGCGCCGCCGGCGCGCGAGGCTCAGGCGGCCTCGCGCTGCTCCGCTTCGGGGATCACCGCGTCGGCGAGCGCGAGGGGCAGGCGCACCCAGAAGGTGCTGCCCTCGCCCGGCTGGCTGTTCACGCCGACGTGGCCGCCGTGCAGCTCGGTGAGCCGCTTCACGAGGTGGAGCCCGATGCCGAGCCCGCCCTTGCGGCCGCCGCGGCCCTGCACGCCCTGGCCGAACAGCTCGAAGATGTGCGCGGTCTCCTCCGGCAGGATGCCGGGGCCGCGGTCGGCGACCTCGACCAGCGCCCACGCGCCGTCGCGGCGCACGCGCACCTCGACGCGGCCGCCCTCGGCGCTGAACTTGATCGCGTTCGCGATCAGGTTGGTCAGCACCTGCCGCATCTTGACCTCGTCGAGGGGCAGCGCGGGCAGCGCGTCCCGCACCTCGAGCGCGATCTGGGCGCCATGCTTCTCGGCGAGGCCGCGCGAGCTTTCGCACGCCGATCGCACGACCTCGTCGAGCGCCAGCGGGCGGCGGCGCAGCACGAGCTTGCCGCTCTCGATGCGCGACAGGTCGAGGATGTCCTCGATGAGTCCCATGAGCCGCCCCGCCTCGCCGCGCAGCCGGCGCAGAAACTCGCCGCGCTGCTCGGAGGCCAGCTCCGCGTCGTTCTCCTCGAGCAGCTCGGCGTAGGCAATCACGGTCGAGAGCGGGGTCTTGAGCTCGTGGCTCGCGGTCGAGAGGAACACGTCCTTGAGCTGGTTCATCTCGGCGAGGCGCAGGTTCGCCGCCTCCAGCTCGCGCGCGCGCGACGACAGGCGCTCCATGGTCTCGGCGCGCTCGATGACCGCTCCGACGTGGTCGGCGAACATGCGCAGCATGTCGCGGTGGTGGTCGCGAAACGGCTCCGGGTGGTTGATGCGGTTGACGTTGAGCACGCCCACGCAGCGCTCCCCGACGCGCAGCGGCAGGGACAGCGCCGAGGTGATGTTGCGGTTGGATTTGTAATGCAGCGCCAGCGGGTGCGCGGACTCGTTCGACAGCAGCACCGGCTCCCCGCGCTCGGCGACCCAGCCGGCGATGCCCTCGCCAAGGCGCTTCCTGGCGTTGCGCGCGAACTCGGACTCGAGCCCGTACGACGCCTGCGTCTCGAGCAGGCCGCTCTCGGGCCGGTAGAGCATGATCGACGCCTGCTGCGCGCGCAGCGTCGAGACCACGCGTCGCACGATGATCTCGAGGATGACCTCGAGGCGCAGCTGCAGGTTGAGCGTGGTCGAGACGTTGAACAGCGCCGACAGCTCGGAGAGGCGCGTCTGCACGTCGCGCGTCTCCTGCTCCTCGCGCAGCAGCGCCTCGCGCATGCGGTTGAGCTCGGCGTGCTTGAGCCCCGCGTAGAGGCAGAACACGAGCACCAGGCCGCCGAGCCCGACGAGCGACTGGTAGGCGTGCTGGGGCGCGAGCGTGTCCTCGACCGTGGCCGCCAGCTCGGCCAGCGGGAGGTAGAGGAGCGGCACGGCGAGGGCGAGCGCGGTCGCGACCACGCTCATCGTCGCCCACAGCATCCACCCGCGGCGGTCGAGCAACGCCTTCCTGGAGCGGGAAGAGGGGTGATTCAACTGAAGTCCTTCCGGTGGACGTCGAGGGTCTCGGGTCCGGCTCCCCTTCGTTATCGGTCCCGCATCCTCGCGACATGAGCGGGAATCTCGGTCTGCTACAGTGCCCCGCCGTGCACCGACGCCTTCCCCCCTGGGCCGCCCTGGCGCTGGCGGCGCTCGGCCTCGCCGCGCTCTACGCGGGGCCGCTCCGCACCGGGTTCCTGAACGACGACTTCCTGTTCCTCGAGGAGGCCCGCGCCCGCCCGCTGGCCGAGTCCCTGGCGCGCCTCGGGGCGCTCGGGAACTACTACCGGCCGCTCTCCCGTCAGGTGTACTTCGAGGCGCTCGCGCCGCTCGCCGGCGGGCATCCGCTGGTGTTCCACGGCGTCAATTTCGCGATCTTCCTCGCCGCGCTCGCGCTCCTCTACCGGCTGCTGCGCGGGCTCGCGCCGCGCCCCGGGGCCATGGCGGGCACGCTGTGGTTCGCGGTGCTGCCGTTCCAGCGCGTGAGCATGACGTGGATCTCGTGCAGCCAGGACCTCCTCGCGCTGGCGCTGGCGCTCGCCGCGGCGGCGCTCCACCGCGCCGGCCGCACCGCGCTCGCCGCGCTCCCGGCGCTGCTCGCGTTCGCGAGCAAGGAGTCGGCGCTGCCGCTCGCCGCCGGGCTGGTGGCGTGGGACCGCTGGATCGCGCGCCGCCCGTGGCCCGAGGCGCTGCGCCGCGCCGCTCCCGTGGCGGCGGCGACCGCGGCGTGGCTCGGCGTCATGGCGGTGATGCGCATGCGCCACCCCGAGTCGGCGGCGTTCGTGCGCTTCGGCGCCGGGGACTTCGCGGCCGGCGTGGCGCACGGCCTCCAGAGCCTGCTCGGCCTCGATCACCCGCCCGGCGTGCTCGCGGGGCTGGCCACGCGCGCGCCGGACCCCGGGGCGCTCGTCGCCCTCGGGGGGCTCGCCTTCGCGATCGGCGCCCGCGCGCCCGCCGCGGACGCGGGCGCGCCGGCCGCCGCCGCCGCCGGCGCGCCGCTCCCCGCCCCGCGCGCGGCGCTGGCGTTCGCCGCGGCGTGGTTCGGGGCGTTCGCGCTCGTCACCGGGCCGGTGGCCTACGCGTGGAGCAGCTACTACTACACGCTCGCCGCGGTGGGCGGCGCGGCCGCGGTTGCCGTGCTCGCGCGCCGCGCCGGGCGCGTCGCGTGGGTCGCCCTGTGCGCCGGGCTGCTGTGGTGGCACGCGGGCGCCACCGCGCCGCGCGCGTTCGCCGTCGCGGGCACGCCGTGGGTGTGGACCTCGCACCTCACCGCCTTCTACTTCGAGCGCGTCGCCGCCCTCACGCGCGACCTCGAGGCCCAGATGCTCGCGCGCGAGCCGCGGCCGGCGCCCGAGACGCGCTTCTTTTTCGCCACGCTCCCGCCCTTCGCGGGCTTTCAGATGGGGAACGGCGCGCTGATCCGCGCCCTGTACCGCGACCCCACGCTCCGGTCGCACTTCTACTCGCAGTACTCGGAGAGCACCGCGGCCGGAGGGCCGGCGCGCTTCCTGTGGTGGGACGGCGACTCGCTGCGCCCGCTCTACGACGCGCGCACGCCCGACCCCATGTTCCAGGTGGGCTCCGACCTGCTCGGCCTCGACCGGCCGCGCGGCGCGGCGTACGCGTTCCGGCAGGGGCTGGCCGCGGGGGAGCGCCGCGAGGACCACCTCTACTGGCTGGGCTGGGCCGAGCTGTGGAGCGGCCGCCGCGCCGAGGCCGAGGCGGCGTGGCGGGCGTGGGGCGCGGTGGACGACTCGGCCCTGTGGAACCGGCGCCTGCGCGAGGTGCAGACGGTGCACACCTACGCGCCGGGCGATACGGTGACGCAGATGCGCCTGCTGCTCGAGGCGGTGCGCGCCGGCATCGGGCGCCCCGAGGCCCATGCCACGCTCGGCTTGCTGCTGCGCGGGCGGCGGCTCAAGTACGCGGTGCTCGAGCTCAAGGTCGCGGCGTGGCTCGACCCGCGCGACGCGCAGGTGCGCCGCGAGCTGGTGCTGGCGCTCGCCGAGGCGCGGCTCGACGACGCCGCGGCGCGCGAGCTGGCGGCGTACCGCCGCCTCGCGCCCGGCGCGGTGGACCCGGAGATCGAAGCGGTGGCCCGGCGCCTCGCCCCGGCGGGCGGCGCGGGCGTGGTGGAGTTCTGACGCGCGCCGCGCCGACGGCGCGCCGGGAGGCGGCACGATGCACGGCGGACGGGTGACGATCGAGCGCTTCGAAAGCGCGGTGCTGAAAGGCAACCGGGCGGGCGATCCGCACGTGCGGCGCGTGCCGGTGTACCTGCCGCCGTCGTACGACGCGGCGCCGGAGCGGCGCTACCCGGTGCTGTTCGCGCTCTCCGGATTCACCGGGCGCGGGCGCATGTTCCTCAACGACAACCCGTGGGCGCCGTCGTTCGACGACCGGCTCGACGCGCTCATCGGCGCCGGGCGCTGCGGCGAGATGATCGTCGTGATGCCCGACTGCTTCACGCGCTACGGCGGCTCGCAGTACCTCGACTCGACGGCCACCGGCCCCTACGCGACGCACGTCGTGTCCGAGCTGGTGCCGTGGGTGGACCGCACGTTCCGCACGCTCCCCGACCGCGCCCACCGCGGCGTGGCGGGCAAGTCCTCGGGCGGCTACGGGGCGCTCGTGCTCGGCATGCGCCACGCCGACGTGTTCGGCGCCGTCGCCTGCCACAGCGGCGACATGGACTTCGACTGGTGCTACCGGGGCGACCTGCCGAAGTTCCTGTCCGAGGTGCGGCGCGCGGGCGGCGTCGGGCCGTGGCTCGAGGCGTTCGAGGCGAAGCTCCACAAGAAGCACGAGGACTTCACGGTCCTCAACATCCTCGGCATGGCGGCGTGCTACTCGCCGAACCCCGACGTGCCGCCGTTCGGCATTGACCTGCCGGTGGACCTCGAGGCGTGCGCCTTCCGCCCCGACGTCTGGGAGCGCTGGCTCGACCTCGATCCGCTGCGGCTCGTCGAGCGCCACGCGGACGCGCTGCGCTCGCTGCGGCTCCTCCACCTCGATTGCGGGACGCGCGACGAATGGCACCTGCACCTCGGGCTGCGCCGCTTCGTGCGGCGGCTCGCGGCGCTCGGCGTGGCGCACGACCACGAGGAGTTCGACGACGGCCACATGAACGTCGGCTACCGCTGGGACGTGAGCCTGCCGAAGCTCGCGCGCGCCCTCGGCGCGGCGCCCGCCCCGGGGGCGCCGCGATGAGCCCGGCGCGCGGCGGCGCTCCCGCACGCGGCGCCGACGGCGACCGCGCGACACTCGAGCGCGAACTCACCGAGCTCGCCAACCTGTACGAGATCGCGCGTCAGCTGCTCGGCGCCTCCGACGCGCGCCGCGTCGCCTCGCGCGCCGCGCTCGCCGCGATGGGAAGCCTCGGCGCGCGCTCGGCCGCCGTGCTGCTCGCCGCCGGCCGCGGGCGCCTGCGCGCCGCCTGCGTCCACGGCGCGGAGGACGCCGCGGCGGACCTGGCGCCGCTCCGCCTCGACGCCGCCGCGGCGGAATGGGCGCTCGCGCGCGGGGCGTTCCGCATCGCCGGCGCGCGCGCCGCGGCGCCGCTGCGCGAGGCGCTCGCCGGGCGCTTCGAGGCGTCGGCCGGCGCGGCGCTGCCGGGCGCGGGCGGGCTCGCCGGCCTGCTGCTCGTCGGCCCCCGGCTCATGGAGGAGCCGTACGACGACGACGACCTCGCGCGCCTCGGGGCCATTGCCGGGCTCGCCGCGCGCGCGCTCGAGGCGTGCCCGCCCGCCGGCGCGGGCGACGACGATGCGCCGGGGCCGGCGGCCCCGCGGGCGGGCGCGCGCGACGAACCGGGCGCCGCCGGCGGCGGCGGGCGCGCGGCGCGCGCGCTCGACGCGCTGCGCCGCGCCCACCCGCCGCTCGCCGCCATGGCCGGCTCGAGCCCCGCGCTGCTCGACGCGTGCGAGGACCTGCTCGCGGTCGCCGCCACGCGCTACCCCGTGCTCATCACCGGCGAGTCGGGCGTCGGCAAGGAGCTGGCGGCGCGCGCCGTGCATGAGCTGTCGGACCGCGCCGCCGGGCCGTTCGAGGTGGTGGACTGCGGCGCCATCCCGCGCCATCTCATCGAGAGCGAGCTGTTTGGCCACGTGCGCGGCGCCTTCACCGGCGCCGAGCGCGACCGGCGCGGCGCGTTCCAGCTGGCGCACCGCGGCACGCTGTTCCTCGACGAGATCGGCGAGATGCCGCTCCAGCTCCAGACGCGCCTGCTGCGCGTGCTGCAGGAGGGGCGCTTCCGCCGCGTCGGCGACGAGCGCGCGCTGGAGGCCGACGTGCGCGTGGTGGCCGCGACCAACCGCGATCTCCGCGGCGAGGTCGAGGCGGGACGCTTCCGGCAGGACCTCTTCTACCGCCTCAACGTGTTCGCGGTGCGGCTGCCGCCGCTGCGCGAGCGCGCGGGCGACGTGCCGCTTCTTGCGCGGCGCTTTCTCGCGGCCGCCGGCGGCCGCGCGCTGGCGCTCGAGCCCGCCGCCGCCGCCGCGCTCGAGCGGCACGCGTGGCCGGGCAACGTGCGGGAGCTCGCCAACCTGTGCGCCACGCTCGCGGTGCGCGGGCGCGCCAGGGGCCGCGTGGCGCTCGACGACCTCGACGAGGCATGGCGCCGCCTGCACGGGACCGAGCCGCCGTGGCGCGACGCCGGCCCGCCGCGCGACAGGCTCGGCGCGTGGGTGCTGGAGCAGGCGCGCGCCGCGCGCTTCAATCTGGTCGAGGCCGAGCGCCGGCTCCACCGCGCGAAGCGCGCGGGCGCGCGGCCTCCGATGGCGGAGCGCTCCGCGCTCTCCTACTGGCTCGCGGGCGAGACCCTGCGCGCCCTCGCCGCGGCGGGCGGGGACGCGGAGCGCGCCGCGCGGGCGCTCGCCGGCGACGACGAGGACCTGCTGCCGCGCGCCCGCGCGCGCGTGGAGCGCGCGCTCGGAGCGCTGCGCGCCGCGCGCGACCTCGCCGCCGCGCGCCGCGCGTTCGCGCGCGTGCCTCCCGAATACGACGCGGACCTCGCGGGCGCCTTCGCGCGCCGGTAGCCTGCGGCGCGCGCCGGCCCGGCGAGGTCCGCAGCATCCCCCGGAGGAGGGGCGCTCCGGGAGGGCGGGAGCGGGCGGAGGAGTTCGGCGCGTGCCGGGGTCAGGTCGCGCGCCGGAGGGGATGAACCGCCGGTCCTCCGCCCGCTGCCGCCGCGGGGCGGGACCCCGGATCCGCGACCGTCCTCCGTTCCTTCCTTCCGGCCTTTCGGCGCAGTCCCCTGAGTTCTGGAGGTGGTCGCGGACCCGAGGCCCCGCGCCCGCGGGATCGCTTCGTCGTGCTGCCCCCTCGCCTCTGCAGACCGCGTGCCGCGCGCGGCGCGCGGCGCCCCGAACGCGCCCGGAGCCGCGATCATCGCGGGCGCAACGCGCCTCGGCCGGCCGCGCCGCGCCCCCGGCCACGCTGCGGAGCCGCCCCCGCCATCCGCACAAAATGCGGAGAGCGGCTAGACTGCCGCCCGCCGCGCGGCGCCGGGCCGCGCCGCACGCCCACCCGGAGGCCCAATGCGCCCCGACCACGCCCGTCCAGCCCCCGACCCCCCTCCGCTCGAGGTCCACGGCCTCGTGCGCCGCTACGGGCGCGTGACCGCGGTGGACGGGCTGTCGTTCCGCGTGCGGCCGGGCGAGATCCTCGGCTTTCTCGGACCCAACGGCGCCGGCAAGACGACCACGCTGCGGGTGTGCGCGGGGCTGCTGCGCCCGGATGCGGGCGAGGTGCGCATCGCCGGCGTCCCGCTCGCGCGCGAGCCGCTCGCGGCGCGCGCCCGCGTCGGGCTCGTGCCGGACGAGCCGTTCCTCTACGAGCGGCTCTCGGCGCGCGAATTCTTCGACTTCGTCGCCGCGCTCTACGGCGTGCCGGCCATGACCGCCGCGCGCCGCGCCGAGGCGCTCATCGAGCGCTTCGAGCTCGCCGGGGTCGCCGACCAGCTCGTCGAGAGCTACTCGCTCGGCATGCGCCGCAAGACCTCGGTGATCGCGGCGCTCCTCCACGACCCGCCGCTTCTCATGCTCGACGAGCCGCTCAACGGGCTCGACCCGCGCGGAGCGCGCGCCCTGAAGGACCTGCTGCGCGAGCGGGCGGCGGCGGGCGGCGGGGTGCTCGTCTCGACGCACCTGCTCGACGTGGCCGAGCGCCTGTGCGACCGCGTGCTCATCCTGCACCACGGCCGCACGCGCGCCGAGGGCACCTTCGACGAGCTGCGCGGCGCGCGCGCCGACGCCACGCTCGAGGACGTCTTCCTCGCCCTGACCGCCGGCGAGGGCGCGGACGGCGCCGGCGGCACGGCGGGCGGCGCGTCCGCCGTCGCGCCCCCGGGCGCGCCGGGCGCGGCGGGCCGCGGCGCATGATCGTCTCGCGCGTCGCGCTCGGGCGGCTGCGTCTGCTGCGCAACGCCTTCGCCGGCCGCGGAAGCGCCGCGCGCGGCCTGCGCCACCCGGCGGTGGCGCTCGTCATCGTGGCCGCGATGGGCGCGGTGGCGTTCGCAGGGTTCCGCGCGCTGCTCGAGGCGCTGCTGCTCGCGGGCGCGGGGCGCGAGGCGTGCGTCGGCGCGCTCGGGCTCGCGCTCGCCGCGGCGTTTGCCGGGCTGCTGGTGTTCGACCTCGACGCCGCGGCCGCCACGCTGCTGCTCGATCCGGACCTCGAGCTGCTGCGCCGCGCGCCCGTGCCGCCGGGCGGCGTGCTCGCCATCAAGCTCGCCGACGCGGTGCCGCGCACGGCGACCCCGATCGTGGCGCTCGCGCTCCCCGCCGCGTTCGCCTTCGGCGCGGTGTTCCCGCTGCCGGCGTGGGGCTGGCTGGCGGCCACTGGAGCGGTCGCCGCGCTGTGGATTGCGGCCCTTGGGCTCGGCATCGCGCTCGTGCTGCCGGCGCTCACCGTGGTGCCGGCGCGCCGCGCGCGCGAGGCGCTCGGGCTGGTCGCGACCTTCACGATCACGGCGATCTGGCTGGTGAACGCGCTGTGGGTGCCGCGCCTCGCCGACGAAGGCGCCGAGCCGCTGTCGCGCGTCGCGGACGCCGTGGCGCGCGCGGCGGAAGCCCTCGCGTGGTCGCCGGGCCACGCCGCCGCGCGCCTGTTGTGGGCCGCGCACGCGGGCGACGCCGCAGCCGCGGCCGCCGCCGGCGCCGCGCTCGCGGCCTCGGCGCTGGCCGCCGCGCTCCTCGCGTGGCGCGTGGCGCGCGCGCTGCTGCCGCGCGTGCTCGACGCGGTGGCCGCGCCGCGGCTCCACGCGCGCGTGGCGCGGCCGCGCGTCGGCGCCGCGCGTGACGTGCCGCGCGGGCTGGCGGCCGCGGTGCTGGCGCGCGACCGGCGGCTGTTCGTGCGCGACTGGACGGTGCTCGCCGACGTGCTGACGGCGGCCGCGCTGTGGACGCTGCTGCCGCTCGTCTCGCGCGCGGTGCTCGAGACCGAGGGCGCCGCGCTCGCGCGCGCCATGCTCGCCACGCTCGCGGTCGGGCTCGGCTACGAGATCGCCGCGCGCTCCATTCCCTTCGAGCGCCGCGCCGTGCTGTGGACGCGGCTCGCCCCGGTCCCGCCCGGCGCATGGCTGATGGCCAAGCTGGCCGGCGCCGCGCTGCTCGCCGGGCCGATCGTGCTCGTGGCGTGGGCGATTCTGGCCTCGGCGCTCGGGCTTGCGCCCGCGGACGCGGCGCGCGCGCTGGTGTTCGCCGCCGGGGCGCTCGGGCTGTCGCTCGCGCTCGGGCTGTGGGCGGGGGCGCGCTTCGGGGATCCGGCGTGGGTCAACCCGCGGGCCATGCTGAACCTCGGCGGGCGCCTTGTCGCGGCCGGGCTCATGATGTCGCAAATCTCTCTGTGGCTTGTCCTTGGATTCATGGCGTCGCTCGGGCGCGGAGCGCTCACCGGGGAAAGCCTGCCGTGGCTCGCGGTGGGCGCCGCGCTGGTCCTCGGGGGGGTCGCGCTGTCGGCCACGATCCGCCGTCTGCACAGAGTTGAGTGGCGCGACTAAACTTGTTGCCGCTTTTGAAGAAAGACCGGGTCGGAAGCGAAAAAATGTCGTTCCCCGTGGGGCTGTCGCGCGTCTATAATCCGGCCGTCCCAAGGCTGGCCGGTGATTCAGGTCATCGGCGGACGGGTCGGTCCTTCTCGCGACCCCCGGCGAGGAAGGCGCGTTCGTCGTCGTGTCTCAGTGACCAGGGAGCGGGGCAGGCTCCGTTTCCCAGAGCGAAGTGGTTTCGGAAAGGCGCTTCAGTCGGGTGCTCGCGCGCCCGAGCTGACCTCTCTTCGAGCACCGCATCCCGAACCCCCAGGAGGTGGCCGATGAAGCGTAAGGCCTTGCTACTCTTCTGTGCCCTGTCTCTCGCGCTCGCCGCGCCGGCCCTCGCCGATGGCGGCGACGAGCTGCTGTTCGGTTTCAACGGCTTCGACTACGAGCATCCGAACACGAACCCGTCGGTCTACCTGGACATCGGCGAGGGCTACAAGGCGCTCGGCTTCGTGACGAGCGTCGGCCCGCTGCTCGATCCGTGGGTGGACACCGGTCTCAACGAGTACACGATCCACGTGTTCGATCTGTTCGTGGTGTCGCGCGTCCAGTTCGGCGGCTATCTGAGCGTGACCTTCGCGAACAACGGGCGCAGCCGCTACTACGAGGATCCGCTCGCGGGCGGCACCGCCGCGACGTACGGCACCTTCCCGCCGAACGCCACGGCGCCCTCGACGTTCATTGACGGCACGATGAAGCTCGGTGGCCGCATTGACAACTTCGTCCTCGTCTACAACTTTGGCACCGGCCAGGGGAACTTCTCGGGCGACATGACCCTCGACGAGGGCCCGGACCTCATCTATGTCCCGCCGGCGCAGCACGCGGGCTGGATCCTCGGCGGTCTCGCCGGACAGCCGAACCCGACCGTGCCTGCGGGCTACGACCACCAGATCAGCGGCGAGTGCCGCATCCCCGGGAAGACGCCGACGACCCACAAGACGTGGGGCGCGGTGAAGTCCCTCTACCGTTGACCCTGACGACCTAGATCCCTGAGCCGCGGCCGCCCGGCCGCGTCCCCCAGAGGGAGGACATCCATGATGAAGCGCAAGATCGGGGTGACGGTGATGGCAGGGCTACTCGCCCTCGGCGCCCTCGCTCCCGTGGCCTCCGCGCAGTGCCCGCCGCTCGGCAGCCCGAGCTTCCCGATGATCGAGTTCGACGCGAACTGCTTCGCGTACGAGACGAACTACACCCCCGCGACGTTCAACTCGGCGGCCGGCAGCCAGCTGACGATCGTGGGGATCATTGACCTGTTCTACGCGCCGCTCACGTTCCTCAATCCCGCGGATCCGGCGAAGGAGTACACGTTCGTGATCACGGGACTGACCTCGGGCGGCACGACGACGGTCCCGCTCGGGCCCACGACGCTCTACCTGACCGACTACGCCGGCGGCTCCTTCGCGATCTACGAGGGCTCGCCGGAGAACGCGCCGCTCGCCGGCGCAATGCCGCCGAACCCGCCGAACGCGACCGTCCCGGCCAACTTCCAGGACGGGACGATGCTGCTGTCCGGCGTGCTGTGCGGGTTCCGGACCGAGATCTCGAAGACCGGGACCGGCCCGGCGAACGGGTCGTTCCGCGCCAACTACCACTTCACCGGCGGCACGCTGTTCAACACCGTCGGCGATGCCGAGGCCCTGCTGTCGGGCCTGTGGAACGTCGCGAGCCCGCTGCCGGCCGGCTACTCGGCGCACCCGAACGGCAAGTTCGACTCGCCGCCCTCGACGTCGGCGAAGAACTCGACGTGGGGTTCGATCAAGTCGCTGTACCGCTAGTCCGAAGCGCACGGGCGCCCGGCGTTCGCGATGCGAGCGCCGGGCGTCGCGTTTGGGGAGAGCGCCCGGCGCGTCCTACACTCCGCCGCTCATGAGCACCGTCGCCGTTCCCGAGGAAGCCTCCCGCGCCGTCCCGCCCGCGCCCGGCGCGCGCGGCGCGGCGCCCGCCGGTCCGGCGGAAGTGCGCCGCAACTATCGGCTCGGCGTTCTGAACGGCGCGCTTTATCAGGCGGGCGAGGGGTTCATTGACGCGCACACGGTGATCCCGGTGTTCCTCGCGCGCCTCACCGAGTCCAGGGCGCTCATCGGCCTCGGCTCGTCGCTCGTCGAGATCGGCTGGCTCGCGCCGCAGTTCGCGGTGGCGCCGTGGGTGGCGCGCCGGCCGCGGCAGCTCGCGGTGTACCGGCGCGCCGCGGTGGTGCGCGCCGGCGCGCTGGGGCTCTTCGCGGCGCTGCTGTGGCCCCTCATGGCCCACCCGGCCGCGCTGCTCGCGGCGTTCTTCCTGCTGTACGGCGCCTACTGCCTCGGCGCCGGTTTCGGCGCGCTCTCCTTCATGGAGGTGGTGGGCCGCACCATCCCGCGCGAGCGGCTGGGCGCGTTCTGGTCGTCCCGCCTCTTCTGGGGCGGATCCCTGGTGGCGCTCGCGGGGCTCGCGGTGCGCGAGGTGCTGCGCATTCCGGACCTCGCGCTCAGGTACGGCCTGCTGTTCGGCGCCGCCACGGTGGTCGTGTCGGTCGCCTATGCGCTGTTCTCCGCGGTGCGCGAGCCCGTTTGCCCGCCCGGCGAGTCGGTGAACGGCCCCCTCGAAGTGCTGCGCGACGGCTGGCGGCAGCTCACGGGCGACCGCACGTTCCGCCGCCTGCTCGTGGCGCGCAGCTCGGGCGCGGCGTGGCTCACGCTGGGGCCGTTCCTCGTGCTGTTCGCGGCGCACGACCTCGGCGGCGGCGCCAAGGTGGCCGGCACGTTCCTGCTCGCGCGCGTCGCCGGCTTCGTGCTCGCCAACCTCGCCTGGCCGCGCCTTTCCGCATCCCGCGGCAGCCGCGGCATCATGCGCGTCTCGACCTTCGGCACGGGAGCGGTGGCGGTCGCGTGCGCCGCCGTCGCGGTGTTCTCGCCGTGGGGCCTCGGCTGGATCGGCCGCTCCGCCGCCATCGTCGCGCTCGAGTCGCTGGCGTTCGTGGGTGGCGCCATGCAGAGCGGCATGATGGTGGCCTACGGAAGCCTGCTCCTCGAGCTGGCGCCAGGCGGGCGGCGGCAGCTGTTCGTCGCCCAGATGAACACCTTCCTCGGACCCAGCATGCTGCTCCCCGCCCTCGGCGGCGCGCTCGTGGACTGGTTCAACGCCCCGGTGGTGTTTGGCCTGTGCGCGCTGCTGGCGTGGACCGGCCACCGCGCCGCGACCGGGCTCCCGGACCAGCGCGGCGTGCCGCCCGAGGCGCTCTCCGAGGAGTGCGGGTGCGGATGAGCGCGCGCCGCGTCTACGCGCTGGTCCCCGATCTCTTCTTCATGAGCCGGATCGGGGCGGTCGCCGCCTCGCTCGGCATCGTCGTCGAGGAGCTGCGCCCGAACCGCGCCATCACCGCGTGCCTCAACGCGCCGCCCGACCTGCTGCTGCTTGACCTCCACGCCGAGGGCGATCCCCTCGAGGTCGTGCGCGTGCTCAAGGCCAACGACGCGACGCGCGGCATCGAGATCGTCGGCTTCTTCTCGCACGTGGACACGGCGCGGCGCGAGGCCGCGCTGCGCGCCGGCGCCGACCGCGTGCTGCCGCGCTCGGCCTTCGTCGTCAAGCTGCCCGACCTCCTGCGCGGCGCCTCCGCCTGAACGCCGGCGCCGGCGCCGGCCCGGCGGCCTCCCGCCCCGCGACCGGCGCCGGCCGTCCGCCCGCGCCGCGCCTGCTATACTGCCGCGCCGTTCACGAGCCCCCGTCCCGTTCGCGAGGCTTTCTCCCATGACCGAACCGACCGCCACCGCCGGCGCCGCCACCGAGCGGCTCCGCATTTCGTGCCCCGGCTGCGGGCGCAACGACTGGGTCCGCTGGCCGAAGGCCGCGGCCACCTACCACTGGAAGTGCTTCAACTGCCACAAGGAATTCGACCTCAAGCGCCCGGGCGGCGCGCACTGACCGCGCCCGCCCGCCTCGGCCCCGCCGCCGCGCCCAGCGGCCGATCCTCACCCTTCAGAATGGAGCGCCCCGCCATGCGCCTCGCCCCCGCGTTGTTCGCCGCCGCGCTCGCGGTGCTGCCCGCCGGCCTCGAAGCCGGGACCGCGTCCGACCCGCGGGCCGTCGCGCTTGCCGACGAGGTCATGCGCGCGCTCGGCGGCCGCGAGCGCTGGGACGCGCTCCCCGGGCTGCGCTGGACGTTCGGCTCGTCCGTGAACGACACCGTGCGCGCCTCGCGCCGCCACGCGTGGAACAAGCACACCGGCTGGCACCGCGTCGAGGGCCGCAGCGCGGCCGGTGACGCGTATGTGTTCATCCACAACCTGAACACCGGCGAGGGCCGCGCGTGGATGAACGGCGAGGCCGTCGAGGGCGACTCGCTGAAGAAGCTCCTCGAGCGCGCCAGGGCGCTGTGGGTCAACGACACCTACTGGCTGCTCATGCCCTACAAGCTGCGCGACCCGGGCGTGACGCTGGCGCTCGACGGCGAGCACCGCGACGGCGCGCGCGCGTGGGACAGGCTCGCGCTCTCGTTCGCGGGCGTGGGGCTCACCCCGGGCGACCGCTACTGGGTGTACGTGAACCGCGCCACGAAACGCATCGAGCGCTGGGACATGGTGCTGCAGGGGAGCGCCCCGCCGCCGCGCACCTACACGTGGGAGGGCTGGGAGCAGCACGGCGGCCTGTGGTTCGCGACCGCCCACCGCGACGGGCCGCGCAACGTGTTCACCCGCGAGATCGAGGCCGTCACGACCTTCGGGCCGAAGGAGTTCCTCGAGCCTTGAGCGCGCGCCGCGGCGCGCGCCCGGCGCGCGTCGCCGGCGCCGCGCCCGCCGCCGCTTCACCCGCCATGCGCATCAGCGAGGTCTTCCTGTCGCTCCAGGGCGAGGGCCCCTCCGCGGGGACGCCGGCGCACTTCGTGCGCCTGCAGGGTTGCACCGTGGGCTGCCGCTGGTGCGACACGAAATACACGTGGGACCCGGACGGTGGGCGCGCGGCGACGCCGGACGAGGCGTGGGCCGAGGCGCGCGCGCTCGGCGAGGCCCCGCTGCTCGTCGTGACCGGCGGCGAGCCGCTCGAGCATGCGGACCTCGCCGCGCTGCTCGCCGACGCCGCCGCGCGCTGGCCGCGCGTCGAGGTCGAGACGAGCGGCCTCGCCCCGCCGCCCGTGTCGCTTCCCAACCTCCACTGGAACGTCTCGCCCAAGCTGCCGTCGGCCACGCCGCGCTGGGCCGACACGTGGGCGCACGCCGCGGCGTGGGTCGCCGAGCCGCGCGCCACGTTCAAGATCGTGATCGGCGACCCGCCCGACCTCGCCGACGCCGAGCGGCTCATGCGCGAGCACGCGCTGCCGCCCTCGCGCGTCATGTTCATGCCCGAGGGGATGACCGACGAGCGCCTGCGCGAACGGGCGCGCGCGCTGGCCGACGACTGCCGGCGGCTCGGCGTGCGCCTCGGCCCGCGCCTCCACGTGTGGCTGTGGGGCGCGCGGAGGGGCGTGTGAGCCGCGCCGTGGTGCTGCTGTCGGGCGGGCTCGACTCCGCGACCTGCCTCGCGTGGGCGCGCGAGCGCGGCTTCGCCTGCACCACGCTCGCCGTGGACTACGGGCAGCGCCACCGCGTCGAGATCGAGGCCGCCGCGCGCGTGGCGCGCGCCCTCGGCGCGGACGACCACCGCGTCGTGGCGGTGGACCTGCGCGCCATCGGCGGCTCGGCGCTCACCGCCGATCTGCCCGTGCCGCGCGACCGCGACGACGAGGCCATCGGGCGCGGCATTCCGGCGACCTACGTGCCGGCGCGCAACACCGTGCTCCTCGCGCTCGCGCTCGGGCTCGCCGAGACGGTCGGCGCGCGCGACCTCGTGGCCGGCATGAACGCGGTGGACTTCTCGGGCTATCCCGACTGCCGCCCCGAGTTCGTGCGCGCGTTCGAATCCCTCGCCAACGTGGCGACGCGCGCCGGGGCCGAGGGCGAGCGCTTCACGGTGCACGCGCCGCTCATGACGCTCGACAAGGCCGGCATCGTGCGCCTCGGCGTCGCGCTCGGCGTGGATTACGCCCTCACCCACTCGTGCTACGATCCCGCGCCCGACGGAGCCGCGTGCGGCCGCTGCGACGCCTGCCGGCTCCGTCGGCGCGGGTTCGTCGAGGCCCGCGTGCCCGACCCCACCCGCTACGTTCGCACTCCGGAGCCCTGACCGTGCGCGTCGAGCTGCGCAAGACCTACACCTTCGAGGCCGCCCACCGGCTCCCCCACGTGCCGCCGGAGCACAAGTGCTTCCGCATACACGGGCACTCCTTCCGCGTGGAGGTGTGCGTGGAGGGCGAGGTGGACCCGGCCACGGGATGGCTCCAGGACTACGGCGAGATCACGGCCATCGTCGAGCCGTTGCTCAAGAAGGAGCTGGACCACCGGACGCTCAACGACGTGCCCGGACTGGAGAACCCCACGTCCGAGCGGCTGTGCCTGTGGCTGTGGGAGCGGCTCAAGCCTCGTCTCCCGCTGCTCAACGCGATCACGGTCCACGAGACCTGCACCGCCCGCTGCACCTACCGGGGGCAGTGAACCGACGGACTTCGCATCCGGAGCGGAGCGGCGCCATCCAATCGGTCGAACGCACGACGCCCCCCATTCACAACTCCATGAAGGACCCCCTGGGACGGAGCGGCTCATGCCCCTGAAGATCTTCATCATCGGAGCCACCGGCTACCTCGGCAGCGCCGTCGCCGCGCGCCTCGCGCGCGCCGGCCACGACGTGCGCGGCCTCGCCCGCACCGACGACGGCGCGCGCGCGCTGCAGGCCGCCGGCGTCCGGCCGGTGCGCGGCGACCTCGGCGCGTCCGACGCGTGGATCGGCGAGCTCAAGAACTGCGACGTCGCCGTGCAGGCGGCCGCCGACTCCGCCGACGCGGCCGCGCTCGACCGCCGGGCGCTCGAAGCGGTCAAGATCGCCGCCGTGGACGGGCGCGTGCGGCGTTTCCTCTACACGAGCGGCATGTGGGTGTACGGCGACACCGCCGGCGCGGTGGTGGACGAGACCACCCCGCAGCGTCCGCTCGCGATCGTCAAATGGCGCAGCGCCCACGAGGACGCGGCGCTCGACCTCGTGCACCACGAGGTGGACGCCGTGGTCATGCAGCCGACCATCGTTTACGGCGAGCGCCGCGGCATCGTCGGCGGGCTGTTCGCCGAGGCGCGCGAACGCGGCGCCGTCACCGTGTACGGGAGCGGCGAGCAGCACTGGGGCCTCGTCCACCGCGACGACGTGGCCGAGGCCTACGCGCTGGCGCTCGAGCACGGCCGCGCCGGCGAGCGCTACATCGTCGGCGACGAGTCGCGCCTCACCCAGCGGCAGGTGGCCGAGGCCATCGCGCGCGCGACCGGAGCGAACCTGCGCGTGCGACCGGCCGCCGAGGTGCTCGCCGAGCTCGGTCCGTACGGCGAGGCGCTGCTCGCGAGCCAGCTCCACAGCGCCGGCAAGGCGCGCCGCGAGCTGGGCTGGGTGCCGCGCCACACGTCGTTCGTGAACGAAGTGGACGACCTCTACCGCGAGTGGCAGGCGGGGCAGAAGGCCCCGGTGGCCTGACGCGAGCGGTCGCGGCCGCAGGGCCGCGGCGGTCCGTGCGCACGGACCGCAGCAACTCCCGGGGCCCGGCGACGCGCCGGGCCCCTCGTCATTGCGGAGAAGGCGGGCGCCCTGCGGGCACGCGAGCCCCGTGCGCACACGTCCCGATGGCGCGGGGCGCCCGGTGCGCGGGGGTCCCCGACCTCGATGGCGCCCGTTGCTGCGCATCGCCCCTTCCGGCGGCGGGCCCGCGTCGCCGCGCGCCCGCGCCCTGCTACAGTGCGGCCCCGTGAGAGCGCTCCCGGCCGCCTTCGCCAGCCCTCGGGTCCGCATCGCCCTCGCCGTCGCCGCGCTCGCGGCCCTGGCGTGGGCGGGCGGCCTCGCCGCGCGCGCGGCCGTGGTCGCGCGCCTTCGCGCCGCGACCGCCGAGCGCGGCTGGAGCGCGTCGTGGCGCGCGCTCGACGTCGCCTTCCCGCTGCGCGTCCGCGTGCGCGGCCTCGCCGTGGACGACGCGCGGAGCGGGGCGGCCATCGTGCGCGCCGAATCGCTCGAGGTGAGCGTCTCGCCGTGGTCGCTGCTCGCGCTCTCGCCCGCGCCCTCGTCCGTGCGCCTCGCGCGCGCCCGCGTCGCCGTGCCGCGCGCCGCGGCGGCCGCGCCCGACACCCTGGACCCCGGCCCCGAGCCCGCGCGCGGGCGGCGGGACGAGCGCCCCGTCGCGCCGCGCGTCCAGCGCGCCGCCGAGGCCGCCGCGCGCGCCGTGCTCCTGCCCGCGCGGCGCCTGCCGCGGCTCGCGCTCTCGGACGTGACCGTGAGCCTCGCCGGCCGCGCCGGCGACGCCGACGACCCCGCCGACACCGCCGGCGCCACCGTGACCCTCGAGCGGCTCGACCTCCACCCGGTGCCGGGCGGGGTGAGCCTCGAGGCGCGCGGCGCGCTCGGCCTCGAGCGCCCGGTGCCGTTCGCGTTCGACCTCGCCTACGGGCACGACGACCGCCTCGCCGGCCACGCGCGCTTCATGATCCCCGACCCCGCCGCCGACACGCTGGCGCCGCTCGCGCTCGCGGTGGACGGCCGCGTCACCCAGGACCGCCGCCGCGGCGAGCTGCGCGTCGCCGACTCGACGCGCATCGCGATCGGCGAGGTCGAGCTGCGCGCCGGCGGGCGCGTGGCGCGCGCCGGCCCGGCCGTGTCGCTCGCCCTCGCGGCCGACGGCGTCACCCCCGACGCGTTCGCGCGCAGCGTGCCGCGGCCCATGCTCGGGCCCCTCGCCGGCGTGGTGGCGCGCGGGGCGTGGGACTGGCGCTTCGCGCTCGACCTCGACCTCGGCGATCCCGGCGCGGCGCGCGTCGAAGCGCGCGTCGTGCCGCGCGGGCTGACGCTCGACCTCGCGCGCACGCGCCTCGAGTTCCCGCCGCCCGAGGGGCCGTTCACCGCGACCGTGCGCCTGCCGCGCGGGCGCGTCGTGACGCGCGAGCTGTCGCCCGCCAACCCCCATTTCCGCCCGCTCGAGGCGATGGACTCGCTGCTCGTCCACGCGGTGGTGACCAACGAGGACGGCGGCTTCTTCCGTCACGGCGGCTTCAACCTCGAGGCGGTGGAGGGCGCGATCGCCGACAACCTGCGCGCCGGGCGCTTCGTGCGCGGCGCGGGCACCATCACCATGCAGCTCGCGCGCAACCTGTACCTCGGGCACGAGCGCACGCTGTCGCGCAAGATGCAGGAGGTGCTGCTGGCGTGGATCCTCGAGCACCTGACGTGGCTCGAGAAGCGCCGGCTGCTCGAGATCTACCTGAACGTCATCGAGTGGGGCCCCGGCGTCCACGGCGCGGACGAGGCCGCGGCGTACTACTTCGGCAAGGACGCCGGGCGCCTCACGCTCGACGAGTCGCTGTTCCTGACGACGGTGATCCCCGCGCCGTCCAGGTGGCGCGGGCGCCTCGACGCGGGCGGGTCGCTGCGGCCGTGGGCGCGCGCGCAGATGCACTTCATCGGCCGGGCGATGGTGGCGAAGGGCTGGCTGCGCGCCGAGGAGCTGCCGCCCGCCGATTCGCTGCGCATCGAGGTGCGCGGCCCGGCGCGGGACGTGCTGTTCCCGCCGGCGGCCCGCGATTCGGCCGCGGCGCGCGCGGAGGCGGCGGGTCCTTCCTGAACCGCGGCGGTCCGGCGCCCCCCGCGCGGGGCTGCGCCCGGGGCGGGGCGAGCGACGGTCGCGCAATCGCCCCTCGGCAGGCCGCGCCCCGCGGGCCGAAATAGCAGCCGCACCGCGCGCCACGCCGCCCGCGGCGCGGCCGGGCCCCGGCGCGCGCTACGCCGGGGCCCGCGGGTTCGAGCGCTCAGGATGGGGGGCGGACGCCGCTCCGGCGCGCGCCGCCTCGCGCCGGCCTCCTCACGGCAGCGCCACGAGCTTGCGCCGGGCCCGGAACGCGCCGGCCTCGAGGCGCGCGAAGTACACCCCGGCCGGCAGCTCGCCGCCGTGCGTGCCGCGCCCCCATTCGAGCGCGTGCCGCCCCGCCGGGCGCCAGCCCTCGGCCAGCACCGCCACCACCCGCCCCTGCAGGTCGTGGATCGCGAGCCGCACCGCGCCCGCCCGCGGCAGGTCGAAGCGGATCACCGTCCGCCCCGTGAACGGGTTCGGCTGCCCCGGGTGGAGCGCGTACGCCACCGGCGCCGGCGCCGCCGGCTCGCGCCGCTCCGCGCGGCTCGCCGTCGCCGCCGTCACGCGCTCGAGCAGCAGCGCCCAGCCGGCCGCCGTCCCGCTGCTCTCGGCACTCGCCGCGTAGCGCACCTCGAGGGCCTCGCCCGGCACGAGGTCGGCGAGGCCCTCGCCCGCGAGCAGCGCCGCCGAGAGGTCGCCGAGCGTCGAGTGGGTGGCGCCGGCCAGCGCCGCCTCGGCCCCGCCGTCGGCTTCCCCGACCGCGGTGCGCTCCGCCACCTGCCGCACCGCCACCCCGTCCAGGAACACCAGCCGGCGCTCCGCGTCGTCCCGCGCGCTCAGCCCGAACGTCGCCATCGGCGGCAGCGCCAGCTCCCCGCTCCGCCGCCACCCGCCCGCGCCGTCCCGGCGCTCGACCGCCACCCCCGCGCCGCCCGCCGCGAGCGCCGCCGCCCCCTCCGCCTCGGAGAGCGCCCGCACCGTCCAGCGCGGCGCCTCCGCGCTCCCCGCGCGCTCCACCGCCACCACCTGGTCCGCCGCGCGCGGCAGCGCCGCGTAGCTCGCCGCCTCCTCGCGCCCCGTCCCGCGCACCGCCGCCGCGCCCCCGCCGCACAGCGTCTTCACCTTGAGCGGCGTCATCACCCCCAGCGCCGAGGTGTTCCCCGCCTCGTCCGCGGTCTTGAGTCCGATGTAGTACCAGGTGCACGGCGTGAGCCCGGTCAGCGTGAACGACTGGTAGCTGCCGGCGGGATCAGGCGCCGGCTCCCCGCTGGCCGGCGTGGCCGCCGCCCACGTGCCCTCCGTGAGGGCCGCCCCCGCGCGCCGCACGTCGTAGGCGGTGGCGGTGCCGCTCAGGCTGTCGTCGCCGACCGCGGTCCACGACACCGTGAGGCTGGTGGTCGAGACGAACTCCGGCGCGAGGTCCACCGTCGCCGCCGGCCGCACCGCCGGCGCCGTCACCCACCGCACCACGCGCTGGCTCACCCCGCCCGAGCCGTCGAGCGCGCGCAGCACCACGTGGTGCGTGTCGGGCGCCGTCGGGTTCGGCCACGACACCACCCCGCTTGCGGCCTCGAGCGTCGCCCCCGGCGGCAGGCACGCGGCGGCGTAGGTCACCGTCTCGCCGTCCGGGTCGGTGGCGGCCAGGTCCAGGGTGAAGCCGCTCCCCAGCTCGATCACCGTGTCGGCCGGCGCCACGCTGAAGGCGGGGGGGCGGTTCCAGGACACCTGGCCGACGAACACGTCCCGGGCCGTGCCCGGTGCGTGCTCGTCCGACACGTACGCGATGCGCGTGCCATCCGGGGACCAGCGCGGGTGGTAGAAGCGTGCCCCGGTCACGAAGAAGCGGGGTGCGGAGAGGCCGGTCACGGTGTCGCGGAGCGCCAGGCGATGGAACGGTTCCCGACTGACAGAGATCGTATCGGGATCAGGGGGCTGGAAGTCGTAGCAGATCCTCGGATACGAAGCCGTCCCGGTCTCTTCGAATGCTATCCGACGCCCGCCGCTTGGCGGCAGGTCGAAGGACTTCGCCGTCGCCAGCGTGCCCGAGCGCGCCACCACCGCCCCGCGCTGCGGCCCCGTCACGCCCACCGCGTACAGCGAGTCGTTGGCGAGGAAGTAGATCCACCGCCCGTCCGGCGACCAGCGCGGCGAGGCCATCTGCACGTTCCCGCCCGGCCGCGCCACCAGCACCGTGTCCGTCCCGCCCGCCAGGTCCACGTGGCGCAACCGCCACACGTCGGCCTGCCCGAAGTCCGGCAGCTGGTGCGACAGAAACGCCACGCGCTGGCCGTTCGGCGCGAACGTCGGCGCCACGTCCGCCGCGTAGCTCGCCTCCCCGGGCGTCAGGTTGCGCAGCGTGTTCGACGCCCGGTGGTAGACGTACAGGTCCTCGCAGAAGTCGTACGGTGCCGGCCGGAACTGCGAGAACGCGATCCAGTCCCCGCGCGGCGACCACACCGGGTGGCGCTGCGGGGTGTTCGATGCGACGAGCGCGCTCGACGCCCCGCCCGACACGGCGCGCTGGTGGATCTGCGACACGCCGCCCGCGGCGCGCCGCACGTAGAGCAGGCTGTCCCCGCCCGGCGACCACGCCGGCTCGTCCTCGAACAGCGCGCCGTCGGCCGCCACGGCGATGGGG
>Ga0209172_10001147_pt1 | contig 60569 bp, 58 predicted proteins | sample LarsenN4metaG_FD_184113 | JGI IMG/M metagenome (GOLD analysis project Ga0209172, IMG submission 184113) | Hot spring sediment bacterial and archeal communities from British Columbia, Canada, to study Microbial Dark Matter (Phase II) - Larsen... ...
CCCCCCGCTTGCCCCCCCCACACCCCCTGCCGGCACCGGCCCGCTCGAAGCCAAAGCCGGACTCAAAAAGCAGACCGGCCCTCTCCCACGCCCGGCCAGCCTGGTTTCGCAAATGACCGTCTCTGGAATCCTGGCGGCGCATGGCGGGAGCCTGGTGCGGTTTGCGCACCCCATTTACCTGGGCTTCCTGGCCGGGAAAGGCTTAAGTGCCGCTGATGCTCAAACCTTGCTCAAACAGCCCACCTGGGTGGGACAAACAACCACCCTGCGCTACCTGGCAGCCTTTAGCGACGCTACCAGCCTGGTGAATACTCTGCTCACCACCGAAGATAACATTCTGCTGCGCCCACGCCTGACCACTGCGCGCCTGCTGCGCGACGCCCCCCCTAAAGCACCCTGGCGCAACACCGTGATGGGCGCGCTCATTCAAATATTACAAGACGAAACCCATCCCGCTGGGCTGCGAGGGCAGGTCATTGCCGCCCTTGCCTTGAGCGGCGACCCCAACACGGGCGCTTTGTTCCGTCAGTTAATGTTATCCCCCTCCAACGAACTGCGCCGCCTGGCTGCGCTCGGTGTGGGAATGGTGCATGACAGCAAATCGGTGGATGCACTGATTGAGGTACTCAACACCTCCGCCGGGACAGCCCGCCAGGCCGCCTGCCTCGCCCTGGTCGAAATAGGCACACCACATGCGCTTGAAGCCATTGCATCCGCCCTCATGCAAGGAGACGAGCAGTTACGCATTGCCGCCGCCGAAGCCCTGGCAAACCATCCCATTGAAGGCCACGAGACGCTCAAAGACGGCATTACCAGCGCAGATATCCTCTTGCGCCGCGCCATTGTATATGGCCTGGCGCGCGTCCACGAGCCATGGGCCCAGGAACTCCTTGGAAAAATCCCCACTCAGGATGACCAGTGGGTCGTGCGCAACGCTGCCGTCGAGGTGCTGGAAGCCCTTCAGCGCCCCAACCCGCACATCCCTCAGCGCCAACTCCCCCCCGAAAACATGCCCTGGCTGATTGAATTTGCCGGCAAATATGGCATGGGCGTTACGCCGGGCGAACCAGCCACCGACCTGCTCTTATTGGCGCTCAAAGACGAAAACCCCGAATACCGCCAGGCCGCGCTTCATTACCTGCGCCACACCCCCACAGAGGGAGTGTTGGCCAGCCTCTACCCACACCTGTTTGGCACCGACGACGAAATGCGCGACGGCGTGTTCCGCGTCTTGCAAGAAATGGCAATGAGCGGCGCTCGCCTGCCCTCTCCACGGCAATTTGGGCTTGGCTAGTGGAACAGATTGATAATTTGTTCCACCCAATTTCCCCGGAGGGAATATGCTGATTACCAATGCAACACTCGTCACCTGGGAAAAACCAAACCAGATTTTACCGGGCTGGGGAATTTACATCGAAGACGGGAAAATCGCCGACCTGGGGCCGGATTCCGATTTGAAAACCCGCCACCCCAACGCCTCGCTATTTGATGCGCGTGGACAACTGGTTCTGCCTGGAAATATTTGCGCCCACACCCATTACTACGGTGCGTTTTCGCGCGGCATGGCTATCCCCGGCGAAGCCCCCACGCAGTTTTCTGAAATTCTCCAAAAACTGTGGTGGCCGCTCGACCGCTCTCTCACCGAGGAGGACATTCGCTATTCAGCCCTGCTATGTCTGGTAGATGCCATCAGGCACGGCACAACCACCCTGTTCGACCACCACGCTTCGCCCAATGCCATTGTCGGCTCGCTCGATATCATTGCCGAGGCCGTGGAAATGGCCGGGGTGCGTTCCTGCCTGTGTTACGAGGTCACCGACCGTGACGGGCCGGAGCGGATGAAGGCCGGGGTGCAGGAAAATGTGCGTTTCATCGAAAAAGTCCGGGGCGCGAAACATCCCCTCCTTTCAGCAACTTTTGGCCTGCACGCCTCGCTCACCCTGTCCGATTCCACCCTCAACCTGTGCCGCCAGGCCGCACCAGATGGAACCGGCTTCCACATCCACCTTTCCGAAAGCGAAGATGATGGCCGCGCCGTGCAGGAACGAGCCGGGATGCGCCCCGTGCAATGGCTGGAAAAACATGGCATCCTCGGCCCGAACAGCATTGCCGCGCACTGCGTCCATCTCAACGAGCGCGAACGCGAAATCCTGGCCGTTTCGGGAACCTGGGTCACGCATCAGCCGCGCTCGAACATGAACAACGCCGTGGGAGTGGCCCCGGTGGAAAAATATCTCGAAATGGGCATCCCGGTCTGCCTGGGAAACGATGGCTTCTCCAACGCCATGTGGGAGGAGTGGAAAGCGGCCTACCTGCTGCACAAAATCCACCATCGCGACCCGCGCCGCATGGACGGCTACACAGTCATTGAGATGGCAATTTACAACAATGCCGCGCAGGCCAGCCATTTCTTTGGGCAGGAAATTGGCAAACTGGCGATTGGCGCCGCCGCCGACTTGATGTTTGTGGATTACACCCCGCCCACCCCGCTGACCGAAGGCAACCTGCCCTGGCACATTCTGTTTGGCTTCCGTGAAACGATGATAACGACCACCATCGTCAACGGCCAAATCCTGATGAAAGACCGCGAACTGCTGACGCTGGACGAAAAGGAAATTGCCGCCAAAGCCTGCGAACTGGCCGCCAAGACATGGAAGCGGTACCAGGAAAAATTCTAATTCGATATTCGATGTTCGATATCAGGTGATTGCACCAACCAACGAACATCGAGTATCCAGTATCGAATATCTATCTCAAAAAAGGACTCATCCATGACTGATTCTCTGCTCTACACCATCGCCGTTTTGGGTGGAACCGGCAAAGAAGGCAAAGGGCTGGCCTATCGCTGGGCCAAAGCGGGCTACAAAGTCATCATCGGCTCGCGCATGCCTGAAAAAGCGCAAGTCACCGCCGCCGAAGTCACCGAACTGCTCGGCGGAAACGCATCCGTTGAAGGACTGGATAACCTGACCGCCGCCCAAAAAGCCGACATCGCCGTGCTGACCGTGCCGTATGCCGCCCACAAAGACACCCTGCTGGGACTGAAAGAGGCCTTGCAGGGCAAAATCCTGGTGGATGTGACCGTACCGCTCGTCCCACCCAAAGTGACCAAAGTGCAGATGCCGCCCGCCGGGTCCGCCGCGCAGGAAGCAGTCGAAATCCTGGGTGAAGGCGTGCAGGTAGTGGATGCCTTCCAAAACATCTCTTTTGAGCATTTGATGCATGGAGATGAAATTCCTTGCGATGTGCTGGTGACAGGCACGAGCAAAGCCGCGCGCGAGGAAGTGCTTAAACTGGTCGAAGCGGCTGGCCTGACCGGCTGGGATGCCGGTCCCATCGAAAACTCGGTGGTCGTTGAAGGTCTGACCTCGATTTTGATATACCTGAACAAACAATACGGCGCGACTCATGCCGGAATCAAATTGACAGGCATTGGATAATCCACAGATTACACAGATTTCGCAGATTTTGAGCATGAGAAACAGCGCGAATGATGGCCCGCAGACCTATGCCATCATTCGCGCGTGCATGGAAATTCACCGTCAATTAGGTCATGGTTTTTTGGAGGATGTCTATCAAGAAGCCGCCGTAATCGAATTTCCCAAACAAAAAGTTCCTTTCGAGCGCGAAGTCCAACTGCCCGTTCAATACAAAGGGATTGTTCTACCAACAAAGTACCGCGCCGACTTTATTTGCTTTTCAGACATCATCGTAGAGTTCAAGGCCATTTCCAACTTGACGAACGTAGACGAGGCCCAGATACTGAATTACTTGAAGGCCACTGGCTTCAGACGCGGATTGGTAATTAACTTTGGCGCGCCCAGTTTGCAAAAAATTCGGCGTATCTGGGGATAGCCCAAAATAAATCTGCGTAATCTGTGGAATCTGTGGATAAATTAACCCTCACCCCCCTCCCCAACATCCCGCTCATCCAACCCGGCGATGACCTCGCCGGGCTGATTCTGTCCTCGCTCAAACAAGCCGAAATCACCCTGCAAGATGGCGATATCATCGTTCTGGCGCAGAAAATTGTCAGCAAGGCCGAAAACCGGCTGGTTAATCTTGCCACTGTGACACCCTCCCCCGCCGCGCTGGACATCGCTGAAAAAACCGGTAAAGACCCCCGGCTGGCTGAATTACTCGTGCGCGAGAGCAACGAAATCTTGCGGATGCGCACCGGCACGGCAATCGTCGAACACCGCCTGGGGTTTGTGTGCGCCAACGCCGGGATTGACCACTCAAACGTCGCCGGGGAGGGAGACCAGACCGAAGAATGGGTGCTGCTCCTGCCTGAAAACCCCGACCAATCCGCCGCCGAACTCCGCGCCCGGCTGGAAGCGGCCAGCGGCAAACGTCTGGGCATCCTCATCATCGATTCACACGGACGCGCCTGGCGGCTGGGAACGGTCGGCGTTGCCATCGGCCTGAGCGGGCTTCCGGGCCTGGTGGACGAACGCGGCTGGAACGACCTTTTCGGTTACACGCTAAAAATCACCGTCGTTGGCGTAGCCGACGAACTGGCCGCTGCGGCCAGCCTGGTTATGGGGCAGGCCGCCGAGGGGACGCCGGTGGTCCACGTGCGCGGCTTCCCCTACCCGCTGCGGGAAGGCTCATTGAAAGAATTATTGCGCCCCAAAGACCAGGATATGTTCAGGTAAAGGCACGATTCATTCTTGGACGAGCGAAATCAAACTGTAGCCCGGCTGCAAGCCGACAGAAGCCGGGGCCATCGTTCATCTCCACAATCCTGGCTCAATGCAGGCCAAAGTTCTAACCCGACGCTGCGCAATGGGAGGGGAGAAAGATGTCCAGCGCAAACCAACGACTAAACACTGGTTAAGCGCCTAAATAATCGCTATACCCACCCAAATGCCCGACGAGTTGGCCGTTTTCGATGGTCAGGATGCGCTCCACCGTCCGGTCGAGAAAGTAGCGGTCGTGGGAGATGACCAGCACCGTGCCGACGAAATCGGCCAGGGCGTTTTCCAGCACTTCGGCGGAGGCAATGTCGAGGTTGTTGGTGGGTTCATCCAGCAGAAGGAAGTTCGCGCCTGAAAGCACGAGCAGGGCCAGTTGCAGGCGGCTGCGCTCCCCACCCGATAAGTCGCCTACGCGCTGTTGGGACTGCTGGTAGGTGAACAGGTAACGCAGCAGGAACGAGACCGCGTTTGGTTCGCTCATGTTCCCGGCCAGGCGCACCGTATCCAGCACGGTCTTGTCGAAGTCAAGCGTTTCGTGTTCCTGGGCGTAGTAGCCAATTTTGACGCTCGGCCCGAGGAGGATTTCGCCGCCATCGGGCTGTTCCTGGCCCAAAATCAGGCGGAACAGGACAGATTTTCCTGACCCGTTTGGCCCGACCACGCCAACGCGCTCGCCGTGCCAGAGAATCTCGTTCACGCCGTTTAAAATCACCCGTTCCCCAAACGCTTTCGATACCCCGCGCAGTTCCAGCACTTTGTTCGAGCCGCGCCAACCGTTCAGTTCCAATCCCATCCGTTTGCGGTCGAGGATGGGACGGTCGAGGCGGTCGACCTTTTCGAGGCGGGTCTGCATGGAGCGAACGCGGCTGGCGAATTTGTCGCTGACCTGCACCCAAACCTGGTAACGTTTGAGGGCCATCTCCATGCGGCGAATGGCGCGCTGTTGAATTTGAAAGAGTTCCTCCTGACGAGCCAGGCGCTGTTCCTTGTCGAGGATGTAGTCGGTGTAGTTGCCGGTGAAGGTGGTTAATTTACCGTCTTCGATTTCGGCGATGTGGGTGACGACAGCATCCAGCAGGTAACGGTCATGCGAAATGATGACGACCGCGCCGGGGTAGTCCAGGATGAGACGCTCCAGATAGGCTTTGCCGGGTAAATCGAGATGGTTATCGGGTTCGTCGAGCATCAGCACGGCGGGACGCAGCAACAACAGGCGCACAAGGCCGACGAGTTTTTTCTGTCCGTCGGAGAGAAGGCCCAGGGGTTTTTGCAAATCGGATTCAGGCAGGCCGAGTCCCTGCAAAAGGTCACGCACCCGCTGAGGGTAAGAATCTCCCCCCAAAGCGGCATACTGTTCGAGCAGGGTTTCCTGCAAAGCGAGCGCTTTTTCGAGGGCTTTTGGATTTTCATAAACGGAAGGCTGGCCCAGCCGCGATTCGACCTCCAGCAGTTGAGCGTGGACTTCGGCATAGCGCGGGTTGCCTGCCAGGGCGGAATCGAAAGCAGTCTGGCTGAGGTCGAGTTCCGGCTGTTGGGACAGGCAGCCGACCGTCACGCCCCTGGCGCGGGTCATACTGCCGCCCGGTTCAGGCGCGTATTCGCCGAGTATCATTTTGAACAGCGAGGATTTGCCCGCGCCATTGGGGCCAATCAGACCGATGCGCTGGTCGTGCTGAATTTCCCAGTTGAGATGACGAAAAATGACTTTGGCCCCCAGGACGAGGGTGGCGTTGGAGATGGCAATCGAAATCATGGCTTTTCCTTGTCCAATAAAAACGCCGCAGGGGCTACCTGCGGCGCGAGAAATTGAAGCGTAGACGGTCAATCTTTCCGGGCAACAGGCGCAATACGACAAGGAAGAGCCAAATCGAAGCCGTTCAGGGTGCGGGCAATGATGGGGTGAGCGAGGGAGAAAACGTAAAGCATGGCGCGATTATATCATTGATGGCGAAAACTGCCGAATGCGCAACGTTGGCCGCACAATTGCGTATGCATTGTGATGCTTTTCACGTTCATGAAAGGAGTCGTCCCCTATGTCGAAACTCGATTTGCTTGTCAAGGATTTCCTGGCGCAAAAGTCCATTGCGGTGGTGGGCGTTTCAGACAAGCGCGAGACCGGCTGCAATGCAACTTACGATAAGTTCGCGCAGGCAGGCTACCAGGTGTACGCGGTCAACCCGCGCATCTCCGAGTTCAAGGGCGCGCCCTGCTACCCGGATTTGAAGTCCATCCCGACCAAACCGGATGCGGTCTTCATCCTTGCCAGCCCCAAAGTCACCGACCTGATTGTGGATGAATGCGTTGCGCTGGGGGTCAAGCACGTCTGGATGCACTGCATGATGGGTACAAAGCCCGGCCTGGCGGCTGAAATGACCAGCGTGTCGGCAAGGGCAGCGCAGAAATGCCGCGAGAATGGCATTCAGGTTATCCCCGGCTCCTGCCCCAACCAGTTTTTGAATCCCGACCCTGGTCACAGGCTGATGCGCGGTCTGTGGAATCTGCTCGGTTTTATGAAAGTGCCAAATTAGGCGGAGTTTTCCTTCCAAAAAGCCAGCCTGGACCAGGCTGGCTTTTGTTGTCTATGGTGCTACCGCTCAGCACTTGCGCCGAGCGCGAAAATCTTGTCAAACGTCCGCGGTCAGGTCGCGGAATGAATTCCGCGTTACGCGCTTGCCAGCTTCTCCTCCAGGCGCGCTTTGACCAGCGGCCATTCAGTATCGAGGATGCTGTAATAGACCGAATGGCGGATGACCCCATCATCCAGAATCATGTGATTGCGTAACATGCCTTCGCGCACAGCCCCCAGCCGTTCGATGGCGCGCTGGGAGCGTTCGTTGCGGCTGTCGGTTTTGAACTGCACGCGGATTGCGCCGAGGGTCTCAAAGGCGTGGCGCAGGAGCAGGTATTTGGCTTCGGTGTTGACGGCGGTGCGCTGGAACTGGACGCCGTACCACGTCCCGCCAATTTCCAAACCACGATGCGGAGGGCGAATTTCCATGTAGCGGGTGGCTCCGGCCACCATGCCGCTTTCCTTGTGGATGACGACAAAGGGCTGGTCGGTTCCGGCGGCTTTTCGCGCCAGCATATCGCGCACCCATGCTAACATGCTCTGTTCAGTGGTCAATTCTCCGTAGAGCATGTAGCGCCAGATGGAGGGGTCATTGCCGATGATGAACAGGCGGTAGGCGTGTTCCTCGGTCATCGGCTCGAGGCGGACGAATTTTCCTTCCAGAGTAATGGGTTCGACCCACATAAACATTCCCTTTCGAATGAGATGGCCTAATTTTACCAGTCCATTTTGCAACATTTCGCCTGTTCAGATTGTATTAAACTTTAGGCATGGATGCGCTTTCTGACCGCGACTTAATTCTGCGCGCGCGTCGCGGTGAGACCGAGGCGTTTGGCGAACTCGTCCGCCGGGCGCAGACGGCGGTTTTCAACGTCTGTTATCGCCTGCTGGGTGAGCGCCGCGAGGCCGAAGACCTGACCCAGGAAACCTTCCTGCGCGCCTGGGAACGCCTGCACACCTTTGACGTGGAGCGTCCCTTTTTGCCCTGGATTCGACGCGTCGCGGCGAATCTGTGCCTGAATCACTTATCTGCGCGCGCCCCTGCCTCGCCAGAACTGGATGAGGAGCGCGACCGGGCCAATCCCGAATCCGGGCCGCCCCAACTCGTTGAACAGCGTCAGCAATCTGAGCAGATTCGCGCCGCCCTGCTCAGTCTGCCGCCTCGTTACCGCCTGGTCATTGAATTACGCCACTTTCAGGAACTGAGCTACGACGAAATTGCCCAAACCCTCAACCGACCGCTTTCGGATGTCAAATCGGACCTGTTCCGCGCCCGTAAATTGTTGGCAGAGAAATTGAAACATGACCCACCTTTCTGACGAATTACTCAACGAAACCCTCGATGAAACCCTCGCGCCAGAAGCCCGCGCCGCCGCCGAGGCTCACCTCGCCGCCTGCCCGGACTGTTCTGCCCGCCTGGCCGAACTGCGCGCCCTGTTCGCCGACCTCGACTCCCTGGCCGAATTGTCCCTCGAAGTCGATTTTGCCCCGGTCATCCTGGCCCGGCTGGAGCAAACCACTTCGCTGCCGCGCCTCATCCGCTGGCTGACAGCCCTTCAAGCCATCGGCGCGGTGTTAGCAGCCAGTTTGGTCTGGCCGCTGGCCCAAACCATGCTCCCAGCCTGGAATCTGCCGTCGCTGCAAAACATTTTCGCGGACTTAACCACCTCCCTGCTTCAAACCATGGCCGACTTTCGTTTCCCACATCTCGTTTTTGACCTGCCCAGCCTCAACCTCGATTTGCCCGCCGCCACCCTGACTGTGACCCTGCTCGGCGCGGCACTGCTCTGGCTCGTTGCCAACGGCCTGCTGCTCATCCCTCGCTCCCGGAGAACTCCATGAACGAACTCCTGACCGTCACGCTTGTCATCGTCATCCTGACTCTCAACCTGATTCCCTTTTTCATTGTACTGGTCACGCTCTTCCCGGCGCGCGCGGCCAGGACCCTCGAAGCCGCCAACCACATGCCGGGACGTTCTTTCGTGATTGGGCTGGTCAACTTTCTGTTCCTGCTCCTGATTTCGCTGGCCTTGTTTTCGCTCGCCGAGCGGGCTCATGACTTGCTCAAAGTTATCCTGCTCTTTCCTGCGCTGATTTTCACCGTCCTGCTCGCCGTTGCGCTCAGCTTTGGCCTGGGGAGCATGGCCGCTCTGGTGGGTGAGCGCCTGGCTCCGGCTCAAGCCGCCTGGAAACGAACGTTTTGGGGCGCGCTCCTGCTCGGGTTGGGCGGCTCCGTCCCACTGCTGGGCTGGTTCCTGCTCCTGCCCTACGCCGCCTGGGTTGGGATGGGCGCTTTCATCATCGGCTTTTTTCAAAAAACGAACAGTTAACCCACAAAACAGTTCGCTGGTCGAGCAGGCGGCGGAATTCGTTCTGTCTGAATCAGACCAACCATCTCCGCCGCCGTATCGAGACCAACTTTTCTAAGATACTTCAACGCGCCTTTGGGCGCGTTTTTTTAGTCGCCCCCCAAATTCCAGGTGCGGGAATTTAGGGCAGGCTGGGAGGGGTTTGCAACATTTTCCTAAAATCGCCTGTATTCCTTACATAAACCACACCCGAAAGGACTCTCCGATGGCTGACATTTCCGCGATATTTGGTTCCCTGCTCATCTTCGGCATCGCCTTCCCCGGCCTGCTAACCGCCTGGTGGCTGCTCTTCCCCGCCACCGTCGAACGCGCCCAAACCCGCCTCGAACAGACCCCCTGGCAATGCTTCTGGTTCGGCGGAATTATCACCGCCGCCGTAGTCATCCCAACCGTCATCCTGCTCGTCCTGCCCTTTGGCCCGGCCAAATTCCTCGGCTGGACGCTGATGATGGTCACGCTGGCCGTCTCCAGTCTCGGTTCGGCGGGCATCGCCGCCAAAATGGGCAAACGCCTGGTCGAGACCTCCCATGCCAGCCCGGCGGCAGCCTTTGTTCGTGGGGCCATTGCCCTCGAGCTGGCGGTTTTCTTCCCCCTGCTCGGCTGGCTGCTGGTCTTCCCGCTCACCATTGTCACCGCCCTGGGCGCCACTGGCTTTGCAGTATTACGCTGGGCACCCAAAACCGCCCCCGCCAAGGTTGCGGAAAGTTCACCCGCCCAGGCCTGAACGAACTCTTTCCGCTTTCTGCTTTCTACTGATTCTCATCATGCGCCGACTTCTACTCTCCCTCACCATCCTGCTCCTCGCCTCCCTGGCCTGTGGGAAAAGCACCGCCGTGCCCTTCCCCGACCCAACCTACACCCCCAAGGCCTCCATTTTTGAGAGCGACCGCACCGCCTATGGCTTTTTCCCGACCCCGCCCGAAGTCTCGCTGGAGAGCGTCTTCGCCCACTACAAAGTCATGGGTCAGCACGCCGATGTCTCGCTGGTGCAGGAACCCATCCCCTGGGCCGAGTTCGTGAATGGAATTGATGCTGAGGCGCAGAAAATCACCGACCTGCAAAACGCCCGCACCCTGGCTCTTGCTCATAATCTGGAGAGCATCTACATCGTTGACCCGCTCAACGGGCTGAATCGCCGCGAATTTGCCGGGCTGCCTGCGGGGTGGGAAGCCTCCTTCGCCAACCCCAATATGCGCGCGGCCTACAAAAACTACACCCTGCGCATCCTGCGCGAGTTTCAGCCGCGCTACCTGGGGCTGGCATCCGAAATCAACACCTATATGGAAGCCTATCCCGACGATGTGGAAAACTTCCTCAGCCTGTACCGTGAAACCTATGCCGCCATCAAAGCCGAAGCGCCCCAAACCCAGGTGTTCGTCACTTTTCAATGGGAACAATTAAACAGCCTGATTGGCAACGCGCCCGCGCAGGGACGCCGCATCCAATGGGAACAGATGGAAGCCTTCGAGCCGCAACTCGACCTGTGGGTGATTTCCTCCTACCCGTTTGTGGTCTACCGCAGCGGAGCCGAGATTCCCACCGATTACTACTCCCCGCTGCTCGAGCGCACCACCAAACCACTGGCCGTGGCCGAAGGCGGATTTGTCTCGCGCCAGACCGGCCACATTCCTGGCACACCGCAAGACCAGGTCGATTATCTCAACGCCATCCACACCCAAATCGGCGAGCGCCTCGACTTCTGGATTTACCTGCTGCTCTGCGACCTGAACGAAGACTCTTACTCCAGATTCTTCCGCCAGCAGGGCGTCAACGAAAATGACATCACCACCCTCGGCTGGTTCGTCAACGTCGGCCTGCTCGAAAAAGACGGCCAAACCCCCAAACCCGCCCTGGCTGTCTGGGATTCCTATCGCCAGGCGCCGTAACCACGAAAACCAAAGAATTTCCGTCGTGCTCCTTTGTTACCGTCGTGGTGAAAGGGTTTCCCCATCTGTCTATCCCGGTCTCGATACGTCCCTGGTCTCGATAACCTCGACCAACCCGGGGCTGCTCGACCTCCATCCGTAAAAACTGATTACTGTTTACTAACCCACTGATGACTATGCCCCTCTCCCGCCGCGACTTCCTCAAACTAACCGGTCTCGTTGCCGCCAGCAGCGCCCTGGCATCCTGCCGCCCGCTCTACGAACTGGCGGGCCACCCGCCGCTGACCGGCTGGCTGCCGCTCAACCCAACCGATTTCCGCGCCCTCAACCGCCTGACCTTTGGCGCGCGCCCCGCCGAACGCGCCCGCGTCGCCGAAATCGGCCTGCTGGCCTGGGTCGAGGAACAGCTCGCCCCCGATTTGATTGATGATTTTGCCTGCAGCCTGCGCTTGCGCAACCTCGACACGCTCGCCATGACCAGCCAGCAGCTTTTCGACCTCTCCAACAAGCTGTTCGACGATTTCGACCTCGAAACCGTCCCCAACCAGTTGCGCCAGGGCACGCTCATCCGCCAGGTTTACAGCCAGCGCCAGTTGTACGAGGTGATGGTTGAGTTTTGGAACGACCACTTCAACATCGCCACCGACAAGGGCGAGTGCTACTACTTGAAAACCATCGATGACCGCCAGGTGGCCCGCGCCCACGCCCTCGGCTCCTTCCGCGACCTGCTGTGGGCCTCGGCCCACTCCCCGGCCATGCTGACCTATCTCGACAATCAGGCCAACCACAAGGGTGCGCCCAACGAAAACTATGCCCGCGAACTGCTCGAACTGCACACGCTCGGCCTGCGGGGCGGCTACAGCCAGGCCGACGTGATGGAACTGGCGCGCTGCCTCACCGGCTGGGGCGTCAAGGAGCATTTCTGGCGCGGCGAGTTCACCTTCAATGGTGAGCAACACGATTCCGGGGAGAAGTTCGTGCTTGGGGTGCGCATTCCGCCCGGCGGGCAGGACGAAGCCGAAAGCGTCCTCGAGCGCCTGGCGCGGCATCCCTCCACCGCCCAATTTGTCGTTGAAAAACTGGCCCGGCGTTTCCTCTCGGATACCCCGCCCGCCGAAATCGTCCAAAAAGCGGTGCAGGCTTTTGATGTCTCGTCCGGGGACATTCGCGCCACCCTGCGCGTGCTCCTGCTCGACGGCCTGCCCCTGACCGGGGAGAAATACCGCCGCCCTGTCAACTTTGTCGCCGCATCATTGAGAATGCTCAACGCTGAAAGCGACTGCGGCCCCGCCGTGCAAGATTACCTGCTGCGCATGGGGCAGGTCCCGTTCAACTGGCCTACACCCGATGGCTACCCCGACCAGGCCGCGGCCTGGCAGGGCAACCTGATGCCGCGCTGGCAGTTCGCCTTTGCCCTGGCGCGCAACGAACTGGACAAAACCGAGGTCGATTTGCCTGCCCTGGTGGCCGCATCCGCCTGTGATAACCCCCTGGATGCTTTTTCCACGCTCCTGCTCGGCTCCCCGCTCCCGGCGCAGGAAGGCAAGGCCTTGCTCGCATCGCTCCGCGCTGCCGGAGCCAGCGACGACGAACTGCTGCCCATCCTGGCGGGCGGCCTGCTGGCCTCCCCGGCTTTTCAGTGGCGCTAAAACTGGGAGCGCTTAAACACAAAGGACACAAAGTTCACGAAGGGAAATATTAAAAATCTTTGTGTACCTTTGTGTCCTTCGTGCCCTTCGTGTTTAAAGGTTTTTTCTTATGCTGACCAAACTTTTACCTCGTTTTGCATTTGCCCCCACCCAAACCGCCCCGCGCGGCGACACGCTGGTTGTCATCTTCCTGCGCGGCGCAGCCGATGTGCTCAACATGGTCGTACCGCACGGCGAAAACGCCTACTACCACCTGCGCCCCAGCCTGGGCATCCCCCGCCCCGATGACACCCGCGCCAAAAACGAAGCGCGCGCCCTCGACCTGGACGGTTTCTTTGGCCTGCACCCCGAAATGCGCCCGCTGCTCGAAATGTGGCAGGAAAAACACCTCGCCATCATCCACGCCTGCGGCGCGCCCGACGAATCGCGCAGCCACTTTAAGGCCATGGAACTGATGGAACGCGGCGTGGACGATGAACGCGGCCCGGCCTCCGGCTGGATTGGCCGTCACCTGGCAACGCTCGATACCGGCAACCCCTCGCCTTTGCGCGCCATTGGCCTGGGACGCCTGCCGCAGCGCTCGTTGAGCGGCTCAGTGCCAGTCTCTGCCCTGCGTTCGATTGCCGATTTCCACCTCGGCAGCGACCCGCGCGCCATAGCCCAAATGCGCGCCGCGCTCAACACGCTCTATGCCAATGACCTTTCCGGGCAGGAAACGCTTCGACTCCTCGACCTGCTCCAGAAAATCGACCCTTCGACAAGCTCAGGGCAGGCCCCTTCGACAAGCTCAGGGCAGGCCCCTTCCCCATCCCCAATTACCAGTCCGCCGTATCCCGATTCTGATTTTGGCCTCGCCCTGCGCCAGACCGCCCTGCTGATAAAGGCCGAAGTGGGGCTGGAAGTGGCGGCCATTGACCTGGGCGGCTGGGATACGCACTTTGCGCAGAGCGGCATTCAGGCCAGTTTGTTGAAAGACCTGTCGGCTGGGCTGGCCGCTTTCCATGCCGAGCTGCGCGACCATTTGGGCAGCCTGACGGTGGTCACCATGTCTGAATTTGGGCGGCGCGCCGCCGAAAACGGCTCGCTCGGCACCGACCACGGGCACGGCAGCATGATGATGGTGATGGGTGGGCATGTTAACGGCGGCCAGGTTCACGGGCAATGGCCGGGCCTCGAAGCGGAGCAGCTGGTCGGCCCCGGTGACCTGGCTGTCACCACCGATTACCGCGATGTCTTGGGCGAAATCCTCCAGAAGCGGCTGAACAACGATGCAATAAGGGAGGTGTTCCCCGGCTACCTGAGTCGTCCTGTTGGGGTGACATTCTAAGTTGTTTTCAACATGAACTTCAAAGCCATTGTTGCGCGCACCCAAGTCTGTAACCAAATCGGTTTGAAGACCTGAGCGGCCCGGCCTGGGATTTACCCGAAGCCTGCCAGCACTTTGGGCTACTGGCCACTGCCCCCTGACCACGCCAAAACACCCTTTGACGGGAAGTTTTGGCGTGGAAGTGGATTCGCAGAAACCCAGCAATAAAAAACGCGTCGAAATTATTTTGATGATTACACGCTGTCCTGCGTTGGCAGGTAGGGCATTGCAGGGCCTGGAATGCGCAAATATTCAGAGAGCGCGGCGCGCAGGGCGATGCGGTCATCCCAGGGGTATTCGGTGGTGCCAAAGCACATGGATTGTTCGTGGCCCTTTCCGCAGGCAATCACCAGGTCGCCAGGACGAGCCAATTTCAAAGCGAACTTAATCGCCTGGCCCCGGTCACGGACGCAGTAAAAGGTCTCTCCCTCCCGGCCACCTTTAGAGACTGCTCCGGCAGACATTTCGGCCAGGATGTCATCCAGCGATTCGGTGCGCGGGTCCTCGGCAGTGAGGATGGAGATGTCGGCCAGCTGAGCAGAAGTTTCAGCCATCAGGCGGCGTTTTTCGCGGTCACGCAGACCTGCCGAGCCAAAAACGGAAATCACCCTTCCGCTGGTCATCTGCCGGGCAGTTTCGAGAGCCACCCTCAGGGCGTTGGGCGTATGGGCAAAGTCCACAATGGCAGTGAAAGACTGTCCCAAATCAATGAATTCCATGCGCCCTGGAATACCAGGCAGGTTGGCAATCCCCTGCGCAGCGGTTTCTGGGGCAATCCCTAATCCGACGACCGCAGCGGAAAAAGCAGCCAGACAGTTGGAGACGTTGTATGCGCCGACCAGGCGAGTTCGCACGGGAACGCGAAAGGTCTTGCCCACCAGGTCGAACGCCAGGCCAGATGGACTGTAAGAGATGTTTTCCGCATAAGTATCGGCTTGCGGAGTCAGACCATAAGAGACCTGGCGCAAGGAACGCTGGGCAAGCAGCATGGAGAGATAACCATAAGATTTCTGGTCATCAAGATTCAAAACACCCAGGCGGGGATTGCCCTGTGACTTGTGGAGCGTATCCGATAACAGTTCAAACAAGCGGCCTTTGGCGGCGCGATAGTTTTCATAGGAGCCGTGTTCATCGAGGTGTTCGTGAGTAATGTTGGTAACAACGGCAATATCATATTGCGAGGCGTCTACGCGATGCTGGGCAAGGCCATGCGAGGTGGTTTCGAGGATGACATGCGTCAGCCCGGCTTCGACCATGCGCGCCAAATAACGCTGAACGTCATGGGCATCGGGCGTAGTGACATGGAAACCGGTATCCAGCACTTCATCACCAATTACGGCATTGACGGTCGAAATCATGCCTGTTTTGAGACCCGCCGCTATCAAAATTTGATAGAGGAGGTTGCTGGTGGTGGTTTTCCCATCCGTACCGGTGACGCCGATAACGGTCAGTTTTCTGGCCGGATGGCCGTAAAAAGCCGCAGCCAGATGAGTGACAGAGCGGCGCGAATCAGATACGCAGATATAAGGAACGGATAGTTCAGGAATGTCTTTCTGCCCAACGATAGCCGCCGCGCCGCGCCGGATGGCGTCAGGAATAAAATCATGTCCATCCACCGATGCGCCGGGGCGGGCGATGAAAAGGTATCCGGGTTGAACCTGCCGGTTGTCAATGGCAAGGCCAGAGAGGGGCAGGTCGGGAATGTTCGAGGGGGAAAAAGGCAAGGGAAAATCGGCAAACAAGGCGCGAAGCGTAATCATAGGCGCAATTATTCCATAAAAAACAAAGACCTGACAGGTTTCTTAAACCTGTCAGGCCAATTTCGTACTAATTCAGTTAGCGCAGGCTGGCGCGCAAGCCTTCCAGTTTGCCAGCAACGGAGCCGTCGAGGACTTTATCGCCAATTTTGATAACCAAGCCACCGAGAATGGCAGGGTCAACGCGGAAGGAGACTGCGGCCGCGCCAGATTTGGCAAGTACATCCTTTTTCACAACTTCCTGCTCATCTTTCGTAAGAGGCAAAGCACTGGTCACTTCAGCAGAGGAACCAGCAACGGACGCGCTGTCCATGACAACGACTTTGCCAGACTTGACGCCGGAAAAGAACTCATCAATCAGGGCGCGCTGGCGCTTCTCATCGAGAGCTTCGCCAACCAGTTTTTGGGTGGCGGCAATGGAGAGAGCGGCAACCTGACCACGCAGGTCTCCAAGGATGCGGTTGCGCTCCTCTTCGACTTCAGCCAGGGCCTTTTCGGCGGCTTTTTTGGCTTCGGCATCAGCAGCGGCTTTCACATCACGAGCCGCAGATTCGGCGCGCTCGGTGGCTTCACGGACAATTTGACTGGCCCGGGCCTGCGCATCTGCCGTGATTTTTTGAGCTTCTCTTTCGGCATTGGCGCGGGCTTCAGCGGCAATGCGGGCATCTTCGAGGCCCTGAGCAATCGTCTGGCGGCGCTTCTCAAGCAAACCGGTGACGGGGCCAACAATCCACTTGGTAATCACCGTGTAGACGATAATCAGGTTGACCACCTGAACGAGGAAAAAGGGCAGGTTTAAACCCAGTGCTTCCAAGGTATCCTCCCGTTTTTAGAAGACGAACAGGATGAGCAGGGCAACAACCAGACAATAAATGGCGACGGCTTCGGCGAAGGCAATGCCAAGAATCATATTGGTCTGAATAGTGCCGGTGGCATCGGGATTGCGTCCCATTGCCTGGACAGCGCCGCTGGTAACGATACCGATGCCAGCGCCTGCGCCAATGGCTCCAATCATCGCGAGACCAGCGCCAATCAATTTTGCAGCTTCAGCTTCCATTGTGTATCCTCCGTGACTCAGTTTCGGGCGGGATAGACCGCCACTATGAAATGGTGTTTAACCCGGGCAGTAACTCGCCCGAAATTTACGCGTGCGCTTCTTCGTGATGCTCACCACCATGGCCCTGGGTGGCCTGGGCCATGAAGACCATTGTCAACATGCCAAAGACAATCGCCTGAATAAGCCCCACGAAGAATTCCAACAAATAGAACAAGGCCTGAGCAAAGACAGGCACGAGTGAGCCAATGACAAACAACAACACTGCGCCCGCAAACATGTTACCAAAAAGACGGAAGGCAAACGAGAGCACCTTCGAGAACTCAGAAACCAGTTCAAGCAGGCCGACCCCGAAGTCAATGAAACCAAAAATTGGTTTGCTGAACAGGCCGCCGACGTTCCAGAACTTCCATAGATAGGAAATGCCCTGAGAACGGAAACCTATCACCTGAATCATCACCACTGCAACGACTGCTAATGCAAAAGTGAAGTTCAGGTCGGTGGAAACGGGGCGCATAAAAGGAATAACAGCGTAACTTTCAGCATGGTCGCCTTCAGCGGCGTGGCCGTCATCCCAAATGGTGGTGATGGGACCAATATGCTTCAATGCATAGCCATGGCCTTCATACTCGTGGATGATGCCGATGGTTTCGTTGCCCGGCACCAGTCCCGACCAGTTGGCGGCCAGCACCAGCAAGGTGATGGTAGCAAACCAGGGGAAGATTTGCCTGGTCCATTTCCCAGCCGTGCTTTCGGTAATGCCGTAGAGCATCTCAATCAGCGCTTCTACCGCGCCAGAAATGCCGGTGAGCACCATTTTTCCGCTCTTAACTCCACGCGAGACGCCAATCGCCAGCAAGATAACGATGAGGTCCGCCACAATCAGGCCAAAGGTAGTATTGGTGAAATAAAACGGCCCAATCAGGGGGATGGTAAAAAGCGGGACTTCGCTATATTTTTCACCAGGCAGGTAAACATGCGGCATGATGGGCTTAATTCCCAGGCCGATTCCAAAGAACCCGGTAAACAGGAATAACCCCAGGATGATGGCCGCAAGTACAACCCAGCGTCCCCAGACACGTTTCTTGGGTTTTTCACTCACGATTCGCTTCCTCCTCAGAAAATTTGGCTGGATGATTTGTTGTTTTTAATCGGCTGGTGGCCGATTTCACAATGCGATACAGGACAATGACTGAAATTGGACCGCTTCCTACCACAAAAAGAATGGTGAAGAAAGGTTTTGATTCCAGATACCGGTCGAGCCACAATCCCGCAAACAATGCTCCAAGTAAAATGACCGGTGTAACACAACCAACCTGGCCAACAACCGCCGCCAGTGTCATATTAAATTGGTGATTGGCGTTTTGTCGATTGTCTTGCGGGTTGGATGCTGTCATCGGTTGCGGATTATATCACAAGGATTTTTATCAGCAAAGTGAATAAACTTTGTCAGGAATCGCCCATCCTGACCTCTCCCAAAAATCCAAAGAGTGGATTTTTGGGAGAGGAAAAGCATTGTTTTTTGAGAAGAGTCGGGAAAGTGAAATTAGAAGAACAGGCTGAGAGCGGCATCCGTAGAAAGGCCGAACCAGGGGGCAAAGATGGTCCCGGTCAAGATGATGCCGATGGTCAGAACCACGATGGCAATCGCGTAAGGCCGCGTGACGGGGATGGGATGCGCTTCCTCGTTCTCGCCTTCCATGCGGTAGAGGTAAACATACTTCATCACGGTCAGGTAGTAGTATACGCCCACCACCGAATTGATGACACCCACGATGACCAGCCAGTACCATCCCGACTGGACCGCGGCGGCGAAGACCAACACTTTGGCAACGAACCCGCCAAAGGGCGGCATTCCAGAAAGGGAAAGGAAAGCCACCAGCATCGCAATCGCCAGATAGGGCGAGCGACGGCTCATTCCGTCGTAGGCGCGGATTTCGTCCGAGCCGGTTATGCGCCCAAAGGCTGCCACAATGCCGAAGGCGGCAAGGTTGGTCAGGACATAGGCAATCAGATAATAGACGACGGATTTGATACCCAATTCACTTCCCGCAACCACGCCCACCAGAGCATAACCCGCGTGCGCGATGGAGGAGTAAGCCAGCAGGCGCTTGAGGTTCTTTTGGGCCAAAGCGACCAGATTACCGATGGTCATGGAAAGCGCAGCCAGTACCGCCAGGATGACCTGCCAGTTCGCATCAACCTGTGGAAAAGCGGTGATGAACAGGCGGATAAGGACGGCCAACCCGGCGGCTTTGGAGGCTGTCGAAAGAATGCCAGAAACTGGCGTCGGGGCGCCTTCGTAGGTATCGGGGGCCCAAAAGTGAAAGGGGGCCAGCGAAATCTTGAAGCCAAGTCCGACCACCAGCAGGAACAAGACACCAACCGAAATGGGATTCAGGCTGGTGAAGTAGCTGCGCATGTTCTCCATTTGGGTAGTACCAGAAAAGCCGTAGACCAGCGACAGGCCATAGAGGAAAATACCGGAGGTCATCGCGCCGAACAAAAGGTACTTGAAGCCTGCTTCGGTAGATTTCTTGTCATCGAGCATGAACCCGGCCAGCACATACATCGGGATAGAAGTCGTCTCGATGGCGAGGAATAACATTACCAGGTCACTGGCAGAGACCATCAGGCACATGCCAATCGTAGCGGCCAGCAACAGGAGATAGGCTTCGGCGCGTTTCCCAAGCCGCTCTACATCCATGAAAAACAGGGTGGTGATGGCCGAAGCAAAGAGGATGAACATCTTGAAGACGAAAGCCAGCCAGTCGAAGCGCACCATGCCGCCCCAGGCCAGGGTTGGTTCCCCTGGCTGGTCGAGCAACAGGCTGAGGACCAGCGCGGCGGTCAGACCACCGGCGGTCAGCCAGCCCAGGTTGACCCGGCGGTTTTCGTCCTTCTTCCAGAACGGGTCGAGGACCAGTACCAGAATCCCGACGACCAGGATGAAGATTTCAGGCAGGACTGCCAGGATATTGAGGCTCATTTATGCACCTCCCAAAATGCGGAGAATGTTCTCCACGCCGGTCGAAACCATCGGCGCCATCAGACCGGGGAAAAGGCCAAGTAAAACCATGCAGACGCACAGAGTCACGATGGCGACTTTATCCAGCGGGGTGATGGGTGTAATGTGATGCTCGAATTGCGCGGGCATTTCGCCAAAAAAGGCACGCCGAACAACCAGCAAGACGTAGGCTGCGGTGACGACAATCGAAATAGATGCGATGATGGCCGCCAAAGCGCTCTTTTGCCAGACACCCATAAAAATGGGGAACTCGGCCACAAAACCAGAGAAGCCGGGCATGCCCATCGAAACCAGGCTGCCGATGATGAAGCCAATCGCTACCCAGGGCAGGGGTTTAACCATGCCGCCCAGTTCGGGGATTTGACGGGTATGCGCGCGGTCATAGACCATGCCGACGGCAGCAAAGAAGAGCGCCGTCATCACGCCGTGCGAGAACATCTGAATGCCTGCGCCCAGCATCCCCTCGCGGGTGAGGGTGGCAAAGCCAAGCGCCACCAGCCCCATGTGCGAAACTGAAGAGAAGCCGATGACGTATTTCATGTCCTGCTGAATCATGGCGATGAACGCGCCATACACCACGTTCACCATCGCCAGACCGAAGATGAGCCAGGCCCACTGTTTGGCGCCTTCGGGGAGGAGCATGATGCCCACCCGCAGGGCGGCGAACGCACCCAGTTTCATCAAGACGCCCGCATGGAACATCGAGACGGCGGTTGGCGCGGCGACGTGACCATCAGGCGACCAGTTGTGGAAGGGGAAGATGCCGCCCAGCACCGCAAAGCCCAAAAAGGTTGGCAGGAACCAGACGTACTGAAAGGCTTGCGAGAACCCGGCTTTTTCGAGCGCGAGCATATCAAAGGTGAGAACGCCGGTATTCTGGTAGTTGACAAAGACCATTGCCAGCGCGCCGACCAGGGCAAAGACCGAGCCAACGAAAAGATACAGGGTCAGTTTCATCGCCGCATACTCGCGGGTGACCTTCCAGCCCCAGATGGCAATCAGGAGGTACATCGGGAAGACGGCGATTTCGTAGAAGAAGAACAGCATGAACAGGTCAAGCGAGACGAACACGCCGAACACGCCGCCCGCCAGCAGAAACAGGAAGGCGAAGAATTCACGCGGGCGGTCGTCAATGCCCCATGAAATCAGAACGCCGGTGAACATGACGATTCCGGTCAGCAGGACAAGCGGGGCGCTCATGCCATCCACGCCAAAGTGCAGTGAAATGCCCAGCACCGGCAGCCAGTCATATTTTTCGATGAACTGATACTCCAGCGAGGGATGCATATAGACCTGGTAATAAACCCAGCCCGAAAGAACCAGGTCAAAGACTGCCGCCGCCAGCGCCGTAACGCGGACTTCATTCCTGGCTTCCGGCTTCATCAACAACATGATGACGGCAGCAATGAACGGAGCGAAAACGATGATGCTCAAGACGGGAAATTGCATTTTGTCACCTCGCTCTACGAGAACAGAAGGAGCATGGCTTTGTTGATGACATCCAACAGCCACATCGGCCAGACGCCGAGGACAAGGATGAGTACCATGAGCGGGGCCATGACCAGAATCTCGCGGGGGTTGATTTCGGTCAGTTTGTGTTCACCGTGCGCCCAGTGTTCGTTGAGCGGCCCATGCAACACTTTGCGAATCCCTTTCAGAATGTACGCGCCGGTAAACAACAGGCCAAGCATGGCGATGGCGGTATAGACGGCCATGGAGTTCCATTCGCCAGCGGCAAAGCCAACCCCAAACGCGCCCCGCACCACCAGGAATTCCGAGACGAAGCCATTCAGGCCGGGCAGACCGAGCGAGGCCATGCTGGTGAAGATGAGAATCCCGCCATAGACCGGCACGAGCGGGAACAGGCCGCCGAACTCGTTCAGGTCGCGGGTATGCGTCCGCTCGTAAATCACGCCGACCAGGAAGAACATGCCTGCCGCCGAGAGGCCGTGATTGAACATCTGGAGCACAGCGCCGTTCAGAGCAATGGTCGCGTCCTGCGTCCCAATGGCTTGGGCCGCCGCGGCAACACCGAGCAACACGAAGCCCATGTGGTTGACTGAGGAATAGGCCACCAGGCGTTTGAAATCGGTCTGCCCGAAGGAGGCAAACGCGCCAAAAACAATCGCCATCGTTGCCAGGAAGGCCAGCCAACCGGCGAATTGCTGCGATTCAGCAGGGTAGAAAGGCAAGACCAGCCGCAGGAAGCCATACGCGCCCAGTTTGAGCAGGACACCAGCCAGAATCATCGAACCGGCGGTGGGGGCTTCGGTGTGCGCATCGGGCAGCCAGGTGTGGAAGGGCCAGACGGGAACTTTCAGGGCAAAGGCGATGGTAAATGCCCAGAAGGCAATTGCTTTGACGGTAGAAACGTTCATCCCAAGCAGGGTTCCCTCGTTGAAGCCGCTCCATTTTTCGGTCAGCGCCATCAGGTCATAGGTTTGGAACAACACGCCGAGCATTTGGATGGCCAGCAAAAGACCGAGCGAACCGGCCATGGTGTAGACCATGAACTTGAGCGAGGCATAGTTGCGGGCCGAAACTTTCATCCCGCCCCACAGTTCGCGCTCACCCTTGGGGCTGCCCCATTGATTGATGAGGAAGTACATGGGGACCAGGCCGATTTCCCAGAAGACGAAGAAAATCAGCAGGTCGAGTGCCAAAAAGACGCCCAACATGCCCGTCTCTAGAAACAGGAAGAGCATCATGTAGGCCTTGACCTTCTCTGTGATATTGAAGGAGGCCAGCAGGGCAAGCGGGGTCAGCAGGGTGGTCAGCAAGACCATTGTGAGCGAAAGTCCATCCACGCCAACGTGGAAGGTGGAATGAATCGCCTCGTACCAGGTGTACTGTTCTTCGAATTGGAAGCCAGGCGCAGAGGGGTTGAACTGCGTCCACAGCCAGACGGACAAACCGAAAGGCACCAGGCTGGCGAGAAAGGCCGTCCATCGAATGACCTTGGGCTGGTCGGCGGGCAGGAACCAGATGAGCAACGCCGCAGCGACCGGGAAAAACAAAATCGTAGTAAGCAGGTGAGTGCTGATGAAGTCCATTGTCCACTCCCCTTTAGAAAGCGAACAGATATAGCGCGGCGCCGATGGCAATCAGCACGGCAATTGCGCCAATCAGGTAAGTCTGGATGCGTCCGGTCTGGGCCTTGCTCAGCACGCGCCCGGCGGGCTGGAAGGTCCAGTAAGCACCCAGTTTGTCACCGATGAGTTCGTTAATCACCGGCTTATCGAAGTAGTTGCGGAAGACGTGACCAATTCCCAGCGCCAGGCGGGCAAAGAAATGCAGGATACCGTCAATGGCGCCGCGGTCCATCCATTGGTAGGTGAACACTTCCGAAACCCAGGTCATCGGCCTGACTACGAAGAAGGCGTAGAACTCGTCAAAGTACCACTTGTTCTTGAGGAACGGGTACAGGAAACCGAGTGACTTTTCGAGCGGGTCAGCCTCGCCCGCCTTCACGTCTTTATAGACCAGCCAGCCAAGCGCCAGGCCGCCGAGGGCGACCACCAGTGAGATGGTCAGCGGAACGAAACTGAATTCCACTGGTTTGGGATGTTCGATGAGCGTGCCGCCGACGAATTCGTGGAACCAGTTCGGAATCAGGCCGCCCAGCCCCGGGAAGTGTTCCGGAATGCCAACCCAACCGAATCCAACCGCGAAGACCGAGAGAAAGACCAGCGGGACGGTCATCGTCCAGGGCGTCTCGTGAGCGTGTTCGGCTTCTTTGGTGCGCGGCTCGCCCAGGAAGGTGAGCGTAATCTGCCGCATGGTGTAGAAGGCAGTCATCAGCGCGGCAATCGAGAGAGTGATGAGAATGGCCCAGTGTTCATGCGCGAAAGCGTCGGCCAGGATTTCATCCTTCGACCAGAACCCGGCCGTGACCAGGGGGAAGCCCGCCAGTGCAAAACCGCCAATGACGAAAGTCCAGAATGTAACCGGCATTTTATCTTTCAGGCCGCCCATGTTGCGCATGTCCTGTGGGTCCACGTGATGGTTGCCCGTGTGCAGTACGCCATGTTCCATGCCGTGAATGACCGAGCCAGAGCCGAGGAACAACAGCGCCTTGAAGAAGGCATGCGTCACCAGGTGGAAGGCGGCGGCGATATACGCGCCCATGCCCAGCGCGGAAATCATAAAACCGAGTTGGGAGATGGTGGAATAGGCCAGCACCTTCTTGATGTCGTTCTGCGCGACGGCAATCGTCGCCGCGAAGATGGCCGTGAACGTGCCGATGAAAGCAATTACGCTCATCGCAGTGGTCAGTTCATGGCCGTGCCAGTCGGCAGTGACCAGTGGGAAGATGCGGATGACCATATAGACGCCCGCCGAAACCATCGTAGCCGCATGAATCATGGCGCTGACGGGGGTCGGGCCTTCCATCGCATCGGGCAGCCAGATGTGCAGCGGCCACTGCGCCGATTTGCCGATGGTGCCGATGAACAGGAGCAGGCCAATCAGCCCGGCAGCGGAAAGGCCAAAGACCGGGGTCATTGTTTCGGCCAGGCGGGTGAGAACTTCTTCGTTATAGAAGATGGCGCGGTAGTTGAGCGTGCCAGTGGCCGAATAGAGCAAGGCCAAACCCAAGAGCATGAAGACATCGCCGACGCGGGTCGTCATGAAGGCTTTAACCGCCGCATTGCGCGCGGAGGGCTTGCCATACCAGAAGCCAATCAGCAGGTACGAGCAAAGACCCATGATTTCCCAGCCAACGAACAGGGTCAACAGGTTGTCGGAAACAACCAGGACGTACATGCCGAAGGCAAACAGCGCCAGGAAAGCAAAGAAGCGGCTGTACATCGGCTCGACTGAAAGGACAGTGTGTTGGTGACCGTGTTCGTCGGTCACGGTCGCGCCGTGCGGGGGCAGGCCGGGGCGGTCGTGGTCGCCTTTGGGCTGGCCGAAGTTGTGGTAGCCCACGCTGTAAACAAAAATCATCACAATCGTCCAGGCTACGAAGAAGAGCGTAATGGCACCGAGCGGGTCAATCTGCACACCGATTTTCAAGAAATCCGTGCCGGTCGGCAGCCAGTTGATGGACGATGCAAAAATTTCCTTTCCGAAGTGTTCCATGCCAAGTGCGCGGAAGAAAACGACCATGCTCCCCAGCCAGGAAAGCGCAACTGCCGTAATGGCAATCGTGTGGCTGAGGGATTTGCTCTTGTTGGTGAACAGCACAATCAGAAAGAATGCCAGCAAAGGTGGCAGGGGAAGAAGCCAGATGATGGTTTCAGTCGCCATAGAATGTGTCTCCTACCACTTCATCAAGTCAAGTTCATCAGCAATGACGGTCTTACGGGCGCGGTAGATGGAAATGACCAGCGAGAGGCCCACCGCCACTTCTGCCGCCGCTACCGCGAAGACGATAATCGCAAACACCTGACCGGCCATCTGCGCCGGGTTGGCATAGCGCCAGAAGGCCACCAGGTTGATGTTGGCGGCGTTCAACATCAATTCGATGCCAAGCAGAATGGCGATGGCGTTCTTGCGGGCCAGCACGCCATACAATCCAATGACAAATAGAGCCGCCGAAAGATAGAGGTACCAGGAAAGAGGAATCATGCGCGTCTCCTACTTTTTGTTCCAGGCGAGGTAGACAGAGCCGATGAGCGCCGCGAGGAGCAGGATTGAAGCCACTTCAAACGGCAAGACAAACTGATTCGGCGAAGTCAACGCCTCCCCCAACCTTTGGAGGGCGTCGCCCGTCAGGGGCGCCGGAATTCGTTCGAGCGAAAACACAAATCCGCGCGCAATGAAGGCAATTCCGACAAAAACCAACGCGCTTATCCCCAGGGCCACAGGCCAGTTGGGGTTGGTCTGTTCCGATTTGCTGAGCAGGTCACGGCGAGTCAGCATCACTGCGAAGATGAACAATATCGCAATCGCGCCAATGTAGACCACCACCTGCACCACTGCCAGGAACCCGGCTTCGAGCAGGACATATAACATCGCCACCCCAAACAGGGTTGCGATGAGCCACAACGCCGCATGAACCAGGTTACGGACAGTCACCACCAGCACCGCCGAAACCAGAATGAGGGCTGCGCTCAGGAAAAACATCACTTGAGATGCATCAGGCATAACATTGCTCCCGATTTAATGTTGCGCCATGGGCGCGGGCGTTTTTGCAGATTCGTGCTGCTTGCGAGCGTAACTGCGTAGAATTTCTAAAGTAACCCAGCCCACCAGGATATTCGAGAGGAACATCGCCAGGACGTACACCCAAAGCGATTGTTCCTTAAACAATGAATGGACAACCGCCATGACCATCAGCAAGGCAAAGGCCAACGGCGTTAAGAACTTCCAGTTGAAGGCCAGCATGTGGTCAATGCGAATGCGCGGAACGGTGTACTTAATCCACATGATAATCCAGTAGCCAATCAGGGCTTTGCCAAGTACCGCAATTGCGCCAAAGAATGGCGTATCGAGCCAGGGAAGCAGTTTTTCCAGTCCAAACCAGCCCCAACCGCCAAAGAACAGAATGCCCATGAGGCCGCCGACAGTGTAGGAGTGAAGCAGTTCACCCGCGTAGAACCAGCCGAATTTCATCCCAGAGTATTCAATGTGAAAACCAGAGACGATTTCGCTTTCGCCCTCGTTCAAATCAAAAGGCGAGCGGCCCAATTCAGCAATCGCGCTGATTAAGAAAATCAGGAAAGCCAGCGGCGCAAGCAGAAAGAACGGCACGCTGTTAATTTGCGCTTCGCTGATGGCTTTCAGGCTCATTGAGCCGGTTATCACAACCGGTATCATTAAGGCGACCACCAGCGGGATTTCAAATGAAATCATTGTTGCCACGCTGCGGAAGGCGCCCAACAAGGCATACTTGTTGTTCGAGGACCAGCCCGCCATAATCACTGAGAGCGTGCCAAATGCGCCTGCGGCAATCAGATATAGCACGCCGACATTTAAATCAGTGCCGTAGATGCGCGCTGCGAGCGGGAAAATCGCCCAAAGGATAATGACCGACATAGCCGAAATGACCGGAGCCATGTTGAAGACCACCTTATCGGCGCCGGCCGGGGTGATGTCTTCTTTGATAATCAGTTTGACGATGTCCGGGAAAGGCTGAAACAGGCCAAACGGGCCAACCCGGTTGGGGCCAAGCCGGCCCTGAAAACGGGCCACCACCTTGCGCTCCACCCACACCAGCATAATGTCCAAAACCAGGGCAAAAACGACCAGCGCCACTATCCCGATTAGGCTAACCAGCAAACTTACCCAAAATTCAGGCATGCCCCAGCCAGCAAACAAGCCGCGTAGCCAGGCGTCTGCGCTCCCAATCGGGTCTGTCCAAAAATTCCAAAAACTCATGGGACACTCCTTCTGCCCCGCTAAAAACGGGGGATATTAGACAGATAAAAGGCTGATAGGGAATCTCCTAATCAGCCTTCCGATTCCTGATTTGGGCTAGACCCACTCCAGCATTCCTTTGCGCCAGAGATAGACCAAACCTGCGAGCAGGATGAGGATAAAAATAATCCCCTCCGCCACCACAAAGAAGGGTAGGATGTTCAAGGAGAATGCCCAGGGAAACAGAAAGACCGTTTCGACATCAAAAATGAGAAACGCCAGGGCAAAGACGTAATATTGGGCCTTGAACTGTACCCAACTCTCGCCGACAGTTTCCATGCCGCATTCATAGGTGCTTTGTTTGATTGGATTGGGCTTTTTGGGAGCAATCACCGCTGCGATAATCAGCGGCGCAACCGGAACGACAATCCCGATGACCAAAAACAAGCCGATATATATCCAGGGATTCTGCATAGATACTCCTTCGCGCTTGGGGATTTTGTCACAAACTGATGTCATTGTATCATAGGGGTAGTTTTCGATAAACTTACCCTTGTAATTCAACAAAGTGATATTTGTCATATATTTGAGTTACTTAGTCAAAGTTGACAAATCTATTACCATTATTGATAAACAGGACACAGGTGGGCGGAGGCCTTGAGGCCGTTTTAAGTGCGTTTCTGCAACCTCAAAATAATCCATTGGAGGACATCCTCGATGAAAGGGAAGCCTAACACCGCGCCGACCACTGTCCCCAACATCCCCAACCAGCGCGCCGGGCCGGCTTTCAACCCGAACAATGTCACCGCATCCACTTCAATGAACTGCGCCGAAAGCGCCTGCCTCGAATCGTCCCCCCCCGCTTTGGGGATAAAGCGCAAATAAAACCAGACTATCCCTTTATAGTTGCCAACCTCCCGCGGTCGGACGCTCCAGAAAAAGACGACCTTCTGTCCGGGCAGCATGGTCTCGCTGACAGTTTCGGCGGGTTGTACCTGCATTCCGGCCAAATCCAAACGAGCCTCGGCCATCAGGTTGTGGGTATCGTAGACATTTGGAATTTCAATGACTTCTCCCTGAATCACATGAGTGCCGACCTGCGCCGTGGGCGTCAATTTGCCCTGTTCATCTACATCCAAAGTCAAGATGACCCGGTCGGCATCGCCAACGCGGATGGTGGCGGGATATTCAAGCGAAAGCATCCGCTTTTCAAGGATGGCTGGCTGCCGGGGCGCAGTCACCGCCGGAGTGGAGAACACTGCCTGGGAGGGAACTGGCGCGGGGGCAACCGGGCTGAAGCCACAAGCCAGTTGAAGAACCATCCAACTGAAAACCAGCACGAACAACGAGAACAAGCAGCGGAATGGGAGTTTCATCTACCGCTCCACTTCCTCCACTTCCATATACCAGCGCAGGCGCGTACCAACGCGGTCGCGCGCCAGCCACAGAATATTCTTCTTCATCAGTGCTAACGCCTTACGAATTTCTTCGATACGCCGCAGGACAATTTCGCGTTCGGGCGTGGTCAGGTTAAGGTCATCGGAAGTAACCAGGTCCTCGACCCGTTTGAGATTGATGGATGTGGTTTTGAATAAACCCCAATCACGCAGACACAGATGGCAAATGCGTTCAAGATTGATTTTATCGTCCCCGCGCCCAATTTCATTGTCCAGTAAAAGCGCCACCAGGTCCAGCGCATCTTTACGGTTGAGTTCAATGATTTGGGTTTTGGAGAGGAACAATTCTGCCAATGGCACGGTAATGGGATGAACTTGCAAACGGTCCTTGAGCGGCAGTTTGTGACACATTTCAAAATCGCCTATAAAGACATCAATGCGGCGGCCTGTACCCTCTTGAATGAAAATCTGACGCTTATCTCCATTCAGCAGGTTGAAACGGCGGTCAGGCAGATAGCCCATGCGCCGGAAAAATTCGTCCAATTTGCGGCGTTCGTGCTTTTGGACGACGAAATCAATATCGGCGTATTCGCGCTGGAAGGTTTGCTGACGCATGGGACTATGATGATGCACGGCCAATCCACCGATGGCGCGCAGGTGAATCTGGTCGCGTCGGGCGGCTTCGACCAAACGGTTCATTTCGAGCGCAATTTCGATTGAGTTAGATTTCATAGAACTCCGGGGCAAGGGGATGGTAAATGTGGAATGCGGAACGTCTTCGCATTCCGCATTCCACATCTTTACTCTACTGGGATTTCGGCATGAACCTTATCCAGGTCAATGCCTGCGCGTTTACGGTAGGCTTTGAAACCCCAATAGATGGCGGCAGCAATGCCATAGAGAACGCCCATGAAAACCAGAGATGTGCCGTTTTTGTAGCCATTTGGGTTAACGCTGTAGCCAATGCCATACAGCGCGTTGGGGTCAAACAACCACTGGTAGAGCAGAAAAACCAGGAAACCACCAAAGATAACTCCCGAAACAGTGATAAGCGGAATGCCTAAAATTTTGTATTTGGCAATTGGCGAGGCGTTATACATTTCGGGCTTGCGATAGGGCAACAGAATAGCCGCAACCGTCGTGCCCAGGTAGGTCACAGCAATGACCAACGTAGCCGCCAGGGTCAGCGATTTGAAGCCGAAAATATCGTAGGCAAACAGCCAGGCGACAATGACAGAGGGAACAACCATGAGCAGGAGCGCGATAATGGGCGTGCCGGTACGCTCATCCACTTCGGCTACTTTTTCCGGCAGCAGACGGTCGAAGGCGGCGGCAAAAACAACTCGGGTGGAGGAGAGAAAGACCGTTCCGCTCCAACCGAACCACCACAGGCTCATCAACACAATCACCAGCAATTGCAGTGTTCGGTTGTCGGTCAGAAAAGCCGCGAACAGGGCCGGATACGGCCAAACCGGCAGGGCTGGCTGGGCTTGGGAAAATCCCCAGGCATAACTCCACCAGGAGCCGTTGGCCTGTATGTAGAAATCCCAACCAATGGCGCGGTCTATCGCCAGGAGAACCACAATGCCCAGGGCAGTGGTGATGACCAGCGCCGAGGCCATGCCAGCAAAATTACGCTTAAAATCCGCCGCGCCGCGCACTTCGCCATACAGAGTCGCACCCCAATTGGGATAGAGGTTGAAAAAGACAATATACGGCAAAGTCAGGAAGAGCGCGGTCAGCGTACCGCCGGTCAGACCCAACACCGACCCGGCATTCTGCCCGGCGGCGGCAGTCGCCGAATACACGCCTTGCGCCACGCCAAACAATTCTGCCGCGTTGCGTTCCAAAGCGGGCCGAAACGCCTCGGGAGAAGAACCAAAAAACAGAACAACCATCAACAACAGCCCGGCCATGCCGCCAAAGAAGCACATTTTCTGAATCTGGGCATAGCGCTTCATGCCGAGCATGATATAGCCCGTCACAATTGCCAGTGTAAGCAGGGTGGCAACGAACAAGCCATGATTGGTCTGCGCGAACCACATCGCGGCATCACGCATTCCCAACAGGGCCAGAATGGGGGTGATAAACATGTGGCGAAGCATATCGCCATAGAGCGGCACCCACAGCCAAAGGATAAACCACCAGCCGGTGACGGCCAGGATGAAACCAATCCCCCCGCCCAGAATGCGGCTCTGCCAGACGTAATCGCCGCCAGAACGCGGCATGACGGCAATCAACCCGGCATAGACCACCACCTCAAACAGGATAAAGAACGCGCTCAACAGGAGCGAACCTATTAAGCCGCCCTCAAAGTAGTACATCTGGCTAAAGATGTACAGGCCAAGCGTGACGAGATTGATAGAAAAAAACGCATAGACGAACGCATCGAAGACAGACCATGAACGTACCAGGCCAGTTGCTTTGCGAATGAAAAGGTCAGACATCATTCAGTCTCCTTTGAAAGAGGGCATTCAGTTATCAGTTATCAGTTATCAGTTATCAGTTATCAGTTATCAGTTTGCCATCGATTCCACTCATTGCTGCTCACGGATGAGTGATGGTGATGACTGGCTCAACCTTGCGTCAGTACGTAACTTTCGATTTTGGTTTTGCCCAACTTCACCAGCGCGCCCTGCAAAACGCCCTGCTCATAAAGAGAGCCGGGGTTGATGCAAAGCGTCTTCCCAATTCGGCTGTGTCCGCGTCCTTCGTGGATGTGGCCGTGCAAGCCCAACATTGGCTGGTATTTCTCGATGACCGCGCGCAGGGCCGTCGAGCCGACCGGTTTGAGCGCGTTTCCAGCATATTTGGGACGCAATTGTTCATCCAGTTCGGGGGCTTCATCGAGGTTCGATTTATAGGGCGGAACATGAATGTTAAAAACCGCCTGCTGCGGGTTTTTTACCCCTGCAATCATCGCCTCGTAGCGCCGCGCCAGGTCAGGCTCGTCCTCTTCCCGGTAAGTATTCCAGGGTGTGCGGTTGCTCCAACCGGATGAAATCATCTCGATATTTGAGTCGAGCGGGATGACCTTTCCTTCTGCAAGGGTGATGACCGGCGACTGGCGAATCATCTCATCAATCTCGAACTGGTCATCGTTGCCAGGGGAGACAAACACGCGGATGCCCGTCCCGGCCAGTTTGCGGGCGGCAATCTCCATCCACTGCTCAAAAACCCGCAATACCTCACGGATGAAAATTTCATGAACTTGATCGGGATTTCTGGAAAGGGCTTCCAATTCATCGGGCGTCACGCAATAGGGGTAATAGCCCCGGCTGCGCACCCGCTTAACCATTTCCTGATATTCGGCCTGGCCTTCTACATGAAATTCCTGTTGTAACAGCATTACTTTGTATTTGCCCCCGCCCAAATCGAGAAACGGAACAACTGCCTTGCCGGTCATATCGCCGCCCAGGATGAGCACCTCTGCCCCGTAGAATTTCCCCGCGTTCAAAAATTTATTCCAGCAAATATCCGAGCCGTGAATATCGGTCGCAAAAAAGAGCGTGGTCAACCTGGTGAGTTCCTTTCTGTTCACAAAATTAAAGCAAAACGGTCTGCCACGCGGATTGGGCAGGCCATTTCAAGCGGCTGATTCGTCCAGCCCAGGTCACGCTGCAACAAAAGCGAACCACCCGGCGTTGGTAACTGCATTTCGGTGGGTTGAAGGAACCGGCGACGAACAATCCGTTCGCCCGGCCAAAAGGCCCAGACCAATAGAAACAATGAGCCAGCCAGGATAACCAATGCCAGGGTGTAACGCAATGGTTTGGACATGCCCTAATTATAACGGGTGTTAATCATCCGTTAATTCATCCAGGCAAAATACAAAACTATCGATTCCACCAAAGCAAGCGCGGAGTTGCCTCCCGCACAAGTACCGATGAAATTTCTACCAAATACACCCCCGGTCAGATTTGGGAAAAAACTGATTGACAATCTTCGGGCCAATTTTAAAATTAGAGTAGAATCTAAACTATGGAAGTACAAATTGCGGTTGCCAAGACAAACAAATACGCTGTCTCTGAGAGCGGCGATACGCTGGAGGTCGTGGAACGACCTGGCGGCGGGTTGTCGGTGGTGCTGGCCGATGGGCAGTCTTCGGGGCGCGGGGCCAAGATTATCTCGATGATGGTAGTGCGCAAGGTCATTGGATTGCTGGCCGAGGGCGTGCGCGATGGCGCAGCCGCGCGGGCCGCTTCGGATTACCTGTACAGTGAACGCAGCGGTAAAGTCTCCAGTACGCTTAATATCCTTTCGATTGATTTACAAACCAGAACAGTGGTTTTGGCACGCAACAACGAATCACCGATGTATCTGGCCCACGGCGAGAGTATTGAACGGATTGACGAACCAAGCCAGTCGATTGGGTCAGGACGCAATATCAAGCCCAAAATTACCGAAATCCCGCTTGAAATGGGCCTGACGGTCGTGATATACACAGACGGACTCGTTCATGCCGGAGCGCGGCGCGGCGAGAGCATGGACATCGGCGTTACTCTGCGCGGCCTCCTGGAAGACGGCGACCCCCCTGCGCAAATGGTGGCCGATTCACTTCTGGCGCAGGCGATGCGGCTCGATGAAGGCCGCCCCGCAGACGACATGAGCGTGGTGGTGATGCGCGTTATGCCGCGCAATGAGGAAAATGTACGTCGGATGACCGTACGTCTGCCGCTTAATTTATGAAAGTGAACACGCGAAAAATCAAGGCGTCATGGCGCGATACCATGCTCCTCTTACGGGAGTTTCGCCAGCCGTTGATTTTATTCTCGCTGGCGATGTTGCTTGGCGCAAGCCTGTATTACCAGCTGGCGCAAGGGTATGGCGAGCCAGTGCGGTCGTTCAGCGAGGCCATTTACCTCATGCTCACGCTGACGTTTTTGCAGGCTGGCGGAGAATTCCCCCCCTACCCCCTTTTGCAAATTTTTTATTTCTTAATGCCGCTCATCGGTATGGTCATCTTCGCGCAAGGGCTGGCAGACTTCGGCTACCTGTTGTTCAACCGACGCGCGCGCAGTAAGGAGTGGGAAATGGCAGTGGCTTCCACCTTCGAGAATCACACCATCCTGGTTGGGCTGGGACACCTGGGCTATCGGGTGGTCCAGAATCTACACAAAATGGAAGAGCCCGTCGTGGTCATTGAACTCAACCCCAATGCCGACCTGGTAGGAACCGTGCAGTCTATGAATATTCCGGTCATTCAAGACGACGCCTCGCGCCAGACGGTGCTGGAAGCAGCAAACATTCGCCAGGCAAAAACGATTGTACTGTGTACGCAGAATGATTCTTTGAACCTGCAAATCGCCGTCAAGGCGCGCAGTCTGAACCCAGATATTCGAGTGGTTATCCGCATTTTCGATGATGACTTTGCCGAATCTCTGCAAAATCAGTTCGGGTTCTCTGCTCTGAGCGCAACCAGCATGGCCGCGCCCGCTTTTGCCGCCTCCGCCGCCGGGGCCGATGTGACCCGCCCAATTACCGTGGAAGGGCAATCGCTCAGCCTGGGACGCCTGACCATCAACCAGGGGAGCAAACTGCACTGGCGTTCGATTTCCGAGATTGAATCGCGCTACAATGTGAGCATCGTCTTGTTGAAAAATGAGAAAAAACTCGACCTGCATCCCAGCGCAAAGCAAATGCTGAGAACCGGCGACATTATTGCGGTGCTTGGCGGACCAGACCAATTGAATATGATTGTGCACGACAACCAATAAACGCGCTGGCAACCGATTCCGCGTCCCGGAGAATATGAATCCAGACAGTTCCTCTGAGCAACCTCCCAGTACCAGCCTTTGGATTGGCCTGGTGGGGCCTTGCGGCGCAGGAAAATCGACCCTGGCCAGGCGGCTGAAAATGCGCGGCTATCAGGTCAAGCATATCGCGCAGGAACACTCCTTCGTCAAGGATATGTGGAAACGGATTGCCAACCCGGATGTGCTGGTCTTTCTCGATGCGTCTTATCCCGTCACCAATGCGCGGCGCAACCTGGGCTGGTCAGAATCCGACTATCAAGAGCAACATCGCCGCCTGGCGCACGCCCGCGCGCACGCCGACCTGTATATTTTTACCGATTCGCTCAGCGTGGACGAAGTGGAGCAAACCATCATCCACTTTCTGAAAAAAAACGCCTGATTGGCCGATTTGCCGATTTCGCTTGAATGGGGGTATAATTTGCCCTCGCAATCAGGCCAGCCAATGGCTGGTATTTTTTGTGCATGGAGATGTCTGTACATGATTCGCAACCTCACCGCAAGGCTGGTGGTCATCCTCGTCATTGCCGCCCTGGCAATTTGGGTTGATGCCAGCGATAAGTTCACCATCCGCAATCCCATCAACCAGGCCATCATCTACGAGCGCGATGTCACCCCGCGCCTGGGTCTCGACCTGCGCGGCGGGCTGCAGGTTCTGATGGAAGCCGACCTGCCTGAAGATGCCGCCATCACCGCCGAGTCGATGGAAGTTGCCCGCACCATCCTCGAAAACCGCACCAACGCCCTGGGCGTCGCCGAAAACACCATCCAGGTCGCTGGAGACCGCCGCATTGTGGGTGAATTCCCCGGCGTGCAAGACTCCGACGCGGTGCTTAACACCATCCAACAGACCGGCCTGCTCGAATTTATTGACACTGGTTCTGTACCGCTCGCCGAAGGAACGGAGGTCGTGACCGACTTCAGCGCCACCGGCGAACCAGCCCCCTCGCCTGAACCGTTGGAAGATGGAACCATCCCTACGGTGTATCGAACCATCATGACCGGCGCCGACCTGAAGAGCGTCACCGTTGTCCCCGCGCAGCTGGCCGGTTCCTATCAGATTGCATTTACCTTAAGTGACAGCGGGGCAAAAGTTTTCGCTGAACACACGGCCGCCAACGTGGGAAAATACCTGACCATTGTGCTGGACAAGAAAGTCATCTCCAGCCCGCGCATCGAGAACGCCATTACAGGCGGCGAAGGCGTGATTACCGGCAATTACACCGCCGAATCGGCCAACGCTTTCGCAGTACAGTTGCGTTACGGCTCACTGCCCATCCCCCTCAAGATTGTCGAAACCCGCTACATCGGCGCCACCCTCGGTGAAGATTCACTGCAAAAGAGCCTGATTGCAGGCCTGGTGGGCATGTCGATTGTGATTCTGTTCATGGGCTTTTACTATCGCCTGCCAGGCATCGTGGCAGATGTCGCCATCCTGTTCTATGCAGCAGTCGCCTTTGCTCTATTCAAGTGGATGCCCGTCACGCTGACTCTGCCTGGGATTGCCGGGTTCCTGCTCTCAACCGGCTCCGCGCTGGATGCCAACATCCTGATTTTCGAGCGCATCAAAGAAGAATTGCGCTCTGGCCGCACGCTCGAACAAGCCATTGACCTGGGCTGGATGCGGGCGCGTTCATCCATCTTCGACTCGAACATCGCCACCGTCATCACTTCGCTCATCCTTTTCTGGTTTGGCTCATCGTTTGGCGCCACCATTGTCAAAGGCTTCTCGCTGACCCTGATGCTGGGCGTGGCAATCTCACTGTTCACCGCCATTTTCGTTACGCGCAGCCTGCTGGCGGTGGTGCTGAAAACATTTAAGCCGAAGAACCTTGAGTTCTGGTTCGGCATCTAACCGGAGGCAGCCATGAATATTCTCGGAAAACGCTACATCTTCTTTGCTGTTTCGCTCCTCGTCATTGTCCCCGGTTTGTTGGTGCTGGCTTTTGGTGGGTTGCCCCTGGCGCTCGACTTCACCGGTGGTTCGCTGCTCGAAGTCAGCTTCCCTGGCGCGCAACAGCCCCAGCCTGCCGAAATTATCGCCCTGTACAACGAACTCGGCGTCAAAGACACCCAGGTACAGACCACAGATGCGGGCAGCCTGGTCATTCGCTCCACCTTTCTGGATGATGCAACCCGTGAACAGGTACTGAGCGCGCTCCAGGAGAAGTTTGGCTCGAAACCAACCATGATTCGGTTCGACAGCGTCGGCCCTACCATTGGCGCGCAAGTCACATCCCGTGCCGCTCTGGCTGTTGCCGTCGCCGCGCTCGTGGTCGTCCTCTACATCACCATCACCTTCCGTGGCATTGCGCACGCCTTCCGCTATGGCATTTGCGCCATCCTGGCGATGGTACACGATGTGGCCGTTGTATTCAGCGTAGCCGGGTTGGGCGCGCTTTTCCTGGGCTGGGAAATAGATTCGCTCTTCCTGACGGCCCTGCTGACGGTTATCGGCTTTTCGGTACAGGACAAAATTGTGGTCTTCGACCGCATCCGCGAGAACTCGAACATTCTGCGCCGCCTCAATTTTGAGACTCTGGTCAATCATTCGGTGGTCCAGACCCTGCAGCGCTCCATCAACACTCAGTTGATGACGGTAGAATTCTTGCTGCTGGCGCTGGCCTTGTTTGGCGGCGTGACGTTGCAGGAATTCTCAGTCCTGATGCTGGTCGGCCTGTTCAGTGGAACCTACTCCTCCATTTTCATCGCCGCACCAGTGCTGGTGGTGTGGGAAAATAAAGAGTGGAAGAACTGGTTCGGGCGCAACAAAGCCGAATCGGCAGCGTAAATGCCAACTTGCTCCTACAAAAGCGCGTGGAAAACTCCGCGCGCTTTTTCTTTCGAACCATCCAGTGACCATCAACTCTAAAGGAATGACCCAAAGCGTGTAAAATTACCCTACCAGAAAGGACAATGCTATGCAACTCCTTCCAGAGGACCTTCTCAAATTGGGGCTTGCCGTCCTGGTCGGCGGGCTGATTGGGGCCGAGCGCGAATTCCGCGACAAATCGGCCGGGTTGCGCACCATCATTTTCATCACCATCGGCTCAACCCTGTTCACCATCCTGTCTCCCCAACTCGGTGACGATGCGCACACCGCGCGCGTAGCCGCCAACATTGTTACCGGCATTGGCTTCCTGGGAGCAGGCGCTATCATCCGCGAGGGAACGAAAATCGCCGGGCTTACAACCGCCGCCACCATCTGGCTGGCAGCCTCGCTCGGCATGGGCATCGGCGCGGAACAATACGCGCTTGTCATGATTTCCACCCTTGCCATTCTGGCCATCCTGTGGCTGTTCCCCTGGTTTGAGCGCCTGATTAACCACATGCGCGAGGCCCGCACTTATGAAATCCTGTTGCCGCTCAACCACGAACGCGCCGAACAAATCATCGATACATTCAAACAAGTCGGCCTGCATGTCATACACCACAAAGAACACAAGACAAACAGCGGACTTCTGCTTATCATCTCCACCATGGGACGTCCGAGCCATCACGCCCGGCTCACTCAAATGCTCCTGCCGGACAGCGAAATCATCGAATTCCGATACTAGCCATGCCCCTCAAGACCCTCAGTCAATCCTCCTTGCAAGATTACGTCGACTGCGCCCGGCGCTTTCAACTGCGCTACCTCGACCAGCTGATTTACCCCGCGGTTGAGACCGAACCCGCGCTCGAAAATGAACAGCACTTGCAGGAGGGGGAGACCTTCCATCGCCTTGTCCAGCAACACCTGCTCGGCATCCCAACGGATAAAATAAGCAGACTGGCAAACACCCTCAACCTTCGGACCTGGTGGGAAAACTACCTGTCCTCTTTTCACTTTCCTGATACCCCCAACGCTCTTTACCCCGAGTTGACCCTCTCCGCCCCGTTGCCGCCCTTCCGTCTGCTGGCAAAATTCGACCTGGTGGCATTCTTCCCGAATGGCAAAGCCATCATCTACGACTGGAAAACCTACCGCCAACGCCCTCACAACGAATCGCTGGCCATTCGCTGGCAAACGCGCGTTTACCGCGCCCTGCTGACCAAAGCCGGCAACCCCCTGAATGGTGGACAACCCATCACGCCGGAACACGTCGAGATAGTTTATTGGTTCAGCAATTTTCCCAACAACCCGGCGAGTTTTCCTTATACGACCGCCCAATTCAAGCGCGACTGGGACGCGCTCGAAAAGCTCGCCGCCGAAATCTCAACCACCCGGTACTTCCCACTCACCGACAACGAACAAAAATGCACCCGCTGTACTTACCGCTCCTACTGCAACCGCGGCGTTGGAGCCGGGCAAGGCGAAGACGAGGAAATCGAGACTAGCCAGGAAATCCACTTCGAACAAATTGGAGAAATTGAATTGTGACCACAAAACAGCCAAGTGTTGCAGAAGGTTACACCCCAGACCGATATTCTTGATACCGCGAAAACGATAACCGATTAAAATTGCCCCATGATTCGACCCACCTCTTTAACTCTGCTCATCAGCCTGTTTGCCATAATTTTAACAGCGTGCGCGCCCCAGGCTGCCGCCCTGCCCCCTGCCGCCACCATTGACGTCCATGCTGCCAGTACCCAGGCAGTTGCCACCGTCTATGCCGCGGCATCACAAACCGCCCAGGCTGCCCTGCCCACTGCCACAGCCACCCCCCCGCCAACCGCCACCCTCGACCCAAACCGCACGCCTCCGCCCCTGCCCAGCGGCTTCACCACCAGTTTGCTCAAACCGCTCGACATCCCGCGCGCCTACATCAACGACACCTGTCAATATCTGCGTGCCAAATGGGACCCGAACAATGCCGCCCCCGGCACCGTACTGATGCCCATCATGTTTCATGGCATTGCCAAAGGCGAAATCAATTCCGCGGCAACCGGCGTCTATCACGATATGTCGATGGATGACTTCAATCGCCTCATGAAAGACCTGAAAGAACAGGGCTTCGAGGCCATTACCATGCAGCAAGCCGCTGATTTCCTATATCATAATGCAAAAATTCCCAAACGCTCGGTGCTGTTAATTGTGGATGACCGCAAATTCCGCCAGAGTTTCGACGATACTTTTTATCAATACTACCAAGATTGGGGCTGGAAAGTCATCAATTCCTACATCACCCTTGATGAACGCCCCGACCTTTGGCAACAGAATGCCGAACTGGAAGCGGAAGGCTGGGTAGACCATCAGGCGCATGGCTACGTTCACAATGAAAACATCACTGCGAATTCCAGCGAAGATTACATGCGGCAGGAACTGGGCAAGCCCTTTGAAATGATGCAAAAATATTTCAACAAGGTACCCATCGCCTACATCTGGCCTGGCGGCAGTTTTACCCCACGCGCGGTTGAAATCGCCCGCGAATACAATTACCAGTTGGGATTCACCGTCAACCCACGCGGCCCGGTCATGTTCAACTGGGTTCCCCAGGCCGAACAAAGCGACCCGGCACGTCCATCCTATTTGCCCGAAGTGCCAGCCGGAGACCCACTAATGACCCTGCCGCGCTATTGGTCTCCCGACGCGCGCAATCACATCGACACAGTGCGCCGGATTGGCGCAGAAGCCGCCGTCTACGCAGAGAGCGTGCGGGCGACAGAAATCGAATACTACGATATCGTCTGTGCGCCCGCTTACGGGCCTCTGCCAGTGGTGGGGCCATAAACTTCATCCAAATCATTAAGAAATATTGAGCAAACTGTTTGCGCCATGCTGAGGCCATTCGCATTATCTGTTTACTCTCATTTATCGAAGTTTATCCATGCCATGAATCCCAACTGTATCTTCTGCAAAATCGCCGCCGGGCAGGCCAGCGCCAAAATTCTTTACCAGGATGAGCAAGTGACCGCCTTTCGCGATATTCACCCCGTTGCGCCAACCCACGTGCTTCTCATACCAAACCGCCACATCGAATCGGTCAACCACGCCAGCCTGGAAGACGAACTCACCCTGGGTCACCTGTTCGTCATAGCCCGCAAAGTCGCCGAGGCCGAGGGAATTGCCCATCGCGGCTACCGCCTGGTCATTAACACCAATGCCGATGGCGGACAAACCGTCTTCCATCTTCATATGCACCTTATCGGCGGGCAGCGGATGAGATATCCGATGGGATAAACAGATTCAATTTACAAGTTTAAATTTACGAGCGCCAATGACCTTAACCGACCGCCAAACCCGCTGGAAACAGCAAAAAATCATCACCCCTGAAAAACTTGCCCAGGCACGGGTGATTTTGAACGAAATCATCAACGGAGCCGACCCACTGGAAGCCTTGCGCGATAACCCCATGCCTGGCGGAGGAGTGCTATCCAAAGCAGCGCTGGTAGCCGCTTATAACGAGATGACAGCGCAAGGCCAACTCCATCCCGATAAAAATCTGCTCGACCGGATTCGCATGAAGCCGGTGCGTACGCTCTCAGGGGTCACCACTGTCACCGTCTTAACCAAGCCTTACCCTTGCCCTGGCAAATGCATCTTTTGCCCAACCGATGTGCGCATGCCGAAATCATACCTGCCCGATGAACCGGGCGCCATGCGCGGGCTGGAGCATCAGTTTGACCCCTATGCGCAAGTTCGCGCGCGCATTGAGGCGCTCGAATCGCTGGGGCATCCCACCGACAAAATCGAACTGCTCATCCTGGGCGGCACATGGAGTTCCTACCGCCGTGATTATCAGGAATGGTTCATCAAACGCTGTTTTGATGCAATGAACACTTCCGCCCCCTCTGCATCCCCATCTTTTGCGAACCAAAGCGAAGAACGCTGCGCCCCTGGTGAACTGACCGCGGCCCAGGCATTGAACGAAACCGCTTTGCACCGCAATGTCGGCCTGGTCATCGAAACCCGACCCGATGAGATTACCCCCAAAGAACTCGCCTGGCTGCGCTATTTAGGCGTCACCAAGGTACAAATGGGCGCCCAAAGCCTGGATGACCGCATTCTGACGATGAACAAACGTGGTCATGATGTCGCCGAAACACGCAAAGCAACGTCCTTGTTGCGCGCTGCCGGGTTCAAAATCGTCCTGCATTGGATGCCCAACCTGCATGGCGCAACTCCTGAAAGCGACCGGGCCGATTTTGCCCGCCTGTGGGATGGCTTCTGCCCCGATGAAATCAAAATTTACCCCAATCAACTGCTCGCCAACGCAGAATTGTACGAGGTCTGGCAGCGCGGCGAGTTCCGGCCTTACACCACGCAAGAACTTATCGACCTGCTTGCAGACATCAAACCAACTGTGCCGCGCTACTGCCGCATTAACCGCGTCATTCGCGACATTCCATCCACCAACGTGGTGGAAGGCAACAAGCGCACCTCACTGCGGCAGGATGTCTATGAAGAGATGAAGCGGCGCGGAACAAACTGCAACTGTATCCGTTGCCGCGAGGTGAGAAAGACGCTGGTTGAGCTCTCCACGCTTCGCCTGGATGACCTGGTATATACCGCTGCATATACCGAGGAACATTTTATCTCGTATGTAACTCCCGATGACAAGATTGTGGGGTTCGCGCGATTGGCTCTCCCGGCAAAAAATTCCCCTGTGACTGGCCTCGCTGACCTCGATAACGCTGCCCTCATTCGTGAAGTTCACGTTTACGGCCAATCCCTGCCCGTTGGCGCGGAGGGCAATGGCGCGGCACAGCACGCCGGCCTGGGGACGCGGCTGCTCAAGGAGGCCGAACGGATTGCCCGTTCAAGCGGATTCAGGCGCATGGCGGTCATTTCTGCAGTTGGCACGCGCAAATATTATCTCGAAAGAGGCTTCGAGCGCGGCGAATTGTACCTGGTGAAAAATTTATAGGGAAACTCAGCGTCCCAAAGGCATAGAAAAACCTTTGGGACGCTTTGCATCAGGGATACAGGCCAATCGCGTCGACATCCGCGCCATCGCCGCCGCCGATAGGAACGGACAGCCGCACATAGCGATAGATGCCCGTCAGGCCCAGCGAGTCGATATCAATCATGACCCCGGTGGACAGCGCGCCATACAAATCACCAGGGTCGATAAATGTGTTATCCGCTTCTGAATAAACAGGGCCGCCGAGAAGGCCGCCCAGGCTGGTATTTGCATCAATGCCAGCCACCATCGTATTGCACCAATCCAAAACCACAAACCAGGGCCCGCCAAAGCCTTCTGAGATTTCTATCGTGATACAGTCCATATAGATTCCGCCACTAGCAGCCATTTCGTAATAGACCATATCGGGTGTCGCATTTGAGCCATCGCCGATAATCAGGCTGGTTCCCATATCGACAATTAAAGAGCCTCCATCACCAGGATTCTGTATCAGTCCATCGCCAGAGCCAATATTGACATTGCCAGGGGGCGGCGCGATGGTTGGAGTGGATGTCGTCGTCGAAGTGGCTGTTGCGGTTGCGGTCTCAGTTGGCGTGGTTGTCTCAGTTGGCGTTTCAGTGGGCGTGCCGGTCGAGGTGGACGTGGCGGTTTCGGTGATGGTAGCGGTTAGAGTTGGCGTAATGGTCAAAGTGGGGGTAATGGTAGCAGTTGAGGTGATTGTGGCCGTGGGGGTTCCTGTGGGGGTGAGAGTGGAGGTGGATAGATTGGTTGGGCGCGGGGTAAACGTGCGGGTAGGGAAAATCAAAGTCGGGTAAATGACAGGCGTCCATGTGTAAAACGGCAACGGGGTCCAGGTCTGGGTGGGCTGGCGGGTGCTGGTCTGGCTGGTCTGCAAGGGTGAGGGGGAAGAAGTCGGTGTAAAAGTCCCTTCGGGTGTTGACCGAATCACCGGGATGGTTGAGAAGTTCACAGGCCCGCCCGGGGTCAGGAAAGTATCCCAGGGAAATGGAGTGAGGATTCCTTCTTTGAGAGGCGCAAATCCCCCGCCCTCTGGGGTGGTCATCAGAATGACATCAGGATTGATGACTGACCGCATTTCAAAGCCTGGGGCCATCCAACGAGGAAGCAGCCGCACCCCAAGTTGACCGGCAATGCACATTAAAAGCACCCCAATCAAAAGAAGGGGGAAAAAGACGAGCGCCTCCCGCCGTTCCCGGTTATGCTTCTGGCTGCTGGCGCGATTCATACCTTGACCTTTGCCGGAATGCGAACGAAAAACTTGCTGCCTGGGAAATTGGTTTCATCATGCCCCGGGCTTTCAACCCAAATCCTACCGCCGTGCGCTTCGATGATGCCGCGGGCAATGGCCAGGCCCAGGCCGGGCCCCCCGCCTTTAAATTTGGTTTTTCCTGTCGAGTGCATGTACACTTCGCCAGTCTGGTAAAATTTTTCAAAGATGAGCTCGTGATGCTCCGGGTCAATACCAATGCCGGTATCGCTGACCACAATTTCGACCTCGTTTTGCCCTTGCTCGGTTTGAACGAGATGGCCATGAACCGAAATGCGACCTCCATCGGGCGTATATTTGATGGCATTAATGACCAGGTGGTAAAACACCTTGTAGAGTTGGTCAGGGTCAGCCTGGATAGTAGGAAGCCCATCCACGCCTTGCATTGCGAGGGTTAGATTTCTTTCTTGAAGCGCCTCGCGAAAGGTTTTTACGACGCGCGCCATCACCACGCCGAGATTGGTATCTTCGGGAATGATTTTCAGGAGATTGCTATCGATACGCGAGACATCCAACATGCTGCCGACGATTTCCTGCATCCGGTCTGAACCATCCAGAATGCCCTGGGTAAGAGCTATCATTTCTGGTTCATCTTTAAGCTTCATGGCGAGCATTTGGGTATAGCCTTTAACGAGAGTCAATGGGGTGCGAAGTTCATGCGCCGCAACCTCAATGAAGCTGACTTTGGTGCGGTCCATTTGCTCCAACACTTTGTAGGTTTTCTCCAGTTCATTCGTGCGCTCTTGTAAGCGCTCTGTCATCTCGTCGAACGTACTGGCCAATTCGCCGATTTCATCGCGCGCCTGAATGCCAGTGCGCTGGTTCAGGTCACCGCCAGCAATGGCCTGCGAGGCGCGCAACAGCGCCATCAGCGGGTTGATGATGAGGCGTGAAATTCGATAGCCCAATAATACTACCACCAATACCACCGCCGTAAACAACAAAACATATGTGTTCCGGCTGGTCGAGCCGGCTTCCACAACAAAATCAGCGGGCAGGGCAACCCCAAACACGCCCAGCCGGTCCTTGCCCACAATAAGCGGGCCATAGGCAATGCTGTAAGTGCGTCCACCAAACGCAAGGGTTTGGCCATGCACAATCTCCGAAGATGAAAGAACCTCGAGATAGTGTTCGCGCGAAAGAGAGAGTAGTTCAAGTTCTTGCGAGTTGTTGGTCTGCCCCGCCAGCGTAGAGATGACTGGCTGGCCGCTTTCGATGTAAATTATCACATCGGCCAGCGAAGTGCTCTTGAGAATGGGGAGCAAGGTTTCCAGGGAGGTACCCGCTACGACTACGCCAACGACCTTCTCTTGAAGCGAAACGCCAATGGCGGTGTAATAATAATATCGGTTATCGGCGGGGTTCACTCCAAAAGCGCGGCGAGGTAACTGGTTATCGGGGTTGCCCAACAACAAGGATTGAATCATCTCTACTTTTCCGAACCCCGTTGACATGTTTGTTTCCTTAAGAACGCCATCTGACTGCAAAAGCAAATGGAGGATTTCCTGCCCGGTTTCATCAATGACGACCAGGTTTTGGATGCCCTGAGCGCTAGCAATCGGCTCCACCAGTTGTTTAAGTGTTTCCTGGTTTCCGTCTCGAATGGCCTCGGCTACCCCTGTGGTGTATGCGACAAGGCGCGCATTTTCGACATGCCTGATCTCCTGGCGGGCAAAGGTATCTGAGACAACACGCCCGGCCTCGAGCAATTGATTTTTGAGACGTTCAGTCAGAGAACTGGAAACAAGCCTGGTCACCACATAAACCCCTGTGATGGCAACCACGAGGGTGAGGAGTAAATAAGGAAGAATAACCTTGAAACGAATGCTCACTCTATGACCTCAACGGCCTGCCTGATTTTGAATTATAAACCTCGCCATCCCAATGATTGAGTGATGAAATCATGACGATTTCCCTCGTCGGAGCGAAAAAATTGCTATTAAGATTATACACACCTCGACAAGTGTGGCACTCTACGATATTGTTGGTAGTACCCGCACAACGATATTGCAATCAGCATCCGCTCAAGTGTTCAAAAATGGGTAAAATTCGTTCATTCTTATTCTAAGGAGAAATCCATGCCCGCGCTCTTACAAGCAGTACGAAAAAATCCCCTCTATGCCCTGTTGCTGGCCCTGCCCTTTGCCCTGCTGGGAGAATATCTCTTCCACTGGAGTCCCGTGCTGATTTTCATGCTGGCTGCGGCGGCAGTGATTCCGCTTGCCTCGCTAATTGGCACGGCGACTGAATCTCTGGCACATTACACTGGCCCGCGCATTGGCGGCCTCTTGAACGCAACTCTGGGAAATGCCGCCGAATTGATTATCACCATCGTTGCCGTTCGCGCCGGGCTGCTGGAACTCGTCAAAGCATCTATCACTGGTTCGATTTTAGGCAACCTCCTGCTGGTAATGGGGCTTTCAATGTTGTATGGCGGCCTTCGGAACGGAGTCCAAAAATTCAATTCTGCTCAGGCCGGGCGCAATGCCATTTTATTGGTGCTGGCAACTCTGGCCATGCTCATTCCCTCGCTATTTTCTGGCTCAATTGGCGACGAAACCAGCCTCAAAGTAGAAGCACTCAGCATTGGCGTGGCAATCGTCATGATTGCCCTCTATGGCCTCGGTTTGCTTTATTCTCTGCGCGACACCAGCGCCATCGACCATCACACCGTGGAAGAAGGAGCGACCCCGCACTGGTCGATGCGCGCGTCCATCATCATCTTGACCATTGTAACCGCCGGTATCGTCTGGATGAGTGAAGTGCTGGTAGGTGTGGTAGAACCGGTCATGGCCCAGTTGGGCGTTTCTGAGTTTTTCCTCGGCATTATCCTTGTCCCACTCATTGGCAACGTGGCAGAACACCTGGTCGCGGTAGAATTGGCCGGAAAGAATAAAATGGACATCTCCGTAGAGATTGCCGTCTCCTCGAGCCTGCAAATTGCGCTCCTGGTTGCGCCCTTATTGGTTTTTCTCAGCCTCATGCTCGGTCATCCACTGCAACTGATTTTCAATAATTTTGAATTGCTGGCGCTGATGGCAGGCGTTGTTATTTCAGCAATGGTTTCTTTTGACGGAGAATCAAACTGGCTGGAGGGCGCATCCTTGCTCGGAATTTACCTGATTCTTGGCCTGGCCTTCTTCCTGCTGCCCTGATTATGACTCATGCGCATTGACTGGCGTTCTGCCCTCACTCCGCGTGCCATGGCTGGTGCGCTCGTAATTGCGCTCTTCCTGCTGGGATTCACTTTCACCTGGATGGCCTGGTCTGTTCCGCCCAAACCCGACCCGGCAGGATTCATGGCCGCCATGACACTCATCCCCGCCCCAACCAGCACGGCGGCCTCTGCGCTTGCGACCATTGACCCCTACGCGCCCACGCCTACGCCAACCCTTGCTCCTGGTCAACTGACCACCGGCGTCTATGTCCAGATTACCGGCACGGGTGGCGTGGGGTTGAACATCCGTTCTGCCCCAGGGCTGGATGCCAGCCAGCAGTTTATGGGTTTCGATTCGGAGGTCTTCCTCATCGAAGATGGCCCACGGGAACGGGATGGCTACACCTGGTGGTATCTCGTCTCAAATTATGACGATGGCCGCGCCGGGTGGGCCGCCGCTAATTTCCTCCAATATATCCCGTCACCCAATCCGTAAAATTCATCTGTCGCGGCGTTTAAAATCCATTCTGGAGAAATTGTGATGAAAGAAAAACCCGTGAATATCACTGCCAATCGGCCAGCCCTTGAAATGACCATCACCTGGGGTGATGGACACGAGAGCATTTACCCGTTTTCCCTTCTGCGGGCGGCCTGCCCCTGCGCCCAGTGCCGGGGCGGACACGAAAAAATGTCCCCCGAACCCGACCCAGGCGTGTTCAACGTTCAACTGGAAGAGTCTCCCGCCACGCGGCTGGTCAACGTCAAAGCAACCGGCTCTTATGGAATTACTCTGGTTTGGGATGACGGCCATGATTACGGGATTTACAACTGGCACTACCTGCGCGCCCTGTGTCCTTGCCCGGCTTGCCGCCCAGGCAAATAATTGCGCTCTGCAATGCAAACAAAAAGACGAAAGAGTTGTTCTCTTTCGTCTTTCTTTTTTCGTCTGCGGCCCAATTTAAGGGGTAGGAGATGGCTGGCGGGTATTGGTCGCCGAGGGAGTAACCGAGGGTTGACGAGTGGCGCGTGGCGTGGGAGTGGCCGTTACCGTGCCAGTGGGCAGCGGGGTTCGCGTTTCAGTGACTGTCGGCGGCGCTTTCGTGGGAGTCTTGAGCATCTCCAACTGTGCCTGGGCCTCAGCGCGGCGTTCTGGTGGAACAGCATCTTCGGGCAAGGCCAGCAAAGCGTTCCAATCTCGGATGGCTTGACCAACCGCATTTAACTTTTGATTGGCAGTTGCCGCAATATAAAGATATTGTCCTTGCTCAACATCGTTCTTAATCGATTTTTTGACCTTTTCGACGGTGATATAGGCCTGCCCCCACCGGCCCACCGCCATGTAGGCACGCGCCAATCCCTCCGCGTTGCGGAACGATTCGGCGTTGTACTGCACCGACTTTTCGAAGTTTTCCACGGCCAGGGTCCGATACTCCTCGCGCTGGGCTTCGGCCAGACCTTCTTCGGCGCTCTTTTTGAGATACAACTCACCCATCCAGTAATAGGCGTCGGAACTCGTCCGGTCCAGCCGCAGAGCCTGTTGCAGGCTCTTGAGGGCTTTTTCTTCCTCGCCGTTGGTGAAATATGCTGAACCCAACACCGTAAATGCTTCCGAGTTGTCAGGCTGGTAGTTGGCATAAATTTCCAGCGCTTTGACAGCTTCTTCCATCTCGCCGTTGGCGCGATAGGCCATACCAAGTACCAGATAGCCTTCAAGCATCGTGATGTCCAGTTGATTGGCCTCAAGGGCGGCCTCTAGCGCCGCATCGTTCTCGCCCATTGCCAACAACACGCGCGCCAGGGTCAACTTAATCAGCGGCGAACCGGGGTTGATGGCATCGGCCTCTTGCACGTCATTCAGCGCTGCCGCATAACTGGCGCGCTTCACGTGATAGAGGGCGCGCTCCAGGTAGGCTTCGGCAAAGTTCGGGTCACTGGTAATGGCCTTATCCAGGTCGGCCAGCACATTCCTGTTTGGGTTTAATCCCAAATTGGCGCGCGCTTTGCCCAGATAACTGGGCGCATAATTAGGATTGATGCGAATGGCCTCATTGTAAAACGTCAGGGCTTCGTTATAACGTTTGGCCAAACGGCGCGCTTCCCCGGCAAAATACAGGGCATCTACCGAACCAGGTTCCACAGTGGCAAGTTGCAGCCACATAATGACTGAATTATCCCACTGTTGACCCAGCAAAGAACGCTGAGCCGACCGGTAAATATCTTGCGCGGCTCCCATGTGCGGGGTAGCGCCATAAATGGGCGTAGGCGTATAGGTTGCTTCCAATTGCGCAGCCAGCGGGGGCAGCGTGGGTTTTACATCGGGCGGGTTGGTACGGTAGGGCGTAACCGTCGGACGCGGCGTTCCCATAACGACAGGCGCAGGCGTGGGGCGATTGGCAATCACCATCCCCAGGCCAATTACAGCCCCGAGGATGACTATTCCCACCACGCTGAAAATCGCCGCCAACCGAAAAAGCGGGTTGCCCGTCACCCGCTTTAGGCCTTTGGGCTTGGGCTTTTCATCAGCCAGTTTTAACTTGTTTTCCCAGGGACGCGGGTGATTCATCGGAAACGGCTGAATCGAATCATCTGGCTGAAGCGCCCCCATCAGAATCAGGCCACGCCGCGCGGCGACATCGGTCGGGTCAAGTTTGTAGGCCGCCTGCAGGCAATACAGCCGTTCCTTCTGAGTTTCCATCGCCGCGCTCATCCAAACCCAATAGGCGGGATTGTTCTGGTCAGCCTTCAGCAGTTTGGTCAGGATATCGCGCGCTTGCGAAAAGTTCTCCTGGCGAATCAATTCAACGGCGTGCTGGAGCATTCGCTCTTGCGGGGAAGGTTCAGACGGGAGAAGTTCAGGATTCATGCTATGAGTTTAGCACAGCCCTGCGGGGCGGGCAAGCACTTACAGCTTGATATAATGCAAAGCATGATTTTTTTTGATTACGCCAGGTGGCGGATGGTTGCCCTTGCGGCGATTCTCTTGCTGGCAGGCTGCCGCCAGGCAGAACCAACTGCGCCCAAGCCGGTCTTGCCGTTAAGCCTGACGGCTTACGCCACTCAAACGCTTTCGGTTCACCCTGGTCTGGTTCTTTCTACGCCCCCGGTTGTATCCACCATTGCCGCCCCCACCCCTACCCCATCAGCGTACACCATTCAACAGGGCGATACACTGCTTGAGATTGCTCAACGCTTTGGGGTTTCGCTGGCCGAAGTGCTGGCCGCCAACCCTGGCATTCGCCCTGAATCTCTTTCGGTGGGGCAGGTGATTCAGATTCCGGTGGCGCGTTCGCCCGAGGTTCTGCCGACTCCGGCAGTCAATTTGGGCGAGCCGGTTTGCTTTCCTTCCGCCAGCGGGTGGTACTGCTTTGTCCCGGTGCATTCTCCAGGCAAGAGATGGCTGGAAAATGTGAAGGTGCAGATGACACTACTCGATGCGGAAGGCAGGCTTGTGATGAGTCAGGAAGCGCTTACGCCACTGACTAGTTTGAGGGCGGGTCAAACGCTGCCAGCGGTTGCTTTCTTCCCGGGCGTTCAGTCCTTCAGTACCATACAGACGCAATTTCTAAGCGCCGTTCAGACCGATGGAATGGGCTACTTACCCGTTGAACTCAAAAACCTGCTCGTAAGCATTGCCTGGGGTGGTCTTTCGGCGCAGGTGGAGGGGCAAATCTGGCTGCCGGGTGATGCAAAACCCGCCAGCGTAATCTGGCTGGCGGGGGTGGCTTATGACAGAAATGGAAATCTGGTAGGGGTTCGGCGCTGGGAGTGGAGCGGCTCGCTTGCGCCGGGCGAAAGTTTGCCGTTCGTGTTTTCGGTCTACAGCACGGGTGCGCCCATCGGACGGGTGGAGGCGCTGGTGGAGGCCCGCCCGTAAGGGGTTAATGCGTCAACCAGCTTTCGGTGACGCAAACTGGCGCGCCGCCGGGTTGGGTAATGCAAATTTTATAGTTCACCGTTTCGCCCGTTTTGATATCGGACAGTTGCACAGACAGGTAGGTGGTGCCGCCCGCCGAGGTGGGGGGGAAAGTCATTTTCCGAACTGAGCCATCGGGAAGGAAAAGTTCGAGCGTGGGTTCAATATTTTGCATGGGCTGGGCAGGGGTGTCGTTATAGACCATGACGCCCAGTACCTGTTGCCCGCCTGGCGCAACGGTCGATTGGGTTTCCCATGCGACCAGCCTCATTTGGGCAGGCAGGTAATTTTTCTGGCGCAGGTAAGTATGACCAAGCGGGGTGGGACGAATTTGAGCCCCAGGGGGCGCGGCAGGGTCAAAATCGAGGCAATAATTGGTAAAACACTGGCGCCGGATGCCCTTTTCTTCGAACAGTTCGCCCATTGGCTGACCGGCCAGTTCATTGCCGCCATGAGCGGCAATGTATTCCAGAAAGGGTTTGGGAACATTGTGACCCCGGTGATTGCCCTGGTCGAGCGGGAAAAACACCATGCGATGGTCACTGATGGGAGGGGCAAGCGGGCCTGGCTGGTAGCCGGTCAGCAAAGGCAGGGGACGCAGGCCAATGGTACGCAGGTTGGCAGGGTCAACCGCCAGGACGACGTTTTCATAGATTTGCTCCAACATGCCATCGGATGCGCGGTATGGTTCTGAAAGTGGCGTGCCGGTAAAGTCCTGGCCAAGGCGCTGAACAATGGGCAAGAAAGGCTGAGGCAGGTATTCGGTGGAGGCAATCATGGCATCTGCCGCGGTCAAGGAACAGCCGGGTTCGGTTTGCCGCTCACGACAGGCAATTAATCCGTAAGGAATGAGGTAGATTTGGGTTTGCCCTTGTCTTTGATAAAATCCCATTTTTTCAAAATATTGCTCATAGCGGCTTTGTTCGGCGTTCCAGCGGACTTCTGTGAGGGGCTTGCCAACAAAACGCGCCCCTCCCAACTGGTCGAAGAGCGGCACGAAATCGGCAAAAACGACATGCCCGTTCAGGTAACGGACATCGGGTTGGTTTGCGGGGGCAGGCAGGGGTGGGTCGCTGATTTGAAAGGTCAGGCCAAGCGGTTCAAAGTTGAAGCGTTCCCCGGTTGGCAGGCTTTCGTCGTAGACCAACAGGACATTTTCGGTGTATTGGTAAGTTTTTCCGTTTTGCTGAAACGCCGGGCCAAGCGCTTTGCCTAATTGCGCTTCTCCGCCCAGTAAATTGTAGAATTCATGAAAGCGGGAATCGATTGCGGGCCCAGGTGTCATCTTTGCGACCCTGGCTGCTTGACCGCAACCCATCAGAGCAATGGCAATGATTTGCACAAAAAAGACAACCGTGAAGTTTTTATTCATCTTTGCAGGTCCGCCACTGTCCAAAATTGTTCATAAACACCCATAGATATTCTTATTATAGTTGACCGCGCCTTGATGAATATCGGAAAAACCATACGGTTATGTAAGCCAGATTATACTGTTGAAAAAAGGTGACAGTCACGGGCAAAGCGACTGTCACCTTTGGTTTCTGAAGAGGTGGGACGTTTCTATGGCGCGGGCCAGGTCAATTTGGCGGCGTCTTCGGCAGTGCGAGGCATCCCGGCCAGCACCCAGCGGCGGAAGGCTTCGATGACCTCTGGTTTGAGCGTGCCTTTGGGCGGCATGACACCGATTTCCTCGCTGCCATCGGCGTTGAGAATGGGGTTGCCCTGAATGACTTGCAGGAGGAAGCTGTTCTCATCGCCAGCGACAATGTTCATATCTCCGTTGTCGCCGCTGGTGAGAAGGTTTTCGTAAGTATCCATGAAATAGTCGTTGCTGTCTTTGCCAGGGCGGTGACAGGAGATGCAGTAGCGCTTGACAATGGGGGCAATGTGAACCTCGTAAGAGGGGACTTCGGTTTCGGCCAGCGGCGGGAAGAGCGGCTTGATTTTGGGCATCTCGAAGCGGTCATCCCAGGCGTAACGCATGAAGGTCACAAGATAATCTATCTCGCTGCGGGTGAGGCCTTCAGGGTTGTAGGCTTTGCCGAGCGGCGGCATGCCCGAATCGGGGCGGCCATAGGCAATGATTTCCGCCAGCGATGCGTCATTGACCGTGTACAACACGTCCTTGCTGTGAATGGCGCTGATGGCTTTGCCTTCCAGCCCCTCGACGCCTTCGATGACGGTGACGGTGCCATCTTCGCCATGGCATTCTACGCAATGGAGGGAGTATAAATCCTGCCCGGCCATAATCTGGTCAACGAGCGTGGTTGGGACCTCGACCGTTTCTGGGGCTGGTGGCTGGTACATGACCAGTACGGCAACGGTCAAGCCGGTCATCAATACGCCAGAAATGCCCGCAGTCCAGGAAATCCACCGAACTGCGTTTTGCTTTGCGAGGTAAGCAAAAATAATAAAAAGGATGTAGGCCAGGCTGGGGATGACAATGCCGGCCAGAGTTTGCAGCCGGCCAAGCAACGGCGAGCCATCTGCCGATACGGTTGGGACATCTGCCAGAAAAGTGAGCAGAACCATGCCCAATACCATAATGCCCATGATGCCGAGCGGCAGGGCGCGCCTGGCATAATAGCGGTGCGGAGATTTGTCGATGAAAGGCAACAGGGTGAGCAAACCAATGGCAATGCCTGGAATCAGTACCGTTGCTATCCATTCGATTTTGCCCAACACGGGGATTTGCCCGTAAAGCGCCAGGAATTTGAACAAGAACAGGAAATACCATTCGGGGCGGGGGATGTAGCTGGTATCGGAGGGGTCGGCTTTGGGGGAGTCGTGAACGCCCACGAAAGTTGCCAGCAAAATCAGGATGATGAAAATCGCCAGCGCCATGATGGCGTCTTTAAAAATGCTGTCGGGCCAAAATCGTTCGCCGCGTTGAAGTTCGCGCTCGTATTTTTCGTTGATTTTTTTCTTGATATCGTTGTTCATGGCGGCGCTCCTTAGTCGTCCTTATCTGGAAAGTGCGATTCGCCGTGCTTGATGATGAGGTACAGGTGTACGCCGATGAGCGCGACCAATAGGGCCGGTAAAATCCAAATGTGGGCGGCGAAGAAGCGTTGTAGGGTGAGGGCGCTTAAATCTGGCCCGCCGCGCAGTGACTTGAGGATGAACTCTCCCAGGAATGGGACACTGCCAGCAATCTGCGTGCCAACAGTGGTGGCCCAGTAGGCCATTTGGTGCCAGGGCAACAAATAGCCAGTGAAGCCCATGCCAACCGTTAATAAGAGCAGGCCAATGCCAACCAGCCAGGTCAGTTCTCGCGGGTATTTGTAAGAAGCAGTAACAAAGGTGCGCAGCATGTGAATGAAGACCACCAAAACCATCAGAGAGGCGCCCCAGTGGTGGATGCCGCGAATTAACCAGCCAAAAGCGACATCGTTCATAATATATTGAATTGAGTCGTAGGCATGGTCGGGTGATGGGGTGTAGTAGACGGTGAGAAAGATGCCGGTGGCGCCCTGCAGCAGGAACAGGAACAGGCTGGCCGAACCGAGCGTATTCCACCAGTTGCCGAGCGGCTCGGGGCGGTCGAGCAGGTTTTTGTACATATCGTTCAGGCCGAGGCGTTCATCCAGCCAGGCGAAGATGTGATTCCACAAATTCCTGAGCATGGTTATTCTCCCTTGCGTTCGACGGGGATGATGGTGACGTTGCCTGCGGCATCGACGCTGTATTCAAAGCGGCCAAGCGGCTCGGGCGGCGGGCCGTTGACCACTTTGCCTTCTTTGTCGAACATGGCGTCATGGCAGGGACAGAGAAACCCCTGGGCTTCTTCATTCCAGTTTACGCGGCACGAGAGGTGCGTGCAACGGCTGGAAAGGACAAGGACATCTGTTGGGGATTCCGATTTGCGGAGGATGAACCCGCCAAAGGTGCTGGCGGTTCGCTCCCAACCATTGACTTTGGTGATGGTAAAGGAGAAGGGGTAAGGCGTACCAACGGGAATATCTGCAAGATTGCCAATGAATACGGATTTTCCGGCTTTGTCTTCGCGCAAGGCAGGAGCAATCATGTAGCCTACGGCAGGAATGCCGACCCCGGCGGCAATGACGCCTCCGATGGTTCCCGTAGCAAGTTTAATAAAATCACGCCGGGTGACCCGGTTTGAACCTGACATTCGCACCTCCTCATTTTTTCCCGCCAGGGCGGGTTGGGCATATCCCCGCTTTGGCGAGAGCAGGGGCCGCGCTGATAGTGTAATCACTCTTTTTGATGAAGGTGAAACAACCCAGAATCGATTAGAATTGTTGCAAGGTAGTTACCACTCAAGGATATCACGCTCCCAAAACGCAAAATAAATTTGCATATAGGATTATAAGGTTCTTCGCGCGGTTTTTTACAGGATAACAAGAATGAAATAAGCAGGATGATTGTCACTTTCTTTGTTAAATTGGGCGTGTGATAATCTTTAAATGGACATTCGGTGACAGTTCATTGAATATCAGACGATTTTTCGTCGAATCGCGCCGCAGTGTTGTTCATTTCCTGCGGAATGTATTGGTCACCTCATTCATCAAATCATATCAAGGAGGAACAGATGGGCATGACCCGCAATGTCAGCCTGTTCACCGCATTGGGATACAAGGGGAAGGGGCCTTTCTTAACCTTTATCCTGCATCGCATTGGCGGTCTGGGCATGGCGATTTTTGTTACGATGCACATTTTGGCATCGTTCTTGAGTGGGGATATTGGGCAATTTTTGAACAATATCTATGAACACTGGCTGTTCCAGGTTTTTGTGTACTTCTGCGCTCTGTTTCATGTGATTAACGGCCTGCGCATTACCATCCTTGACCTGTGGCCAAAGCTATTGGAATATCAGCGCGAAGCCATCTGGATAGAGTGGGCGGTGTTTCTGCCAGTGTTTGCGCTATCGGTGGTGGTTCTTGTTCAAACAGCGGGAGGCTAGCATGAGTACATCGAACCCTCTTGCCTCTACGCGGTCGCGTACCCTGCCGCTTCGCAAACGTGGTTTGAATTTTGAAATGCTGATGTGGATTTACACCCGGCTTTCGGCGTTGGGGATGTACTTTTTTATGTTGATTGCGCTGATTGGGGCGTTGTACATGGGCGCCCGCTACCAGATGAGCCTGGCGGACCTGATGCGCTGGCTGTTTATGCCGAACGTCTCGCATGTCGAACAGATACCAACCATTCAAAATATTGATGCGTGGGCCACCGTTTTCTGGAAACTGGTGGCAAGTGGGATGTACCTGTTGGCGACTTCGCACGGCGTGCATGGGCTGGTGGTCATTGCCGATGATTACATCGTTTCTCCGGCTGGCCGCAAGACGGTGCGCTTTTTGAGCATTCTCATGATGATTTCGATGACGCTCATCGGTCTGTATCTTATCTGGCAGGAACCTCTGCTGAAGCTATTGGGAGGGACGGAATGAGCCTTCATCAATTTGATGTGATTGTGGTGGGCGCGGGCGGCGCCGGGCTAATGGCCGGCCTGTATGCCTCGCGCACGGCCAAAACGGCGGTGATTAGCAAGTTATATCCAACGCGCTCGCACACCGGAGCGGCGCAAGGCGGCATTAGCGCCGCACTTGGCAACCTGGAAGAAGACCGGGTGGAATGGCACACTTACGATTCGGTCAAAGGCTCTGACTACCTGGGCGACCAGGATGCGATTGAGTTTATGTGCCAGGAGGCTCCACAAGCCATCCTTGAACTGGAGCACATGGGGCTGCCTTTTGACCGCACCCCAGATGGCAAAATTTCGCAGCGCCCCTTCGGCGGCCACACCAACAACATCACCGGCAAACCCGTCCGGCGCGCGGCGCATGCGGCCGACCGCACCGGTCATATGATTTTGCAGACGCTCTATCAGCAGTGCCTGAAGAATAACGTCAATTTCTTCGATGAATTTCAGGTGCTAGACCTGCTCATCAACGATGGCAAAGCGGTTGGGGTGGTGGCAGTGAACCTGGCAGATGGCGAATTGCATATTTTTCACGCCAAGAGTATCATCTTCGCCACCGGCGGGCATGGCCGGGTTTGGGAAATCACCTCCAACGCTTATGCCTATTCGGGTGACGGAACGGCCATTGTGTTCCGGCGCGGCCTCCCGCTGGAGGATATGGAATTCTTTCAGTTTCACCCAACGGGGATTTACAAACTGGGCATTCTGATTACCGAGGGCGTGCGCGGCGAGGGGGGCATTCTGATTAACGGCAAGGGCGAACGCTTTATGGAAAAATATGCCCCGCGCGTGAAGGATTTGGCCTCGCGTGATGTCATCAGCCGGGCAATTTATCTCGAAATTCGCGAGGGGCGCGGCATCAACGGTTCCAATTACGTTTATCTCGATGTGCGGCCTGAAGTAGTGAACAAATACGCGGCCCTGGATGGCCGCACCCACCCGGACGGTTCGCCCTATCAAGTGACCGCCAATGAACTGCTCAAGAAACTGCCCGATATTATTGACTTTAACCGCGTTTACCTGGGGATTGACCCGATGACCCAGCCCATGCCCATTCAGCCAACGGCGCACTACGCCATGGGCGGCATTCCTACCAACCAGTATGGCGAGGTGGTCATTGACGATAAGAAGACGGTTTTTCCGGGTCTGTATGCGGCGGGCGAGGTGGCCTGCGTTTCTATTCACGGCGCAAACCGCCTGGGGACCAACTCGCTGCTTGACCTGGTGGTCTTTGGCAAATATGCCGGGCTGCGGGCTGCCGAATATGCCAACGGAGTGGACTTCACTCCCCTGCCCGCCGACCCCGAAGGCTTTGCCCGCCAACAGTTTGAGACACTGCGCAACGGCTCAGGAAAAGAAAACCTGACCGACCTCTCAAACCAAATGAAGAAAGTGATGTTTGAAGAGGTGGGCGTCTTTCGCACGGAGGCAGGGATGAAACGCGCGCTGGAGGTGATACGAGAGTTGAAAGAGCGCTACAAGCAAGTGCGCGTGAGCGATAGCGGCAAGATTTTCAACACCGAATTGCTGAATGCCTGGGAACTGGGCAACCTGCTCGATATTGCGGAGGTGACGACGATTTCGGCCCTCAACCGCACCGAAAGCCGCGGCGGCCATGCCCGCGAGGATTATCCAAATCGGGATGATGTGAACTGGCTCAAGCATACCCTGGTGCGGATGCGGGATGGCAAGTTCGAGATTGGGTATAAGCCGGTTGTGATTACCAAATACCCACCGAAAGAGCGCACGTATTAGGATTCGCGGAGGCACCCTATGAAGGTTACGCTCAAAATCTTTCGTTTTAACCCTGAAGTCGATAAAAAATGGCACTACGAGACGTATGTCATCGATGCGCAACCGACCGACCGCGTGCTGGATTTATTGGAATATGTGAAGGGCTATATTGACGGCACGCTTTCGTTCCGCCGTTCTTGTGCGCACGGCGTATGTGGTTCAGATGCCATGCGCATCAATGGGGCCAACCGGCTGGCTTGCAAGACGCTGGTGCGCGACCTGGGCGACAAAATTACTGTCGACCCGATTATGGGGCTGAAGGTCATCAAAGACTTGATTGTGGATATGGAGCCGTTCTTCGAGAACTATAAGAAGGTGTTGCCCTGGTTCATCAATAACAGCCCATTGCCCGCCGATGGCAAGGAACGCCTGCAAAGCCCCGAGGCGCGCGAGCGGTTTGATGATACGACGAAGTGTATTTTATGCGCTTGCTGCACCACTTCCTGTCCATCGTTTTGGGGCAGTGATGACTACCTGGGCCCGGCGGCGCTGGTGACGGCGCATCGGTTCATCTTTGATGACCGCGATGAGGCGGCTTCGGAACGCCTGCACATCATCAGCGAGACAAGCGGCCTGGCGCGCTGCCACACGGCTTTTAACTGTACGCTGGCTTGTCCGCGCGAAATTCAGATTACAAAGGCAATTGGCGAGTTGAAGATGGCGACGATTACGGGAAAATTGGGTTGAGAATTCACCTGGAAAAAGACCGGGGCAGGTTGCTCCGGTCTTTTTGTTTGTTTTCAGCGCCGAACGGTTATCTGGCGAGACGGAGATGAGTATTTTGACCCTGCTCTGAGAACAAGGCGTCGCGTTGCAGGCATGGGTGTAGAGCAGACAGGTTTCAGTCATCGAGGGGAGATTTGACAGCGAACCCACCACGCTGGAGGACGTGGGTGTATATCATGGTGGTTTTGACGTCTTTGTGGCCGAGCAGTTCCTGCACGGTGCGAATGTCGTAGCCATTTTGGAGCAGGTGAGTGGCGAAGGAGTGGCGGAAGGTATGGGGAGACACGGTTTTTTGAATACCTGCGGCGCGGGCGGCAGCGCGAACGGCTTTTTGCAGGGCGCTTTCGTGAATGTGATGCCGTTGTATCTTGCCGGTTTGCGGGTCTTTGGCAAGGGCAGAGGCGGGGAAGAGGTATTGCCAAATCCATTGTTTGTGGGCGTTGGGGAATTTTTTATCCAGTCCGTAAGGCATGTAAACAGAGCCAAAACCAGCGGAAAGGTCTTGCTGATGCAGTTTTTGAACTTCGGCCAGGTGTTGGCGCAATGGCGCAATCAGGTTATCGGGCAGCATGGTGATTCGGTCATCGCCGCCTTTGCCGTCTCGGACGATGATACAGTGGCTTTGGAAGTCTATATCTTTGACGCGCAGGCGCAGACATTCCATTAGACGAAGGCCAGCGCCGTAGAGGATTTGCGCCATCAGTTTGTATTGTCCATTCATCTTGGAGAGGACGGCCCGCGCTTCTTCTTTTGAGAGGACGGTGGGAACGCGCTTGCCTTTTTGGGGGCGAAGGATGGTAAGTTGGGTTTCGTCCAGCTCTCGTTGGAGGACATTGCGGTAGAGGAAGAGAATGGCGCTCAGAGCCTGGGTTTGGGTGGAGGCGGAGACTTTTCGTTCAACGACCAGGTGGGTGATGAACTGGTTGATGTGTTGGACACTCATCTCTTTGGGATGGAGGGTGATTTTTCCAGCATCGAGTGATGGGTTATGGAAACAGATGAATTCGCGCACCCAGTGAAGGTAGGTTTTTTCGGTTCGAAATGAGTATTGTTTGACGCGCAAGGCTTCGCGATAGGTTTCGAGGAGTTTTTTCTGTGTCATTGGTGATTTTTTTCCTTGACTTGCTGTGCTATACTATTTCATAATTTTACTTACTTTTTGGGGATGAGTGGCGAGATGCAAACGCTTTTGACGAGGAAGCCGGGGCAAAAAGGGACGAAGCAGTTGATGCTTCGGTATGGAAAACAGTTGGTGTGCGTGCGTTATCGGTATGATGCGGAGCAAAGGCGCAGGTTGAAGACGGTGGAATTGGTGGTGGATGAGCGCGAGTGGATGCCTGAAGAGACGCCGGTGTTTGTCAAGGTGGCTTATGATGAGTTCGACTTGCGAAAAAAGGTGAAGCAGGCTGGTGGTCGTTGGCGACAAGAACGCCAATTGTGGGAGATGGCGTATGGGAAGGTGGTGGATTTGGGTCTGCAGGAAAGGATGGTGAGGGATTGGGAGGGGATGAAATGACGGTTATTGTATGTAATCACTGGTTGCTATATATGGCAACCCATGCTTTTGGGTATCCAGATATGGATACCTGTCTGTATAATTAATAGTTAGGCGCTTGCATCATCATCTATTGGAG
>Ga0209172_10001151_pt1 | contig 60507 bp, 48 predicted proteins | sample LarsenN4metaG_FD_184113 | JGI IMG/M metagenome (GOLD analysis project Ga0209172, IMG submission 184113) | Hot spring sediment bacterial and archeal communities from British Columbia, Canada, to study Microbial Dark Matter (Phase II) - Larsen... ...
CGGGGGGGTGTTACGCTGACAGCCAGCCACATTTGGGGCGTAAGGCTGAAGCCCTATAATGGTTCCTATTCCGAAAGTGTCTGGAGCAATTGAAGCAGTAGAAGTAATGAGTTACGAGAAATCATCTATCGCGGCCAGCAGCAGGGCGGGCAGCCCCCGGGCGCTCTCGGCCGGCGCCTTCGGGGGCCCCCCGCCCGCCCGACGGTTCCATGAGGTTGGCCGGCAAAAAAGAATCGGCGATTGCACGGCCTGCGTCGTGTAGAACAAGGAATTCAACCAGTGGTGCCCCAGACACTTTTGGGAGAACAGCCTCTTTTTATTGAGAAGTAGCCCGTGCGGAAGACGCGCTGATCCGGCACTATAACCCGGAGTGGAACGGCATCCCCGGATTCAGCATGCATGTTCCCGGGAGAGGCCGGCCGGGCATGCCTGGGTATGTCAATGAGTGGGACAGACGTTTCCCACCGCAGAAACCGCGGTGAGGGAGGCTGCGGCGGTGCCTGCCAAGGTGGTGCGCATGCGCGAGCGGTGGTCAGGGTTCTGGGCGATTCCGTGCGCGTTCCTGAAGACGTGGCAACCTCAGGAGGGCGGATATGCCGCCTGACAACTCACTGGAGTGGACTTGGCACACAGGGCCGCGCCGCCGGTGACCGTTGGACGGCATGATCTTAAATAGTTGATAAGCTCAATATACGATGAATTCCGTACCAGCGGACCTAGTGACGGCATACCGACCCGATCAGGCGCGCTGGAGCGAAGACTTTCTGAGGAGAAAACGATGAGCAGGCACCACCAAACGAAGCTGATCCATGAAGGCCAGTATGCCTTCGAAGTTGATGTGGAATTGATCGACACTGACACCGGATGGTCACCCTACCTGTCGCTAGCGGACGCTCAGAAACTCGATGAGGTGCGCAAAGCTCTGCGGCGTGGGGATCTAAAGCGAGCGAGCGAACTGGGGCGCGTTTTTCGGCTGCTGCCAGTCAATGCCTGAGAGGCAGTTATCCCTCTAACCAGCGCAAGAAGGTGAACGGCGCCGGGACGCAGCCGCTGATCGCGGACGTTAGGCCGTTTGGGCTTTGACCTAAGCCGGTGTTGCTTTGCGGGTCCGATAACCAACGGGACCCTCGTTCAACAAAAGGAGGCACCGACATGTCTGAGAGTAGTGCCAAGCAGAGGGTCTTAGAGGCGATCCAGAAGCTACCGCCCGATGCCACGATTGAGGACGCGATCGAGCGGTTGGTCTTCCTCGCGAAGATCGACCGAGGTATTGCACAGCTCGATGCAGGGAAGGGGCTATCCCATTCCGAGGTCAAGCAACAGCTCCGCCGGTGATGCGCCTCATCTGGTCCCTTCAGGCCATTGAGGATGTTGAGGCCATACGAACGTAGTGGCGCGTGACTCCGAGCAGTACGCGAATCTTCTTGTTGATCGGATTATCGCCGCAGTGGATCGACTTGAGGGTTTCCCGCTTTCCGGACGGGTGGTTCCTGAGGTCGGCGACGAATCGCTCCGCGAGGTCATTTACCGGAATTACCGGATCGTGTATCGCCTAAGGCCCGAGATTATCGAGATTGTCACAGTTTTCCATGCCGCCCGTCTGCTCCGACTCGAATGATGTGTGCAGCGACCGGGCGGCCTAACCTGGGATCTGTGGAGGGATATGGCGTGAGCGCAGAACTGGATCGGCGAGGGGTGGTCGAGGCCCTGCTCTTTGTGGCCGAGGAGCCGCTGCCCCTGGTGAAGCTCCAGGAGGTCCTGGGGGACGACGATCCCGCGGCGACCGAGGCCACCATCCGCGAGCTGGCCCTCAGCCTGGAGGAGGCGGGGCGCGGGCTCATGGTGCAGGAGGTGGCGGGAGGTTTTCGTCTGGCCACGCGGCCCGAGGCCCATGGCTGGATCCAGCGTTTGCAGGAGATCAAGCCGACGCGCCTCAGCCGGGCGGCGCTGGAGACGCTGGCCATCATCGCCTACAAGCAGCCCATCACCCGGGCGGAGATCGAAGCCATCCGCGGGGTCGCGGCCGACGGGGTGATCCGAACGCTCTTGGAGCGCGGACTCATCCGCCTGCTGGGACGGAAGGCGGAAGCTGGCCGACCCATTCTCTACGGGACGAGCAACACCTTCCTGGAGCATTTCGGTTTCAAAAACCTGGGCGATCTGCCCAGCCTCAGGGAGATCGATGAGCTCATCGGTCCCTCGGGGGCGGAATCCCCGAGCCAGTACACCAGCCCCGCGAGCGACCCGTCTCCCGCCGTTCCGGCTTCGAAGGGGAATGGCGCGGGGGAGGCGGCCTCCGGCGGAGGGCCTTCCTGACCGCACGGGCCAACAGCCGGGCAGGACCCGCGGCGCTCCGGCGGCCTGGGCGGATCCCCCGCCGACCGCACCCGAATCTTTGCGCGAAGGACGGGGCGAGCGGCTCCAGAAGGTTCTGGCCCGGGCGGGGGTCGCATCGCGCCGGCAGTGCGAACTGCTCATCGCGGCGGGACGGGTGCAGGTCAACGGCCAAGTGGTGCAGACGCCGGGCGTCCGCGTCCGGCCGGAGCGGGACCGCATCCAGGTGGATGGGCAGACGGTCCGGGCCGAGGAACCCCTCACCATCCTCCTGCACAAGCCGGCCGGCTACATCACCTCCCGGTCGGACCCCCAGGGCCGTCCGGTGGTGACTTCGCTTCTGCCTCCGACGGGCCTGCCGCGGCTGTACCCGGTGGGACGCCTGGACTGGGATACCGAGGGGCTGCTCCTCCTCACCAACGACGGGGAACTGGCCTACGCCCTGACCCATCCCCGGTACGGTGTGCGGAAGGTCTATCACGCCAAGGTCAAGGGGCACCCGACGCCTGAGACCCTGGCGCGTCTGACGCGCGGGGTCGTCTGCGACGGGGAGCCCCTCAAGGCCCTGGCGGTGGAGATGCATCATCCCACGCGCCAGAATGCGTGGATCGTCATCACCCTGGACCAGGGGCGGTACCGGCAGGTCCGGCGCATGTGCGAGGCGGTCGGGCATCCCGTCCTGAAACTTGTCCGGGTGGCCCTGGGACCCATCCGCCTCGGATCGCTGCCCCGTGGGCAGTGGCGCCCGCTCACGCCGGCCGAGCTTCTGAGCCTGCGTTCCGGCCTCCCCGCCACGAGCCCGCCCGGCAGGAGGGCCCGCTGAGGCGACGGCCAGTATGCCCTTGATCGGCATCCACCCCCCGGCTATGATGAGTTAGGCCTGATCCGAGAAAAACGCCGTTCTGACCATAGCGTTCCGGGGACCCGGTGCCAAGCACCGGGTGACCTGGGCGGGTAATCGGGGACAGGGGCTCGCGTGCGGATCGACGACCTGCGAAAGAAAATTGACGAGATCGACTCGCAGATCCTCAAGCTTTTGAACCGGCGGGCGGAGCTGGTGATCGAGGTCGGCCGCCTGAAGGCGGAGCAGAACCTGGACTTCCACGTCCCCCAGCGCGAGGAGGAGATTTACGCCCGCCTCACCGGGGAGAACCCGGGGCCGTTTCCGTCCCAGGCAGTCCGCCCGGTGTTCCGCGAGGTCATCTCCGCGTGCCTGTCCCTCGAGCACCCGTTGCGGGTGGCGTACCTGGGTCCGCGGGCGACCTTTTCCCACCTGGCCGCCATGGAGCGCTTCGGCCTCTCAGCCCAGTTCCTGGCCGTCCGAAGCATCGGGGAGGTGTTTGCCGAGGTGGAGAAGGGGAACGCGGATTACGGCGTGGTCCCGGTGGAGAACTCCACCGAGGGGATCGTGTCCCACACGCTGGACCGCTTTGTGGACTCGGGCCTGCTGATCTGCGGCGAGGTGGTGGTGGAGACGGCGCTGCACCTCATGAGCCGGGCCTCCAGCCTGGCGGAGATCCGGCAGATCTACTCCCACCCCCACGCGCTGGCCGAGGCACGCAAGTGGCTGGAGACCCACTCCGCCCACCTGCCGGTGGTGGAGACCAGCAGCACCGCGGCCGCGGCCGAGACGGCGGCGTCGGAGCCGGGGGCGGCCGCCATCGCCTCGGAGCTGGCGGCAAGCCTGTACGGCCTCAACATTCTGCAGCGGCGGATCGAGGACCACCCCAACAACCTGACCCGGTTCCTGGTGATCGGGCGGAAGGCCACGGCCCCGACGGCGGCCGACAAGACGTCCATCCTGTTCTCCATCAAGGACCGGGTCGGGGCCCTGCACCGGATGCTCCTGCCCTTCGCGGAGAACCAGATCAACCTGACCAAGATCGAATCCCGCCCGTCCAAGCAGCGGGTCTGGGAGTACGTCTTCTATGTGGACTTCGAGGGGCACGCCGGCGAGCCGCGCGTGCAGCGCGCCCTGGAGATCCTCCGGGACGAATGCATCTTCCTCAAGGTGCTCGGATCGTATCCGAGGGCCCGCCGGCCCGCGGAAGCCTGAGATGGCCTCGTTCACTCGCCGCATGGAGGTGCCCCGTTGACCCGCTCGCTGGATGACCTGGCCTCCCCCTACCTGCGCGACCTCATCCCGTATTCCCCCGGTAAGCCAATCGAAGAGGTGGAACGTGAGCTCGGCATCCGCGAGTCGGTGAAGCTCGCCTCAAACGAGAACCCCCTGGGCCCCTCGCCGCTGGCACTCCAGGCGCTGCGGGATGCCTTGCCCGGGATCCACCGCTACCCGGACGGAAGCGGCCATCGTCTGCGCCATGCCCTTGCCGGCCACTGGCATGTGTCCCCGGAGCAGGTCATTCTGGGCAACGGGTCCAACGAGCTGCTGGAGCTGGCGGGCCGCTGCTTCCTGCTGCCGGGGGACGAGGCGGTGTACGCGGAGCAGGCCTTCGTCGTCTACGACATGGTGGCGCAGGTCACGGGCGCCAGGAAGGTCATGGTTCCCCTCAAAGAGTTCACCCACGACCTGGATGGGCTGCGTGCCGCTATCTCGCCCCGCACCAAGCTGGTGTTCGTGGGAAACCCGAACAACCCGACGGGTACGGCGGTCCCAGCTCGGGCGCTGGAGGTCTTCCTGGAATCGGTGCCACCCGAGGTTCTGGTGGTGCTGGACGAGGCCTACTACGAGTTCTTGCCGCCCGACCTTACGCCGGATGCCCTCCGGCTCGTTCGGGACGGGCGGCTGATCCTGGTCCTCCGGACCTTTTCCAAGATCTACGGCCTGGCGGGGCTGCGAATCGGGTACGGGATCGGCCCCCCGGCGCTCATCGCCATGCTGAACCGGGCCCGCGCGCCCTTCAATACCAGCAGCCTGGCCCAGGCGGCGGCGACGGCGGCCCTCGGGGATGTGGCCCACGTGGCCCGGACCCGGGCCGTCACCGAGGCGGGGCGGAAATTCCTCAGCGAGGGGTGCCGGGCCCTGGGCCTCACGGTGGTGCCGAGTGTGGCCAACTTTCTCCTGGTGGACGTGGGCCGACCGGGACCCGCCACGGCGGACGCGCTCCTGCGGCACGGGGTGATCGTCCGCCCCATGGTGGGGTACGGCTTTGCGACGCACCTGCGAATCAGCATCGGCACCCCGCAAGAGACCGAGCGCTGTCTCGCGGCCCTGAAGGCCGTCCTGGGGAGGTAAAGGCAACCGCTAATGAAGGCAAATGGACGCAAATTCCCCCAGGGGACCTTCCGTTGATTTCCCTCGGGGTTAATTTGCGTTCATTTGCGGTTTCGGAGTCTTTGACATGATTATCGTGCTGCGGCCGCGCTCGACGGAAGAGGAGATCGCCCAGGTCTGCCGGCGGATCGAGGCGCTTGGCCTGACGCCCCACCTGTCGCGGGGCGTAGAGCGGACCATCATCGGAGCCATCGGGGACGAGCGTATCCTGCTGGACAAGGCCATCGAGGCCCTCCCCATGGTGGAGAAGGTCCTGCCGATCCTGAAGCCCTACAAGCTGGCGAGCCGCGACTTTCACCCCGAGGACACGGTGGTGGACGTGGGCGGCGTGCGGGTGGGAGACCGGCGTCTGGCGGTCATCGCCGGCCCGTGCTCCGTGGAGTCCCGCGACCTGCTGCTCACCGTGGCCAAGGAGGTGCAGGCCGCGGGCGCAAACCTGCTGCGCGGCGGGGCCTTCAAGCCGCGCACATCCCCCTACGCCTTCCAGGGGCTGGGGGAGGAGGCGCTCCGCTATCTGGCGGACGCCAAGCGGGAGACGGGCATGCCGGTGGTGACCGAGCTGATGGACCCCCGCGAAACGCCGCTGGTCCTGCAGTACGCCGATGTGGTCCAGGTGGGAGCCCGCAACATGCAGAACTTCCGCCTCTTGAAGGAGCTGGGGACGCACCAGACTCCGGTCCTGCTGAAGCGGGGGATGAGCTCGACTATCCGCGAACTGCTCATGTCGGCGGAATACATCATGTCGGAAGGCAATTACAAGGTCATCCTGTGCGAGCGGGGCATCCGGACCTTCGAGGATGCCACCCGGAACACGCTGGATCTGTCCGCCGTCCCGGTGCTGAAGCAGCTCACCCACCTGCCCGTGATCGTGGACCCGAGCCACGGCACGGGGAAGTGGGACCTGGTGGCCCCCATGGCCTTGGCCGCGGTGGCGGCCGGGGCGGACGGGATCATGGTGGAGGTGCATCCCAAGCCGGAAGAGGCGCTCTCCGACGGCCCCCAGGCTCTTCTGCCGTCGCGCTTCTACCGGCTGATGGCGGACCTCCGGCGGGTGGCGGAGGCGGTCGGGCGCACCCTCTAGGAAAAAGCGTGCGGCGGTTCGGGGCACCCACGCCGCGGCGGGGGGATATCAGCGCGGTGGCGTGGGCACCCGGCCCTCCGGGCTAGCCAGCCATGTGGGCTGGGTCCCCGGTGGGTCACGAATGACCAAATCGAAAATCGAAAATCGAAAATCGAAAATGTCAGCGCCGTTGTTCCGCGAGATGGCGGTGGTCGGGGTGGGCCTCATTGGGGGTAGCCTGGCCCTCGCGGCGAAAAAGGCGGGTCTGGTGGGCCGCGTCGTGGGGCTCGACTCCGATGGCGCGCATCGCGAGATGGTCCTGGCCTCCGGGATGGTGGATCGGGTGAGCGACGGGTTGACCGGGGAGCTCTCCGCCGCCGACCTGGTGGTCCTGGCCGTGCCGGTGGCCGAGATGGCGGGTCTATTGCCGGACGTGGCGCGGTGGGCGAATGGGACCTGCCTGGTCACCGACGTCGGCAGCGTGAAGGGGCCCATCCTGGCGGCCGGCGACGCGGCTTTTCCCGATGGCCGGTTCGTGGCCGGCCATCCCATCGCCGGGCGGGAGCGCTCCGGTCCGGCCGCGGCGCGAGCGGATCTGTTCGAGGAGACCAACTGGATCGTGACCCCCAGCACCCGCACGGACCCCCGCGCCTTGGAGCGCGTGGCTGCCCTCTGGCGCGGGGTTGGCGCATCGGTCGTCGCCATGGAGCCCGCCTGGCACGACGAGGTCTTCGCGGCCGTGAGCCATCTGCCCCACCTCGTGGCCTATGCCCTCATGGATGCTGTGCTGGCCATGCCCCGGGGGGAGGAGCGGCTGAAATTCTCGGCCGGCGGGCTCCGAGACTTCGCCCGGGTGGCCGCCAGCCACCCGAGGATGTGGCGAGACATCTTCCTTATGAATCGTGACCAGATCCTGAAAGTCTTGACGACCTATCGCGAGGCCCTGGAGGGGCTGGAAGCGGCCATTCGCGGCGGGGACGGGGATGCCCTCATGGCTCGCCTGTCCCGGGCTCGCCTGGCCCGGGAGGAGATCACCCATCGCTCGTAACCAGCTGAGACGCGGCGGACATGAGAATGCCCTCCTGGTGGGCGTCTGTCTCCGCAATCAGGCGCGTTGGGAGGCCGAGGATTCCCTGGCCGAGCTGGAGCGGCTGGCCAAGTCTGCGGGCGCCCGGGTGGCGGACACGGTCCTGCAGGAGCGGGATCGCCTCGACCCACGCACCCTCATCGGCAAAGGCAAGGCGGAGGAGATCCGCGGCCGATTAACGGGTGTGGACCTGGTCATTCTGGACGAAGAGCTTTCCGGCTCGCAGCAGCGCAACTTGGAGCAATTGCTGGGCCGGCGGGTGGTGGACCGAACCGGCCTGATCCTGGACATCTTCGCCCAGCGGGCCCAGACCCGGGAGGGGAAGCTGCAGGTGGAGCTGGCTCAGCTCGACTACCTGTTGCCCCGGCTGGCGGGGGCGTGGACCCACCTGGAGCGGTTGGGCGGCGGCATCGGGACCCGGGGACCCGGCGAGACCCAGCTGGAATCGGATCGCCGCCGGATCAAGACCCGCATGGCCAAGCTGCGCCGGGACCTGGAACAGGTGCGCCGGCACCGCGCCCTCCTGCGGCGGCCCCGGCGGAAGGTCCCCTTTCCCATCGTGGCCCTGGTGGGATACACCAACGCGGGGAAGTCCTCGCTGATGAATGCCCTGACCCAAGCCCGTGTCATCGTCCAAGACCAGCTCTTCGCCACGCTTGACCCGACGCTCCGCCGTCTCAAACTCCCGGGAGATCGGGTGGCCCTCCTCTCGGACACGGTCGGGTTCATCCGAAAGATCCCGCACCAGCTGGTGGCGGCGTTTCAAGCCACGCTGGAGGAAGTCCAGGAGGCGGATGTCCTGCTCCACGTCGTGGACATCAGCCACCCCAACGCGGAGCTGCAGCAGGCGGCGGTGGAGGCGGTGCTGGGGGAGCTGGGGCTGGCGGATCGTCCCACCATCCTGGTATTCAACAAGATTGACCGGCTGGGGCGGTCGGCCTTCCCGCGGCGGCCGGGCAGCGGGCGGGTCTACACCTCGGCCAGGACGGGGGCCGGGTTGGATGACCTTCGGCAGGAGATTGTCACCTGTCTCAACGGAGGGGTCGCCCTGGGGAACGCCGTCGCTCCCGAGGCGGCCGGCGCCGCCGCCACGGGGTAGGGATACCGGGTGCTGACTCTTGCCAATCGGCTGACAATTCTCCGCATCCTGATGACGCCGGTCATCGTGGTGCTGCTGCTCTACCGCCACATGGGCGCCGCCCTGGCACTCTTCCTGCTTGCCGGGATCACCGATGCTCTGGACGGCCTCATCGCTCGCTCCTGGAAGCAGAAGACGACCCTGGGGATGGTCCTCGACCCGCTGGCGGACAAGCTCCTGCTGACCTCCACCGTCGTCACCCTGACAATCCTCAAAGAGCTGCCGCGCTGGTTCACGATCATCCTGGTGAGCCGGGATGTTTTTCTCATCGGTGGCACCATGATCCTGTACATGTTCCTGGGGAAGCTCGGCACGCCGCCCTCGAGGCTGGGGAAGGTGACCACGGGCCTCCAGCTTGCGACGGTCCTGCTGGCCATGGTGGATAACTTCTTGCCAATGGTCAAACCCGGCATCCTCCCGCTGGTCGTGGTGACGCTGGGGGTGACGGTCGCCTCGGGCCTGGATTACGTCTACCGGGGCGCCCGGCTGCTCAGCGATCTGTAACGGGCAACCAGATCCTCCTCACCTCTGTCTCTCCCCGCACCTCACCCCACCCGCGGAGTGAGATGGGTGAGGGGCGGGTGCAGGTGCCAATGTGATGACAAAGCTCTTAACGATTCAGGATGTGGCCCGGGGGAGCCCGGCCGAGACGGCCGGGGTGGTGCCCGGGTCGCTCTTGGTGAGCGTGAACGGCCGCCCGGTTCGGGACGCGTTGGACCTGCGATTCCTGGAGGCCGAGGGCCGGGCGGATCTCGTCTGGCGCGACGGGGACGGGACGGAGCATCGGGCGCGTCTGACGAAGCCCGAGGACCTCCCGCTGGGGCTCGAGGTGGACCCGCTCAAGATGCGCGCCTGCAACAACACGTGCGCCTTCTGCTTCGCGCACCAGAACGCGCGAGGGATGCGGCGGGCCCTCTACTTCAAGGACGATGACTACCGGTTCTCGTTCCTGAACGGCAACTTCGCGACCCTCACGAACCTCGGCCAGGCGGACATGGACCGGATCGTGGAGCAGCGGCTGGGCCCGCTCTACATCTCGGTCCATGCGACCGACCGGGAGTTGCGAAATCGAATCCTGGGAAACCCCCAGGCGCCCAACGTCCTGGAGCAGATCGCCTTTTTCGCGGCCGGGCGGATCAGGATGCACACGCAGGTGGTCCTGTGCCCCGGCATCAACGACGGCGAGCATCTGGCCCGGAGCCTGGAGGACCTGTCACGCCATCACCCCTTTGTCGAGACCGTGGCCCTCGTTCCCGTGGGCCTCACCCGGTACCGGGAAAAGCTGCCCGTCCTCGAGAGCCCCGATCCGGATTACGCCCGATCGCTTTTGGATTGGGCGGAGCCCTGGCGACGGCGGTTCCTGGAGGAGATGGGGACGCGCTTTGCGTTTCCTTCAGATGAATTCTACCTGCTGGCCGGCCGGCCGTTTCCCGCGGGTCGGACGTACGCGGGGTATCCGCAGCTCGGCAACGGTGTTGGCGGCTGTCGGAAATTCCTGGACGACTTCCGCCGCCTCGCGACCCGTCTCCCCCTCACGCTGTCTCCCCCTCGCCATGTCTCAGTGATCACCGGTACGCTTCCGGTTCCCGTCCTTGAGGGGGCAATCCAGCGGCTGAACCAGATTCGTGGCCTCCGCGTCACCATGCTCCCCGTGGTGAACGAATTCTTCGGCGGCTCGGTGACCTGCGCCGGACTCCTGACCGGGAAGGATATCCTCACGACCCTGGAAAGCCGTCGGGACATGCCGGGCGAGGCCCTCCTGCTTCCGTCGGTGGCCTTCAAGGAAGACGAGGACATCTTCCTGGACGACATCCGGCTGGAAGAGCTGTCAGGGCGCTTGGGCCACCCCGTCCTTAGGGTCGAGGCCACCGCCCGCGGCCTGGTGTCAGCGATCCTCGACGGGAAGAGGACACATCGCTCGGCATGAGCCCTCCGGAACTCCTGGACTCCATAGACAAATCGAACTCCCCGGCTCTTGAGTGAGAAGCTCTGGCGTACTCGCCACATCCCAGGGGACAACCCGACACTTTACAAATCTGTACAGATTTGTCATATTCCTGTCATGCGAATGGAGGAGGAGAGAACATGCCAAAGGTCCTAAACATCACAGCAGCGCGATCCCGCCTGACGAGTCTGGTCCAGGAGGCATTCTTGGAGCAAAAGCGAACGCTTATCGGGAAGCATGGCGTCCCCATGGCCGCATTGCTCCCCATCCGAGAGTACGAGGAGCTTCTTCAGGATCTCGAGGACCTTGGCGACATGCTGCAAGCGGAGCAGGAGTATCGTCGTACCGGCGGCAAGGATTTCGAAGACGTGGTGAAGAAACCGAAGGGCCGGCGCTGAGATGCCGCACACCATCAGGGTGGCGGGCCGGTCGGTGGAAAAGCAACTTGCGACTGTTCCCGAGGATGCGCGGGAACATGGAATTTCGCGCATCCGGGGCCTGGCGGACCAGCCGCGACCCAAGGGAATCAAGGCGATCGCGCGAGACGTTTACCGCATTCGTATCGGGCGCTACCGGGTCATCTACAAGATCCTTGAGAAGGAGGAAGTTATTCTCATCGGCAAGGTAGCCCTGCGCACCGAGCGCACGTATAAGGGTTTCGAAGAACTCTTCTAGAATTTACGTTCCCTCCGAGTCCGGGGACACCTCCACGGAGTCTGAAGTCCGTGACCGGATGCGGGAAGCGGGCCTGTCCGGTATCGGACGGAAAGATACGGAGTTCGGCACGACCCTCTTGATCGGCAGGCAGTAAGCCCCTCGCCACCCATTCAGGGCCGCCTCGTGCCGGAGGCCTGGCTCTGACCGCGGATTTGACCGTTGAACCCAATTTGAGTACAATCGACCCCGAAATGGGTACACACACCCTGGGAAGAGGCCTCGCATCTGCGCTGTTTGGCAAGACACGCAAGGCGGTGCTTGGCCTGCTCTATGCTCACCCTGACCGCTCTTTCTATCTGCGTCAAATAGCACGGGCCACCGGTGCTGGCCAGGGCGCCGTGCAGCGGGAACTGGGACGACTGGTAGAGGCAGGCATCATTACGCGTTCAGGAACGGGTCGGGAAGTCCATTTTCAGGCCAATCGCCAGTGCCCGATATTTGCCGAACTGCAAGGGCTCATGCTGAAGACTGCCGGATTGGCGGATGTCCTTCGCTCGGCCCTGTCACCCCTGGCCGGACAACTGGATCTCGCTTTTGTGCATGGCAATCACGCAACCGGCAAGGCCACGGTGTCGAGTGACGTTGATTTGCTGGTGGTCGGCGACGTTGATGAAATGGAGCTTCATAAAGCTGTCAGTCAGGCAGAAGAACAGCTCGGGCGGGCAGTGAATCATACGCTCCTCAGTAGGCACGAGTTCAGCCGGCGGCGGAGATCAAAGGGCGGCTTCCTGTCACGGGTGTTGTCCGGTTCAAAGATCCCCATTGTGGGGACCGCTTCTGCAAAGACATCTTGATACCGACCACTTCTTGAAGAGAGGTATGCGATGACCTACGAAGAGTTGTTGAGCCGCGTCGCTGTGGACCCGCGTGTCTGCGCTGGCAAGCCGTGCATCCGGGGCACTCGCATCTATATCGCGATCATCCTGGACGGCCTGGCGGAGGGCCTCACCCCCGAGCAGATTATTGACCACTACCCACAGCTCACGCCTGATGACATCCGCGCGGCGCTGGCCTACGCAGCAGAGCTCTCCCGGGAAAACGTCTGGAAAGTGACAACGACGCCGTGAAGCTCAAGCTTGACGAGAACATCTCTCGTCATCTGAAACCTCTCTTGCTACGACTCGGTCACGATACGGAAACGGCTGCTGAGGAGGGACTGCTCTCCAGGCCGGACGTTGAAATCGGGCTGGCCGCGAAGAGTGCAGGGCGGGTTCTCCTCACCCTTGACCTTGAATTCGGCGACTTGCGCAGATTCCCTCCCGGCAGTCACCCCGGGATCGTGCGCTTTCGGCCTCGGAGCTTCGGGCCTCTGACGGTGAACGACTTCGTCGAACAGTTTGTCCGGGAGACGAACCTCGAAGAGCTTGTCGGCTGCCTGACTATCGTGGAGCCGTCTCGTGTGCGGATCCGACGGCCGCCAATAGACCAGGACGCAGAGCAATGGAAAGACATCCCAATCTGATGGGAGGTCTCCGTATATACCTTTGCCTGCGAGTTGAGTCTCCTGCCTGCGGCCTGGCAAGAGTGGTACCGTGGGATCAGGACGCACGCGGCCTCGCCTGAACAGCGATCGCTCCTTCCCTCTCTGTCTTGCTTTGATCTGACCGACTTTCCCCTTGGGTTCATGGCTGGATAATGCTAACGTAACCTCGCGAGGAAACCGCATGCGGTGCGTGGTGATCCACTACAACGAGATCGGGCTCAAGGGGAAGAATCAGCCCCTCTTCCTGCGCCGGCTGGAGAGCAATCTGCTCAAGGTGACGGCCGGGACGGGCGTCCGGCGGGTCGAGGAGCGCTCGGGCCGCATGGTGCTCCCCCTGTCCCGCGACGCCGACTGGGAGGCGATTCGCGGGCGCCTGCGGGCGGTCTTCGGCATCGCCAACTTTTCCCTGGCCGAGCGGGTGGAGCCGGATATGGCGGCGCTGAAGCAGGCCGTGGGAAAGGCCCTGGGGGCGAGGACCTTCCGGACGTTCAAGGTGGCGGCCCGGCGGGCCTTCAAGCAGTTCCCGCTCACTTCCGAGGACATCAACCGGGCACTGGGCGCCTTCGTCAAGGAGCAGACCCAGGCGGCGGTGGACCTGGAGCACCCCGAACTCACCATCCACGTGGAGGTCTTGCCCCGCGACCTGTACTTCTCCTTTGGCAGGGAGGCGGGCCCCGGCGGCCTGCCGGTGGGGGTGAGCGGCCGGGTGGTCTCCCTGCTTTCGGGCGGCATTGACTCGCCGGTGGCAGCCTGCCGCCTCATGAAGCGGGGCTGTCAGGTGAGCTTCGTACATTTCCACAGCTTCCCCTTCCTGGATGCAACCTCGCGCGACAAGGCCGTGGAGCTGGTCCAGGTCCTGACGCGGTTTCAGTACCGGTCAAGGCTCTACCTCGTCCCCTTCGGGGAGATCCAGCGGCAAGTGGTCGTAAGCGCGCCGGCCCCACTCCGGGTGGTGCTGTACCGGCGGCTCATGGGTCGGATCGCGGAGCAGATTGCGCGCCGCGAACATGCCCAGGCGCTGGTGACTGGGGAGAGCCTGGGCCAGGTGGCGTCACAGACCCTTGCGAATCTGGCCGTGATCGAGGAGGCGGTGGGGATTCCCGTCCTGCGGCCCCTGATCGGCAGCGACAAGGAGGAGATCGTCCAGCAGGCGAGGACGCTGGGCACCTACGAGATCTCGATCATCCCCGACCAGGACTGCTGCCGCCTCTTTGTGCCCCGGCATCCGGCTACCTCGTCCAGCCTGGAGGAGATTCGCCAGGCGGAATCGCATCTGGAAATCGAAAAGCTGGTGCAGTTGGGGTTGGATCAGGTCGAGTTCCGGGCTTTCGAGTTTCCCCTGGAGACTTCACCGCGCAGCGTCGATAAGGACAGCTGAGGGTCGGGTTGGAGAGAATCAAGCAACTCCTCGCAACCGCGATTCAAGAGGCCGTGGAACGCGTGACGGCGTGGCATGCGTGGCCGCCCGTGGCCGTGCGGGATATCCCCTGGGAGTATCCGCCGGAGCCGGCGTTTGGGGACCTCTCCACGACGGTGAGCTTCGCGCTGGCAAAACAGGTCCGGCGTTCGCCCCGGGATGTGGCCGCCGCGATCCAGCGGGCGATCGCGGTGGACCCCGGTGTCGTGGCCAAGGTCGAGGTCGCAGGGCCGGGGTATCTGAATTTTTTCGTGGCCAACGCGTGGTGGCAGGCTGGGGTGCGGGACGTCCTGGCGGCCGGGCCTGCCTATGGGCGGGCGGCCGTGGGTCAGGGCCAGCGGGTTCAGGTGGAATTCGTGAGCGCCAATCCCACCGGTCCGTTGCACGTGGGACATGGGCGGGGTGCCGCCCTGGGGGATGCCGTCGCGAACCTGCTGGCCGCGGTCGGCTTTCAGGTGGAGCGAGAATATTACATCAACGACGCCGGCAGCCAGATGCGTCTGCTGGGAGAGTCCGTCTGGGCGCGCCTCCTGGAAGCCCGGGGGAAGGCCGTCTCCTTCCCGGAGAACGGGTACCATGGCGACTACGTCCGGGAGCTGGCGATACAGGTCGCTCAGGCCGATCCCGGCGCCGTCAACCTCGAGCCGGATCGGGCAATTTCCCTCTGCAGCGAGCGCGCGGCGAACATTCTGCTGGAGGAGATCGTCGCCGACCTCCGGGCCTTCGGGATCACCTATGACACCTGGGTTTCGGAGCGGGGCCTGTACGGATCCGGCGAGGTGGAGGCCACGCTGACCGCGCTGCGGGCAGGAGGCTACCTGTACGAGGAGGGGAAGGCGGTCGGGTTCCGCGCCAGCGATTTTGGCGACGAGAAGGATCGCATCCTGATCCGCAGTACGGGAGAGCCGACATACTTCGCCTCCGACATTGCCTACCACGCCAACAAGATCCGCCGGGGGTTCCACCGGCTCATCAACATCTGGGGGGCGGATCACGGCGGGTACATCTCCCGGGTGAAGGCCGCGATCAAGGCGCTGGGGTACGATCCGGAAATTCTCCAGGTGATCCTGCTCCAGTTGGTGAAGGTGCTTCGCGGCGGTGTGCCGGTCCCGATGTCGAAGCGGACCGGGGAGTTCGTGGAGCTTCGCGAGGTGGTAAACGAGGTGGGGAAGGACGCGGCCCGCTTCCTCTTCCTCACCCGCCGCTCCGAGGCGCAACTCGACTTTGACATCGAGGTGGCCAAGCGGCAGACCATGGACAACCCGGTATTCTACGTCCAGTACGCCCACGCCCGCGCCTGCAGCATGGCCCGCAGGGCCGCCGAGGGCGGGCTGCCGGGTCCGTATGACGATGCGGACGTCTCCCGATTGACTTTGCCGGAGGAGCTGGCGATCCTGAAGCAGCTGGCGGTGTATCCGGAAATGGTGCTCAATGCCGCCCTGGCCTACGAGCCGCACCGGGTCACCTCGTACCTGCAGGAGTTGGCGGCGGCATTTCACGGGTACTTCACGAAGTACAAGGACACCGAGGAGCGGGTCATCTCGGGCGATCGCGACCTCAGTCGCGCACGACTGGCCATGGTCGCCGCGGTCCGGCAGGTCGTCGCCAATGGCCTCGGCCTCCTCGGAGTCTCGGCCCCCGAACGGATGTAACGCCGAAAGGTCAATTGGTCGAGTCGTCAATTGGTCGATTGGGGCACTGAAGAAAAAAAGAGGCGCTGCGAAGGCTGCGTCAGCGGCGAATTGAAGTCTCGGGCGGAGTGGACATGGCGGATATGCGGAAGCATCTGCACGCGATGTTTGCGGATGTGAGGGGGTTTCTCCTCACCGACGGCCTCAGGAAGCTGGCGACGGTGCAAACCAATGCGCGGGGGGATGTGACCAAGGAGTTCGATCTCCTGGCGGAGGGCCGGATCATTGACTACTGCGCTCGCGAGGTCCCCGATGCCGTCCGGATCCTCACGGAGGAGCGGGGAGAGGTCCGGACCCGGTCGGGTTCGGCCCGCTGGACGCTGATTGTGGACCCGGTGGATGGCTCCGACAACTTTGCCCGCGGGAACGAACTCTCGTGTGTGTCTCTGGCCCTGCTTCCCGGCGAGGAACTCCCCCGACCCGAAGCGGTAACGGTGGGTCTGGTCGGGGGGATCTTCAGCGGGACCATCTACGAGGCGGAAAAGGGATCCGGAGCGTGGCGGAACGGGGAACCGATTCGGCCCTCTATGACGAGCACGCTGTCTGACGCCCTGGTCGCTATTGATTTCAACTTCAAGGGGAGCCCGAGTATCTCCCGTCTGTTTCCGCTGCTGCGCCGCATCAAGGATGCGCGCCGGTTCGGCAGCGCCGCCTTCGAATTCGTGGCCGTGGCCTCGGGCGGGGCCGACGCCTACGTGGACGTGCGGGGGACCCTGAGCCCCGAGAACTACATGGCCGCCTATCTCATTGTCGTGGAGGCCGGCGGGGTGATTTCGGATCATTTGGGATGGCCGCTGGCGCCCATCCACTCCATGACCCAGGGCCAGAGCATCGTGGCCGCCGCCACCCACGAGCTCCACGCCGCGATCCTGAAGGTTCTCACGCAGAGTGGTGAAGGAGACCGGATATAAGCCAGTCCCTTTGGCGGCCTGAACCCCCCGGACGATACGCGGCAAAGAATCGGGCCATGCACTCGGGTACAAAAAAAGTACGATCGTGGCGCGTGTATATTTGTCCTTCCGATTCAGTCTTCCTTATTGACGCTCTCCCAGCATCAGTGATACAAGCACGGCCACCCTTCGGGAAGTGTCCGCGTGGAGGGGGGCATGGGCAGCCGCTGGTGGCGGACGCCGATCCTCATTTATCCCCTGCTGGGGGCCTTTCTGTGGACCGCTCTCGAACTGTGGCGGTTCCCCGAGGTCTGGGCCCAGGAGCCGCCTTCCCGCCCGACTCGTCCTACGAACCCGCCTGCTGCGAAGTTCACGGACCATCTCAAGAACCTGCGGCGGCTGGCGAAGCAGGCCGCGGATGTGCATGGCCGCGGGGAGGACGTCGCCCCGGCGATGGCGGCTCTCCGTCAGGCCAGGCAGGCCCTGCGCGAGGCGGATCGGGCCATCCGGGATGAGTTCGCGGCGACAGAGCGGAAGCTCCGCCAGGCGAACCTCCCACCTGAGATCCTCCAGCGCCATGCCGACGCCGTTGCCGCCTACGACGCCAAGCAGCGCGAATTGGACTCCCAATTCGGCGGGGCCGAGGACGCTCACGGCCGGATTGTGGACCCGTGGAACTTCGAGGATAGAACCCAGGATCACTCCCGGCTCAAAGACAGCCTAAAGCGAGCCCAGGACCTCCTCGAAAAGCACCTCCCCAAGGTCGCTCACCGCCCGCTGGACCCCAACCGGCTCCCGCACCGTCCAGCAGAGCCCCGCTGGAAGGCGCCCCGCACCAGCAGCCGCATCCTCCCGACGTATGCCCGGCCGGGCTCCTCCTGGCTGGCCGCTCAGGAGGAACTTGACCCGGCCTATGTGACCCGCCTGGCCGCTGCGAGCGACACCCTCGTTGCTCAGGTCCTCCCCAAGGGCTCTGGCCTATCCCCGACACCGACGGCTGCCGATCTCGCCCCCACCGAGGACGTCCAACTCACGCAGGAGATCCGGGATCTCGCGGCTGGACTGGGGAACGACCCGGTCAAGATCTACGAGTACGTCCGGAACACCATAGACTTCGAACCCACCTGGGGCTCGATCAAGGGGAGCGTCCTCACGCTCTGGGAGAAGTCCGGGAACGCCTTTGACACCGCCAGTCTCCTGATCGCCCTCCTTCGCGCCGCCAACATCCCCGCCCGCTACGTCCTCGGCACCATCCAACTACCAGCCGCTGTTGCCCAAAATTGGGTCGGCGGCGTCGTGAACCCCCAATTGGCCGCCACCGTCCTCGCCAGTGGCGGCGTCCCCGTCTCGTACAGCGCCGCCCACGTCACTCTAGAGCACGTCTGAGTCGAGGCCTATGTTCCCTTCGCCCACTACCGGGGTGTGCCGCTGGGGCAGACAGGGAAGACCTGGTTCCCACTGGATGCGAGCTTCAAGCAGTACACGTACAAGCAGGGTCTCGATATCCCCGCGATTCTGGGTTTCGATGCGAACGCCTTCCTGCTACAGGCGCAGGCGGGTGCCACGATTGACCCGGTGACGGGGGCTGCGACCAACATTAATCAGACCTTTATCGAGAACGAGGCCAGCCGTCTGCGGACCCTGCTCCAAACTTACATCGAGACCAATCTGCCAAATGCCACAATGGCCGACATCGCGGGGGGGCGGTCAATCGCCCAGTTGAACCTCAGGCTTCTCCCCGCGAGCTTACCGTATCGAGCCGTGGCGGTGACGAGCGATGCCGTGATTCTCCCCGACTCCCTGCGGCACCGCATCACGATCACGGTCCTGGACGAATTCGGACTCAACCCAGTCGCCTCAGTAACCAGAGGTTTGCCGGAGGTGGCGACCCAGAAGATCACGGTTTCCTACGGGCCGGCCTCTTCCGCAGACCTCACCACTCTGGAATCATTGGCAAGCCAGCAGGTCACATCAATTCCCACTTACTTGGTTCGCCTAGTGTCTGAGATTCGAGTTGACGAGATCCTTGTTGCCACAGGACCGAGCATCAGCATGGGCAGGGATCAGCCGATCCTCGTCAGCTTGGAGGGTCCAAACCAGTCCTCGGACCAGATCCGCTACGATCGGGTTGCCGGGGATTACAGCTTGATCGGACTGGACCTGGGGAATTCCTCGGGACGACGTTTGTCGGAGAGCCGTGCCAGACTCCTGCAAACGAAGGCTAGGCTTGAGGGGCAAGAGCTGGCCAGCCTGACAAAACAGGAGCTCGTAGGGGAGCTCCTCAACGTCTCCATGCAGGCATATTGGGCCGCACTGGATTTTTTCGCCCGAGCTGCCGGAGGCCTTCGGCACGCCGCTGTGGTCCGTCTGCCATCGCAGGCGCTGAACGCGTTAGTAGGAGAAATCAGTTACGCGTTCGATGCGCCGATCACGGCGAAGCCAGGGGGATTCATGTTAGATGTGGCCCGGAGTGTGCTCACACCGGTTTCCAGTTCTGGTGATAAGGAGGCCGAGAGGGCTCTCAGCCTTTCGATTGGAATTACGAGCTCATATCTGGAGGGCGCCGTCTTCGAGCAGCTCTTCCAACGTCCGGGAAGAGGGGTCTCTGCCGCGCACATCCTCGAGGCGGCAAACAAGCAAGGTATCCCGGTGTACCAGGTCACCCAGGGGAATCTCGCCACCCTCCTGCCACTCCTCGCAGTTTCGGCCCAAGTGCGGGACGACATCCAGATCGCCGTCCTGGGCGGACGAGTGGTCTACGTTCCTCGGGCAGAGGTCACCGTCAACGGATGGACAGGCACCGGATACTTCATTATCGATCCGGCCTCGGGGGCGGGGGCCTTCCTGATCAGCGGCGGGCTGGCCGGTGGGTCGTTAATCCCTGAGGAAGACTGGTTGTGGGGGGTACTCCGGTATCTTGGCCTTACTATCGGCTTAGGGGTTATCCCCTTCCTCGGTTGGGGGCTATTTGCAGGCTTGTTGGCAGTTGTCGCTCTTTCGGCCTTTGTTTGGTATCTCTCCGTGCTTTCTGACAACTTCATCAATAATCGGGAGCTGTTCCGTCCAACGAGTCGTCAATGGGATGCCGGAATTGCCACCATCTTTGGCCAAACCGTGGTGAGCTTGGCCCTCGCTCTCATTGCGAGTACGATCCTCTTTGGCCCAATAGGCTTGATAATCCCCCCTGTGGCGGTAGTGGCCGCGGTGTTCTTGATATTGGTGGCGATCTTCTATAACCGGCTCATCCAACTGACATCTGGTCCACGCACATACCGCAGGGCACACGCATGAAGGAGACGACGGCTGTACGCCGAAGGGGACACGGCATGCTCGGACCTGTGAGTCCTCGAGTCGCGGCGCTGAACATTCTGCTGATCAGTTGGTTCTTGATCCTGCTGTTGTGGGGACGTTCCTTTCCGAGCGCAGTCCAACCCTTTGTTGGGCATCTTTTTTTCGTAACGTGCCTCATCGGATTTCCGCTTGCCCTTCGTTATCTCCTGGATGATGTAGGGCGCGCAGCTATCGAGACTGAAAGACATCAGGGAATGGGATTCGTTCTGCGGGGGCGGGCGGCGGTCGCCCTGGGTCAGCGCTCGATCCTCTTTGGCCGCTGCTTCGTGCTGTTTGCTTTCGGCATCGCGTGGATGGCGGCTCTCTACGAGTGGTTTCGCGCCCGATGAATCGCATGCAAGGGTCCGTGATGTTCCTACCTACTCCCGGGGCCAGCCCGGAGAAGCGTCCTCGCTGTGAGGCTCCGCTCGCCCGAGGCGCTTGCCTCTTCCTATTGTGTCTCGTGGCATTCCTGCTGCTTCCCATCCCTACATCGCCGTTGGGGGCCGCACTGGTCGTGGGAACCCGGGCGGTCTTTTTCCTCGCCATGGCCTACAACGTCGCCCGTGGGCTAATCCTGCGACGGTTGGGCTACACCCTGCAACCGGGCGCCCTTACCATTCGTCTCAGCGTACAGACCCTTCGGATTCCCTATGCGGCTATCACCGCCGTCGAGCGCCGGGACACCCCTTGGGCTATCAAGAAGGCAGGGCTACTCACCTACGGCAAGGAGGTCCCCCAGCTCATCGAGTACGTGGCTCAGATCGGCCCATTCATCGTGGACGGCCGGAGGAAGGTCTACCTGTACTCAACGCTGAGTTCGTACCACCACCCGACAGGCCTAATCCTCATCACCACGAAGGACGGGAAGCAATACGGGATCAGCCCGGCCGAGCCGGACAAGTTCTTGGCGGAACTCGAGGCCCGCCGCCAGCAGGTGCAGTCGGTTTGAGAGGTCCCCCGCTGTGAACCCCCTACGAGGGATGGAGCGGAGCATGAGTCCACGTGCCCACAGAGCGCGACACCCCCGCCTCTGGTGGCATCTCGCCTGGAGACCGGAGATCGGGGCCATGTGCGTCCTCCTGGGCATCGTCGAGCCACCCGAAGCAGAGGCGGCGGACCCCCTCGCCCTGGGGATCCAATGGCTGGTCCAACAGCAGCTCCCCGATGGCTCGTGGGGAGGTCGGCTGGAGATTCCGGCGACACCTCTGGGGGTTCGCGCTCTGACAGCCACTGGCCAAGACGTCGCAGCGGACCTTGCCCGACTCCGCGCAGCCCAACCGACCGATCTCCTCGCCCAAGTCTGGCAGTACTGGGGCACGCGCGACGCGGGGCTCCTTCCCTCCCTCCTGAGCTATCAGCAACCCGATGGCAGCTTGGCTGGCGATCTCGCGGCCACCGCCCTGATGGTCTGGGCCCAGGCGGAGGAGGGGAGTACCAACGCCGAGGCCGTTTCGTTCCTCCGCGGGGCCGTGAACCCCGATGGCGGCTGGGGCGCCGGTGGTGCGAGCACGGTCTGGGACACGGCGATCACTCTGCTCGCCCTGCTCCGCTCTGGGACACCAGCCGCGGATCCGCTTGTCGCCGCCGGTGTCGGCTGGATCGAGCGACGCCAGGGGCTCCTTGGGAAGATCGGGAGCACAGGCGTGACGGCCCTCGCACTCCTCGCCTTGTTGGCCTCCGGCCAGACGCCCATTCCCGCCACCTCCACCACGCCGGCCAATGCGACCCAGCAGGCAACCGACTTTCTTCGGGTGAGCATCGGGACCGACGGAAGCTCGGGCCGCGACGAGGCGCTCGGGGGGATTGGCACTACCGCCCTCGCCATCCTGGGCCTCACTGCGGCGCAAGTGACGGCACCTGAGATTCTCCAAGGCCAGGGCTACCTCACCAGCGCGCGGGCCGCCGGGGGCGGCTGGCGTGAGGCGGGAACCCCGATCATTGTGACCGCCACCGCAGTAGAATCCCTCCGGGCAGTCGAACCCGCCAATCCCGGCATCGCCCCTGGTATTGCTTTCTTACAAAGTGCGCCCACGACGACCACAGATGCACTCGCCCGAAGATTGGCCGTGACCCGAGGTTTCCCGGCGGACTTGCTCTCGCTCCAGAATTCGGACGGCGGGTGGGGACTTGCGGCCGGCTTCGGAAGTGAGTCGTGGGTGACGGCGCAGGCATTGCGGGCGCTCGTTGCCACCGGGAATGCCACCACCAATGCGACCCAGGCGGTGAACTGGCTCCTCCGGGCACGGCTTGAGGACGGCGGCTGGGCGTACAGTCCCGGGGAGACGAGCCGGGTGGCCGTAACGGCCGACGCCGTCCGGGCACTGGCCGGTGTGCCCCGCAATCTGGACATCCAGGCGACGTTGGATCGGGCCCTCACGCTCATCCAGGCGAAGCGCGGCGCGGACGGCGGGTACGGAGACGAGGGAAGTAGGCCGCTCGAGACAGCCCTGGTCGTTCGGGCGCTGGCAGCAGCCGGGGCTGACCTCGCCCCCATCACGACCGAGACTCTTGCCTACCTGACGAACACGCAGCGGCCCGATGGAAGCTGGGACGACGAGCCGTACACCACGGCGATCGCCCTCCAGGCGGTCTTTCTGCTCCAGAATCCGCCCGCGCGGCCGACGACGGGAGGCGTCAGCGGGCAGGTCGTGGACGCGACGACCGGCCAGCCTATCCCGGGCGTGGCCGCGCGGCGAGCGGGGGACCCATTGGGTGTGCTCACCGACACAGCGGGGCGGTTCACACTGGAAGCGCTAGCGGCCGGGCCGGTGACGCTGGAGTTCAGCAAGACCGGCTACCTGACCCAGGCAGGCATGACGACGGTGACCGTGGGCGTAGTGACACCCCTCGGGACCATTCGCTTGGTCCAGGCACCCACGACGGCGACGGTCGCCGGACGGGTCACGGATGCGGCCACGCAGGCGGCGCTTTCCGGCGCGACGGTGACCGCGGCTGGGGGCGCGGGCACGCTGACCGCCACCACGGCCACGGACGGCACGTACACTATCGCCGGCATCGCGCCCGGAAGTCTCACCTTGACGGGAAGCAAGACCGGCTACCAGGAGGTGAGCGCGACCGGCGCCGCGGTCGCCGGGCTCTCCATCCAGTTCTCGCCGGCCCTTGCGCCGACGGGCCAAACGCCTCCCGGCACCGCCACGGTCCAGGCCACCGTCCTGGATGCGGTCTCGCGGGTGCCAATCAGTGGCGCGACCCTGGGGCTGGGCCCGGGCGGAAGCGCTACAAGTGATGCGAAGGGGCTGGTCACCCTCACCGGCGTGCCGGCCGGGACGTATGACGGAACGCTGAGCGCCACGGGCTATGTCAATCAGCCCTTCACCGCAGTCCTGTCTGGGGGCAGTGTCCTGGATCTCGGAACGGTTCTGCTCGCCAGCCTGTCCACGCCTGGAAGCCTTACAGGCATCGTGGTGGACGGCGCCACGAATCAACCCTTGGCCGGCGCGGTGATTGCCCTCGCGACCAACAGCGGCGCCAGCGCCACGTCGCTCTCGTCAGGCGTGGTCACCCTGGCGAACCTCTCTCCCGGAACCCTCGGGTTCACGCTCTCGAAAAGCGGCTATGTCGGCGTCAGCGGAACGGCGACCATCGCTGCCGGCACCACGACGGAGCTGGGCATCCTGCGCCTGACGCCCATACAGACGACCGCCACGGTCCGGGGGACCGTAACCGACCAAGCAACAGGTGCGGCGCTCTCCGGGGTCCTGATGGGGATCACAGGTCCCGCCAGCCTCAGTGCCACTACGGACAGCACGGGAGGGTATGAGATTCCCGAGGTTCCGCCCGGCGCGGTGACGCTTACCGCAAGCAAGGCAGGCTACACCACGGTCACGGCGACCGCCACCCTCCAGGCGGGCACGATCCTGACCTTCAGCCCCGCCCTGGGGACCGGACCCGGCACCGGGGATGGCAACCTCCTCGTGGGGAGTGTCCTGGACGGGGAGACCGGGGAGCCGTTCGCAGGCGCCACCGTCCGGGTGGCCGGGGAAGGCGGGCCGGCCGTTACCACCTCGGCGACGGGAGCGTTCACGTTCCCACTGGCATCGGGCCTGTACTTCATCGAGGCCACATCGCCGGGCTACCTCGGGGAGATCCGATACCTATTTGTGGACCCGGATGCCCCCACCTATCTTGCGCCGTTCGTCCTGGCCCGGCCGGGGGCAGGCCGCCTGGCGGGGCGAGTCGTCGAGGCGGGAACGGAGGCTCCGTTGGCGGGGGCGACCCTCACCGTCCTGGGGGATACGGGCAGCGCGGTTACCGACGACACAGGCGCCTTCAGCCTCACCGGCCTGACCGCAGGCGGATTGAGCCTCGCGGTGAGCAAGCCGGGCTACGGGACCGCCCGTGTGGACACAGCGGTGGCCCGCACCGGGATCACAGATGTTGGCGAGCTGTTCCTCGCGCGTCTGACGCCGCCGGCGGGCGCAGACCTTGCCCTCTTCCCCGAGGACCTCGTCCTGAACCCGGCCGCGCCCCAGCCCGGCGACTTGGTGAGCCTCACCGCCGTCGTCCGGAACCTCGGGACGACGGATGCCACGGGGACGTTCCAACTGTATGCGGGCAACCCGAATCTCGGTGGCACGATCCTGACGTCCACTTCGGTCACGGTAGGAGCGAGCTTCCGCCAGACTATAACGCTCCCGGGCGTGACCTATCCCGTGGATCGCCCCCAGCTTTTCGTCGTCGTCTCGGGGGTGGACCCGCCCGATGCGGACCCCCGCAACAACCTGGTCACGCCCGGTCGGCCCCCCGCGGCCGTGGCGACCTCGGCCCTGGACGCGGTGCGGTGGCTGGTGGACCATCAGATCCCCATCGGTTCCAGCCAGGGCGCGTGGGCTGACTACTCCGTGCCGTATCTCAACAGCTCGGCCCTGCGGGCGTTTCTGGCCATGGGGCAGTCGGGGGCTCCCCAATACCAGCCCATGCTCACCCAGATACTCGCCGGGCAGGCCCCGGACGGAGGCTTTGGGGGGGTCGGGACGACGAGTGCCGCCATCTTTTCGCTGCTGGAGGCTGGGGCAACTCCCACCTCGCCCCGGATCCGCGACGCCGTGGATTTCCTCCGGCGGCAACAGAATGCCGACGGAAGCTGGGGCGGGCTTCGCGGCTTTCCCGGCCATGCGGGCACGACCGGGATGGCCCTGACCGCCCTCATCCAGGCGGGCGTTCCCAAGACCGACAGCGCCGTCGTGCGCGGCGTCACCTGGCTCCGGACGACCCAGAACACCGATGGGTACTGGGGCGATCAAGCCGGGGCCGCCAGCAACCCGTACATCCGTACGACCGTCGTAGTGGGCCTGGCCCTGGCGACGTCGCTGACCGACACCGCTGTCACGCGGGCCAAGAGCTACTATGATGGATGGCGCTCTTACAACGGCGAGTTCCTCTTCTCCTGGCTTCAGATGATGCGGACGCTGAACCCGGCCGATGGGCAGATCCCAGCCACCGTCGGCAGTCTCCTGTCGTTGCAGCGCGCCGACGGCGGTTGGGGACTCTTTGGGTATAACTATTCCGACTTCTGGCTCACGGCCGAGACGGTGGCGGTCGTCCGTAGCCTCGGGTTCACTGACGCCCGCCTGACCGCCGGCCTCGGCTGGGTGAGCAATCATATCAACCCGCAAGGCGAGAGCTTCCCCGACGACAAGTCCAATCAGGCGACGGATTGGGCGGCCATCGGGCTGGAGACCACGCCGCTCACCGTGGACGGGAAGGCGGCCGTGATCGCCCGGGCGCGGGCCGCGCTGGTGGCGACTCAGCAAGGGGATGGGAGTTGGCCCTACCCGATTCCGCCCGCATACGCTCCGTTCATTGATCCGACGGCGATGTCGGTCCACGCCCTGGCGGTTCCCCCGCCCGGCAGCCGGACCAGCACCGAGCAGAACGCCATCGCGCGGGGCATCTCATTCCTCCGGTCTGCCCAGAAGAAGAGCGGCGACGCCACGCTGGTCGGGGGTTGGCCGCATTACTTGTACGACGCGCTTCCGACCCAGCATTCCGGCATCGTGGCACTCCTGGCGATGCTGCAAGCCGGCTACGGAGCAACGGACGCGGAGGTGAGACGTGGGCTCACCTGGCTCGTCGGCCGGCAACTTCCTGACGGGAGCTGGGGGAACTCGCAGGACACAGCGTTGGCCACGGTCATCCTTATCCGGGCCAGCGCCTATCCCGATCGAGCGCAACAGGCGGTGGCGTGGCTCCTGGCCAACCAGAACCCGAACGGCGGGTGGGGCACCCTGCTGGGGCAGTCCAGCGCGTCCAACTACTCCTCCCTGGCTCTGCTGGCGCTGAGCGGGGCGGGCGAACGCGGACTCCCCGTGGCGCGTGGGGTCTGTTACGTTCAAAGTGTCCAGCGACCAGACGGCGGCTGGGGAGGAACCACCGCCACGGGCCAGGTCCTGTGGGGCCTCACGGGGGCTCAGGTGAACCAGCAGGTGACCCTGAGCCTCGCGCTCAACAAGGCTGTGTTCTATCCCGGCGACGTGATCCAGATGACGGTGACCGCGCAGGGAATCGCGCTGGATCAGCTTGCGCTCCAGGGAACGGTGAGCCCGCAAGAGGGGGTCGTCACCGCCCTCAGCTTCACGCGCGAGGGCGACCGCTTCGTCGCCACGCACGCGATCCCCTCGTCGGCGATCCCCGGCACCTGGGCCGTGAGTGTGATCGGGAGCGGACCTGGCGGGGAGACCGGGGTCACCTGCGCCACCCTCCCGGTGAAGAACCCGGTGGGAAATGCCTCCGACCTAGCCGTTCTGCAGAGTGACATCGCGTTTGCCGCTTCGGGGACGGGTGGAAGCGTCACGATCAGTGCAGGAATCCGGAACCTCCAGCCCGTGGATGCGACCGAGGTCACGGTCCGGTTCTTCGAGGGGAATCCGACAGGCGGGGGCGCGGCGTTGGGGGATGTGGTCCTGGCGAGGATCGAGGGCGGGGGGATCGGCCTGGCGACCCTCGCCTGGGTGCCCCCGGGCGCCCGGGAAATCTACGTGCGGGTGGACCCCGAGAACGGGATCGCGGAGACCGAGGAGGGGAATAACCTGGCGTTCCGGGCCTTCGTGCCCCAGGGCGGGACGGCACCCCCCGCGCTCACCGTCTCCCTGGACCGCGCCGAGTATCCCGCCTGGAGCGAGGTCCAGATCGCGCTCTCGGTGGGGAATCCCCTGGGCGCGGCCGGCGACTTCGCGGTGCGGCTCACAGTGGAGAGCGCCGCCACCGGGGAGCCGATCGCGGCCCTGCCGGACGTGCTGATCCCCGGTCTCGCGGCGGGCGAGACGCGGAGCCTGACCGCGGCCTGGAATGATGGCACCACGCCCGCGGGGCTGTATGCCGTGCGGACCGTCCTCCGCGACGGGGTAGGGGCCACCATCACGACCCGCCTGGTGCAGTTCCGCATCGCGGCAGGGGACGGTGGCCAGGTGGTGGGGCGGCAGCTTACCGCCACGGTGACCACCGATCGCCAGAGCTACGAGGCGAACCAGGCGGTGTCGATTACGGGGACCCTGACCAACCCGACGCCCAACGCTGCCTGGTACAACCTGCGGGTGAGCGTGCAGGTGCTGAATAGCGCCGGCGGAATGCTCTGGAGTGAGAACCAGACGGTGGCCACCCTGGCCCCCTTGGGGAGCCGCACGCTCAGCTTCACGTATGGCATCGGGTCGGCCCCGCCGGGGACGTACACGGTCTTCCAGCAGGTGACGGATACAGCCAGCGCCACACTGGTGGACAGCCGGAGCGTCACATTCCAGGTTGCCTCCAGTGCCGTTACGGGCGCAGGCCTCACGGGGAGGGTTACGGCAACGCCGACCAGCCCGTTCCGGAATGCGCCGGTCGGATTGCAATTGAGCATTCGCAATGGGGGCAACGCAGCGCTGGAGTTCGCTGGAGTCCAGGTTCTCCTCGTGGACGCTGAGACCCAGGCAGTCGTGCAGACCTGCTCCCTGGCTGGGGGGAGCCTGGCGATCGGGGGCGAGCGGATCGAGCCTCTCACCGTGGCCGGCGGGAGCCTCCCGGCCAAGGCAGCCTCCACCCCGTACCTGGCGATCCTGCGGGCGACCTTGCAGGGGGACGTGGGCAAGACCCTGGCCAGTGCCCCCATAACGGTAGTAGATCGGGCGCCCGTGCTCTCCGACCCGGGGTGGCAGACTGTCGGCGAAGGGCAAACCTTGACCGTGACGATCGGCGCCACGGACCCGGATGGCGACCCGGTTCAATTTACTGCCAGCCCGCTCCCATCGAATGCGGTCTTTACGCCCGCGGCTGGGACGCTCAGCTTCTCCCCTGACTTTACCCAGGCGGGCGAGTACAGCGTCACGATCACGGGCAGTGACGGGATCCTGACCGCAACGCGAACCATCCCGATCACCGTCCTGAATGTGAACCAGCCGCCGGTCCTGGCCCCCCTCGTCAACCTGGTGGTCAACGAGACCGAGATCATCAACCTCGCCATCCTGGCCAGCGATCCGGACGGAACGGCGTCCCTCGCCCTGGGCGTGGTGAACCTGCCGCCCTTCGCGGAATTCACCGATCTCGGGAGCGGCCAGGGCACCATCCGCTTCGCTCCCGACTTCACCCACGCCGGGAGCTACCCGGGAATCGCGGTGACAGCGGCGGACCACGATCCGGCGAATCCGTTGACCGATACGAAGACCTTCGACGTTACTGTCCACAACACCAACCGCCCGCCGCTGCTCCAGCCGATTGCCAACCAGAGCCTTGCGGAAGGCGCCATCCTGGACATCCCGATCGAGGCCACGGACCCCGATGGCAACACGAGCCTGCGGCTGACCCTAGAGAATGCGCCGGCGTTCGTCAGTCTGACCGACCAGGGAAACGGCCAGGGGGTGCTGCGCCTCGCGCCCGAGTACAGCCATGCCGGGGCGTACCTGGGGATCACAGTCCGGGCGGATGATCAGGATCCGGTCGCCCCGCTGCAGGCGGTCCAGTGCTTCACCGTCACCGTCGGCAACACCAACCGCCCGCCGCAGGTTGCGCCAATCCCGAACCAGACGGCGGCCGAGGGGAGCACCCTGGACCTTCCGGTCACCGTCACCGATCCGGATGGGGTAAGCAGCCTGACCCTCGGCCTGGCAGGGGCGCCACCGTTTGTGACGCTGACTGATCAAGGGGGCCGCCAGGGGGTCATCCACATCGCTCCTGGGCCCGGTGACGCGGCGACCTACCTGAATCTCACCGTCATCGCGAACGATCATGATTCGGTCCTTCCCCTCCAGGGGAGTGCAAGCTTCACGTTGACTGTCACCCCGGCTGGACCACCCTACCTGACCGCAACAATCAATATTGAGCCGGATACCCTGAACCTGAAAAGCAAGGGGAACTGGATCACGGCGTACATCGAGCTGCCGCCAGGGCATTTGCCGAGCGCCATTGACGTTCTCAGGGTCGCGCTCACCCGGGTGAACGGAATCCCGCTTGGTCATCCTATCGCGGCTCAATCCCACCCGACCAGCGGTGGCGACCACGACCACGACGGCATTCCGGAGCGGATGGTCAAGTTCTCCCGGGCGGCCGTCCAGGCGGTCGTCCCCGTCGCGCGCCATGTGGTGTTGACGGTTGTGGGCTGGCTTTCCACGGGTCAGGCGTTCGAAGGCCGTGACACCATCCGGGTGATCCGAGGAGGCGACCACCGAACGGACGACGGAGACTTGGACGATGACGATGATCATTATAACCACCGTGGCGGTGACGACGACCATGGGGCCGGGGGGCACGACAACCCCAAGGAGGGGAAGAAGAGGGCAAAAAGCCGTTGACACCTACTAGCTTCGTTTGTATCCTGCATCATCCAACCTTGCGAAAGGAAAGGACCGGGTGCGGTGACGGAGACGGAACTCCTGCCTGGCGTGCAGCCCGTCGAGTTGCGGGTCTATTCCTGTCGCGCATAGAGCGATGGCAAGCCCCCGGATGGGGGCTTCGTCATTCTTGGAGATGAGAGCCTACTGCCGAGAGCCGAGGATTCGACAGTGGAAGCGGCCGGAATTGGCGTCGGGCGGAACCGAGGGACGCGCGGAGCGGGGGCGCGGGTCGGGACTGGCTCCCGCATGACACGATGAATGCCTATGACGTGGTGATCCTGGGGGCGGGGCCGGGCGGCTATGTCGCGGCCCTGCGGGCGGCGCAGCGGGGGGCAAAAGTCTGCCTCATCGAGAAGACCACGGTCGGGGGCACGTGCCTCAACCGGGGCTGCATCCCCTCCAAGGCCCTGATCCATTCGGCCGCCTTATGGAAGCGGGCGCACGAGGCCGCCGCTTTCGGCGTCACCGCCAGCAACTGGACCTTCGACTGGGGCAGGGCCCAGGGCCGGAAGCAGGAGGTGGTCCGCGCCCAGGTCCAGGGCATCGGGACGCTGCTCGGTGCCGCCAAGGTCGAGGTGAAACAGGGGACCGGCAGCCTTGTGGATGCCAGGACGGTGAAGGTCCTGGCCAATGGCGCTGCGGAGACCGTCTCGGCCAGGGCGATCATCATCGCCACCGGCTCGGAGCCGGCGGGCATCCCCGGCGTGGAGATTGATGGCGAACGGGTGCTCACCAGCACCGAGGCTCTGGAGTTATCGGAGCTACCAAAGACATTCCTGATTGTGGGAGGCGGCGTGATCGGGATGGAGTTCGCCTCCATGCTGAGCAGCCTTGGCACCCAGGTGACGGTGGTCGAGATGCTGCCCCAGATCCTGGCCATGGAGGACCCGATGCTGGTTCGCGTCCTCCAGGGCGCCCTTCAGAGACAGGGGGTGGGTTTCCATCTGAATGCCAAGGTGGAGAAGGTGGAGCGCACCGGGGCCGGCGTGCGTGTTCAGGTCGGTGGCGGCACGAGCCTGGAAGGCGAGCGCGCGCTCATTGCCACCGGACGGGATCTGAACAGCCGGGGCATCGGTCTGGAGGCGGTTGGGGTCAAGGTAGAGAAGGGCGCCATTCAGGTGAACGAGCGGATGGAGACCTCGGTCCCCGGGATCTATGCCATCGGGGACGTGACAGGCATCTCGCTGCTCGCGCATGTGGCCTCGATGCAGGGGCTGGTGGCGGCCGCGAATGTGACCGGCGGAAAGGCGGCGATGGATTACTCCGCCCTCCCCAACTGCATCTACACTGATCCCGAGATTGCCAGCGTCGGCCTCTCCGAGCCCGCGGCCAAGCAGCAGGGACGGGCGGTCAAGGTGGGCCGATTCAACTTCGCCGCCCTGGGCAAGGCCATGTGCATCGGGGAGACTGTCGGCATGGTCAAGGTGGTGGCGGACGCCCAGACCGACAAGGTCCTTGGGGTGGGGATCGTGGGTCCGCATGCCACCGATATCATTGCCGAGGGAGTCCTGGCCATCCGCCATGGCCTCACGGCAGGGCAGGTGGCGGAGGCAATTCACTCGCATCCCACGTTGCCCGAGGCGGTGGCAGAGGCCATGCACGACGTCCACGGGCAGGCGATCCACAAGGCGCGACTGAGAGCCTAGCGCCGAGACCACGGGGCGGGGCCCTGCCGGTCCCGGACAAGAGTCCGAGAGGGGCAGGGATGGGGCCCCGGATGACCAATGCCGAGCCGAGATTCGGTGAACGGTCCGGAAGGCCTAGGGGACGATGAGGATGGAGCTCTTGCAGATTGAGCAGGCGGGCATGGCGCCTCCCTCTCGGCGATTGCCGCCCTGGTTGCGCGCCAAGTCGGGCCACTGGGAGCGGATTCACGAGATGAAGGTGCTGCTGAGTGGCTCGCGCCTGCACACGGTGTGCGAGGAGGCGCGCTGCCCCAATCAAGGGGAATGCTGGACGCGGGGGACGGCCACCTTTATGCTCCTGGGAGACACGTGTACCCGCAGTTGCGGCTTCTGCGCCGTGAGCACCGGTCGTCCCATGCCACCCGATCCGGAGGAGCCGCGACACGTGGCCGAGGTGAGCCGCCGGTTGGGCCTGACCTTCGTGGTCGTGACCTCGGTGGCGCGGGATGACCTTCCGGATGGCGGTGCGGCCCATTTTGCCGCCACGGTCCGTGCCATCCACGAGATCAACCCCGGCGCACAGGTGGAGGTACTGGTCCCGGACTTCAAAGCGGAACGGGGGAGCATCCGCACCGTCGTGGAGAGCCGGCCGACCGTCTTCAACCACAACCTGGAGACCGTGGAGCGGCTGTCGAAGAAGGTCCGGGTCCAGGCGCGCTATCGGCGGTCGCTGGACGTCCTTCGCATGGCCAAGGAACTGGGGCAGCCCGTGACCAAGACCGGGATCATGCTGGGCCTCGGCGAGACCAAGGACGAGGTGCTGGCCCTGATGCGAGACGCCCGGGGCGTGGGGTGCGACCTCTTGACGATCGGCCAGTACCTGCAACCCACGAAGCAGCATCTGCCGGTCGTGGAGTTTGTGCACCCCGATCGGTTCAAGGCTCTCGAGGACGCGGGATACAGTCTGGGATTCAAGGCGGTGTACTCGGGGCCGTTGGTCCGCAGCTCCTATCACGCGGAACTGACGGCCCGAAAGCTGGAGGCGGCCTGACACCCCCTCACCCTTCCCCTCTCCCCTTCGGGGAGAGGGGAGGAGAGGGGGGATGAGGGGGGACGATGGAAGAGTTCAAACGCATCAAGCGGCTCCCGCCCTACGTGTTCGCCATCGTGACCGACCTGAAGGTCAAGGCGCGCGCACGGGGCGAGGACATCATCGACTTCGGCATGGGCAACCCCGACCTGCCCACGCCCCCCCACATCGTGGAGAAGATGTGCGAGGCCGTCCGAAACCCGCGGAACCACCGGTACTCCGCCTCGCGGGGAATCACCAAGCTGCGCCACGCCGTTTGCGACTGGTACCGCCGGCGCTACGACGTCTATCTGGACCCCGAGACCGAGGCCATCGCCACCATCGGGGCGAAGGAGGGGCTGTCCCACCTGGCCCTCGCCATCGTAGAGCCCGGGGATGTGGCCCTGGTCCCCAATCCCACCTACCCGATCCACGCCTACTCCGTGGTGATCGCCGGCGGGGATGTGCGCCATGTGCGCCTCACCCCGGGCGAGGATTTCTTCGCCAACCTCATGGCGGCCTTCCGGGAGTCGTGGCCGCAGCCCAAGCTGCTCATCCTGAGCTTCCCCCACAATCCCACGACGGCCGTGGTGGAAGGCGAGTTCTTCGCGAAGGTCGTCGCCTTCGCCCAGGAACACGACCTGATCGTGATCCATGACTTTGCCTATGCCGATCTCACCTTCGACGGGTACCGGGCGCCGAGCTTCCTCCAGACCCCCGGGGCCAAGGACGTGGGGGTGGAGTTCTTCACCCTCTCCAAGAGCTATAACATGCCCGGCTGGCGCGTCGGATTCGCGGTGGGCAATCCCCGGATCATCGCGGCCCTGACCCGGATCAAGAGCTACCTGGATTACGGGATGTTCCAGCCGATTCAGATCGCGTCTATCATTGCCCTGAATGGGCCGCAGGAGTGCGTGGGGGAGATCGTGCGGACCTACGCCTCGCGCCGCGACGTCCTGTGCGAGGGGTTGACCCGCGTGGGCTGGAAGGTGGACAAGCCTCAGGGGACGATGTTCGTGTGGGCCAGGATCCCGGACCAGTTCCGGATGATGGGCTCCCTGGAATTCTGCAAGTTCCTGCTGGACAAGGCCAAGGTGGCGGTGTCCCCGGGCATCGGATTCGGGCAGTACGGGGACGAGTACGTGCGGTTCGCGCTCGTGGAGAACGAGCACCGGACGCGTCAGGCGATCCACGGGATCAAGCGGGTCTTGTGAGACCCGCCAATTGAAAATTGAAAACCGACAACTGACAACCGAACAACCCTGTTGGCCGGTTTTTGAGTTGTCGGTTGTCAGTTTTGCATTGCGCGAAAGCGGTGGGAGAAGCCGATGTTCGATAAGTTCCGGGAAGCCTGCGGCGTCTTCGGGATTCTGGGCCGTCCCGAAGCGGCCAATCTGACCTATCTGGGACTCTACGCCCTCCAGCATCGGGGACAGGAGAGCGCCGGGATCGTGGCCTCGGACGGCCAGGCGCTGCACCTGGAGCGGGGGATGGGCCACGTGGCGGATGTCTTTGGCGAGATCCGGCTCCGGCGCCTCAAGGGCTCTCTGGCCATCGGCCACGTCCGTTATTCCACCACCGGCAGCTCCCAGCTCAAGAACGCCCAACCGATCCTGGCCAACTACCGCCGCGGTAGTGTGGCCTTGGCCCACAACGGCAACCTCGTCAACGCCCACCTGCTGAAGGCCGAGCTGGAGCGCGGGGGTTCCATCTTCAGTTCCACCACCGACAGTGAGGTCATCGTCCACCTCATCGCCCGATCCGCCAGTAGCAACCTGGTGGAGGCGACGGCCGAGGCGTTGACCCGCGTTTCGGGAGCCTATTCCCTGGCGATCATGAACGAGACGGAGCTCCTGGGGATCCGGGACCCGCACGGGTTCCGGCCCCTGTCCCTCGGGCGGCTGGGGGATGCCTGGGTCCTGGCATCCGAGACCTGCGCCTTCGACCTGATCGACGCGGCGTTCGTCCGGGACCTGGAGCCGGGCGAGTTTGTGCACATCACCCCCCAGGGGATGAAATCTTACCGGCCATTGCCGGCGGCGCGTCCGGCCCAGTGCATCTTCGAATACATCTACTTCTCGCGGCCCGACAGCCTGCTGTACGGGCAAAATGTGGCGGGAGTCCGCAAGGCCTTGGGCCGGCAACTTGCCCGCGAGGCGCCGGCCGACGCCGACCTGGTGATCCCGGTGCCCGACTCCGGGCTGCCGGCCGCCCTGGGCTTCGCGCAGGAGTCGGGTCTGCCCTTTGACCACGGCCTGATCCGCAACCACTACGTGGGCCGGACCTTCATCGAACCCAAGCAGACCATCCGCCACTTCGGGGTGAAGATCAAGCTGAACCCGGTGCGGGAGATCCTGGAGGGGAAGCGGGTCGTGGTGGTGGACGACTCCATCGTCCGCGGGACCACCAGCCGGAAGATCGTGACCATGCTCCGCTCGGCCGGCGCCCGCGAGGTGCACATGCGCATCAGCGCACCCCCCACCATCTCGCCGTGCTTCTACGGGATCGACACGCCGACCCGCAAGGAGCTCATCGCCTCCAGCCACTCGGTGGAGGAGATCCGCCGCCACATCCGGGCCGACAGTCTGGGATACCTGAGTATGCAGGGGCTGCTCCGCGCCGTTGGAAAGGATGACGGCTTCTGTCATGCCTGCTTCAGCATGCAGTACCCGGTGGCCTTCCCGATGGAGGACGTGGCCCAGCTCCGCCTCTTCGAACCGTGACCCGCTGGGGAAGAAGACGCGCCCATGGCCGCAGATCGCAAGGACCCGCACGAGCGCGCCAAACGGCTGGCCCGGCTGATCGTGGGGGACATCGTTCTCTACAACCGGGCAAAGATCACCGAGGGGATCAAGAACGACACCCTCTTCCAGGTCCTGGAGAAGGAGCTTGAGGAGGGGCGGAGGTATTATCAGAAGAACGTGGACCCGGCGGTGGCGGGCCAAGCGGACTACTTCAACCTGGCGGTGGTGGACATCCTGGTGAAGGGGCGGGGGGACGTGGAGTCCAAGATCTGGTAGGTTCTTATCTCCCCGCCCCGAAGGGCGCCCGTTGCCCCATCCCATCCCGGCCCGGCGCCGTCCCACCCCGAAAACGTCCACCCCCGGAGACCTGACAACCTCTCCCCGTCATTTCCCTTCCGTAACCATCGCGGCCAGGTCGGTGTTCATTTCACGTAGTGGGCGAACCTTGCCGTGCGATGCACGTTCAGCTCGCGCCGGGGTAACCCGCCCAGGGCGAGCGGGACGCACCACTCGACCCCAGGCCTTCCGCCCTCGGGCGGGTGCACGCCGGTGATCTTACTTCTCGTCCCGGATCGCTGCCCTCACTTTGGCCATGAGTTCAGGTGTTACCTGCCGGATCCCATGTTGCTTTGCGTGTTCCATGGCGTTCTTCAGGACTTCGTCTTCGGTCTTCCCGCGGACGACATGCTTACACCCAGACGACGGATCAACCTTTGCACACTCGAGGACCTTACCCATTGCGGTCGCTCCTTTCCGGGCCAGCGGCTCGAGGTGTGTACCGAACTCGGCGCCGCAGGAGAGGTGCTCGTGGGGGGGCGGGGGTGAGGCGAGGTCAATAAACCGGGGTGCACCAGTGACGGTATTTGGGGTGGTCGCCCTTGACGACCTGGAAGTAGAGATGCTGGATGCGGGCCGTGATGGGTCCCATCTTCCCGCTGCCCACGGGGCGGCGATCCACCTCGATCACCGGGGCGACCTGGGCCCCGGTCCCGCAGAGGAAGACTTCATCCGCCACATACAGCTCCGTGCGGCCCACCTGGCGCTCGGTCACCGTCAAGCCCAGCTCCTCCCGGCACAGCGTGAGCAGCACGTCGCGGGTGATTCCCTCCAGGATGTCCTGGGACAGGTCCGGGGTGACGAGGTTGCCATTCCGGGCCAGGAAGATGTTCTCGGCCGATCCCTCGGAGATGAAGCCCTCCTGGGTGAGGAAGATGGCCTCGTCGTAGCCCTGCTCCATGGCCTCGGTCCGGGCCAGGGCCGAGTTCACGTAGCCGCCGGTGACCTTGCAGCGGGCCGGGATGGTATTATCGCTGATCCGGCGCCACGAGGAGAACCCCACCTTGATCCCCACCGAGGTGTCAATGTACTCCCCCAGCGGGATGGTGTAGATGGCGAACCCGGTCTCGTAACCGATCAGCTTCGGGCCCAGGCCCTCGGAGCTGAGGTAGGCGATGGGGCGGATGTAGGTATCCTCCTTCGGCTGGTTCCGCCGGAGCAGATCCACGGTGATGGCACACAATTCCTTCACGTCGTGATCCAGCCTCAGCTTCATCACCTTGCAATTGTTGACCATGCGCTCGTAGTGTTCCGGGAGCTTGAAGACGAAGAGCTGCTGCTCCTTGGGATTCCAGTAGGCGCGGATGCCCTCGAAGACCCCGGTTCCATAGTGCAGGGCATTGGTCCGAATGCTGACCTTGGCCTCGGAGAGCGGGACAAACTGTTTGTTGAAGTAGACGACATTCATGAGCCCCCCCTTCGCGTCTTCCGAACGTACGTTCGGCATCACCCTACCGGGGGCGACGGGAATTGTCAACGACAAATCCCGGAGTCCCGGACCCTCCTGTGAACTGGATGAATCAGCGGAACGCCGGCATGACCTCCTGGGCGAGGAGTTCCAGTTCTCGCAGGATGTGCCGGTGGGGCATCCCCGGGAAGAACAGTCGGCATATCAGATGGGTCATGCCGTACTGCTCCACAAATGGTGTGAGCGCCCGGATGACCTCGTCGGGACCCCCGATCAGGAACCGATCCTTCTTCAGCGCGTCCAGGTCCGTGGCGATGGAGGCGTCGATGAAGGGGTGCTTCCAGCCGCCGGCGTACTCCTGCCGATAGGCGACCATGATGTGCCGCTCGGCCAGCTCCCGGGCCGCCTGGTCGGTGTCGGCGATGATGACGTCGCGGGTGACCGGCCACTCCGTAACGGGCGCGGCGCGGCCCGCGGCCGCGCGGTGTTCCAGGAACTGCCTCTTGCCCGCCAGCAGCCTCGCAAGATCCGCCGTCGGTCCCGGGATCCAGGTGTCGCCCAGCGTCGCGGCACGCCTGAGGGTGAGGTCGCCCCATCCCCCGATCCACACGGGCGGGTGCGGCCTGGTGATGGGCTTGGGCTCCAGCCGCCCCTCCACCGTGTAGTGCTTCCCCCGAAAGGAAAAAGACTCCTGCGTCCACAATCCCGTGAGGATGGCAAGCTGCTCCTCGAAGCGCGCGCCGCGTTTCTCCAGCTGGGCGCCGTACAGGGCAAACTCATCCGGCTTGTACCCGATGGCGACTCCCAGGACGAATCGCCCCCCCGACATGACATCGAGCAGCGCCACATCCTCGGCCAGGCGCACCGGATGGTAGAACGGCGCGACCAGGATGTCGGTTCCCAGGATCACCTTGGAGGTCCGCGTGGCGAACCCGGCCAGCACCGTGAGGGGGGAGGGCCAGTAGTGGTTCACCACGGAGTGGTGCTCCTCCATCCAGATGGAGTCGAAGCCCAGCTCCTCGCCCCGGATCACCTCCTCCAGGGCTTCCCGGTAGTAGTGCCCGCCTTCAATCGGGATGAAGCCGATTTTCAGCTTGGCCATGACTTGTCCTTTCCTGGGACGCGGGTTCCCTCTATCGTTTCAGGTCCACCCTCCGACCTTCCTGGGCCGAGACGTAGGCGGCGTAGATCACCTCCACAGTCTCGTGGGCCAGCAGGGCGCCCGAGCGAGGCTCGCGGCCCTCCCGGACGGCGTCCACGAAGTCCTCCATCTCCTGAGGGTACCCCCGCATCCAGTCCTCGTCGGGACTGGGGAACTGCCACCCACCTTTGGTTTCCACCTTTTCCGTAATGTACTCGTCCCCCCAGATCTTCCCATCCGGGGCATAGACCACCAGGCTGGTGTTGGGATTGATGTTGACCTGGACCACGCTGTTGGAGAGGTAGGCGGTGACGAGATTCTTGACGCCCCCCAGGCTGACGTCCGTGGACATCACCGTGGCCTTCGTCCCGTCCTCGAAGGTCAGGATGGCGGCCGACCAGTCCTCCACGTCTTCCCAGTCGCTCACCAGCCATTTCCGGGGTTCCTTTCGGAACGCTTCGGTCTTGGTCAACTGGGCCACGTCGGCCAGGACGGATTTCACCCGGATCGGCTTCCCGAACCTCCGCTCACCCTCGTAGTGCTTCAGATGGATGACGGCGCCGATGGGGTGAGACCCCATGCGGAGCATGGACCCGCCGCCGGAGGTCACCCACCGCCGCGAGTAGGCCGCGTGGGAGCCGGAGTGACTCTCCTCGGCCCGGAGGTCCAGGAGCGTCCCGCCACTTGCGTCCATCAGCCGCCGCAGCTTTGCCACGGGGGGAGCATAGACGAAGTTCTCGGCGTAGCCGAGGGTCACCCGGTTCCGCCGGCAGGTCTCCAGGACGGCGCCGGCGTTCTTTATGGCGGCGTCGAACATAGCCTGCCGGGTCATGGCGCCGGCCTCGACGAAGCAGCCGGTGAGCGGCTTCTCGCAGATGATGTGCTTCCCGGCGTTGGCCGCATCAATGGCCATCGTGTGGTGGAGGTTGGTCGTCAGCACGAGGTCCACCAGGTGGATGTCCTTGCGCTCCAGCATGGCCCGGTGGTCGGTGTACACGTGGGGAACGTTGAATTTCCGGGCGAAGGCCTCGGCGCTCTCCTTCGTCCGGGAGCACACCGCCACGATCTCGCACTTGCTGCCCCGGATCCTGCCCAGGGCATGGGCGTGCAGGTCGGCGGCGAACCGCGATCCGATGAGACCGATTCCGATGGTATTCATAGCTGGGGCTCCTTGTAGCAATTATCCGCGGGAGAAGGCGGCTTTGAGCTGGGCGGACGAGGCGGCGATGATCCGCTTGAACCTGGCGGTCCGGGCCACGATGGTAAGGATCGTTATCGCCAGCAGGATGAGCGAAATCGGCCGGGTGAAGAAGGGCGTGATGTCCCCGTCTGTGCGGATGAGGGCACGCCGAAGGCTGACATCCAGCAGATCCCCGAGGATGACGCCCAGGACCATGGGGGCCGCCGGGTAGTTGTATCGCCGCATCGGGTACCCGATGAGACCGAACACCAGCATGACCCAGACGTCAAAGGTCCGAACATTGATGGCGAAGGCGCCGATCACGCACAGGGTGAACACGATAGGCATCAGGACCGCGCGCGGGATCATCAGGATCTTGACCTGCAGTCGCACCCCTCCCAGGCTGATCAGCAGCGAGGCACAGGCCGCCAGGATCAACATGGCGGTGACTTCCCAGATGTAGTTGGGGAATTCGATCATGAGGAGTGGGCCGGGCCGGACACCGTGGAGCCACATGGCCCCCAGCAGGACGGCGGCCGGGGCGCTGCCCGGAACCGCGAGAGAGAGCACGGGAATGATGGCCCCACCGATGCAGGCATTGTCGCCGGTTTCCGCCGCCATCAACCCCTCCTTCGACCCTTTGCCGAATTCCTCTGGGTGCTTGCTGGCCCGCTTGGCGAAGTCATAGGAGACCCAGGAGGCCACGTCCTCGCCCACGCCCGGGATCACCCCGATGATCACCCCGATGACGCCGGAGCGGATCATGTGCCTCCAGTGGGTCACGATATCCCGGATCCGGGGCAGGATTCGGCCGACCTGCTTGGGGATCTCCACGACCAGTGTCTCCCGCATCACGGAGAGGACCTCGGCCATCCCGTACAGGCCGACCAAAACCGGGATGAGGGAGAAGCCGCCGCGCATCTGGTCCCAGCCGAAGGTGAAGCGGGGATAGGCGGCGATGTTCTCCTGCCCGACCAGGGAGACGATCAGGCCCAGGAAGCCCGAAATCCAGCCTTTCAGAGGATCGGTCGGGGCGGTCAGGTTTCCGCACACGATGATCCCGAAGATGGCCAGCCAGAAGAATTCCCAGGATTGGAACTGCAGGGCAAGCTGACCCAGGAGGGGCGTGAAGAAGGCCAGGCACATGATCCCGAAGACCGTCCCGATGAAGGACGAAGTGGCCGACAGGCCGATGGCGGGACCCGCCTCCCCCCGCTGGGCCAGGGGAAATCCGTCCAGGCAGGCGGCGGCATTCGCCGGCGTGCCCGGTATGTTCAACAGGATGGATGAACGGCTTCCGCCCGTGATGGCCCCAACGTACACACAGATCAGGATGACGATGGCGATCTTCGGATCCATTCCGAAAGTCAGACCCGTGAGCAGCGCGATGCCCATCGTCGCCGTGAGTCCGGGCAACATGCCCACGATGGTCCCGACGAGGGTCGCCCAGAAGACATGAAACAGGGTGAGCGGCGTGAGGAGCCTCCAAATCTCGACGAGGATATGGTAAGGGCCCCAGAACATGTTGGCCTCAGGGCAGCGGGATGAGGAAGATCCGGTTGAAGACCAGCGAGATAGTCGCCGTGGCAAGCCCGCCGGTGAGGAGGATGATCCACCACGATGCTGCTCGGAAGAGGGCCATGGTCAAGATGAGATAGGTTCCGGTCGTGAGATAGTAAGGAATGCCCCGTCCTAGCGTCAGAAGGTAGCCAACGCAGAGCAGGGCCATGAGGCCTAATCGACGCGTCTGCGTATCGCTCAGATAAGCCCGCACTTCTCCCCGGAGGACCAATACGCGCGCCCCCGGCCGCCGGTATGCCCGGACCAGGAGGGCGATGGCCATGCCCATGAGACCAAGCGCCAGAAGGCCGGTCACCATTCCGGGACCTGCATACCATGGCCACCCCTGCAGATCGCGGGGCATCCGCCAGCTCTCCACGATGATGATGAGGCTGACGGCAGAAAGGATCAGCCCCGTCCAGATATCCTGTCGACGGAACTCGTAGCCCATCGGCTCTCCTGGAGCGAGTCTGAGGACAAGAGAGCCGGCCCCGGGTCCGGACGGACCGGGGACCGGCCCCCTTGTACTCCCCGGTGACGTCTATCGCTTCGGCCGGGAGATGTTGAACTGGGCCGGCGAGATCTTCGCCACTCCATTGTCAAACAAGGTCCACGTCGTGATAGAGGCGGTCTCCTCGGCCACCTTCATGGCCTCGTCCTCTTTCACGTTCACCAGGAAGACCGCTTTCTGCTCGGCGAAGGTCTTGAGGGCCTCTGACTTCGCCGCCACATCGAATGCCTTGCTGACCGCCGACACCACCTCGGCCGGGACGCCCTTGGGGATCATGATCCCGAAGTGCGAGCCGGTGAGCGGGAAGTTCGGATACCACTTGGTGATGGGCGGGATCTCCCCGTAGCCCGAGACGTTGAGCGGCCGGTTGCTCAGGTTGGCCAGGGGCTTGAGCTTCTTGGCCCGGATCATGTCCGCCTGCTCCATGGACAGTTGCATGACCACGTTGCTCTCACCTGCCACAGTCGCAACCACCGCCGGGTTTCCCCCCGCATACGGAACGTGCCGGACCGTCACCCCCGTGACGCTTTTGAACACTTCCAGCGCGGTGTGGCCCGAGGAACCGACGCCGGCCGAGGCCACCGGGACCTGGCCTGGCTTTTCCTTCATCATCTTGACCAGGTCCGCCAGGTCCTTGGCCGGGTAATCGGCTGTGGTCGAGACGATGCAGGGGGTGAACAGGGCGTACCACTGGAACCATTCTCGGTGGGTCGTCTTCATCAATTCCAGTACCGGGTAGTTCACCAGCGACGTATCCGAGTTCGCAGACCAGGTGTAGCCGTCCCGGGGCGCGTCGTAGGCATTCTTCATCCCGATAGCGCCGGTGGCCCCCGGAGTGTTAAGAACCGAAATCCGCTGGCCCAGGATCTTTTCCATCTCGCTGGCCAGGATCCGGACGGTCAAGTCGGTGGCCCCGCCGGCCGGCCACGGGACAATGGCGGTGATAGGCTTGGTCGGCTTCCAGTCGGCCGCGGCGGCCGGGGAGACCAGCATGACGGCAAAGAGAGTCAGCATCACGAAACCAGTTGCGGTGACACGTCTCATGGCGTTCCTCCTCCTCCTCACCCTCGATGGACGACAGGCTGCTGGGGTGCCCCCATGTATACCCTCGGCCGGGGAAGCGGGTCAAGGAAGAATGACGCACGGGTGGTGGCATTGTCTGAAGGCACGGCGGCCGCGAGTGGACAGTCCAACTTGCACGGGGATGACCCACGAGGGAATTCCGCCGATTCCCCGAGAAGGTTTCGACCCGCCACCTGCCCCGCCAAAGGGCGAAAAGGCTTGACAATCGTGGGGGTGGTGATTATTGTGGCCACACCTTTGTGCGAGGGAGACTCGCAGGCCGAGAGGGGAGTGATTGGAACGCCTCACGCCGACGAAGCAACGAACCCGTGCCCGAGCCGAGGGCCCCGCGGTTCGGGAAAAATTCTTGTTGTTTCGGGTCGGCGATGAACTCTACGGGATGGGGCTCCAAGGGTTGCGAGAGGTCCTGCTGCCCGACGGGCTCACGGCCCTGCCAACTCCTGCCTACCAGGTGTGCGCCGCGGTGACCTATCGGGGGCGCCGGCTCCCTGTCATCCGCATGAGGGCGCTGTTCGAAGGTTCCCCAGCCGACATCCCGGTGACGGCGCGCGTGCTCTTGACGCAGGGACAGGGGCGGGCCATCGGGCTTCTGGTGGATGAAGTCCTGGAGATGACCGAGGTGGAGCCGACCCGGATCGCACCGCTGCCGGGGCTGGCCACGCTCCTCGATCCCATGTGCTTCCGCGGACTCTACACCCGCCGGGACCGGGTCATCCTGCTGGTCAACGAGGATGGGTTAACGCGACTCGACGAGGTCGTCCAATTTTATGCGACAGGGGACGGGTCGGGACAGAGCCCATGACACAGCCGAGTACGATTCTCTCCGACGTGGCGCAGGGCGAGGCGTCGGTCCTGATGTTCCTCCTGGCGGGCAGGCAGTTTGCCGTGGACCTGAACCGGGTCCAACACATACTGGACTACCAGGCGCCCACCCGGACACCGAGGCGCCCCCGCTTTGTGGAGGGCATCATGCAGCACAACGGGCGCTTCCTCCCCGTCGTGAGCCTGCGCAAACGCCTGGGCGTGGAGGAGCCGCCGCCCTTGCATCCCGCGATCCTGCTCCTCTCGGGCATCGCCCGGGACTCCGTGGTGGGGGTGATGGTGGATCAGGTCTTGCGCGTGGTGTCGCTGCCGCTGGAGAAAGTCCTGGCGCCGCCGCCGCGGATCCTGGGCATCCGCGCCGAGTTCATTCGCGGGGTGGCGAATGTCGGCGGACGGCCCCTGGTGTGGCTGGATGAGGTGCAACTCATGACGTCGGACGAGCCGATTTCGCTGCTGGGCTAGTCCCGCGTCCCGCGGGACTGTTCGGGAGGAGCGCATGGCCGCTCGCATCCTGGTCGCAGACGACAGCGTGACGATCCAGAAGGTCGTGGAGCTGACCTTCAGCAAAGAGGACTTTGTCCTCATCCCGGCACGGAGCGGCGAAGAGGCCATCCGCAAGGCCAAAGAGGTGCAGCCCGACTTGATCCTCCTGGATCTGGTGATGCCGGACAAGAGCGGGTACGAGGTCTGCACGGCGCTGCGGGAGGAGCCGATGCTGCGCGCGGTCCCCATCATCATGCTCACGGGGACGTTCGAGGCCTTCGACAAGGACCAGGGGATGCGGGCGGGGGCCAACGACTTCGTGACCAAGCCGTTCGAGTCCCAGGCCCTCATCACCAAAGTGAAGCAGTTGCTGTTCGCCAGGACGGTGGCGGCGGGGGCCCCGCCCCCCCCGCCGCCAAGGGTAGGCACACCGCCTGCGGTGCCAAAAGCGCCGCCGGCCGCCGCTCCGGCGCGGCCGGTCATGCCACCGCCACCGGTAGCGGCGGCGCCGCCCCCATCGGCAGGCGAGCTGCCGACGTTGGAGTTGCCCATCCTGGAGCTTGAGCCTGTTCCCGGCGGGCCCGGGCCTGCCGGGGCGGAAGCCTCGCGCTTTCCCGAAGGCCTTTCCCTGGAGGAGCTGCTGGCGCCGGGTCCCGCGCCTTCTCCCGAGCCCGCCGTCGCCCAGCCCCCGCTGGGCTCGGCGACCGAAAGGGCGCCCGAGGCGGCGCCCGCACCGACTCCCATCGCGGGGCTGGTGCCCGAGGGGGAGCCGGTCTTCGACCTGACGGACGACATGCAGGGGCCGTCGCTGCCCCTGGTCGAGGTGGGGACCGGGGAGCCGCCGGCGCTCTCCGTCGAGGAGCTCGTGGGAGGCGGCAAGGCCGCTCCGTCCTCGGTGGCAGCCGCGGTCGCTCCTGAGGCGGTGCCCGAGGTCAGCCCCCTCGAAGGCCTGCTGCGCGAAGGCGAATCGGTCTTCGACCTGACGGCCGACATGCAGGGGCCGTCGCTGCCCCTGGTGGAGGTGGGGACCGGGGAGCCGCCGGCGCTCTCCGTCGAGGAGCTCCTGCGCCCGGAAGGCGCCGCGCCCGTCGAGGCCGGTGTCGGGGCCGTGCCCGAAATCCAGCTCGAGCCCCTCGGCGAGTCTCCAGCCCTTCAACCCGGCATGCCCACTCCCCCGGCCGGTCCGCCCGATATCAGCGAGCTGGTGGAGGCGGCTGCCGCCGCCGCTCCCGCCGCGCCCCCGATGGCGGAGGTTCTCGCGACTCCGCCGCCGATCCCCCCTTCGGCCGCAATAACGCCGGAGATGGGAGTGCTGCGCCAGGCAGTCACGGAGCGGGTCGCGCACGAGCTGGCCAAGGAGCTCAGCGGACAGCTGATCGAACGCATCGAGCGGATCGTGTGGGAGGTGGTGCCGGACCTCGCCGAGATCCTGATCAACAAGGAGATCGAGCGGATCCGGGCCATGTCGGAAGGCAAGCAACCCTCCTGACGCTGGAGAGAGAAACTGAGTAGAAGACGGGGATGCCGCCCCGCCCTGCCAGGGCGGAGGGGACGGCGTCCCCGTTTCACTTATGAAATCACGCAGGTCGGAGCCCTAGTATGACCGAGACGCGCGAGGCCCCGGGAGCTCCCTCGCCGGCATCATCGGAAACCCCGCCGAAGGCGGGGGCAAAGCCAGGGTACGATCCCCACGGGGTGGAGGAGCGGTGGTATCGCTTCTGGGAGGCGCAGGGCCTCTTTCGCGCCGATGAAACCTCACCGGCCGCAGTCTACAGTATCGTCATCCCGCCGCCCAATGTGACCGGCTCGCTCCACATGGGGCACGCGCTGAACAACAGCCTGCAGGATATTCTGATCCGCTGGCAGCGGATGCTGGGAAAGAACACCCTCTGGATGCCGGGGACCGATCATGCCGGGATCGCGACCCAGAACGTCGTGGAACGGCAACTGGCCCAGGAGGGGCTCAGCCGGGAAGCGCTGGGGCGCGAGGCCTTCATCCAGCGTGTCTGGCGCTGGAAGGAGGAGTCGGGCGGGACCATCATCCGGCAGCTCAAGACCCTGGGCTGCTCGTGCGACTGGGCCCGCGAGCGCTTCACCATGGATCCCGGCCTGTCGGAGGCGGTCAAGGAGGTTTTCTGCCAGCTCTACGAGGCCGGCCTGGTGTACCGGGGCGATTACATCATCAACTGGTGCCCCCGCTGCCAGACGGCCCTCTCGGACTTGGAGGTGGAATACCAGGAGCGGGACGGAAAGCTCTGGACCATTCGCTACCCGATGGCCTCGGGAAAGGGCGGGGTGATGGTGGCGACCACCCGGCCAGAGACGATGCTGGGAGACACGGCGGTCGCCGTCCATCCGGAGGATGAGCGCTACCGCTCCCTCGTAGGCCAAACGGTCATCCTCCCCCTGATGCACCGGAAGATCCCGATCATCGCCGACGCCTATGTGGACCCCGCCTTCGGGACGGGCCTGGTCAAGGTCACGCCCGCCCACGATCCCAAGGACTTCGAGTGCGGCCTGCGCCACAACCTCCCGCAGGTGAAGGTCATGGCCGACGACGGGAGAATGAATGGCAATGCCGGGCGCTACGAGGGGCTGGACCGGTTCGCCTGCCGCGACCAGGTGGTGAAGGACCTGGAGCGCGAGGGGCTGCTGGTCAAGGTGCAGGACCATCGGCACACCGTGGGGCAGTGCTACCGGTGCCAGACGGTGGTGGAGCCCTGCCTTTCGCGCCAGTGGTTTGTCCGGATGAAGCCGTTGGCCGAGCCCGCCATCCGGGCAGTCGAAGAGGGACGGATCCGGATCATCCCCCCGCAATGGGAGCGGACCTATTACGACTGGATGCACAACATCCGGGACTGGTGCGTCTCCCGTCAGATCTGGTGGGGGCATCGGATCCCGGCGTGGTTCTGCGACTCCTGCGAAGCCGTCATCGTGTCCCGGACTCCCCCGGCAGCCTGTCCGGAGTGCGGCCGGGGCGGGCTGCGCCAGGAGACCGACGTCCTGGACACCTGGTTCAGTTCGGCCCTCTGGCCCTTCTCCACCCTGGGATGGCCCCAGCGCACGCGGGAGTTGCAGGTCTACTACCCCACGTCCTGTCTGGTCACGGGCTTTGACATCCTGTTCTTCTGGGTGGCGCGAATGATCATGCTGGGCCTGCGGTTCATGGGGGATGTGCCGTTCCGGGACGTGTACATCCACGGGCTGATCCGGGACGAGCAGGGCGAGAAGATGTCCAAGACCCGGGGCAACGTCATCGATCCGCTCCACGTGATCCACGGGGCGACCCTGGAGGAGCTGCTGGCAGCCGCGCGGGCCGGTGGGGCGCCCCCCGCGGCGCTGGAGGGCATCCGGCGGCAGTACCCCGACGGCTTTCCACGCTTCGGCGCGGACGCCCTGCGATTCACGCTGGCGGCCCTGGCCGGACAGGGGAGCGACATCAAGCTCTCGGTCAAGCGGATCGAGGGCTATCGCTTTTTCTGCAACAAGATCTGGAATGCCTACCGCTTCGTGGCCGGCCACCTTCGCGAGGGCGAGGACCCCCGGGGTCCCCTCTCCGCGTTGACGCTGACGCTGCCGGACCGCTGGATTGTCAGCCGGATGAACGAAGTGATCCAGGGGGTGACGGAGGCCCTCCAGGCCTACCGGTTCAACGACGCGGCCTCCATCCTCTATCAGTTCCTGTGGCACGAGTACTGCGACTGGTACCTCGAGATCGTGAAGGCGCGCCTGACCGGCCCGGGGGACGAGGCTGAGAAGCGCGCCGGGCGCGTCCTCCTGGTGCATGTCCTGGAGCAGGCCCTGCGGCTCCTGCACCCGATCATGCCCTTCATCACGGAGGAGATCTGGCAGCGCCTCCCCCACGAGGGGCCGAGCATCATGGTGGCGCCCTGGCCCCGGCCAGCGGATGGATTCCACTGGCCCGATGCGGTGGAGACGATGGGCGTCCTCATGGAGATCACGCGGGAGGTGCGGAACATCCGCTCGAACTACAACATCCCGCCGGGCGAACGGCTGCCGTTGACCCTCCGGACCTCCACCCCGGCCCACGACGCCGTCCTCCAGGTGTGCGAGGAATACTTGACGAACCTGGCCAGGCTCTCGCGGCTCACCCGGGGGCGTCAGGTGACCACGCCCGAGATGGCGGCCAGCGCCCTGGTCCGGGGGATCGAGGTGTACGTTCCCCTCGAGGGCCTGGTGGACCTGGCGGCCGAGCGCGGGCGGCTGAACCGGGAGTTGGCCAAGGTGAACGAATCCCTGGAGCGGGTCAACCGCAAGCTGACGAATACGGATTTCCTGGACAAGGCGCCCGCCGAGGTCGTCAGCCGGCAGCGGGCCACCCAGGCGGAATTGCAGGATGCCCGGAGGAAGCTGCAGGAGGATCTGGGGCGGGTCGAGGCGCTCTTGAAGCGCTAGCGCGCTTCACCAACACCGCTCGATCCTTCGCGTGTTCGGTGGTTCGATGGTTCCAGGAACGACCGAACCATCGCCCGACCGAACCACCGAACGCCATTCGGCTACGAAGAATGGGTATTCCGCCTGACCTTGCTCCCGAACGGATCCAGGCGCGACTGAGGTCGCGCGTTATCGGTCGCCCCCTGGAGGTGGTGGGGGAGGTCGGCTCGACGAACGACCGCGTGATGGCGGCCGGCCGTGACGGAGCCCCCGAGGGGCTGGCCATCATTGCAGACCGCCAGACGGCGGGGCGGGGGCGGCTCGGCCGCCCGTGGGCCTCGCCTTCGGGGGTGGGGCTGTACACCTCGATCCTGTTGCGGCCGAGGCTGCCGGCAAGCCAGGTGTCTCTCCTGAGCCTGGTCGCCGGCCTGGCGGTGGCGGAAGGGATCGAAAGCGTCGCCGGGCTCGCCCCGCTCCTCAAGTGGCCGAACGACCTGCTCGTAGGCGGAAAGAAGGTGGCCGGGATCCTCACAGAGACGGCGAGCATGGAAAGCCGCGTGAGCTACGTGGGGTTGGGGATCGGCATTAATGTGCGCCACAAGGCGCAGGATCTCCCGGAGGAGCTCCGCGCCAGCGCCACCTCCCTTCGCCTGGCGATCGGCCGGGAACTTTCGCGCGGCGAGCTTGCGGCCGAGATCTACAACGGACTTGATCGCTGGTACCGGGAGTTCTCCGACGGCCGGTTTGAGACCATCCTGGCCCGCGGACGAGAGCGGAGCGCAATCCTGGGCTCCACGGTGGAGGTGCTGGCCGGCGACCAGCGGTGGAGCGGGCTAGCGGTGGACCTGGACGCCGACGGGGCCCTCCTGGTGCAGAACGGGCGGGGGGAGCTTCGCCGGGTCGTGGCCGGCGAGGTGTCCATCCGGATGACGGGCGCCGGTGTGCCCTGACCGGGAGGAGGCGACATGCTCCTGGCGCTGGATGTGGGGAACACCAACACCGTCATCGGTGTGTTCGATGGAAAGGCCCTGAAAGTGCACTGGCGGCTCTCCACGCGCCGCGACGGCACCCGCGACGAGTACGCCATGCTCATCAAGGGCCTGTTCGATTTTGCCGGGCTTTCCATCGAACGTGTCTCGGCCGTGATCCTCTCCTCGGTGGTCCCTCCCCTCCAGGGTCCCCTGGAGGAGATGGCCCGCCAGTACTTCAGGGCCGAGCCGATGATCGTCGGCCCCGGGATCAAGACCGGCATGCCGATCCTGTACGAATCGCCACGGGACGTCGGGGCCGACCGGATCGTGAACGCCGTGGCCGCGTTTGAAGCGTATGGCGGCCCCTGCATCGTTGTGGACTTCGGGACAGCGACAACCTTTGACGCGGTTTCCGCCCGGGGCGAGTATATCGGCGGCGTCATCTGTCCGGGGGTCGGAATCTCGTCAGAGGCGCTCTTCCAGCATGCGGCCAAGCTCCCCCGGGTGGATATCGCCCGGCCTAAGCTCGTCATCGGGCGGAATACCGTGGGCAGCATGCAGGCGGGACTCTACTACGGCTACCTGAGTCTGGTGGAAGGCGTGGTTGCCCGCATGCGGGCGGAGCTCGGTGGTCGGGCGACGACCGTGGCCACCGGCGGCCTGGCGCAACTCGTTCTCGCCGACTGCACCGCCATCGACCACCTGGACCCCCTCCTCACCCTCACCGGCCTCCGCATCCTCTTCGAGCGCAACCAGTAGGAAGACAGTTAGGCAATCCGGCAATCGGGGCACCGGGTTGCGCGGTCCCCTCGGGGTGGGTCCAGTTGCCAGGGGGTGAGAGGTATCCGCGGGCGGATGCAATTCTTGACTTGGGAAGCAGGAATCTGTTAAGCATACGCAACGACAACCTTACGGGTGTCGCCAACAGCCGCGGGAGATCCTCCGGTCTGCGGGATCTGGCGGCGGTTGGCGGCACTCACCCGGGGAGCGATGGGTCGGTATGATCCGGAGGAACCCCCTTCCCCAAGACGTTCAAGACCGGCTGCAAACCCTCAGCCAGGCATTGCAGAAGTGCGAAGGCGTCGTCTTTGCCTACCTGTTTGGCGGGGCGGGACGTGGACGGATCAGCCCCCTCAGCGATGTGGATGTGGCCGTGTATCTTGATGAGAGGGTAGACCCGGTCGAAGGGAGACTGGCGGCCCTTGGGGCAGTCACCGCGCACCTGGGCACCGACGAGGTAGACCTGGTGGTCCTCAACGTGGCGCCGACGGCCCTCACCGGGCGGATCCTGCAAACCAGGCAAGTGATCCTCGACCGCGATCCGTTTTCCCGTCATCGGTTTGAATCCCAGGCCCTCCGCGAGTTCCTGGACTTTCGCATCTTCGAGCGTCGGATCCTGACCCTGAGACACGCTCGTGGTTGACCGGGACCTCATCCTGCGGAAGCTCGCGGACCTCGACCTGTACCTGGGACAGGTCTCCGAGTACCGGGACATCACGGTCGAGGCCTATCGCGCAGACTGGAAAACCCAACGGATCGTCGAGCGGACCCTCCAGATGGCCATCGAGGTCTGCTTGGACATTGCCACGCATATCATTGCCGATCGAAGACTCCGGGTGCCAACCACCTATGCGGAGGCCTTTGAGGTGCTGGGCGAAGCCGGCCTTCTTCAGCCCACGCAGCGAGACGCCTTGATGCGCATGAGCCGATTCCGTAACCTGCTTGTTCACGAGTATGCCCGCCTGGACCCGGCAATGGTCGTGCGAATTCTGCGAGAGCACCTCAAGGATCTCACCGTATTTAAGACCGCCGTTTTGGGCTGGATCTAACCCCGACCCGAAGATTCCCAACCCCCTGGGTGGGGGACCCGAAACCTGGCACTCAGGGGCTCCGCGGACTATGACCTGGCCTTGGCCGACTGTTCGGCGCGGAAGGCGGCCATGGCGGCGGCATGCTCCGGCGAGGCGAGACAGGCCTGCATGGCCGGGACGAAGGCCTGCATGAAGCGGGTGAAGTCGGTCTGGAAGGCGAGGTTGGACAGGCGCTTGATGTGGGTCAGGCTGGTGTGAGGCACGGCCAGGAGCCGCTCCGCCAGCGAGAGGCACGCGCCCTCAAGCTGATCGCGGGAGACGACCCTGTTGACCAGACCGATCTCCAGCGCGCGCCGGGCATCGATGGACTCGCCGAGCAAGAGCAGCTCCCGGGCGCGACCCATGCCGATCAAGCGGGGCAGGCGATAGGTCCCGAGGCCGGGGATCAGACACTCCTTGACGGCCGGCAGTCCGAGGACCGCGTCCTCTGCCGCGACCCGGAGATCACAGGCCAGCGCGATCTGCAGACCCCCGCCCAGGCAGTAGCCGTGAATTCCGCAGATCACGGCCTTGTCGCAGTGCTCCAGGATGTCCCACAGGTACTCGATGTCCGTGAAGAAGGAAGGGTCCAATGTCCCCGTCGAGAGGGCCTTGAGATCCACCCCCGCGCAGAAGGCCCGCCCCGCCCCGGTCACGATGGCCACCCGCGCCTCCCGGTCGTCCCGCAGGGTGTGGATGGCCTCAGCCAGGTCGGCCAGAAAGGTCATGTTCTCGGCGTTGAGCACCTCGGGCCGATTCAGGATGATGCGGGCCATGCGCCCATCGCGGCGATACAGGACCGTCCTTTCCCTGGCCATTCCTGTCTTCCCTCCCTCTCTTCGACCGATCAGCCATGAGCCATCAGCCCCGATCCACGGGCACCAGCCGTGGGGTGTTGAGAGTCTACGGCACCGCCTCTGGATCTGCAAAGCCTAAGTGCAGGAAGGGCTGACCACAGGACCACTGACTCCCTCCGGGGCGACAGCACGCGGGAGTATGCGAAGATCCAGGTGGGGCAACTAGCCGATTCCAATTATCGGCTGGTCCGGCGGTCCCGTAGTCAGTCGTCCTGTGGTCCCTAGTCCCATTGCCCCGTGGTCCGTTATGATTCCGCATTTGGTTGCACCTCGCACCTCGAACCTTGTCCTTGGGAAGGTCCCGGTCATAAGCCATCGGTCATGAGTGAGCTGCCGTTTGTTTAGGCACTGGGATATATATCGAACGATATACAAAAATATATCCTTCGATGAATTGTCGAGGCCGCGCGGGTGGGCTACTCTATAACGTATCCACACCCAGGGCAAGGAGGGGCGGGTCGTTCGGGTGAAGCGGTGCCAGCCGGACGTCCGGCTGGGAAGGGGCGTCGCAATCAAATCGTACCGGCTCGGGACACGCCAGTAGTGAAAAGTTCCACATCACGAGAAAACCTCTTGACATCCTCCGTGGGCATTTGATATGCAGAGCTGCCCTTCGACTGCATGCCCCGCTCTCCCCGTGGCAATTCGACGATGGCTGAAATGCGCCTCCTTCGGACCCTCTGCATCTCTCCGAAAGCCCTGGGCTTGGTCGCACTCCATTCGAGGAAGCCCTGCCCGTTGGACAGGCAGGGAATCGAATCCTCGATGCGAAGCGTTCCGGGCCTCTCCGAGCCCCGGTGCGTACGGGCGTCTAAGCGCTGAGGGTCGGAGGGGGTCAGGGACCAGCACTCTTCTATCCGGGTTGACGACGGACGCCATGGCTGCGCCCGTCGCCGGAGGCCATGACGCCTCAATGGGGGAACTTCCCTCGGTGGGGCGCTTCTTTTTGTGGTTCTTCCGGTAGCTCCGGCAACACCATGAGGCGCAGGCAACCCATCGGCCGAAGCTTTTTGAGCGACGGCTGACGTAGGTCCGGTCTTTGGGCGGGAAGGGTTACTGAACATCGTCGTTTGCAGGGGGGTCACGCGAGACGCGCCGTGCCCTACTGGGAGTGAGAGGGCGCAAGTTTGCCCGCTCTTTTATCGTGAGGCGTCAGGCGGCAGGCGTGAGGGGAACACAACTGCTGGTTCGAGGTGCGCGGGAAGGAAATCTAAACTTCAAACGAATCGTTTCGCCCGCAGGAGCCCCTGGGGGCCCTCCGCTGGCGTTGGGTCCGGTCCGATCCACGTCGTCCCGCCTCGGGCGGGACCGGCGGCGTGGAGGAGCCCCGCTACGGGCGGGGCGCCGAGCAGGACCAAGACGGCCCTACCCCGCGGGGACCCTTTGGGTGCGCGGGGTTCCGTCGCGGCGCGGCGTTCCGACGCCTCGACATGCTCCCGTTTGGTTGCGGCCGGCAGGCCGCACTGAGGAATCTGCGACAGCTACAGAGGAATTGGAACGTTGTTTCCTGCATAGGCTGGGAAATCCGCGGATAGGGTAAGGGTGGAATCCGAAATTCGACCTTGAGAAGAAGAAGATAGAAAGGACAACGGGGGCCGGTTTCCGGTAGGACCTGCTTCCACAGCGAAGGCCTTGGGGGGGCACGCTGGGAAGGAGGGATCCGAAAATGCTCCCAGGAAGGGTGGCATTCTCGCCACGGGTCCGTCCCCCGTTGTCGCTTTGACCATAGGATGTTTCCCGCTCTGCGTCAAGCTTTATGGCAGGTTTCCCTCCGAACTCCCCTGGTTATTGACTGGGGTCCGTAGTCAGGTGTTTTGTGGTCAGGTGTCCTGTGGGGCGTCGTCCCGGAGTTCTGTGGGCCGTGGTCGTCCTCCCCATTCAGGGATAAAGGGGGTCTTGACCCGATGAGCCGTGGGCGGTCAACAGAGGCGGAGCTTGCCCTACACGGCGGGCGGCCGGTGCGGGATCGCTTGCTGCCCTATGGCCGCCAGTGGATTGACGAGGAGGACATCCGCGCGGTGGTGGGGGTGCTGCGGTCCGACTGGATCACCACTGGACCGATGGTGGCCCGGTTCGAGGAGGCATTTGCCGAATATGTGGGGGCGCGATACGCCGTGAGCTTCAGCTCCGGGACTGCCGCATTGCACGGCGCGGCGCATGCCGCCGGCCTCTCGCCCGGGGACGAAGCCATTACCACGCCGTTGACATTCTGCCCGACGGCCAACTGCGTGCTATATCAGGGGGCGAGGCCCGTCTTCGCCGACGTCTGCCGGGACACCCTCACCCTGGATCCGGGGGCGATCCGCCGACATGTCTCCCCCCGGACGAAGGCGATCCTTCCGATGGACTATGGCGGCCAGCCCTGCGACCTCGCAGAGATCCGTGCGTTGGCCGAGCAAAACGGGCTGCTGGTGATCGAGGATGCCTGTCACGCCTTGGGGGCGACATACCAGGGCTCGAAGGTAGGGAGTCTCAGCCACATGACGGTGTTCTCTTTCCACCCGGTGAAACACGTCACCACGGGGGAAGGCGGGATGGTCACCACCAGCGATCCCGAGCTGCGCCGCCGGCTTCAACTGTTCCGGAATCATGGGATCGACGGGGATGGGCGGCAACGACAGGCCGAGGGGAAGTGGTGGTATGAGATGAGCGCCCTGGGATACAACTACCGCCTTTCGGATATCGCCTCCGCCCTGGGGCTGTCCCAGCTCCGAAAAATGCAGTACAGCCTGTCCCGTCGCCGTGAGATCGCGTCCCGGTATACCGCGGCCCTTGGCGCTCTCGAGGAGGTGGAGACACCGATGGTCCGACCCGACTGCGAATCGGCCTGGCATCTGTACGTCGTGCGCCTGAACCTGGAGCGCCTGCGGGTTGGCCGGGGACAGGTCGTCCAGGCGCTGCGGGCCGAGAACATCGGAGCCAGTGTGCACTACACGCCGGTGCCGTGGCACCCCTATTACCAGCGGCTGGGCTACACGAAGGGGCACTGGCCGAATGCCGAAGGGGCCTACGAGCGGATCGTCAGCTTACCTCTCTTCCCGGCGATGCGCGACAAAGATATTGAGGACGTCATCCTGGCCTGCACAAAGGTGATCCACGCGTACCGGAAGTAGCGACCACAGGCCGCAGGACCACTCACTCACTACTTTGTCGCTCCTGGCTCATGGCTGATGGCTCATTGCCGGAACGGTTCGAAGTGAAACGTTCGACCAAATGCGGGGTGCGATGTTCGAAGGTCGAGGTGTGATGTTTGAAAGCAGTCTGATCGAATAGTGGATGAATTGGTGGTTTGTTCCTCCCGAATCCGCGGATCATGTAAATATGAGAGGGGAAGGGGCCATGGGCGCGCAGGGGCTGTCCTTGCTCTTGGTCAGCAGAGACTTTGCCGACCGCCGGCACCTCTCGAGCGAACTCGCCCGGGCCGGGCTGGCGGTAACGGAAGCAGACAGCTCGGAGCAAGCCCTGCGACGCCAGGAGGAATGCCGACCCTCGGTTCTCTGCGTGCATCATTCCGCCTTCGGCGCCTTCGACGGCCTCGATCTGGTCCGCCGGATTCGCGCGCGAGACCCCCTTGTCCCGATCATCTTGACGTCCGAGCGCAGGGGGGAGGAGCTACTCCTGCAGGCCCTCCGGGCGGGCGCCAGCGACTTCCTGCCCTGGCCGCCCCCCCTTGAGGAGTTCCTGGATCGGGTATCCGCCCTGGGTGGGGAGGGCCCGCGTCGGTCCGGTGCGTCATGCCGAGGCATGGCGGGCGCCGGCATCCGCGAGGCCGATCCCTTTATCGGGGAGGCCCCGGTCATTCGGGCCGTCCGCCGGCAGATCCTGGCAGCCTCGCGGGTCACCTGCAATGTGCTGATCACGGGCGAGAGCGGAACGGGGAAGGAGTTGGTCGCCGAGCTGATCCACCGGAGCGGCCCGCGAGGCCAGGGGCCCTTCGTTCCCGTGAGCTGCGCGGCGATTCCGGAGGCCTTGTTCGAGAGCGAGATGTTCGGGGTGGTTCGCGGAGCCTTTACCGGTGCCTACGCCAGTCGGGACGGGAAGCTGAAACAGGCGGAGGGGGGGACGCTGCTCCTGGACGAGGTCGGGGAGATGCCGCTTCACATCCAGGCCAAGTTGCTCCGCGCCATCGAGCGCAAGGAGATTCAGCGCCTGGGGGATCACCGCACCAGCCGGCTGGATGTCCGGATCATCGCGGCCACAAATCAGGATCTGGAGGAATTGGTGCGCCAGCAGAAATTTCGGCCCGACCTGTTCTTCCGGCTCAACGTGATGCGCATCGCCCTGCCCGCGCTGAGGGAGCGGCCATCGGATATCCCGCGTCTGGTCGCGCACTTCCTGAAGGAGCTCGGCGGGCAAACAGGCCACTCCCGATACTCGATGGATCGGGAGACCCTGGGTCTCCTTCGCCGGTATCCCTGGCCGGGGAATGTCCGCGAGCTCCGAAACGTACTCGAGGCCGCGGTGGCAAGAGCGTCGTCCCCTGTGCTGGGACGCGAGGATTTGCCGCCGGACCTGCGACTCCGACTCGACCAGGTCGAGGGTGTCGGCCAGACGGAGAAAGATCGTCTCCTCTCCATGCTCGAGGCGGTGAGCTGGGACAGAAGCAAGGCCGCAAGGCGGCTTCACTGGTCCCGCGCGACCCTGTACCGCAAGCTTGCCCGATACAGCATCCTCCCACCCGTTTCCGCACGACCCCGGCGCTAGTTCCCGCCCGTGGCTCATGGCTGATGGCTGATGGTCGAACACAAAAGGCGTACGAGTGTACGATTGTACGCCCGGCCATCCACAATGCGGGTCACTCACAGGTGACGGGACCAGCCGCAATCCGCATTGGGATGCACCCCGCACTTGCGTCGATTTGTCAGCCTGCTTTCTGCATTCGTTTCTCGTCAGTGGTCCTGTGGTCCTGTCGTCCTGTGGTCAGAAGTCAGTTCCGCATGGAGATGAACCTCGCACCTTGAACCTCGAAACTCGAACCAGTGTAGTCTTCGCCTCCCGCCTCACCCCTCCCGCCTCACGGCGTGATAGTGGTCCGTCGCCCCGTGGCGAGAGCGTGTCTCACCTGTCTCAGATCTGTCTCACCTGCCGTCTCATTCCGCCCAGTGCGCGCACGTGAGGTAGTCCCGGGTTTCGCCCTAAGTCCTTATGCCCAAAGCGAATTGGCCCCCTGACGACTGGGAACACGTCGTGGGCACGGTGCTTGCCAGAAATGCCCGAGCCTGCGGTGGGGCCAGGTCTGCCCGCACCCATACAAATTACCGCAGAGCCGGCAAAGGACGCAAAGAAAGGCAAAATATTTCCAGCGGCGGAAATTTCGGGAGAACAAGGATGGGCGCGATGCCGAATGTGAGAGAGCAAAGCAGGCCTTCCCCCGAAGCCAGGTACGCGAACTTTTTCCAGATCGGCCACCGGCTCTTCGAGTTCTACCTGGAGTTCGGCCAGGTACAGGACGAGGAAGCGGAGCCGCACATCCACACCCGCATCGTCACCTCGCCTGCGCGGATCAAGGCTCTCCTGGAAGTCCTCAAGCAGAGCACCGAAAGCTACGAGAAGGAGTTCGGCTTCATCGACGACGCATGATACAGAGCCTACTCCGATCTTGGCGTGCTTGTCCCGCCCCGGTCGGGCTTGGCGGTGAAAAATTCGGGATGGGCGTTTCCCGATCGCTGATCGGGAGCGCATGCGTCTTGAGTATAGGTCAATAAGAACACCGAACCCTCGTCACTTGCAGGCATGAGGCCGCGGTGTGTCAATGCGGCGCCTGTAAGTGAGAGGGCGCAAGCCTGCCCACTCTCTTCTCGTGAGGGGTGAGGCGGGAGGCGTCAAGCGAAACGGAGACGAGGACACAGGGTGACAAGGATAACGGGGGAAACGGAGAACCGGAGAAATGGGGAGTGAATGTACAAGGTGCGATATTCGAGGTTCAATGTTTAGAAAGAGTCTTGAGGAGGAAGTCTGCCTAATCTGCGCAATCTGTCGATAAGTAGAAGGTATTTTTGCGTAATTCGCGGTTTGGCTGAGGGGCAGATCCGAGATGGGAGCAGCGAGCGGAGGGAACGAGCTCATGCCTGGGCGAACCAGGGTGTTGGTGACGGGCGCCGGCGGCTTCATCGGCCACCATCTCGTCACCTACCTGCGGCAGCAGGGGTACTGGGTCCGCGGCGTGGACCTCAAGTACCCGGAGTATGCCCCCACGGACGCCGATGAGTTCGAGCTCCTGGATCTCCGCCGATGGGATAGCTGTCTTCAGGCGACCCGCGGCGTCGAGGAGGTCTATGCCTTGGCCGCGGACATGGGCGGAATGCGCTTCATCTCGTCCCACCACGCCCAGATCCTGCACAACAACGCGCTCATCAATCTTCACACGCTGCACGCCGCGCGGGTGAACGGCGTGAAACGGTACCTCTTCACGTCCTCGGCCTGCGTCTATCCCGAATACCGGCAGGTTGAGGCCAATGGGACGCCCCTCAGGGAAGAGGATGCCTATCCGGCGCAGCCTGAGAATGCCTACGGCTGGGAGAAATTGATCACGGAGCGGCTGTGCATGCATTACCGCGAGGATTACGGCCTGGAGACCCGGATCGTCCGGTTCCACAACATCTTCGGTCCGCTGGGCACGTGGAACGGAGACCGGGACAAGGCGCCGGCGGCCTTCTGCCGGCAGGTGGCCATGGCGAAGCTTACGGGGAATCCGGAGATCGAGATCTGGGGGGACGGGGAACAGACCCGATCCTTTTGCTACATCGCGGACTGCGTCATCGGCCTGTTGAAGCTCATGCGCTCTGATTTTCCGGGTCCGCTGAACTTCAGCCAGGATCGCGTGGTGACGATCAATCAACTGGTGGACATCCTTGCCGAGATCGCCGGGGTGCAAATCATCAAGAAGCACGTCCCCGGACCGCAGGGAGCGCGACACTGGAACTCGGATACGACGCGCCTGCGCGAGGTCCTGGGGTGGGAACCAACGATCTCCCTGGAGGAGGGTTTGGCGCGCACCTACGCCTGGATCGAGGGCCAGGTCAGAACCAAGCTCGCGGCGAGCCAGCGTGATGCGCTCGTCCGGGTCTGAACCGGTGAAGTCGAACCTCGAACCAGAGTACGCTTCGCCTCCCGCCTCACCCCTCACGCCTCACGGTGTGAGAGTGGTCCGTGGTCCCGTGGTCGTGGATTCGGATTCCGTATTTGAGCACGTACCCTCGTCTATTCGAACGGCTTTGTCATGGGAGCCCATCTTGGGAAACCGAAGTATCCGAACAACGTCCCTCTTTACAACCTCGAACCAGAGTACGCTTCGCCTCCCGCCTCACCCCTCACGCCTCACGACGTGATAGTGGTCCGTAGTCCTGTGGTCAGTGGTCAGTAGTAAGTGGTCCCGTGGTCCCGTGGTCTCCCGTGATCTTGCATTCCGAATTCCCACTCCGCATTCAAAATGAGTAACTCCGCTCCGTCAACAACGCGCGACAGCAAAGTTGTTTTAGAACCTACGTCCCCCATTACGTGGTCCGCGGTCCTGTTGTCCTATGGTCCTGTAGTCCCGTGGTCATGTGGTCTTGTGGTCGGTGGTCGGCCGCATGATCTTGAAAATACTTAGCATATCGGATATCTTGGCGCCGGTGGTACGGGCTCTTTGGGAGCACCAACTCGTCGGGAAAAAACCCAAGGCAAGGGGAACGGTTATCGACGCCATCCACATCCACCCTAATGAGCGGAACGATCCTCCTCCTCTTGCCATGACCGTCGGTAATCGAAGGGGAGATTAAGAATGCCAGTCGCGGTGAAAATGCAAGTGAGACCCGAAGAGATTATTGAGGCAATCAAGCGAATGAAAAAGGCGGAACGCGATGCATTTCTCGAAGACCTTCTCGCTTCAACGGCCCCGGAGTATCTGAAAAGCATTAGGGAGGCAAGGGCAGATTACAAAGCCGGGAGGGTGAAGACCCACGCACAGGTCTTCGGTCGGTGAGCTATCAGCTCGTTTACACCCGAAGGGCCGTCAGGGACATCCAGGGGCTTGATGCCGGTACCAAGGAACGCTTGGGAAGAGTGCTTCTTCGATATGCGGAGGATCCCCTCAGCCATGCAGAGCGACTGACGGAGTCGGACTTGGGATCGTATCGATTTCGCGTGGGTGACTATAGAGTCATCTTCGACCTCGAAGGGGACGAGATCGTGGTGCTTCGGGTCGGACATCGGCGAGAGATCTACCGAAGGCGCTGATCCGGCCCGTAGCTTCAGACGAAATCCGCACAAATCACGCAATCCGCAATCCGAAACTCGCATTCCGCATTTGTTCGCCAATCGTCTCAAATCCCAAGTCC
>Ga0209172_10001152_pt1 | contig 60450 bp, 49 predicted proteins | sample LarsenN4metaG_FD_184113 | JGI IMG/M metagenome (GOLD analysis project Ga0209172, IMG submission 184113) | Hot spring sediment bacterial and archeal communities from British Columbia, Canada, to study Microbial Dark Matter (Phase II) - Larsen... ...
CGTGTGGCCCACCCCTTGCGGCGGCCGACGGCCGGCGCTGGAAAGTCGAACCTGCCTGCCGGCCTCTCAGGCGGCTACGGCCTGGCTGCAAAACTTCCGCCGACTGGGGATGCGGGATGCGAGCGCCAGGTCGAGAACTTCCTTGGTTTCGTGCACCTTGGTTGCATCGTTATCTTACTCAGATGCTATTTATGAGACTGCTTCTAGAAGATCCACCTACAGGCCATGTGCCTCCACCCGGAGCAATAGCAAGATGGTAGAATGAGTCAGGACAACACATAGGACAACTGTAACTGCTGCTCACGTTCCTTGAGATGCTTACTACTTGATTGCGTCCAATCAGTCTTGAGTTGCCACCGCCGCCGATTACGCTCCAGCGCAGTTGCCCTCCGCTGACAGTCTTCGGAATCACATTTCCATCTCTATCCGGTATCTGCTCATCTCGTATCTTCCTCAGATCAAAGGCAGCCGTTTCACCCACTTCCAATTCTTGTGGATTCAGCAGGTATTTCCCATCCTCGTATTTTATAGTCACAGCGAATTTCGCCGAACTATTGCCAACATTGGTTATAGTAACTGTTGATGAGTAGTCTCCGTCTAATCGCCAGGGATAGCTGCCGGTCGAATTACGCACCGGCCCAGAATCTCGCAACGGCACATCGTATGTTACCGATGTCGCTCTCTCAGTACTGCAAAGCGCACCGATAAGGCCCAATGTAGCTGTCTCATTTAAAACCTGAACGCTGACCGTCTCAAGCTCTGGTCTATTGAGTGCTGCCTCAACTAGCGGCTCAAGGTTTAACTCCACTGCTTGATGCGGCTCCATTCTTATAGATGGCCATTCTAATATGCCGGCTGATTCTCCTGAGATGGGGATAAACCTTGCTCGCGCAGATAGCGGTTGATCAGTAGTATTCTTCAAAGTCAAATGTGGGACAGTCCCTTTAACTTTGAAGTTTGTGGCCGTAAGGTTCGGCTGGCGAATTGTCTGAGGATCATAAAAACGGATGGCGCTGGTAAAGTCACGGTCATTAGAGCTAACAAATCCTGTTGCCCTGAGACTGCCAATTGCTCCAGAGGATTCAATTCTGACTGAATCAACAGAGCGATCTCAAGGAGAGCCACTGGTATTATCGCGACGCCGAACGATAACTTCAGTTGCCAACGGATCGAGCAAAACATCTTGAGATTCGCCGGTTGAGTATCTCAAGTTAACAGCAACTGCAACATTAGAAGCGTTGCCCAGAATGATAGTCGCTTCCCCTTTCTCCGGTAGCCACCATACCGCTTCTTGAACATTAGATCGGTAATCCATGCTGGCCGAGAAGGGAATGTCAACACTGCCTGCCTTGCCTCTTCCAAACAAGGTAATCTGGGCTGCTACTTCCATCACCTGACCAAAATAGGTCAACTGAACCCCTCCCATTTTCTTCCTGCCGCTATGAGAGGGTGGGATCAGATCAGCTAAATGGATGTGTTGCACCTCAGCCGGTCTTAAAGTCACCGACCGGCCAGGAACGGAATTTCCTTCTACGGCGTAGAAGGTTGAATTGACATCCATGCTATTGGGGCTCCTATTATTGAGGACAAGCTCAGCTTCAGTTCGTCCTTCCAGCCCAGTAACTGGAGCATAGATAGTTTGCGTTGTAGGAGCCGGATGAGGTGGCCTCGTGTTCCCCTGAGCTTTCACATTTTGCTCAACAAGAAGATACCGGAAAATCGTGCTCCACATCAGGACAAGGGCTTACCGATTAGTCTAACTCTCAACTTGTTAAACTTCAGGATTTGCGCACGGCACCTGCGCCAGGCGTAAATCCTGATATTTATTTTACCCCTATAGAAATAGCCACGAGCAGGGCCATAGCAGCAAGCGCCCATAGTTTAATGACCAGCGGCAGCATGAAGCGCAGCCAGCGATCAAACGATATTCCCGCAATAGCAATCACTGCCAGCATAGCTCCGTTGGTCGGATAGATCATCTCGAATATGCCTGCGCCGTACTGATAGGCGAGCACAGTCACTTGCCGGGCGATGCCGAGCAGATCCGAAAGGGGCACCAGTATCGGCATTGTGATCATCGCCTGGCCGCTGGTGCTGGGCACGGGGAAATGGAGCAACGATTGGACTGCCAGCATGCCTATCGCCGTCGCCCATCCTGGCAGATGCTCCAGCGGCGCAACCAGACCGGCAACCATCGTGTCTATGATGGCCCCCTGCTCGAGCACAACCAGGATAGCTCGAGCAAATCCAATAAGCAGCGCCCCAAACGCGATCCGCTGAAAGCCAAGTATGAATGCTTCGGCTGTGCCATTGATGCCAAGTCCCCCAACTATGCCAGCAATAATCCCCATAGTGAAAAATAGCGTTGCCAGCTCATCTATACCCCAACCGAATCGCAAAACTCCAATTACCAGCCCGGCGAATGCAGCAACCATTACGCCCAGCGCCGCTGCTCGCTTCCACGCGCATCCAGCGGCCTTTTCCCTTTCGGAAACGCGCTCGGCAGGAGCCTTCTCCGATTCAATCGCGCCTGTGCTTTGCCTCTCCTGGGCCTGTGAACCGGCATTGCGCGCGCGCCGCGCATGCCTTGCCGTGTGATGAATCAGGAGCGCCAGAGCAATCAAGCAAACAACGATGCGAAAGGCCATCCCGGAAAAGAGCGGAAGCTCGGCCAGAGATTGCGCGATTCCAACATTGAAAGGATTGAGCGGGCCGAATCCGGCGCCAATAACGGCGCCGCCAAAACAGATAGATACTCCTGTCAGAGCGTCGAATCCTAACCGGCGGGCAAGCAAGACCAGAATCGGGATGAAGGCAATGGTCTCTTCCATCATTCCGAAAGTTGCGCCTCCGCTGGCAAAAGCCAGTGTGCCAATAGGAATAACCATCAGCGGCCTGGTTTCAAGTTTCGAGACCAGCGATTCAACCGCAAATGCAAGCGCGCCTGTCTGCTCTATAACCGTGAATGCTCCGCCTACAAGGAAGACGAAGAATATCACCGATGCTGCGCTGATCATCCCCTGCTGAATAGATGAAAGCATACCGAGGGGCCCCACGGGGGTTTGCTCAACTCGATGATAAGAGTTGGCCACAACCTTGGTCCGCCCGGTTGACTCGTCTTTGACGCGCTCGTAGCGCCCGGCGGGCAGCAAATAGGTAGCAATTCCCGCCAGAAGAATAAATGCCATCAGTAGCACAAGAGCATTGGGGAAACGAGGTCTCTTCCGGTCTGCTTGCAATTCTTGATTTTCGCCCGTTCGTGCCGACATAAGATTTCTTTATTTTATCTATAGGTCTTAAGAAAGAGATTGCAGTTAGTTCGGGCGCCAAGCGCCCTTAAAACAAACTCAATATAGAATGTTTTAAGGGCGCTTGGCACCCGAACCGGAAAATGTTCTTCTTAAAGTTATAGACGCCGACTCTTTGCGCCAAAACAGGCAAAGAGACAAAGCTCAGTAGTGAGAAGAACGGCATAGTACTATACAACTTAGCCTCAAACAATGTTGATTTGAGAGATGTTGTTAACTGTGGTATGCTCGCCGGCTGACAACAAACTTCAGGAGATGATAGAGCTTATGCCGAAGATAGAAGCCAATGGCCTGAATATTTATTACGAAATTCACGGGAACGGCGAACCTGTCCTATTGATACGCGGTCTGGGGGGGCGCGGCAGAAGTTTCACTCATCAGGTTGCCGGGCTATCTCCTTACTTCACCGTAATCACATTTGATAATCGAGGAGTAGGCGAAACCGATCAACCACAGGCACCCTACACTATCGCCGATATGGCCGATGATACTGCCGCGCTGCTTGCTGCTCTCGGCATCGATTCAGCTTATGTCTTTGGCATATCTATGGGCGGGATGATTGCTCAAGAGCTTGTTCTGAGGCATCCGAAGAGTGTTCGCCGGCTCGCCCTCGGCTGCACTCACGCAGGGAGAGGAAAAAGCGTTGCTCCGGCCTCATGGGTTATGGAGATTATGCAGGGGCTCGGCGGAAAATCGCCTGAGCAGCTCAAGCAGATTTACGCTCGCATTGTCTTTTCGGAAAAGACTATGGCTACGAATCCGGCGCTGATCGACGAGATCATCAGCCACCGCGCTCAGAACAATCAATCAGAAGCCTCTTATCGCCTGCAACTGGAGGCCATCTATAAACACGATACTTATGATCGTCTCCATCAAATCCAGACGCCTACACTGGTGCTCACAGGAAAAGAAGATTTACTGGTGCCGCCGGAGAACTCTCGATTGCTGGCCGATGCTATACCGGGCGCACGCCTGATCGAATTTGATGATGCAGGCCATATATTCTTTGCTGAAAAGGCCGATGAGGTGAATCGCGCGCTTAGCGAATTTTTCAGCTCGTAAATACCCGAATGGCGACCGAGCAAGCAGAATCTCTTTTCATCAATCGGTGTCTTAACGCCTCTAGCTCTGACTTTCAGCAAACCCACACTTTAATCTATCATTAACTCATGTTATGCAGAACAGGAAATAATCTCTTACGGGCAGCGTCGGCCACACGCAGACTCGGCGCCGCTCTCGCGGCCAAAAAAGAGACCTGCGTAACGTCAGACATTAAATCTATTACGAAAGTATTACTGTAGAATTGAGGATTGCTTGAAAGCCCTGCTTGAGAAAGTTTTTGCCTTCGTACAGCGCAACAATTTGTTAGAGGACGACTTTACTGTAGTCGTGGCCGTTTCCGGCGGCGCAGATTCGGTAGCTTTGCTTCACATTTTGCATGCTCTTAAAAACGAGCGCCTGCCCGGGCTGCGACTTCATGTAGCTCACCTCAACCACCGTCTTCGCAAAGAAGAGTCTGAAGAAGATGCTGCTTTTGTTAAGGACCTGGCCGAGCATCTGTCGCTTAGTTTTACCGTTGAATCAATAGATGTAGGGGCACTGGCAAAGCAGCAGGGGCAAAATCTGGAAGAGACGGCGCGCCTGCTGCGTTACGATTTTTTGAAGCGCGTTGCTCAAGAGATCGGCGCCGAGCGCATCGCAACCGGGCACACGATGGATGATCAGGCGGAGACGCTGCTGATGCGCCTGCTGCGCGGAAGTGGGCCTGAAGGTCTGAGCGGCATTCATCCGCTGGTTGATGGGCTGATTATCCGACCTCTCCTCTGTGTCAAACGAGAGCAAATACTGGATTATTGCCGTGAAGCTGGACTTGCTTTTCGGATTGATAGCACCAATCTATCGCTTGATTATACACGCAATCGCATTCGCCAACGACTACTGCCGCTGCTTGCCGAGTTCAATCCGCAGGTGGTAGAGGCGCTGGCGCGCACAGCCGATCTGCTGCGCGAAGAGGATGAGTTCTTGCGCAATATGGCATTGCAGGCAATAGCAGAAGTTTGCGCGGATGTTCGGCGCTGCCGGAAATCGAGCAAACCCTGCCGGCTCATCCTGCCCGTTGATCTATTTCTCTCCGGCCATAAATCGCTCAGACGCCGCATCCTGCGGGAGGCAATTCGACTCTCTTATGGGCATCTGGAGCGAATAGAAATGATACATCTTCAAGCAGTCGAAGCTCTGCTCGGACAGCAGAAGAGCGGAAAGCGCGTTGTTTTACCGGGAGGGATAACCGTAGCGCGCGAATTTGATCGGTTGATCTTTGCTCCGGCTGCATCTGCGGCTGAGCCTTATTTATATGAATTGAACGAAGGGGAGAGCTTGCAGATTCAAGGGCTGAAACTTCGCCTCAAGCGCGTCCGTAAGTGTAACTATTCAGCTAAAGCTGGCGGCCATCTGGCAGCGCTGCTAGATGAGAAGAAGGTCGATCTTCCTTTGCTTGTCAGGCCGCGCCGCGCTGGCGAGCGATACCGCCCGGTTGGATCGAGGCGGGAGAAGAAGATTAAAGACTTGATGATCGACTACAAGATTCCTGTCAGCGCCCGCAGCTTGTGGCCCGTTGTGGTGGCGTCAGGGTCTGACGAGATTATCTGGTCCCCCCGACTGCCTGCGTCGGCGCGGTTCGTTGCCGCAGATCAAACCAAGAGCTGCTTGCTTATAGAAGCAGAAGAAACTCTTCTTGGAGAGGCTGAATTTGACGATAAATGAGGCTATGAGGCAGCTAATTGCCGATCTGGGTAAAGAGCAGAAAATGTTTGAAATCATTATTTAATTTAGATACTATTAGTGGTCTTACTGCGGCTTTGAGGCTGCTAAGAGCAGCTTCAAACCGCAGTTTTTAGTAAAACCCGAATTTGTGGCTGCGCATCTGATTGTGCGTCAGCAGAAATTTTTTAATAGTTCGAGCGGCAACTGTTGAGTGCCGCAACGGAGGTAGGTAGTTTGAATTCAACAGTCAGGCAAATAACCTTTTGGGTCTTGATCGTCGGCGGAGCTATTCTGCTCTACACAATCTTCAAAAACAGCGGTGGAGCCAAAGAGGAGACTATCACCTACAATCAGCTAATCGATAAGATCAACAAGAAAGATATTACTCATGAAGGTGTGGTGATCGGCGAGACTGAGGTTACAGGAAAGACTCTGTCATCGGGATTGCCGTTTAAGGCCGATGTGGATCCGAAATTTATTGAGGGCCGACTTGTCGAGGCTCTGGAGAAGAACAATATCCCGGTTAAGTTCAAGCCGCCCAACAATCACTTCTGGTTGGTGAGCTTGATCAGTTACGCGCCATTCCTGCTCTTCATCGGCTTCTGGATCTTCATGATGCGCCAGATGCAATCAGGAGGCAACAAGGCGCTCAGCTTCGGCAAGTCCAGGGCAAAGTTGCTCTCTAATCAGCAAAAGCGGGTGACATTCAAAGATGTCGCTGGAGTTGAAGAGGCGAAAGAAGAGCTTCAAGAGATCATCGAGTTTTTGAAGGAGCCGCAGAAATTCCAGAAGCTGGGCGGGCGCATTCCCAAAGGAGTGTTGATGATGGGCCCCCCTGGCACAGGAAAGACCCTTCTGGCAAGGGCGATCGCAGGCGAAGCCAATGTGCCATTCTTTTCGATTTCGGGTTCCGATTTTGTCGAAATGTTTGTCGGGGTTGGCGCCTCGCGCGTTCGTGATCTATTCGAGCAAGGCAAGAAGAATGCCCCTTGCATTATCTTTATTGATGAGATCGACGCTGTGGGACGACATCGCGGCGCCGGACTCGGCGGGGGACACGACGAGCGTGAGCAGACGCTCAACCAACTGCTGGTCGAGATGGATGGATTTGAATCTAATGATGGCGTCATTCTGATCGCTTCGACCAATCGCCCTGATGTTCTCGATCCCGCTCTGCTGCGGCCCGGTCGATTTGATCGCCGGATCGTTGTGCAGAGGCCAGATGTTAAGGGACGTGAAGGAATTCTGTCGGTCCATACGCGCAAGATTCCTCTAGGCGAAGATGTCGATATTTCGGTCATCGCTCGCGGCACGCCTGGATTTACCGGCGCGGACCTTGCCAATCTGGTCAATGAAGCGGCGCTGAATGCTGCTCGCTATAATAAGAAGGTCGTCTCCATGTCCGACTTTGAATGGGCTAAAGATAAAGTGCTCATGGGCTCGGAGCGGCGTTCAATTGTGATGAGCGATGAAGAGAAGCGCAACACAGCTTACCACGAAGCCGGCCATGCGCTTGTTGGAGTGAAGATCCCCAACGCAGATCCAGTTCACAAAGTCACTATCATTCCTCGCGGCATGGCTTTGGGATTGACTCAGCAATTGCCCGAAGCAGACCGCTATACTCACACCCGCGAATATATTGAAGGCCAGATCGCAATTATGATGGGCGGACGCATTGCTGAAGAGGTGTTCCTCAATCACATAACCACCGGCGCATCGAACGACATTGAGCGCGCCACCGAGCTTGCCCGCAAGATGGTTTGCGAATTTGGCATGTCGAGCCTGGGGCCGATCACCTTCGGCAAGAAGGAAGAGCAGATATTCCTCGGCCGCGAGATTGCTCAGCATCAAGATTACAGCGAAGATACGGCTATCAAGATCGATCAGGAAGTCAAGCGCATTGTGACCGAGCAGTACAATCGCGCCAAGCAGATCATCCTTGAAAACAAGGATGCATTGGTGAGATTGGCCGAAGCGCTGCTTGAACGCGAGTCGCTGGATGGCATACAGATTCGCCGTCTGATAGCCGGATTGCCGCTTGATGATGACAACGCTCCAATTGCGTCTCAGGATGGCAAACCTAAGAAGGATACCGAACCGTCAGTGCTCAAGCCTATCCTGCCGCCTGTTACCGGAAGCAATCCGGCAACGGCTTGATGGTTAAAATTCTGTTAGGAGGCTTACAATGGGTGATAACCAAGCAGATACCAAACCAACTATTGAAACTGTTTTAGAGCGCATGGCTGATTTCCGTAAAAGCGTTGAATCTGAGCTTCAGCAAATCAAGATTCGACAAGATCGAATCGAAAGTATGGTGTTAGCAATGCGCGCCGACCTTGCCGAGTTCATCGGTCAGTTCAAGGAGCATATAAGCTCTCATCCATAAGGCTATCTTAACTGCCGCCCCTGCTCTTTGCGATGGTGGGAACTCCGCTGCTTGTGTGCTATTAGAGTTAGGGGTCCCTGCTGCCACTCAAAGATTCCGAAAGTTCTGCCCAGGATCGAAGCAATCGCTCCTGGGCCTTTTTATTCTGGCCTGATCCCCGGAGCAACTGCTATATTTAGTCATTCCGAAAAAGACAGAACCGGCGAGGCGCGTCTATGGTTCGCGAAATTCTCAGCATCATCATCGCCTATTTACTGGGCTCGATCCCTACAGGTTACCTGATCGTCAAAAAGAAAGAGGGCATTGACATCCGCGAGGTGGGCAGCGGAGGCACAGGCGCAACCAATGTCATGCGCAAAGCCGGCAAAGGAGCGGCGGCGCTGACTTACTTGATCGATTTCAGCAAAGGATCGCTCGCAGTCTTGATCGCTCAAGGGATAACCGGCGGCGACCTCCGGTGGACGGGAGCGGCGGCAGTTATGGCCATCGTCGGCAATGCGTTTCCTGTATGGCTTGGATTTCGCGGAGGCAAGGGGGTGGCAACAGGATTCGGCGTCTATCTGGCGCTCTCCCCTCTGTCAGTCCTGTCGGCGCTTGCGCTTTTCATCGCAACTGTCTACCTTAAACGCTACGTCTCGCTGGGATCGATTGTCGCAACAGCTACCGTGCCGCTCTGGATGCTGCTTTACGAGAAGTGGATATTTGCCAGGCCGCAGGAGCAGTTTATACCGTTAATTATTTCCGCCTTGATCAGTTGCTCGCTGGTCGTCACCAGGCATCGCCAGAACATCGAGCGGTTGCTCAAAGGCACAGAGAACAAGCTGGGCTCAGGCAAGCCTCAAACTATTACTCAATAGCGGCGCTCAAGCAGCGGAGGCGCAGTGAAAGAGAAACAGGTTGCCATTATCGGAGCGGGGAGCTGGGGGACCGCGCTTTCTATCATTGCTGCGCGCGATCGCCGCAGCGTGCGCCTCTGGGCGCACAGAGCCGAGACGGTCGAATCTATCAATAAACAGAGAGAGAATGCGCTCTTTCTTCCCGCAGCGAAAATCCCTGAGAATGTGCTGGCGACAAACTCTCTCGAAGAAGCATTGCAAGGCGCAGACATTGTAATCAGCGCGACGCCATCGCATATCTGTCGCCACATCTTCACACAGATGCTTCCCTGGTTGCGACCGCAGATGATCCTGGTCAGCGCCACTAAAGGGATAGAGAATGACACACACATGCGCATGTCGGAAGTGGCGCGCGATGTGCTGAGGGACCATTTCGAGCCGCGATTTGTTGCCCTCTCAGGGCCCTCCTTTGCCGTTGAAGTCGCCCGAAGGGACCCAACAGCAATCGTCGCTGCCAGCCATCATGAAGAATGGAGCAAGACGGTGCAGGCCGAGCTGTCGCTCAGCCACTTTCGCATCTACACAAATAACGATGTTGTGGGAGTAGAGCTGGGCGGCTCGGTGAAGAATGTCATCGCCATCGCCGCCGGTGTGGTCAAAGGACTTGGTTACGGATACAATACTGCTGCTGCTATTATTACTCGTGGTTTGGCCGAGATTACGCGCCTGGCTGTAGCTCAGGGCGGGCGAGTAGAGACAATGGCAGGGCTGGCAGGGGTCGGAGACTTGATGTTGACCTGCACCGGAGAGCTTTCGCGCAACCGCCGCGTAGGCGTCGAACTTGGCAAAGGGCGCAAGCTCGAAGAGATTGTAAGCGAGATGCGAGCAGTGGCCGAAGGCATTAGAACTACAAAGGCGGTTTATGAGCTTGGCAGGAAGATAGGAATCGAGCTTCCTATAACCGCCAGCGTCCATGCCTTGCTTTACCAGGGCAAGAGCGCGCAGGAAGCTGCAGCAGAATTGATGGGCCGCCCGTTGAAGAGAGAATAATACGTAAAGACCTATGGTCGGAGAAAAGATTGCGGCTACAAACCGCGAGGCATATCACAATTATCATATCCTTGAAACTTACGAGTGCGGTATAGTTCTGACCGGCACAGAGGTGAAGTCTATTCGTGAAGGGCGACTCAATCTCAAGGATGCTTATGTCGCAATACGCGAAGGCGAAGCCTGGCTGCTCAATGCGCATATCAGCCCATACAGTCACGGCAATCGCATGAATCACGATCCGCTGCGCGACCGCAAGCTCCTGATGCATAGATATGAGATAGATAAGCTGGCCAGCAAAACGGTCGAGAAAGGATTGACTCTGGTGCCAACAAAGGTCTATTTCAAAAATGGGCGCGCTAAAGTAGAAATTGCGCTGGCAAAAGGCAAGAAGCTCTACGACAAGCGAGAGACACAGATGCGCCGCCAGATCGATCGTGAGACTCGCGCTATGATGAAACATAAGAATCGTGTGGGGTGATGCAGTGAGATACAAATCGACATTTAACTTTTTGATAGTGAGCGCATTGTTTCTTATCTCCTTTTCTTCTATGGCACAGCAATCGGACAGTCAAACAAGCCAGAATCAGCGCCCGCGAGCAAGAGAGCTGGGCATTGTTGTCGGCGTTTTGCCTCCGGGGCCCCTTAACGCCATCACCGATGTCGCCGGAGTGCGCGTCGGACACACTACGCTGATTCGCGGAGACAATATCCGCACGGGCGTGACCGTCATCCTTCCGCACGGCGGCAATCTTTTCCGCGAGAAGGTCCCCGGAGCGATCTTCGTCGGCAATGGCTTCGGCAAATTGATGGGATTTACTCAGGTTGATGAGCTGGGAGAGATCGAATCGCCCATTTTGCTTACCGGAACGCTCAATGTTGCGCGAGTGGCCGATGCTGCGATGGATTACATGCTCAGCTTGCCCGGCAATGAGAATGTGCGCTCGATAAATATCGTTGTCGGCGAAACCAACGATGGATCGCTCAACGACATTCGCGGCCGCCATGTAGGGCGCGAAGAGGTGCTGAGCGCGATTCGCAACGCCAGAGAAGGGGCCGTCGAAGAGGGGGCCGTCGGAGCCGGCGCCGGCACAGTCGCATTCGGTTTCAAAGGGGGCATTGGCACATCATCTCGCATTCTGCCTAAAAGGCTCGGCGGATATACCGTAGGCACGCTGGTGCAGACAAACTACGGCGGAATCTTGCAGATCAACGGGGCCCCTGTCGGCAGAGAGCTTGGCCGATACTACCTGAAGAACGAGCTGGAGCAACCTGATGGATCGATTATGATGGTGATTGCAACCGATGCGCCGCTCGATGCGCGAAATTTGAAGAGGCTGGCCGCTCGCTCAATGCTCGGCCTTGCTCGGACCGGCTCGCCGTCAAGCAACGGCAGCGGAGATTATGCTATAGCTTTCAGCGCCGCCCCCGAAGTCCGTATTCGCGCCGGAGAAACCGGCAATCTGCGGGAAATCAGGCTCCTCGGCAATGACGCTATGTCTCCGCTTTTCGAGGCAGTAGTTGAAGCTACTGAGGAAGCGATCTACAACTCGCTCTTCAAAGCTGTGACGGTCAAGGGGTACGGCGGTCACACAGTAGAGGCCCTGCCTGTTGAGCGCACGGTCGAGATACTGCGCCGCTATAACGTGCTAAACTACGATAAGAGGCTCAAATAGACTCTCAAGACCAGTGGAATCGCTCTTCCTTCCAGGGGTCCCCACGCATGTGGTAGCCGCCCATCTCGAGAGAATCCTGCTCTGTCCTTCTCCATCAATTCCACGCCTCGCACCCACTTGGCGCTTTTCCAGGCGTAGAGGCGCGGGATAACCAGGCGCAGCGGGAACCCGTGTTCAGGAGCGAGCTGCCGACCATCGTGTTTGTAAGCAAAAAGAGCATCATCGGCCAGGAAATCTTCAAGCGGCATGTTTGTAGTCCAGCCCTCTTCGGCATAAATCATGACAAACTTAGCTTCTGGCTTGAGCTTCACCTGACTTAATACCTCTTTAGTGCTCACGCCTTCCCAGAGATTATCAAGTCATGATCAGCGCGTGACACAGTGAAAATAGCTCTTAACCTTAATCGTCGGCAGTTTCAGAAATTCGTCGTAAGCGCAGGACCACTCTTCTTCCACAAGGCCGAAGATGCGGAAACTCCAGGCGGCAGGATTGAATTTAGGCACCGAGCCTGCGTGCAATACAGGCCATTTGAGCGTGCGCACCTGTCCTGGCGGCAGGCGATCTTCGCGCAAAGTATCAGGGCTGATGATCACATCCTCTTCTGCTTGCGCTACGACAGGCTCAACAGGTCGCTCTTTTTCCGGCTGATCTTTGCGACCGAAAAGATTCTTCAATATATCCACACCGATCTCCAACTTTAAGCTCTAATCACTTTGCCTTCCATTGAAGGGGGCACGTCGATGCCAAGCAGATCGAGGATTGTCGGGCCGACATCCATCAGATGCAAGCCGGTTAGCTCTCTCCCTCGAGGAAGACCATTGCCTCTTAGAATGAATATGCCATGCTCGTCATGATTGGCGTCATCGGGACCGGTATCATTGCTGAAAGTATGAACTGTTCCCAGGCCGACGCTGCCGACAGAGCGCCAATCGAGATTGCCAAAATAGACTATCAGATCCGGCGGCACGCCTCTGCATTCTCGATAGACATCTTGAGGCTTGAAGACTCGTGTGCCGATCTGTTTGCCCTGCGGATCGGTGATAGCTTCAAATTTGCGCGCCAGCTCATCACGAATTGCTTCATATTGGCCTGGACTGATAATGCCCTGCGGCTCCCTGCCCTGCACATTCATGAATATGCGCGAATAGTAACCGCCCTCTCCCCAGGCAATGGTTTTAGTCCAATCGATCTTCGCTTTGTTGATAGGCACTACTTCACTTACCGGCTCTGCCAGGGTTAAGTACCCCTCTTGAATTAGCCATTCATTGATGCAGATGCCGCCGATCATTCGCTTTGCGCCGTGATCGGAGACTACCAGGACGGCTGTCTTATCGTCGAAAAGCTCCAGCAGCTTGCCTACCTCGCCGTCAACATAACGGTAATAATCCAGTATCGCTGTTTCATACCTGTTGCCAGGGACGTATTGAGGATGTTGTGGATCGTGATATTTCCAGAAGCCGTGATGAATGCGGTCGATGCCCATCTCGACCATCATAAAGAAATCCCAATCTCTTGTCTTGAGGAAGTGGCGGGCGAGGCGAAAGCGTTTTTCCGTCATCTCATATATCTGCGCCAGTATTCGATCCTTCTCATCAGTCCTGAAGTTCTCAACATCAAGGATATATTGTCCGACCAGGGATTCAATCTCATGTCTTAGCCCTGCCGGATAGGTGTATTGCCTTTCGGTGCTGGGAGTGAGAAAGCAGGTGACCATAATGCCGTTGATGGGCGTTGGCGGGTAAGTTTGCGGGACCCCTATCAGGATCGCCTTCTTGCCGTTTCGTGAGAGAATGTCCCAAACTCTATCATAGCCGACGCTCCTTGAATCGGCGAAATAGAGGCCATCGTAAGAATAATCTCTTCGATTGCGAAAGCCATAGATGCCGAGCTGACCGGGATCCTTGCTCGACATCATCGAAGACCAGGCGGGGACAGTAATTGGAGGTACCGTGCTCTCCAGCTTCCCGTAGAGCCCGCTGCTCATCAACGCATTCAGGTTCGGCAATTGCTCTCGCCATTGATCAAACACCAATTGCGGCGCTGCGCAATCGAGTCCTATTACAGCTATCTTTTTAACTTGCACCTTTGAAATGTCCTCTTTCGACTCTATTGTTTATTTCAAATTTCAAATTGCTAATGGCTGAGATGACCCAAAAACTTGAAAAGTCGCCCAGAAGATAATGCGCAATACGTAATGCGTGGAGAATGCTGAATACTCATTAGTTGTCACACAAGTTGTCATGCATCACGAATCACGCGCCACTTAGTTACTCATCACACATCTTTTTAATCACACATCGCGCATTGCTAATCATCTATAGCTTCCAAGAAAGATACTTTTTAGTTCGGGCGCCAAGCGCCCTCAAAACAGTTCTATTTTTAACCTGTTTTGAGTAGGTTTAACCCTAACTCCAGATCTTTGATCTGAATTCCCTCAAAACAGTTCTATTTTTAACCTGTTTTGAGGGCGCTTGGCGCCCGAACCCGCTGTAATTCTTTTCTTGAAGTTTACAGTCACAAATTACACATCATTCAATCACGCACTACGTGTCACTGATCATTCAATCACACATCACTTAATCACACCGCATTCTAATCACTCAGGCATACTGTACCATTTATTTACCCATTACGCATTACGCACTAGATTCAGATCTTTTAGGAACAATGATTGTTCCTGCTCGTAGCCATCGCGCCTCCTCACTACGGTTAAAGTCAATTGCTCTTTGGCGCGTGTGAGCGCAACGTAGAGCAAGCGCCGCTGCTCGGCCATCTGCTCTGGATCGGGATTGCGCACAGCATAGAAGCTGGGAATCATATTCTGCTCAAGCCCAACTACAAATACTGAACGAAACTCCAGTCCCTTAGCAGCATAGATCGTCATCAGTTTCACTGCATTGCGATCTTCCACACCGTCCTGTTGCTGATAGAGACTGGTGAAATCGAGGAAGTTCTCAATCGCTTCTTCAAGCGGCAGATCATCAAATCTTGCCACAATCTCGTCAAACCGCGAGAGCAGCCCAAACTGCTCTGCTGTTACGATTCCCGTCTCACTACGCTCTGCTGCCAGATTGTCTATTGTTGAAATGATCGACTGGAAATTGGCTTGAGGAAAATTTTCTGCCAGACGCTCTAAGATAGTTGAGCTGGACGCTCTGAGCCTTTGCGCGCCCTGTTTAATCAATATCGCGTTGCTGTCGAACAGTGTCCCCTGCTCGATGAGCATTCCTAGAGCGACGATATCGAGCAGCGCCTCATGTGAAGTGCGGCGCAATCTGGAGTTGTTCTCCTGCTTCAATCTCTCGAATATATCCACCAGACAGCGAGTATCGTCATAAGCGCGATGGCGCTGGCCTGTCTCGATCTGAAAGCGCGCCGCCAGTGCATCGATGCTCGCTCCTTGATTGGGAAAGAGCCGTTGAGCCATAGGCAGCGTATCAAAAAACCGTCTCTTATCAAGCCGCTTGTATCCGGCCTCCTGAATCTTGCGATTCAAGCAGATGAAATCGAAATTATAGCCATTGTGAGCAACCAGTCTATCCTCGCCGATGAAATCCAACAGACCTGGCAATATCTGTTCAAATTGAGGGGCCCTCTCCAGATCCTCTTTCTTCAATCCGTGTACGGCCTCTGCTTCCCTACTCACTGGCTTTGCCGGCTTGACCAGCACCTCGAAGTGATCAACGCACCGGCCTTCGCGCACCCTTATAGCAGCAACTTCCACTATGTCGTTTGTCTCAACATCCAGATCGGTGGTCTCTATATCCAGCGCCACATAATTAGGCAAGAAGTCAGCTATCTCCAGCCCGGCAACGCCCTGGCAGAGTTTGAAGAGCATAGCCATTGCCGAAGGCTCGATGCCGCGCTCCGCTTTATTGATCTCCTGGGGATTGAGCAGAAGCGTCTGCGCTCGTCTCGCCTGCATCTGCGCCGTTTCCCATCTCAGGCAAGCGGGGTAATCGACGCCCACGTAGATGATCGACAGTCGGTCGGGGCCATGCGCCGATAGAGCGTCAAAGCTGACAGAATCGAGCACTATCAGCACAGGTTCAATCCATCGCTTGTTATCTTCCCCTTGCCGGGGGGCCTCTGCGCCGTTTCGCTTCGCCAGAGTTAGCTCCCTTCCCAGTTTGACGTAGTCAATTGCTTCTACAGCATCAAGCGGGTGACACTGGCACCCCTGAATAGCTCTTTGCACAAGCTGAGAGGCTAAAAATCTCAAGTGCTCATTGGCCCCCACAATAAGTATCGGCGCGGCGGTTACAGAAGCCCATTTGAGCTTTTGCGCCGCTTCGTAGACGCCGGAGCAAGAGTAAGGGTCCGTCAGGTTGTTTACTTCGCTCAGCAGAGCGGACAATTCATTTGTCGCAAGGTAAGCCAGCACTTGTGCCAGCAGAGTTGACAATCGCCTGTCTTTGCTCTCTTCTTTAAATGCGCTCAGGTTAGAGATCATTCCTATCACGCGGTTCACTGCTTTGCGCTCCTGCTCAGGAACGGCCTTCCAGCGGCGGAACCCATCGAGCGCGGTGCGGAAGCTGGGCAACTTCTCTCTTCGCTGAAACTCCTCGATTCGCGCGAACGTGCTCTCATCGACCATCTTCTCGATGAAGTTCGATAGTGTTACCTGATCTTTGGGATTGTGGATGATCCTCAGCAGCATAATGGCGCGGGAAATTTCATCGTGATCGAGTATGCTGCGCCCGCGCACTAACTGGCAGGGGACCCCTGCCTTCATAAACTCGCGCTCAAGATTCTCGCCTATACTGTGGCGAGCATAGAGAACAGCAAAATCCGAGAAGCGCGCTTTAGTGGTCACCCGCGTTGCCAATCCCGTTCGGGCGCTCAGAATCTGGCGCGCTGTCTGGATGCCTATCTCAGGTTGAGCGGCAATCTTGGCCGCGCTCTCCTGTGAATGCCCATTCACGTTGTGCTGGTTCATCTGAGCGAGGATCTCTCTAATGATGAATGCAGCCTCTTCGGTCTCGTCTTGAAAATACTCCAGGCGCACAGGCGCTCCTGTGTCGCGCGCAGGGACCAGGCTTTTCATTGAGAAGCGGCTGTTCCTGGCAATCAGATGCTCTGCCTGTTCCAGTATCTGCGGAGTCGAGCGGTAATTCTCTTCCAGCTCTATGCAACTATCGCCGGCGAAGTCGCGCCGGAACATCTCGATATTTTTCGGATTGGCCCCCCGCCAGGAGAATATTGACTGATCATCATCGGCTACGACAAAGATGTTGCGATGCTCCTCGGCGAGCATCTTGATTATCTCGTATTGCACGCGATCGGTGTCTTGAAACTCGTCTACCAGAATAGCCCTGAAGCTGTCGCGGTACTGCTGCAGGATAGGGGGATTTTCAAAGAAGAGCCTCCAGGTTATAAACAGTATGTCATCGAAGTCGATCAGACAGTTGCGGCGCAGCTCAGCCTGGTAGCGGCCCATCAACTGCTTCTCCAGAGCCGAAAGCGGATGGCGCGCTTCATCCTGATTGAGCCGCGAGGCGCTAATGCGTCCGAGTAAGAATCGGATGTCTTTAGTCTCCTGGAGCATTGGGGCCACACGCGCCATGACTTGAATCTGACAATCTTCATCGGCTACGGTGAAATGTTTGGGCAACCGAGCGACGTCATAATTTTCTCTCAGCACGCGAATGCAAAAGGCGTGAAAGGTTCCTATGGTCATATCGCGTGCCTTATCGCCAAGCGCAGCGCGAAAGCGGGCGCGCATCTCCTCGGTCGCTTTGTTAGTATAGGTGACGGCCAGTATCTGCTCAGGTTTGATATTCTTCTTCTGAATCAGGTAGAGGGCGCGGCTGATGAGTGTGCGCGTTTTGCCTGTGCCCGGGCCCGCCAGCACCAGGACTGGAGAGAGGGGCCATTCAACCGCGCGTTGCTGAGAAGAGTTAAGTTCGGCAGTCGAATATGCCTGTATCATCTAGGGGAGAGCTCATCCTCACACTCTATCGCCTGCTCATCAGAGCCGGTCGCGCATAACCGATGATACACACCTTGATACTGCCTAAGGTGCTGGGAAACTCGAAAGAATTAAGACCTGAAATCGAAGAACTATGCTGGTACTGCTTAGTGAGGCCAAGCCAGATGAGCTTGAAAGGACAAGTTCCTGCCGACGGTCAGGAGGAAGCTTATCTCACCCGGCTTGACTTCATCGGTAATAATAGCTCTTAATCTACTGGTTAGCAAACTTAAAGGCATCGCTGCCACGGAAGCAGCATCAGATTATAAGCAATCCGCAGATACTCCTTCCGTGCTAAAATGGCTGTTATGAAAGACAATCAAGGCTCTCTATTCTACTCGCAAACAGAAGCGGGCCCCGGTTCTACAACCGGCCAGCCGCTGGCCGACCGCATGCGCCCCCGCACCCTGGATGAATTTGTGGGCCAGGAGAAGCTAACCGGCGCAGGGCGAATCTTGCGTCGAATGATCGAAGATGATCAATTGATCTCAATGATCTTCTGGGGGCCCCCAGGCAGCGGCAAGACTACTCTGGCCCGCATCATCGCCGCATCTACCAGATCGAATTTCATCAATTTCAGCGCCGTGCTGAGCGGCATAAAAGAGATCAAGTCGGTAATGGCAGAAGCAGAGAGCTGCCGCCGCTCGACGGGCCGCCGCACCGTGCTGTTTATCGACGAGATCCATCGCTTCAATAAAGCTCAGCAGGACGCCTTTTTGCCTTATGTTGAGAGCGGCACGATAGTCCTGATAGGCGCCACTACGGAGAATCCATCATTTGAAGTTAACTCGGCGCTGCTCTCTCGCGTGAAGGTCTTCGTCCTGGAAGAATTATCTACCGAGGAGCTTGTGACAATAATGAAGCGGGCATTGCAAGACAACGAGCGCGGGCTGGGCAAGTTCTCCGTTGAGGCGAGCGACGAGCTGTTGCGAAAGCTGGCAACTTATGCTTCGGGCGATGCTCGCGTCTCTCTCAACACACTGGAAATAGCCGTCAGCGATCTGGCGCGCCAGCAGGGCAAGACCGCAGAATCAGAAGCTCAATCAATTAACACCGGCAAGCTCGTTCTAACCGAAGAGGCGATCAATGAGGCGCTCTCTACTGCCACGCTCCGTTACGATAAAGCAGGAGAAGAGCATTTCAATCTGATCTCCGCCTTTATTAAATCGATTCGCAATTCTGATGTGGATGCGGCCCTTTACTGGCTTGCGCGCATGCTTGAGGCAGGCGAAGACCCCCTCTACGTTGCTCGCCGCCTTGTCCATCATGCCTCGGAAGACATTGGCCTGGCCGACCCCAACGCTCTGACACAGGCAGTAGCCGCTATGCAAGCAGCTCACTTTATTGGCTTGCCTGAATGCAAACTCGCCCTGGCTCAAGCCACAATTTATCTGGCGCTTGCGCCGAAATCCAATTCGGTTATCGCTGCCTATATGGCGGCAGCTAAAGATGTCGCGGAGACCGAGCGCGAGGCGGTCCCCCTTCACCTGCGCAATGCGCCAACCTCGTTGATGAAGAGACTGGGTTATGGCAAAGGCTATCTTTATGCCCATGATTTTGAAGCAGGAAAGGTGGAGATGGACTGTTTGCCTGAGAAGTTGAAAGGGCGCAAATATTACCGTTCGGGCAACAGAGGATGGGAAGCAGCCTGTGGAAAAACTGTGGAAAAATAACTCTTCAATTTAGTCTAAAAACCTGTTGAATGTTTAGGTGCCATGTGCTAAATTCTGTTATTGCAAAATTTTAGGGCACAGCGAGGCGGTTCGGGAGCGGGCCTGTCTTCAGTATCAGCAGCGCGAGAATGAGCAAGAAAATAATGCTGAGCCTTGCTCAGCGTAATGGTTCCAAGAGGCATACTTGTAGAGCCATTCCCAGAACATTGGCGATTGGCACTGAGGTTGCCGAATCTTTTTGCTTCAATTCACCTCAAGTCAAACGAATATCTTTAGCGAATATCGGAAGCGCCACTGCTGAATTCAGCAACGCACTGTCAGTTAACCACAGCGACGATTCGGGTCTTATCGAACGCAGCATAAGGCCGGATCATCGAATTTGCGCACGTAGACCATCAGCCAGACTGAAACCGTCACAGCTCTGTTCTTTGAGATATAGCTCTTTCTGGAGGAGAGATTCCCGGCCCGGCCTGATGTGGGTTTAAGTTGAGTACAGGGGATGCGCATCGCAATTGTTTCCGCCAAAAAAACTGCAACCGATCTGTTCCATCAACTATGCCGGAGCAAGGGCATTACAATGAGATGGTTTGAAGAGTCAAAGGTGGAAGCAGAATCAATGAGCCAGTGGCGCCCTGATGCGGTGTTGTGCGAGCTGGGAAGCGAGAAGCATTCGCGCAAGCTCCTTCAGCAGATTCAAAGCCGGCTGCCAGGCGTGCCGGTATTCTCGTTTCTTGCGGAGAAGAAAGCCAGGGCGGCTGCCGCTTCCAGGCGCATCGGATTCCTGGCTCATCTTGAAGAGGAGATCAACGACGCCGAATTGAGATTGCATATTGAATATGGGCGCAAGGCGCTTCAGTTTGAAGAGCAGTTATGCGCTCTGGCGGGTCAGTATCAGGAGGCTTTCGAGGCGGCTACGATAATCAATTCGTCGCTTGATCACAGCCAGATTATCGAGTCAACATTCAAGCGGCTCCGCCGATTGGTAAAAGCAGATAGCTGGTCCCTCTTCTTGAATGATTATGATCACGGACAAACGCAGATGCCGAAGTCTGCCGATGGCCCTGTCCGAGCGCCGACTTCTACGCTGGAGATGGGAGGCGAAGGAAGTTTGATTGCCCGCGCGGCGCGCCAGAGGAGGGCTGTGGTTATCAATGAGATTGAAGGCGAAACGATCGGCGACTTCAGATACCGAGATGGTTCAGTGCAGGCAGTTATGTGTTTGCCGATGATTGCCTGTGGAGAGACGGTGGGAGTGCTGGAAGCTACTATCAACGCTGGCAGCAGTGGAAGGTTTGAGGCTAAGGAAGTTGAGCTTGCCAGCAATATCGCCGGTCTGCTGGCTACTGCGCTCAGCAATGCAACTCATTATGCCAATGTTGAGCATCTATGTTTGATAGACGATTTGACCAGGCTCTACAATCTGCGCTTCTTGCACCGCAGTCTAGAGAGCGAGGTCAAACGAGGGCGCCGTTATAACACTCCGGTCGCAGTGATCTTCCTCGACCTGGATGGATTTAAGAATGTCAATGATCTTTACGGCCACCTGACAGGCAGCGCGACTCTGGTTGAAGCGGCTTATGTCATCCACAACCTGGTGCGCGAGACCGATTTTGTAGCGCGTTACGGTGGAGATGAATTCGTGATTGTTCTGCCTGAGACTACGGCAGAGCAAGCTATGGCGATTGCTGAGCGTATTCGCAGTTACATTGAGAAGTATAGCTTTGGCGCCAGCAGAGGTTACGAGATTTACTTAACCGCTAGCTTCGGCGTAGCGGCATTTCCCGATCATGGACAAACTCCCCAGGAATTAATTCAACAGGCTGATAGAGCAATGTATAAGGCTAAGGAGTCAAACAAGAACTGCGTGGCTCTGGCAAGAGTGGATTGAGCAAGCTGGACAATAGAGCAACGTTCAATGCTCTTCAGTCGTTAATGCTTTTGAAAGGTTAGAGTAAAGCAATGAACTTCCGACATTTTTTCAACTTCTTCTCCAGCGACCTGGCTATTGATCTTGGCACAGCCAATACGCTCATCTATGCTCGTGGACGCGGCATCGTAGTCAGCGAGCCATCAATCGTAGCGATAAACAAGATCACTAACAAGGTTGAAGCTGTCGGCAAGGAGGCCAAAGAGATGCTGGGACGCACGCCGGGCAACATCGTTGCTATCCGACCGATGAAAGATGGCGTGATAGCAGACTTTGAAGTGACCGAGAAGATGCTCCAGCATTTCATTCGCAAGGCGCACAATGGCAAGTCCTGGGTCAGTCCGAGAGTTGTCATAGGCGTGCCGGGCGAGATCACTCAAGTTGAGAGGCGAGCTGTTGAAGATGCTGCTTACCGGGCTAAGGCGAGCAAAGTCTATCTGGTTGAAGAGGCAATGGCAGCAGCCATTGGCGCCGGGCTGCCGATTACCGAGCCCTACGGCAACATGGTCGTTGATATTGGCGGCGGCACAACCGACATAGCGGTGATCTCGCTTTCAGGAATAGTCTATTCCCGAGCGGTGAGAGTCGCAGGCAACGAGCTTGATGAAGCGATCATTCAATACATCAAGCGCAAGTACAATCTGCTAATCGGCGAACGCACCGCCGAGCAGATCAAGATCGAGCTGGGCTCAGCTTATCCACTGGAAACCCCACTTTCAATGGAAGTGCGCGGCAGGAACCTGATTGAAGGCGTTCCCAAGACCATCACCATTACCGATGAAGAGGTGCGCGAGGCGCTGGCCGATGCAGTAAGCACGATAGTCAATGCCGTGCGTGTGGCGCTGGAGCGAACGCCGCCAGAACTTTCAGCGGATATAGTAGATCGCGGGATTGTGCTCACAGGGGGTGGCGCGCTGCTTAAGAACATGGATAAGCGGCTGATGATTGAGACTGGCGTTCCTGTTTCGATGGCTGAGAATCCGCTCTCGTCGGTTGTGCTGGGAACAGGCAAGATGCTGGGCGATTTTGATCTGTTGAGCCGTGTGACCTGGGAGAATACGATAAGGCAATAATGACTGCAAGTGAAACAAAGAAGAGGGCGCCTTATGTTCTGGTAGCTCTGCTTATTTCACAGATGCTCTTGATTTCGGCGCAGAAGCACCCGGAGAAGAGCGAACAGACGTTCCTGCGCATCGGTATCACCGCCGTCTTTGCGCCGGTCCAGCGCGCTTTATCCGCCGCCTTCTCATTTGTAGATAGAACAATCCAAAATTACATCGACCTGCGCAATGCTCGCGTTGAGTACGAGTCACTGCTTGAGAAATATCAGCGCGTAGAGAAGGAGAATCAGGAACTGCGCGAAGAGGCTGAGGCGGCCCGACGGTTGCGCTCAATGTTAGAATTAAAAGAGAAGATGCCTTATCGTATGGTGGCGGCGAGAGTTATAGCTCGCGACACCAACGCCTGGTTTAAGCGCATCGCAATTGATAAAGGGACGGAGAGCGGCATCAGAAAGGATGCCCCGGTAATTACCCCTGATGGACTGGTCGGGCGAGTGATTCAGACCGGCCCGCTGGGGTCCCAGGTTCAGCTCATTACCGACCAGTATGCTGGCGTCGGAGCGATGCTCAGCAGCTCTCGGATAATGGGCGAGATAAAAGGCCAGGATGATTACCTCTGCGTAATGAAGAGCATCTTCATCACAGGCAATGAGACTGTGAGTCCGGGCGAAAGGGTGATTACATCTGGACTGGATGGTATCTATCCCAAGGGGCTGGTCATCGGACAGGTCGTCTCTGTCAGTCAACCCCAGACCGGCGCGGTGAGCATACAGCCGAGAATTCTGGTGCAACCGGCAGTGCACCTGAATGGGATTGAGGAAGTAGCGGTCTTGCTCGTTAATGAGAGAGATTTAAGAGCAGCAATAGAAGAAGCGGATGGCGGAGCTGATAGCAAAGAGAAGCAGAATGCGCCAGCAAAAGCCAGGTAAGCAGCAATGAGGGATAATGTCCCAGAGCTTATTCGCCATCAAGGTTGTAGCAACTTTATTAGTTGCGTTGTCGCTCCAGGGCGTTCTTTCCTATATTTGGCGGCCCTTTCGCTACATCGATCTGGCGCTCATAGTGACCGTCTACTTCAGCCTCATGCGCAACCAGATGATGGGGATGTTTATCGGCATGGCATCCGGAGTGATCAAAGATGCGCTGCCGGGCAGCGGCGGCATCATCGGCATAGGAGGTATTGCCAAAACACTGATAGGTTTCTTCGTCGCTACTGCCAGTGTGCACCTGACGCTGGAAAATAGCTTTGTCAGGCTGCTGGTTGTAGCAATCGCATCGGTGATTAATACGGCTATTTATGTCGGCCTTTATGCTCTTCTCGGAGTGAACCTGACGCCTGAACAGGGGATGCAGGAGATTATCAAGAAAGCGGAATGGGAATTGATCGCCAATACCGGCGCAGCAATAGTGATCTTCTGGCTCCTGAATATAGTCTTTGCCGAGGAGAGACCGGATCGCTATAAGGTGGTTAAACGGAGATTTTATAGATAGAGCAGGTCGGCTGCGGCGTTCTACGTTCGATATTCGACGTAGAACGTCTGGGAGCGCAGGCATCCTTGCCTGCCCACTTCTGGGAGCGCAGGCATCCTTGCCTGCTCACCTCGACGTAGAACTTCTGGGAGTGCAAGCATCCTTGCCTGCTCACCTCGACGTAGAACTTCTGGGAGTGCAAGCATCCTTGCCTGCTCACCTCGACGTAGAACTTCTGGGAGCGCAGGCAACTTTGCTTGATTGCTTATGTAGGTTCATCGTAGAACGCAGAACATAGAAAGTCATGTTCCCTGATAAGTTAACTCGAATGTTAAATAACAAGGACAGCGAGATGGTTCTCGAGCAACCATCTCGTCCCACTGATGACTCGCAAGAGATCGCTCTTAGAGTCTCAATCTTCAAGTATCTTATCTTCATTATCTTTCTCCTGCTGGGGGCGCGTTTCTGGTTTTTGCAGGTTATCGACCATAAGAAATACCTTCAAGAGGCGGAAAACAACCGCATTCGCGATCTGCCGTTACCGGCGCCGCGCGGCAACATTCTCGACCGCGAAGGTCGAATCCTGGTCGATAGCCGCCCATCGTTCAGCATTGTCGTTGACCGCGAGGAGATGCGCAACAGAGAAGAGACGCTCAAAGCAATCTCTGAAAATCTGGGGGTATCCCGTGAGTTTGTGCTCGAACAGTTTGAGAACATAACGCCTCGCTCTCTGCCTGTGACTATCAAGCTCAATGCTACTGCTGCCGACCGCGCCTGGGTCGAAGCTCATCAATATGAGCACCCGGAACTGCGCGTGCAGGAGGTGCCTCAGCGCAAGTATCCTTATGGCGAATGGATGGCGCATGCGCTGGGCTATGTAGGCCAGATCTCAAAGAGACAGTTGGAGCTGCCCGGCTATCGGGAGAATTACAAGATGGGCGACATTATCGGTCAGGACGGCCTTGAGAAGACTTATAACTTGATGCTGATGGGCAAGGAGGGCTCGCGCCGCGTCATAGTTGACAGCCTCGGACGCATCAAGGGCGAAGTCGGCGTAATTGCGCCTACGCCTGGAATGGACCTGTACACGACTATCGACCTGGATTTGCAGCGCGTAGCCGAAGAGCAGATGGCAGGCAAGAAAGGCGTGGTTATAGCCATGGATCCGCGAAACGGCGAGATCCTGGCTATGGTCAGCCGCCAGTCATTCGATCCCAATCTCTTCTCTCAGCGAATCACTACGCCGGAGGGCAAAGCTGAGTACCGCGAGCTGATGGCCGATCCCAAACACAGTCCGCTTTATAACAAAGCGATTCGCGGGACATTTCCAACCGGCTCCACCTGGAAGATTTTGATCTCCACAATGGCGCTTGAACTGGGTGCGATAACGCCGGAAAAGTCGCGCATCGTATGTGGCGGGGGAATCGCCACCGGCAACCGGTTTGTCCGCTGTATGAAGAATCATGGGGCCCCTGATATTCATACGGCAATCGCTCAATCCTGCGATGGATACTTCTATCGGCTGGGACTGAAGCTCGGCGTAGACACCATCAACGAATGGGTAAGCAAGATGGGGATGGGCAGGAAGACGGGCATCGATCTGCCTCACGAAGAGCGAGGTATTATTCCCAGCCGCGAGTATAAAGCCAGAGTAAACAAGATTGATCCCAGATGGAAAGACTTTGACACCGTCCTGGCCTCGGTAGGGCAGGGAACCGTAGCAGTGCCTCCGCTACAACTGCTGCGAGCAATCTCAGGAATTGCTATGGGCGGCGAGTTTTACACTCCTCATCTATTCAAAGAATTGAGAGATAGGAATAACAAGCCGATCAAGTTTTATGAGGATAGAGGATCGTTCAAACTGCCCATCTCGAAGGTCACTCATTCGGTAGTCACATTTGGGATGTGGGGAGCGGCCAATGAACCGGGGGGCACCGCCTACGTGCGCGGGCGATTGGATGGATTCGATATAGCAGGCAAAACGGGAACGGCGCAGGTCATTGCAATGGAGAAGGCGCGCGGCGAAGAGCACAAGGACCACGGCTGGTTTGTAAGCTTCGCGCCGTGGAAGAGTCCTGAGATCGCGGTAGTCGTCCTGGTTGAGAACGCCGGCTTTGGCGGCGTAGTCGCAGCGCCGGTTGCGCGAGCTGTTTATGTTGAATACTTCAGCAAGAAACTGGGTTACCCGGTCGATAAGCAACAAGTAGCGGCAAATACAAACCCGCTGAAGCAGAATGCAGTAAGCAGCAGGCAGTAAGCGAAAATCGTCCGGCGGAAGGAACGCCCACGTCCGACGTCGGTTTTGCTTACGGACGTAGGACGTACAGACGTCGGACGTAGGACGTTTAATGGTAGCTCTAGATAGAAAATTCTTAAGAGATTTTGATTGGGAATTGCTTCTGGCAGCACTGATGTTGATTACCTTTGGCATCATCGAAATCCACAGTGCCGAACCGCAAATGGAGTATTGGAAGAAGCAACTGTTCTGGAGTATTATTGCCCTGTTTGTGATGCTGACTGTGGCTCTGATTGATTATCGCAAGCTACATAAGCTGTCGCCGTATTATTACATCGCCATCATCACCTGTCTTGTGCTGGTGCTTATTATAGGCAAAAAAGTTAACGGCCAGCGGGCGTGGATCAATCTCGGCGCATTTGATTTTCAGCCGTCACAAATGGCGCGGATGGCATCGATCCTCGTTTTGGCGAGGATGTTTGGCGCTCCGCGCAAAGGGCCGCTCTCGATGCGAGAGATTGTAACTGCCTGTTTGCTGGTAGGATTGCCTGTTGGTCTAATTATGCTGCAGCCAGATGCAGGAATGGCTCTCACATTCGTGCCTGTGCTGGCAGCGCTCCTCTTTTTCAGCGGGATCGATAGAAAGCTGGTTATTTATGCCGTCTTGCTTGTAGCCGTCAGCATCCCGCTTGGCTATTATGCTACAGTTCAAAAGGGGTTATTTCTCAAGCCATACCAGATTGAACGGATTCAATCGGTTATACACCCGGAGCTGGCCGATAGACGCGGTTTCGGTTACCAGACCTACCAGTCAATGATTGCTGTTGGCTCAGGAGGTCTGTTTGGTAAAGGTATTGGCAAGAGCACACAAGGGCGGTTGGGATTCATTCCCGAACGCCATAATGACTTCATAGCGGCTGTTGCTTCTGAAGAGACCGGTTTTATCGGGAGCATAATGCTGCTTTTAGTCTATCTTTTTATTCTGCTTCGTTGTATTCAAACTGCGCAGCTTGCCCGAGATCGCTTTGGGACGCTTGCTATCCTGGGTTTTGTTGCGGTGGTCTTCTTCCACATCATGTGCAATGTTGGCATGGTGGTAGGATTCCTGCCGGTAATGGGCATTACACTGCCGCTGATGAGCTATGGTGGCTCCTCGCTCCTGGAGACAGCCATGGGAATTGGATTTGTTATGAGCGTGAGGCTGCGCAGGTTTGTTAATTGATGGCCATAGATTGAGAAACGGTCCAATGTTGAAACTGTATTAGCCACCTGTGGAGGATCTATGGCATAAAAAGTTTACAGGCATTGCAGGTTGAGTGCTCATGGGGCGCTCCCGCAGCCTTATAGATTCCTGAATGCGAGATTTTTGAGAGTAAGCGCGACCGATTTTGCCTCATCTGGACAAAAGGTGACTTGCCACTGTGGCAGATTATTGAATGTCGATAGTGAAGGCTATTTATAAAGAGTTACTCTTAGCGCTATTGTAGTTTCTGCTCAATACGGATCTCGCCTCTCTCTTAAGGCTGAATTGTACCTGTCCCAGATCACTTTTAAAGTCTACAGGCTGCCTGCAAAGCCGAGAAAGAATTTATCGTGAAGAGCAGCGACTGATTGTTGTCCTGCCGGGCAGCGATCTGAAATCAGTAGCTCCTCTTCGAAGGAGAGAAGAATGCCCAAAGAGTTGATTATTAGTTCAAATGCACATGAAAAGAAAATCGCCATTGTTGAAAATGGCCAGGTAGTAGAATTTTACGTTGAACGCACCAGTGAGAACCAAGGAGTTGTAGGGAACATTTACAAAGGCAGAGTAATGAAAGTCCTTCCCGGAATGCAATCGGCTTTCGTCGATATCGGGTTGGAGCGAGATGCTTTTCTCTATGTCTCTGATGTCTTTGAAGAAGAAGATGTGGATCTAGAACGCATCTTCATTGAAGAAGAGAGCAAAGCTGCTCCCAGGGTTCAAGAGAAGCCGCGCCAGCAAGCAAGAGCAGATTTCCGAGGCAAGCCCGCCGAGCAGCCTGAAGCAGTTCCTGAACTGGCTGAAGCATATCTGGCAGAAGTTCCAGAAATTGAAGGGTTGCCAGCAGAAGCATCAGAAGAATTTGTCGCCGCGCCGGAAGAATCGGAAGAACAGATAGTGGAAGCGGCTCCGGTTGAAGAGCTTGAAGCTATTGGAGAGTTAGAGCAGCCGGAAGAAGTCGAGCTGGTAGTTGAATCCGCCAGCGAGGACAGCGCCAAACGCTCGCGCAAGGCGCGGCGCGGCAAACAGGCTGAAATGGTTCGGCTCCAGGAGATGGTTGCTGAGCCAGAGGATATCCTTGCCGGTGAAGAAGATGAGAAGGCATTACGAAAGAAGAAAAAAGCCAAGCGCGCATCCGCCGCCTCAAACAAGCGCGCCTCCAAGCGCAGCAAGAAAGCTTCTCAAGAAGAGTTGATAGAAGAGGCAGAAGAAACAGTAGTGGCTGCGCCTCTAGTTGATGAGGGTGAGAGGCTTGAGCGGATAACTGACGAAGATCTAGTTCGTGAAGCAGGAGAGATGTTGAAAGACGCTCTGCTTGAAGAGAAGATTGTCAGTCAACTTCATGCTGCTGAATTCGGTAGATCGGCCTCAACCTTGCCTTCTGTCGAGCCTCCACTCGAAGTGCACGTCGGCTCGCTCCAATCGCAATTCACCACCGACCCTACTCTTGAACGCATCATTGATGAGCTACCCGTTGAACCAGCGGCTGCGGTTGAGCAAGAGAGCCAGCCGGTAACCGAAATTGAGGCTGAGCAGGAGAGTGAGCCAGCAACCGAAGCTGAGCTTCAACAGGTTGAGCCAATGACTCCAATAGCTGACATCTTGCCTCTGGCGCTCGCGGGAACAGTTCCTGTCGAAGAGCACGAAGAGGCCGCTCAATTCCAGCAAGAGAGCACCGGTGAGGAGACTATATCTCCTGACCTGCCGGAGCCGGTCGCTGCTGCTATGGATACTGCTGAAAGGGCAGCCCTGTCGCCTGATCGACAAGCTGTGTCTGAACAGGAGCCTATAATTGAAGAGAATCTACAATCGCAGGGCCAGGAATCTGCTATTGAAGAGAGCTTGCAATCGCCTGATCAGGAGCCGGCAGGCGAACATAAACAGCAGACAACCGATGAGCAACTGCCCGACCAAACTGAAGGTCCAGTCTCTTATGAAGACGCTGAAGCAAGTTTGCGCCAGTCTCCTCATTACGAGCGGTTCGCCAATCGGCGCAGTGGGCGCTCTCGCCGTCCGCGGCGCAGCAGCGGGCAAGCGCACGCCGAGAGGGCTGAGCCAGTAGAGCGGCAAGAGAGAAGAGAGGAGCCGCGCGGGAATGGGCGTCCTTATTCTGCCACTATCTCTGAGCTGCTCAGAGAAGGGCAGGAGATCATCGTCCAGATAGCCAAAGAGCCTATTGGCAGTAAAGGCGCGCGCATTACTTCACATATTGCCCTGCCAGGTCGCTACGTGGTCTACATGCCTACAGTCGATCATGTAGGGGTCTCGCGCAAAATACCATCTGATGAAGAGCGCATCCGCCTCAAGCGAATGATGTCACAGATCAAAAAGGAAGAGAATGCTCCCGGAGGATTCATCGTGCGCACAGCGGGCGAAGGTTGCTCTGAAGAGGAGATGCGCAACGATACGCTCTATCTGCTACGAACCTGGGCAGAGATTCGCAAAAAAGCCGAGCGCACAAAAGCTCCTGCCATCATCCACCGCGATCTTGATCTGGTGCAGCGCATCCTTCGCGATCAGTTATCAGAAGATTTTACTGCTATTCGCGTCGATAGCGAGAGTGAGTACGCTCGCATAATTGAATTTGTCAACCGGATAAACCCTAAGATGGTCAAGCGCATCAAGCTCTACACGCGCGATACTCCTATCTTTGAAGAGTATGGGATTCAAGAGGAGATAGATAAGGCGCTCAAACCGAGAGTCTGGCTCAAGTCAGGCGGTTATATCGTAATCAATCAGACTGAAGCGCTTGTCGCGATTGACGTCAATACAGGAAAGTTTGTTGGCAAATCGAATCGCCTGGAGGATACGATCGTCAAGACCAATCTAGATGCAGTCAAAGAGATTGTGCGCCAGATCCGTCTCAGGGACCTGGGAGGGATTATAGTGCTCGATTTCATCGACATGGAAGAGCGCAAGAACCGGCAGAAGGTGATGCAGGCTCTGGAAGAGGAATTGAAAGCGGATCGTTCGCCATCAAAGATTCTTCAGTTCAACGATTTTGGTCTGGTGGCTATTACTCGCAAGCGGGTCAAGCAGAGCATCGAGCGCACATTGTGCACCCCCTGCCCGTACTGTCAGGGAGGGGGCATGGTCAAATCGCCTCAAACGGTCTGCTACGAGATACTGGCTGAAGCCAAGCGCATTGCCAAACACGTCAATAGCAGCAGCGATGTGATCCTCAGAGTAAATCCCGAGGTGGCTAAAGCGTTGCGAGAATCAGAGCGAGATGTTCTGCGCGAGATAGAGGACTATCTTGGCTGCCCGGTGAATATCAAGAGCGATCAATTAGTGCACCAGGAGCAGTTTGACTTTGCGATAATGTAGCGACAGTTGAGAGAATGTTGTCTCAATTCTCTGACGCACTGTGCTGATCGGAGCTCTATGTTCAGCCGAATCAGCACGAGTCAGGGAGCAAGCAGTGGGAATGTGAATACTCGACTTGAGACGTTCTACGTCCCACGTTTGCGATAGTGTCGCACCTTTGCTGTCCTAGTAGCCATTGCTGCGACATTTTTCTTTTAGCCTATCAGCGCACTGCTCTTCTGCCCGGAAGCGCCCACTTAGATTAAGTAATTGAAATCGAACAGATAATGCACCCGCAGTCGAATGCTTGAGCCGATAAGGAATGTACCTTGCTTTATATCCTGATGAGGAACCTGGCCTGTGATCAAAGATTAGCTGGGGCCCGGAAGCGAACGTGTTTGATAATCGGATGCGCTAAGGGTTAACAGTATGAGCAGAGGGGCAGCGGAGAAGCACCCCAAAGGGAGCAAGTCGCCGAGAACACGAGCCACTGGTTCCACAGACCGAGGGCATCACCCCTCCTCCAGCACAGCTTGCCCGCAGATCGGTTTCTACGAGTGGTTCTCATCAGGTGAATATGAGCGTGTCGAGCGGATTCTGGCAGATTTGAAGACGCTTGGCATCGCTCACCTGCGCACAGCAGTTTCGTGGGCAGATTGGTGTGCGCCGGGAGGCGAGCAGTGGTATGCCTGGCTGCTTCCCCGCCTGGCCGAGCAAGTGGAAGTGTTGCCTTATTTCGTCTCTACTCCACCATCTCTCGGCATGGCGCCCAAAACATCCGCGCCGCCGCGCGATCCCAAATGGTATGCCGACTTCATAGACCAGATGATCACTCTGTTCGGAGACTGCTTCGAGTGGGTAGAGCTGTGGAGCGGACCCAATAATCTTCGTGAGTGGGATGTGGCCCTCGACCCGGAGTGGTGGAGCTTCAGCCGGATGGTCGGAGGCGCAGCCTACTGGGTCGAGCACCGCGGCAAGAAGACCGTGCTGGGCAGCACCGGCCCCGTCGATCCACACTGGGTTCGCCTTATGTGCGAACGCAAGGTGATGCAGTATATCGATGCCGTAGGCATGCACGGCCTGCCCGGACCATTCGAGTCAGGATGGGAAGGATGGGGCCCCAGCGTCGCCAGAGTCCGTGAAGTCCTTGATCGTTACCGGTTCCAATGCCGAAATCTGGATCACCGGAACCGGTTACTCCACCTGGCGGCATACCGAGCGCCAGCAACTATCGGCGTTCGTCCAGGCCATTGAAGCTCCCGTCAGCCGAATCTACTGGTACTCGACTTATGATCTCGATCCCGGGGCCCCCTCCTGCGGTTCATTATATTCAGACGAGCGCGATTACCACTACGGCCTCAAGCGCACAGACGGCGCGCCAAAACTACTATTCCGGCTGTGGGAGAGCGGCGGCCTGGAAGCAGTGAGAGACACTGTATGGTGGGGCGAGACTGCGCTGTATCGGCGCAAACGGCGACCGGCGCTCATCACCGGAGGGGCCGGTTTTATCGGCGCAAATCTGGCGCACCGACTCCTATCTGCTGGCCGCCCGGTAGTTCTTCTCGACAATCTTTCCCGCCCAGGAGTGGAGCATAATTTGCGCTGGCTGCGAGAAACACATGGCCAGCGATTGCAGATTGAAGTAGCCGATGTGCGCGATGCTTCAGCCCTGCTGCGCGTAGTGGGTCGCGCCTCCCAGGTCTTTCACTTCGCCGCGCAAGTTGCTGTGACCACAAGTTTGAGAGAACCGATAAATGATTTCGACGTAAACGCGCGCGGGACGTTGAATCTGCTTGAGGCCTTGCGAAGCCTGAAATCGCCTCCGCCGCTCATCTTCACATCCACCAATAAAGTATATGGAACGCTTGAGGATGTGGAGCTGCGCTGCAATAAAAAGCGCTATGAGCCGATAGATCCACATCTGAGACGCTATGGCGTCGGTGAAGATCGTCCGCTCGATTTTCACAGTCCCTATGGATGTTCCAAAGGGGCGGCAGATCAATATGTGATCGACTATGCCCGCACATACAACCTGCCGATGATCGTGTTTCGCATGAGTTGTATTTATGGGCCACATCAATTCGGCAATGAAGACCAGGGATGGATTGCGCACTTTCTCATCAGCGCCGTTGAGAATCAGCCAATCACTCTCTACGGAGATGGAATGCAGGTGAGAGATGCGCTCTTTGTTGAAGACCTCCTGGACGCGTTCTTGCTGGCTCAGGAGAATGTGGGGGCCCTTGCCGGCCGGGCATTCAACATCGGAGGGGGCCCGGCAAACGCGATAAGCCTGCTCGAACTCATCGACCTGATCAATGAATTATATGGAAAATGCCAACTACGTTGCGACGGGTGGCGCATCGGAGATCAGCGTTACTACGTCTCCGATATAAGGAAATTTCAAGCTGCAACCGGCTGGTCCCCCCAGGTCAATGTTCGTGAAGGCATCGAAAGCTTATACCACTGGTTGCTTGAATTCCGCAGCGCCGGCACATCTCGCCTCGCGGCTCGAAAAGAGAGAGCGATGAGGTGAGAATCGACAAGGCGCAACAATGGAGAGATCAATCGCTATGGTAAAAATCTCCGATGCCGGGAGAATGCAAGCCGCAGTCATTGCCAAACCGCAGCAGATTCGACTGGAAGAGGTCTCCATTCCTGAACCGGGGCCGGCTGAAGTCCGCGTCCGACTGGAAGGCTGCGGCGTATGCGCGTCTAATATTCTGCTGTGGGAAGGCCGGCCCTGGTTCGAGTACCCGTCCAGGCCGGGGGCCCCCGGGCATGAAGCCTGGGGGAGAATCGACGCTCTTGGCCGGGATGTGACCGGCATTGCAATTGGAGATCGGGTTGCGCTGCTTTCCTATCGCGCTTTTGCTCAGTACGACACGGCGGCGGCCGATGCCGTTGTCAGGCTCCCTGAGTCGTTTGAGGGAAAACCGTTTCCAGGCGAGCCGCTCGGCTGCGCTATGAATGTCTTTCGACGCAGCCTCATAGATCCGGGCCAGACTGTGGCAATAATCGGCATAGGCTTTCTCGGAGCGCTGCTTACCCGCCTCGCATCCCAGGCGGGAGCGAGCGTAATTGCTATCTCTCGAAGGCCCTTCGCTCTTGCGATCGCGCGCGACACGCGCGCGGCGGAGACCATCACTATGGATGATACTGGCGGATCGTTGAAAAGGTAAAGGCATTGACCGGGGGAGAGGGCTGCGAGCGGGTGATCGAAGCAGCGGGGCAACAGTGGCCGCTCGACCTTGCTACCGAGCTGACGCGAGAGCGCGGGCGCTTGATCATTGCCGGCTACCACCAGGATGGCCCCCGCCAAATCAATATGCAGTTGTGGAACTGGCGCGGGCTCGATGTCATTAACGCTCATGAATGAGATCCGAAAGTTTATATCGAGGGAATGCGCCAAGCCGTAGACGCCGTGCTGCGAGGCCAACTCGATCCACTGCCACTCTACACGCATGTGTTTGGGCTCGATCAGCTCGGCGAAGCGATTGAAGCAGTGCGCAACCGCCCCGACGGTTTCCTCAAAGCTCTGGTGATTATATGAGCGAGATATTAGCTCGAAGATCAGCAGTGCAGCCTGCTACTGCGACAAGGCCGCGACTCGGTTTTCTCAGCGTCGGCTGGATCGGTCGCCGCCGAATGGAAGCTATTGCCAAAAGCGGCATAGCCGAAATTTCGGCCATCGCCGATCCAATGCCCGCCGCAGCCGCTCAAGCTGCTAGCATAGCGCCCGGCGCGGCTGTGATGGCGTCGCTCAGCGATCTACTTGAGCTTGATTTAGACGGCATCAGCATTGCCACGCCGAGCGCTCTTCATGCAGAACAAGCAATTGCGGCGCTTGAGCGTGGCCTGGCTGTCTTCTGCCAGAAGCCGCTTGCTCGCACTGCCGATGAAACGCGTCGGGTAGTCGAAGCCGCTCGCCGGGCCGACCGATTGCTGGAAGTTGACCTTTCCTATCGCTTCACTTCAGGGATAAAGAAGATAACTGAGCTGGCGCGCGCCGGCGCGCCTCGGCAGCATCTACGCCGTCGATCTTATCTTTCATAATGCTTATGGCCCCGACAAAGCGTGGTTCTACGATCCCAGGCTTTCCGGCGGCGGATGCATTATAGATCTCGGCATTCATCTGGTAGACCTGGCGCTGTTGGCGCTGGGCTTCCCGCGCGTTGTAGAAGTTTCGAGCCGATTGTTTTCTCAAGGAGAGCCCCTCGGCGGGCGAACCGACAGAGTTGAGGATTATGCCGCAGCTCAACTCAACCTCGATAGCGGAGCCGTGGTCCAGTTGTCTTGTTCGTGGAAGCTGCACGCGGGGCGCGATTGCGTCATAGAAGCATCTTTCTATGGCACGCGAGGCGGCGCGACATTTCGCAACATCAATGGCTCTTTCTATGATTTCACTGCTGAGCTAATGCGCGGCACAGCGCGGGAGACGCTCTGTGCGCCTCCCGATGAGTGGAGCAGTCGCGCTGCAATTGAGTGGGCGCGGCGGCTTGTGATGGGGGACCCTGTTTTTGATCCGGCCGTCGATAGGCTGATCAATCTGGCGGAAGTCCTCGACCGTCTTTATGGGCGAGACTGAGACGTTCTACGTTCGATGTTCGACATTCGACGTTGAACATCGAACGTATAGACCTTAAGAAAAGATTGCAGTCAGTTCGGGCGGTTTTGAGGGCGCAAGAACTTCGGGCGGTTTTGAGGGCGTTGCACGCCCGAAGTATTTGGCCCTCAAAACCGCCCGAAGTATTTGCGCCCGAACCAGAAAATGTTTCTCTTAAAAGCTATAGAATATAGAACGTAGAACGGAAATGCTGAATTCTTCCGGTTCATCGGCAGCGAAGCGCGTTCTAATGACTGCTGACAGTATCGGCGGCGTCTGGACTTATGCCGTTGAGCTTGCCGGGGCCCTCAGCCGATGCAACATTCAAATATCGCTGGCTACGATGGGCAAACCGCTTGCGCATGAGCAGCGAGAACAGATCAAGCATCTGCCCAATCTGGAAGTGTTCGAAAGCGGCTATAACCTCGAGTGGATGGAAGACCCCTGGGAAGATGTGAGACGCGCAGGTGAATGGCCCCTCCGGCTTGAAGGGGCCCTTCAACCCGATATCGTTCACCTGAATGGATACGCCCACGGAGCGTTGCCCTGGCAGTCGCCGGTCTTGATTGTGGGCCACTCCTGTGTTCCCTCCTGGTGGAACGCGGTGAGAAAGGAAGCTGCTCCTTCCAGTTGGAATAGATATCGGGAAGAAGTAGCGCGCGGTCTGCAAGCCGCGCAGATTGTGATCGCTCCTTCCAGGTTCATGCTTTCGGCGCTCGATCAGTATTACGGTCCACTTGCCGACGGAAGAGTTGTGCCCAACGGCCTCGATCAGGCGCTCTTCGCTGGCGCCGACGAATCGAAGCGAGAATTTGTTCTTACTGCGGGGCGGTTGTGGGATTAGGCTAAAAACGTTGCTGCTATTGAAAAGATCGCCCCTCGCCTCTCCTGGCCTGTCTATATTGCAGGCGAGAGAAAGAAAGAGTGGGAGAGCGGGAGACGCGGGGACGCTTTCGACGACGCGGAGGCAAAAACGTCCTACGTCGGAACGTCCGACGTAGGACGTAGGACGTGGCGACGTCGGACGTACTGACGTCGGACGTTAGCGCCGCCCCGAATATGCTTTGTGATAATATCAGTCGCTTGCACCGCATTGATTTGCCAGACCAATCGGCCAGGGATAATAGGCAGTCGGGTTGGCTTCTATAAAGTAAGTTGCTATGGAGTCTGGATTGGAACCATTTACTGGATGCACAGGTCGCGGCATAAAAGTGGCCATTATTGATAGCGGAGTCAATCCGGCCCATCCGCATGTCGACGGCGTGGCTGGCGGAGTTCGCATCAGTCCAGGTGAATTTCAGTTGAGCGAAGATTATCTCGATTATCTCGGCCATGGCACCGCTGTAGCCGGCGCGATTCGGGAGAAGGCCCCCGATGCCCTGCTCTATGCAGTAAAAGTCTTCGACCGAACTCTCACGACAAACATCGAAACAATAATCAGAGCAATCGAATGGGCCATCGAGCGGAATATGAATGTTATCAATCTCAGCCTGGGCACAACGAATATGGCTCATCGCGAAAAGCTGGAGCGCATATTAGCGCGAGCAGTTGATAGCGGCGCAGTGCTGGTGGCAGCTCACGAGATGTCGGGCCGCCCCTCTTTGCCCGGCTGCCTGGCGCCGGCGATAGGGGTAACAGCCGATTGGGAGTGCCCCCGCAATTGCTATCGAGTGATTAGAGCGGCTGATGAGCCGGTCTTCGTTGCTTCTGCTTATCCGCGAGATATTCCCGGAGTGCCCCGCGAGCGGAACCTTAACGGCATCAGCTTCGCCGTGGCCAATATGACCGGCTTCGTCGCGCGAGCCAGAGAGATGTGCTCTGCGGCCTCGCCTCAATCATTTAAGCAGTTGCTCGTCAGGCATTCAACATTGTCAAGCTAAGCATCTCCCGATAGAATGTAACGTGATGAAGCGAGAAGAACTAATTGAACTGCTGAAAAGCGAACTTCCGCAGCTCCTGCGCGAGGACGAAGAGTTCCGCACAACATTTCTCGGAATGCTCGTCCAGTATCTGCCGACGCGAGAGGAGATCAAACTCATTCTCGAACGCATTGAGCGCCTTGAAGTCGAGATGGTGGAGTTAAGGAAAGAGACGATAGCGCTTCGCCAGGACTTCAAAGCGATGCAGAAGACTATCGAAGCAATGCTCGAAAGGATGGATCGATTGGAGAGCCAACAATTTGCGCTCGCCGAGCGCGTCGATAGTCTTGAGCGAGAGATGCGCGCCGGATTCGAGCGGGTCGATCAACGATTCGAGCAGGTTGACGAGCGATTCGCGCATGTCAATAAACGAATTGATGGGCTTGAGCGCGAGGTGCGCACTGGCTTCAGTCGATTCGGAATCATAGTCGAAGATGTCTTGAGAAATGCTCTTCGCTCAGCAGTCGAGAACTGGCTGGGCGCCGGTCGCGTCGAGCACATGACGATTGGTGGGCGGGAGATGGATGTAGTTATACGCGACTCCCAGCATGTAATACTTGAAATAACTTCTCGCGCCTATCTTCAGGACATTAGACAAACTCAAAGCCTCAGCAGAAGATTACCGGCGGCCTCTTTGGCATCAGACCGCGCCTCGCTATAGCCTGCGCTACGGCCACGCCAACAGTGGTGCAAAGGCTCATGGAAGTAAGGTATAGAGCTTATCTCGGCTGAGGTACCCGATTGAAGAAGCAATAGATTATCTGTTTTACGTTGACTCTACATCTCAGAAGCCTTTATATTCTCCCTCGTGAAAAATTCATCTTCTATCTACCGAAAACTCTTGATAACTTTGCCCGTTCTCATTCTCGCTCTAACAGATTGGCTTGTTCCTTCAACCAGCGCGTGGGGCGACGAGGGGCATCGCTATGTTAATCTCGTGGCGGCGGAAAAACTGCCTTCAGCTATGCCGGCGTTCTTCAAGAATGCTGCTGCGCGGCTCTCTTTCCTGGGGCCGGAGCCCGATCGCTGGCGCGATCAGAGAGAGCTTTTCAACGCGCTTCGTGAAGTCAATGCGCCTGATCATTTCATCGACATAGATAAGCCCGAAGACTTTCAGGCGCTGCCCAATGACCGCTATAAATACGCGGACTGGCTGCGCGCTAAGGGAAAAGACCCTAAAGATGTTGGGTTCCTTCCTTACGCAATTCTCGAAGGCTACCAGAAGATTCAGGTTCTATTCCGTCTCTGGCGCGATCCTCAGCAAGCAGCAGAACGAGATCAAATAGAGCAAAACATAATCTACTATGCCGGGGTAGTGGGCCATTACGTTGCCGATGGAGCGCAGCCGCTTCACACCACCATTCATTACAATGGCTGGAGCACCAGCTTGAATCCTGATATCTTCACCCGCGAGCCGCTGCACTGGCGATTTGAAGGCGAGTATGTCAGAGCGCAGATCAAGCCTGAAGATTTCCGTGAACTGGTTAAACCGGCGCAGCCCTTACAGGACCCCTTTTCTGACACTATGAAATTTCTTTTTGATTCTTATAATCAGGTGGAGCAGTTATACCGCATGGACAAGACTGCTCGGTGGGAGGCAAACAATCGCAACACGGAGTCGAAGAGATTTGTTGCCGGTCGGCTGGCCGCAGGCTCTCAGATGCTGGCTAATCTCTGGTACACTGCCTGGCTTAACTCCGTGAGGTGAAAGATAAAGCTCTCGGTGCTGTGCATTATAGCTGAATGTCTGGCTCCGGGAAGAATTGCCCCCACTCTCTTGCGCTTGCGTCAAAGGCCACGGCCCATCGAGTCCGGCAAACATCCGCGATCTCTGGAGGCGCGTTTCCGCGTGGTTTGATCAGTATTGTGACATTACCCGTGATTCCGGCGGGAGCCTGGTCTTCGATGGCGACCGTGTGAGGTCACGAAATCAAGCGCTCTATAATCTCTCTGACCAATTCTTTCGTAGTGGCATCGCCGCCCAGATCAGAGGTCAAAGCCCCTGATGCGAGAGTGTCGCAGATGCTGGAATAAAGTCTCTCAGACTCTCTGCTATATCCAAGATAATCAAGCATCATTGATGCTGAAAGAATTGCTGCCACAGGATTAGCCACTCCACGGCCGGCAATATCAGGCGCTGAGCCGTGCACAGGCTCAAATATTGCAATAGTATCTCCAATGTTTGCCGATGCTACTATGCCCAGGCCCCCAACAAGCTCGCTTGCTTCGTCTGAGAGAATATCGCCAAATAGATTGGTTGTAACAATCACATCGAAATTCTCCGGCTCCCTTATGAGCCGCATCGCCATTGTATCAACAAGCATCTCGTTAACCTCGATATCCGGAAACTGCTGAGCAAGTTCCAGAGCAACGCGCTTGAAGAGGCCATCGGTTATCGGTAGAACATTGGCTTTATGAACATAGGTGAGCTTGCGCTTTCGCTTGCGCGCCGCCTGAAAAGCCGCGCGCAGTATGCGTTCACAGCCGCGCCGAGTGATCCGCCTGACAGCTTCAGTTGTATCGCCATTATCTAACTCGATCTCTTTCCCAATGTAGAGGTCTTCTGTGTTCTCACGATAAATAACCAGATCAATTCCTTGACGCGATATGGAGATAGGCAGCGACTTTACTGGACGAACATTAGCGTATAGATCGAACGCCTGGCGCATTGTGATAATAGCGCTTCTATATCCTTCGACTCTTTGCAGAGGAGAGGAGACCGCGCCGAACAGAGTAGCGTCGGACTCGCCGATCTTTTGCAGAGTCTCTTCAGGGACAGATCGGCTGCGCTTTTGAAATGTCTCCCAGCCTGCTTCTGCTTCTGCGAAACGCAGATCCAGCTTGAAAGCTTCAAGCACTTCGACTGCTGCGCTAATGACTTCAGGGCCGATACCATCGCCGGGAATGATACAGATTCGATAAGCCATCCGTCTTCCGCTTTCTATGCGAAAAGCAGGCCATGTGAGAGGCGCTCCCAGAGGTTAGTCTTCCGCTTTCTGTGCGGAAAGCAGGCCATGTGAGAGGCGCTCCCAGAGATCCTCTTTAACTATTGCCTTAAGCTTTCTATGCGAAAAGCAGGCAGGATGAGAGGCGCTCCCAGAGGTTAGTCTTCCGCTTTCTATGCGGAAAGCAGGCAGGATGCCTGCACTCTCAGGGCCACTCTTTAACTATTGCCTTAAGCTTCCTCTCCGGGGAACCTGCCATGCTTGCGCACATATTCAAGGATGCCGCCTTCAGCAACTATCTGGTGCACGAATTCGGGCATCGGTTTTAAGTTGATAACTTTCCCATTGCTGACCAGTTGATCAGTTTCAGGGTTGTAGATCACCTCAGCGCCATCTTCCAGTTGAGCGCGCACATCATCAGGGGCCTCGTAAAGGCGGATGCCGAGATTAATGCAATTGCGGAAAAAGATGCGCGCGTAAGATCCGGCAATTATGCAGGCGGGACTGCACTGCCGCAGAGCTACCGCAGCATATTCGCGCGATGAGCCGCAGCCGAAGTTCTTTCCTGTGACGATAACATCTCCCGGTTTAACATTGGGGGCGAAGTCAGGTCGATGCTCGACGAAGGCATACTTGCTGACCTGTGAGTCGCCAGTCATGTAAGGCGCATAGCGTCCGGGAACAATTTGATCTGTATCTATATCATCTCCGAATTTCCAGATGCGTGACATTTTTACCTCTCAGAAAATGCCTGGGAGCGCCTCTCATCCTTGCCTGCTTGTTTGCGATATAGAGCACGAGCAGGCAAGGAAACTAGCGCGACCCAGGGGGGACCCCGAGGCTTTTCATTGTTTCTGGGCGTTGCTCCAGCCGTCTGAAAAACTCCTCATTAATCTAACAATCGAGGATCAGTTAATCTCCCCGTGATTGCTGCTGCTGCTGCCACTTCAGGTGATCCAAGATAGATCCTGGCATCAGGCGAGCCCATGCGGCCGACAAAGTTGCGGTTCGATGTGGACAGACAGACTTCACCCGCGCCCAGTACCCCCTGATGCCGCCCAATGCATGGGCCGCAGCCTGGGGTCCCTACTGTAGCTCCCGCTTCAAGCAGCGTCTCCAGAGTGCCATCTTTAGTCGCTTCTCGCAGAACGGTGTGAGACGCAGGGATGACCATCAGTCTGGTTCCTCGCGCTACTTTCTTGCCTTTAATCAGCCGCGCCACAGTGCGCAGATCCTGGAGCCGCCCGTTGGTGCAGCTTCCCAGAAAGATGAAATCTACATGCACGTCTCCAATCTCGGTTATTGTCGCCACATTATCGACCTTGTGCGGATAAGAGACTTGAGGCTCAAGAGCGTCGAGATCAACCTCAAGCGTGCGCGTGTATGTTGCATCCTCATCTACCGTCAACCATTCAGGCACATCGAATAGCCGGTGAACGACATCGCTCGGCGGGAGCAATCCGGCTTTCGCGCCCAGTTCTGTTGTCATTCCGGCAATCGTCATGCGCGAATCGAGTGTGAAATCATCGCAGCCGTGAATCTCGACCGCCTTGTATGTGGCCCCATCGGCGCGCAGCTCGCGAATGATCTTCAAGATCAGATCCTTCGCGCTGACATTGCGCTGAAAATGGCCCCTAACTTTCACCAGCACCGTCTCAGGCACCCGCAGCCAGGTCTTGCCGGTTGCAAATACCAGCGCAACATCAGTGGTGCCCATCCCCGTTCCAAAGCAGGTCACAGCGCCATAGGCGTTGGCATGAGAATCTGAGCCGATAGCGACGGTTCCCGGTTGAACAAGCTTCTCTTCGACCATCAACTGGTGGCAGATGCCTGAGCCGACATCGTAAACAGCCTCTATGCCCTGCTCGCGGGCAAAGCGGCGCAACAGCACCTGCCCATCTGCCGTTGCTACATTGCTTGCCGGAGCTACGTGATCAACAAACAGCGCCAGCCGCTCAGGATAGGGCACGCGCTCACAACCCAGTTTTTTAATTGTTTCAATGACGCTGGGCGTGATTGAATCGTGGCTCATTGCTCGCGCAACCGGCACGACTACTAGATCTCCTGCGCGAACTTCCTTCCCGGCGGCGTGAGAGAGAATCTTTTCCGATAATGTCTGTCCCATATCTTGCCTCCTATGCTGTTATCCAGTTGCGGAGCAGATTATCAAGCTGCTCCATAGAGAGGGGGCCCTCATCTGCCAGCCGTTTGATCTCGGCAGTCACAGCCTTCAGCTCTTCCTCGCCAAAATGGAGCCCCAGCTCGCGGACGCGCGCGCCGATTGCATTCTTGCCCGTCAAGCGATGCCCGATTGATATTGTGCGCTGGCGGCCAAAGTCAGCCGGATCGAATATCTCGTAACAGCCGGGATTGAGCAGCACCGCTTTCGTGTGCATGCCTGCTTTATGAGTAAAGGCAGTTTCGCCGGTAATGTAATTGTTGAAAGGCACTTCGATGCCCACCATCCCGGCGACCATCTTCTCAATATCATAGAGTTTGCTCAGGTCGTACTTGGCGACGAGGCTTTTGTCTGTGGCATACATTCGAGCGATGAAGCCGCCCATCGGAGTGATGCCATTGCGCTCGCCTATGCCGAGCACAGAGGTATCAATGTGAGTGGCCCCTGCTTCGAGCGCAGTATAAGAATTGGCGATTGCGCAGCCCGAATCGTTATGGCCGTGAAATTCAATCCCTGCCCGAATGAAGTGGCGAAGCTCGGAGACAAGCGCATAGATCTGGCGCGGAGTGGCAATGCCCACAGTATCGGCCAGGCCAACACGATCAACCCCCATCTTGTCCACCGCTGTATAGACTTCGATCAGGTCATGCTCTTCGCTTCGGAAAGTGTCTTCGCTTGAGAAGCGAACTTCCAGACCGTTCTCCTTGATGAAGTCGATGACTTCACGGGCGCTCTCTATGATCTGCGGTATGCTCTTGCCGTGGCTGAACTGGCGCAGGTAGCTTGAAGTGCCGAAGAGAATATCAATTCCATCGACGCCGGTATCGACGGCAATGCGCACGTCTTCCATGTGGCAGCGCACGTGGGTGAGGAGCTTGGCTTTCAAACCGATCTTTGACAGAGCGATTATATCCTCGCGCGATTGGGGAGACGCGCAAGGCGAAGTCAGCTCGATGTACTCTACTCCGAACTCATCGAGCGCCTGAGCGATGTCGATCTTTTGCGAAGTGGTGAAGTGAGCTTTGGCAAACTGTTCGCCTTCTCGCAATGTGGAGTCGATAATGAAGTAATTGTCTATAGGCATGCAAAACCCTCATAAAATGAAAATCGGTGAGAGCTGACTCTCACCGACTGCAAACCCTGGCGCGCGCGCTTTTCTTTACACAAAAGAAAAGGCGCACGATAGCGCCGCTGCCATCGTGAGGTTAGCTCTCCACGCCCCGTTTGTGGAGCGTGACAGTCCGCCGTGTATTTCACTGCGGCCCAACCGCCGGCATTAAGGCTATCCGGCGATTTCGGCGATGTTCCCTTTCATCGTTGCTTCGTAGGGCCCCTTACAGCCCTCAGCGCGATTACTCTTGAACACCGCGCCTCTACCTCAAAGCTAGAATGGGAATTTTACATGTTTTTCCTTGCTTGTAAAGGATAAATTCCCTGAGCCACCAATCAAAACAGAAGTTACTGCTCAGATGAATTGGTCTAGCCCGATCCTCCTGTTTGAGAGAAACTGATCGGTTAATCTCAGGCTTTGATCTGAGCGTAATCCTTATAGTAGAATCCTCGCAGGACAACATCTTACAGAAAATCATGTCTGAAGGATACAAACAAGATTGCACTCGCATATTTCTTGTCAGGCACGGCAAAACAGTTGAAGAAGAAATGCCCCGCTGCTGTGGTTGGATTGAAGTGGAGCTATCGCCAGAAGGGGAGACACAGATGCGCTGTGTTGCTGATCGTCTCAGCGGTGAGCCAGTAACAGCAGTCTATAGCAGCGACCTCGGTCGCGCGCTTAAAAGCGCACGTATCATAGCCCAGCCACACAAACTGGAAGCCATAGAGTTGCCAGAGCTGCGCGAGATCAACTTTGGAAGATTTGATGGACTTACTTATGAGGAGATTGCCGAACAATTCCCGCAAGATTACCGCGAGTTTATGGAGCGCCCTACCCAGTATCGTTTTCCTCAAGGCGAATCATACTCTGATCTGAAAGCGCGCCTTCTCCCTGTTTTTCAAGCTATTCTCAGCAAACACAGCCAGCAGACTGTGGTCATAGTCGCGCACGGTGGAGTCAATCGCATGATACTTAGCTACGCGCTCGGAATGAGCAGTGATAACCTGTTTCGCATTGATCAACCGCATGGCTGCTTGAGTTTGATCGAGTTCTTTGGGGATACACCTGTAGTTCGGTTCATCAATGAGAGCTATACATCGCGCAATGTAGAGTAAGAGGGTCAGGGTGCTGATAATCTGCGCCAGCAGCAACCTAACAGGTTGCTCTACATCGCGCAATGTAGAGCAACCTGTCGCGCAATGTAGAGTAAGACGGTCAAGTTGCTGATAATCTGCGCCAGCAGCAACCTAACAGGTTGCTCTACATCTAGGGCCTATTTCAATTGCAGATCAACCACAGCGTAAGCTCTCATCTCCGGAATAGAAAACTCTGTCGCCTCATCTGAGACAACATAATCTTCGAGCGAGAGATTGCCGTACCCGGCGGCCTTCAGTTCCCCCTTAGCGAACGCCCCGCGCAGACGCACCCGCAGGCCCTCGATCTTGCCTCTACCGTAATTGAGCAGATGCAGACGCACGCGCGAGCCATCGCCAGTGAGCCGGCAAATTACAACTTCGCTGCCATACACGCGGAGTAGCCGCTTCTCATCAGTGATCTGGCGGCGAATCTTCAAAGCGAAGTTGCTTGGATTTGCTGCCTCCGCTCTTGGATACTGTTTTGTCCCTAACTTGATGTTGATACGAAACTGCGGATCTGGTTTGGAGACTGCGCGGAAGAGCAAGTTGCGTCTCGCCAGTAGATTCATCACCTCGCTGGTCAGTGGTGAACCATCATCCACAACCGCCAGATCGGCGAGAGTCTCGGCAGGCGAGGGCCCCAACTGCTGAAGGAAAGCAAGCATTCGCCCAAGTTCTTCAAGATCAGCCGGGTCGATCTTCAATATCGCATCTGCGCCATAAGCGAATGCTTCAGCGGCAGCCAGCGCGGCTGTGCCTTTGGGAAGATCGTAGTAATACTTACCTGAACTGTTTCGCAAAAAACGCCAGCCGTTAGCAACTACCCACGGGCTGCGCGTGGGAGAAGCGACTTGAACTTCTGTAGATATTCTCGGAGCAGGCAGCTTGACGCGAGATTCTAGCTCTGAAAGGCTCAACGGGACAGGCGAAAACCCTGCTTTCTTCCAGGCGTCCACTTGATCGGGAGGCACGTACATGCGTTCGATGCCGGCTCGCCTCAAAGCCTCTGTGCTGTCGATCCCCTGTTGCCAGTAGAGCATCGGCAATGTTGCCAGAAAGAAGAGGATCTTCATATCTTGATTTCCTTGACGTTGATCTTCTTTATGTCATACACGCCCAGCCCCAGGCGAGATGCATATTCTATATGTCCAGTCTCGCGGATGAAGATGTTTATATTGGGATCGTGGTCGCGCTCCCTGACCTGACCGGGTTTCACATAAGTGAGCGAGCGATTCCAGACCGAAATGGCCCCCTCAGCCTTTCTCTTCTCATCAATAATATCGATTAATAATCGGTCGATTGCGACCGGATCGGTGCCGAACATCAGGTGCTTGGGGTAGAAACGGAAGCGGCGAGTCGGCGAGAAGGGACCCCCGTGCCATACGCCTCGCAAACCGTCCATGATCTGCAAAACAGTGCGGGACCGGAGAGGCTCGACAGCAGCCAGCGTGCCGATGAAAGAATAGGTGTGAGACTTTGCCCGTTGATGTGAGCGCGCGACATTGGAAAAGCTCCCATAAGCTATATTCTTGAGGCAGCCGGTAACCCCCGATGCGCCGTGGTCCTTCATGTTCGGCACATTGATTATCTTGGTCAATTTCTGCGACAGCAGCCGGATCATATTAGAGCGGGTGTCCTCTTCGCCGAAGAAATCTACTTCCACGTATACTGCCGGATCATAGAGCCGGATCTGGCCGCGCTCGCTCTCTGCGGCAACCACCTGTACACCTTCCGGCAGATAGGCGGGGTAGTTCACCCTATCAAGCTGCGATTTGAATCGCTCATACAGATAGATCTGCGATGGCTTCAAACCGATGATCATCAGATTGCGCACAATCTCGGCGATGATCTCAGGCGACGAGACGACTCCAGGCACACCTGAGCAATTGACTTTGATTCCCACCACATCTGAAGGGTCAAAGAAGCGCCGCCAGGCGTCCGTTGCTTTCGATTCGCCAGTGAGCGAGCACATACCTCGCTCCATCATCTCGCGCACAACATCCACATCAACCTTTTCGCTTGTCTCATCTATGCACCTAGCTGAGCGAACTGAAACCACCTGTCCGGGATAGGGGCCCGGCATACCAGGGTTGGGCGCAGGCGCGTAACTGCTTACCGTCTTATATTTCGGCAGACTATCAACAATGCTGCCAGAAGCGATCGGACTGGCAGCAAGGAGTTGTAGAAAAGTTCTTCTATCCATAGATTTTTCCTGTTATCAGAGACCGCAATATAGTACAGAAGCAACTGGCGTGTCCAGGCAGCCGCTTCATTTAGTCGTTGCGTTTTAGGTTGAAGTTAAAAGCAACTCAAGCAGAACAGCGAGCGGCGAAAGGAGATGCTTTGGTTGTCAATCTTGATTCACATTCTCGCCAGAGCCTTTAGGCTCCTGGTATCAGCGTGGCCCCGAAAGGTATTCTTTAGTTGAAGCTGAATTTTTAGCTGTCACGCGAGCATTATCCGTCACGATAAGCAGCGAAAATTGCCTCCGCTCTTTATCTTTTCCAGAATTGAGCTAAATTCTACTAGGTCGACGTAATATTCCTCCCCATCTCTGTGCAAATTGAGTGGGTAATCTAAGAAATAGATAATGTTGTTGTTCTCATATCCGATCTGACCAATCGGAATTTGCGCGACGATCAGATCGATATGTTCGGTGGGGATTTCTAACGCATGGCAAATCTGTCTGGCTGCTTCCTTAACACTTAGCTTTCCTTTTGGATTCTCAGTTACATTGCTCATGTTACCCTCACTTTCATTGAGATGGGATAAGAGGCTTCTCCCCTTACCCCATCGGCTTTGCGGTTTTCCTTCATTCTTTAGGGCTATGGCAGTCTTAATTTGCTCTGCTACAAGTGCCAGGAGAAGGTCGACCTAAACAACTAAGGCGATACACAAAACAGTTCCCGTTAACTACAATGTCAACACATTCTTTGTAAAGGTTTGGGCCTGCACATCCATTTGTGTTGTGGTCTTGCGAACAGGTTCCTGGACAATTGATCCCCCACGTAACCCATCTGCAAGTAGATGGGTCTTGCTTAAAGTAGGCGCTTTGAGAAAGGCTTATATCAATACTGGCGGCTGTACTGGCGATCATGAAGGTATCCCCCGATACAGGACAATACTGTTCATGGTTACTGCTAATCATATACGTTTCAGTGTCGTTCAAATCAAAGTCTAAAAATACATCTGCTCTAGAATACGGTGCACTGGGACCGCCAGTAAAACTTACATAACGTCCTTGGGGACTTGTCATTTCGGTGTAGACAGTGTATGTGTGATTATAATTGTTGTAATAGTCTTCAGTGACCCCACAACCCCAAATCCCTTGTTCAGTGGTCCAAGAATCGGAATAGCTGCTAGAACCATACATCTGACCAAAAGCAGGGCATACAGTGATTATCACTAACCATACAGCTACTGCAACTATCTTAACAACAATTTTACGTCCTTTTGCAACTTTATCCCTATTACAATTTATCATAAGTTACTCCTCCAATAATGATCTAATCAGGCATAAACCTACGTTCAGTGATGCCTTTGTGGCCTATCTGGATTAGGGTGAATTTTAACTTTGCGTTTAACCGCTGTGTTGACATGGTGTCTGAGTTTTTCGGAGAGTTGGGTACCTAGACGACCATGAAGGGTATTAAAAACATTTCTTGCTAACTGTTCCTTATAACGCTGCAATTCAGTTAGTTGCGCCATAACTTGAGGGCTTAGGTTAGACCAATGAGTATCTTTGAGATACTTTGCTTGATTGTCGAGGGGCGCGACTCGATCCCTGAACTCAAGAGCAGCAGCGATCAGAAGTTCAGATTACCAATCTTCTTCAAATCCTATTAGCGATTTACCATAGCCTCTGGCTCGCTTCCACTCTTCTTCTGAGCCACTGCTAGGAGCTAAAGCACGGAATAATAGGATATAGGCTACTTCATCGGGAATTAGCTCCGGGTTCTTTGCTCCGTCGATTACTGCTAAGACAGATTGAACGGGACTGCTTTGAACAGACGGGGTAACTGCTTCGATGGTTGGTTGGGTCTTTCCAGCTTTAACAGTGATGGATGACCGGATGGTCCCAATCGCGACCATAGCCATTAGAAGGGTGATTAAAAGAATCCTCATAAAGTTGTCTCCTTTTTAACTAGTAGATGATCACAGAGATTTTGACAGGTAGATTTCCTTCCAGATAGGCTGGTAGCCAAACCGAGGCGGGTTGGAGCCGCCTAAGGCGGGCAGATCCAACCTGTCAAAATTTCTGTGGCGGACCACTAGGATGATAAGCTTCGGGGGCCATAATAACACACAAGCAACGGAAGAGACAATCTCATTTTTTTGAAGAATTCCGTTGCGCTAGATGGAATTTAGTTACTGCTGGTTTGCAACAACGGCCTGAGTGAGGATAGAATATGCTCTTTCAATCCCTGGCCTGCGCGGCTTTATTGCGAGCGATCGACTACACTATGAGCGAAACTGATCAAAATTCATACCGCCGCATTGCTTCACTTAAAAGTGCGAGCGAGTTTGCCAGCTACATCGCCCAGCTTGGCATCGAGCTTGGTTTCGATGCTGAGCTGGAATCGGGCGAAGGGGCCCCACTCAACCAGCCCTATCAACTGGGTGAAGTGCGCATTGGCAATCGGTTCTGCGTCTTGCCGATGGAAGGCTGGGATGGAACCGAAGATGGCAGGCCATCAGAGCTGACCATCAGGCGCTGGCGGCGCTTCGGACAGAGCGGAGCCAAGTTGATCTGGGGCGGCGAAGCAGTCGCCGTGCGCCACGACGGACGAGCTAATCCAAACCAGTTGCTTATTAATGACGCCACGCTCTCTTCGATTGAGCAGTTGCGCCAAGAGCTGGTTTCAGCTCACATCGAGCGATACGGTTCGGATGCGGATCTGCTGATCGGCTTGCAGCTAACGCATTCGGGGCGATTCGCGCGGCCCAATCGCAAAGACCTTCTCGAACCGCGCATCCTCTATCATCATCCATTGCTCGACGGCAAATTCGGCATAGCGCCTGATCATCCTTGCCTGACCGATGTGGAGATTGAGCAACTGATTGAGGAATTTGTTAACGCTGCTGTGCTGGCTCAGCGCGCAGGCTTTGCCTTCGTCGATGTCAAACACTGTCACGGTTATCTGGGGCACGAGTTCCTGAGCGCGACAACGCGGGAAGGGAAATACGGCGGCAGCTTCGAGGGGCGAACGCGATTTTTGCGAGAGGTAGTGGCAGGCATCAGGCGCGAGACGGTTGGCCTGGATATAGGCGTGCGCGTGAGCGCGTTCGATTTCATCCCATTTCGCATGGGCAGCAATCGTCGCGGCGAGCCGGAAAGCTTCGCTGGCCCCTACCTTCACGCCTTCGGCGCCAGCGCGGAAAATCCATTGGAAATTGACTTAACCGAGACCTGCCGGTTCTTCGATCTGCTCGATGAGCTACAGATCAAGCTGGTATGCGTCTCGGCGGGCAGCCCGTATTACAATCCTCACATTCAGCGGCCGGCGCTATTTCCGCCATCGGATGGGTACGAGCCTCCGGAGGACCCCCTGGTTGGTGTAGCTCGCCAGATCCTGGTGACGAGCAAACTCAAAGCGCGCTATCCCGACATGGCCGTAGTTGGATCGGGCTATAGCTATTTGCAGGAATGGCTGCCGAATGTAGCGCAATACTATGTCAGGACCGGGCAGGTCGATTTCGTCGGGCTCGGTCGCCTGATGCTGGCGTATCCCGATCTGCCTTATGATGTGCTGCGCGGGGCCCCACTTCAAACCAAACGGCTGTGCCGCACATTCAGCGATTGCACCACCGGGCCGCGCAATGGCTTAGTATCAGGCTGTTTTCCTCTCGATCCGTTCTATCGAGATCACCCTCAAGCAGAAGCTCTCAAGCAAGCGAAGCAGAGATTCAAGAATCAGAGAGGCGTGAAATAGCAAGGAGGCTTATGAGCGCAGGAAAGATCTATGATGCGGTGATCGTAGGTTCAGGGGCAGCGGGGGGCATGGCTGCCTACATGCTTGCCGGGAGCGGCCTGGATGTGCTCGTCCTTGAAGCTGGCCCCAGGTTCGATCTCTATAAAGATTTCAAGACCCATGCCTGGCCCTACGAAGAGAAGTATCGCGGCCGGATTTCCCCCAGAGATGCGCACAACTACAAGTACGGTTTCGCCGATGGGTACACTACTCACATCTATGCCAGGCTCGACGAGAATCCGTATTCTACGCCTGAAGGACGCCCATTCGATTGGGTGAGAGCGCGCGCCGTAGGCGGAAGGACGCTGGTGTGGGGGCGAGTGTCGTTGCGCTTGAGCGATTTCGATTTCAAAGCCAAATCCCACGATGGCTACGGCGAGGACTGGCCTATCTCTTACGCAGATATCGCTCCGTACTACGACAGAGTGGAGCGGATGATAGGGGTCAGTGGCACGCGCGAAGGGTTGCCGCAACTCCCCGACGGCGTTTTTCAAAAGCCGGTCCCCCTTCTCTGCGGCGAACGGATATTGAAAAAGGGCGTTGAGAAGACAGGCCGTCGTCTGATCCCGACTCGCTGCGGAGTGACGATGGAGCGATTGCCGCATAACAAGTATCGCGCGCCCTGTCACTGGTGCGGAACCTGCGGCCGGGGCTGCGATGTCGGCGCGATGTTCAATTCCCATGTGGCGTTGCTCGCTCCCGCGCTTGAGACAGGCAAGCTGACAATCCGTCCTGATTCAGTGGTGCGAGAAGTGCTCGTTGATAACAATACCGGCAAAGCGCGCGGCGTCTCGTTTGTAGATCGAAAGACGAAGAAAGATTACGAGGTTTACGGCAAAGTCGTCGTCCTGGGGGCCTCTACTCTGGAATCGACGCGCATAATGCTCAATTCAAAATCGCGGCTTTATCCCAACGGCATTGCCAATTCAAGTGGAGTGCTGGGGCACTACCTGCACGATCACATCTGGGGAGTCAGCTTCACCGGCTTTGCTCCGCAACTGAAAGGGCGCGAGATAGTCAACGAAGATGGTCGCCCGCAGGGGACCTACATCCCGCGCTTCCGCAACCTGGATAATGCGAGCCGCCAGCAGAAGTATATACGCGGCTTCGGCTATCAATGCGGCAGCGGATCAGGAATTTTCCCCGGACACGCGAGGAACACTCTGGGCTTCGGCTCTGAGTTCAAGAGAGAGGTCAGGGCCCTTCACCCCGCATTTGTGCGTATGAGCGGGTTTGGCGAAGTGCTCCCCCGATTTGAAAATTACGTCGAGATAGACCCGAACCTGAAAGACGCCTGGGGCATACCCTGTCTGCGGATCAATATTGTCTACGGCGACAATGAAGCTGAGATGGTCAAAGATATTATCGCCTGCGCTCAGGAGATGTTCGAGGCGGCGAAGATCGAGATGGTTTCGATGCATACCGAGCCTTATCCTCCCGGCCATAGCATTCACGAAGTAGGCACTGCTCGAATGGGCGATGATCCTAAGAGTTCGGTGCTCAACAAATGGTGTCAGGCGCATGATATTAAGAATCTATTTGTGATGGATGGGAGCTGCTTTGTGTCAGATGGGTGCCAGAACCCGACATTGACCATCCTAGCTCTAGCGATGCGTTCAAGTGAGTATCTGATTGAACAATTCAAGCGGGGAGAGCTATAGATATTAAGAGAAAGATTACAGCAGGTTCGGGCGCCAAGCGCCCTCAAAACAAGTCTATTTTTGAATTGTTTTGAGGAGAAGTTCTGTTCATTAGGGGTTCCGGCGATCTCCACGCCCTCAAAACAAGTCTATTTTTGAATTGTTTTGAGGAGAAGTTCTGTTCATTAGGGGTTCCGGCGATCTCCACGCCCTCAAAACAAGTCTATTTTTGAATTGTTTTGAGGAGACGTTCTGTTTATTAGGGGTCCCGGCGATCTCCACGCCCTCAAAACAAGTCTATTTTTGAATTGTTTTGAGGGCGCTTGGCGCCCGAACCGAAAAGCATTTTTTGAAAGCTATATAAGCCGCGCTACGGCGCGGTGGGAGATCGACGGGCACACGGCTCACCAGCGATGATGGGAAGTTGTATGTTCACATTCGTCTTCGTTTGTTGGTGGCTCTTTGCAGTGTACAGTTGGTTGCCGCAAACCGCCCGGCCGGCCGACGCCGAGCAGCACTTGCGCCAGGCGCGCGCATTATTCGATCAGCGCCGATTCGCTGAAGCTGCTGTGGCAGCGCGCCTGGCGAGAGAAGCTGATCCGGTGCAGATAGCGGCCTGGAAACTGAGCGGGTTGGCGCTGCAACTGTCGCAGCAACTGCCACAGGCCGAGCAGGAATTCACCGCTGCGCTCCAGCGATTCCCCTCAGATGCTGACCTCTGGTTTTACCTCGCGCGCGTGCAGTACCTGCAAGGCTCGCTCAAACCCGCTGAAACGTCCGCCCGCCGCGCGCTGCAATTACAGCCTGGCCACGCCGATGCCCACGCGCAACTCGGCATGACTTATGACGCCCTGCAAAATTACACCGCCGCGCTCAAACATTACCGCCGGGCCATCGAACTGAATCAACAGCAGAGACGGCCACAAACGCTCCCACTCATCTACGCCGGCCAGTTACTCAGTAAGCTCGGACGCTTCGCCGAAGCGCTCGAATATCTCTCGCAAGCCGCTATCATCAATCCGCATTCGAGCGAGATTCGCCTCTCGCGCGGCCGCGCGCTGGAGAAACTGGGGCGAGTAGCGGAAGCGGAGAGAGAATATCAGCAAGCAGCCGCGCTCGATGGCAATCCCCAGGCGATCGGAAACCTGGAACGGCTGCGTGCCGGAGCAGTAGCCGGCAGAGCAACTACTCTATCATCATCAATCACGCCGATTCGTTTTCGCAACATCGCTGCGCAAGCGCATGTCGATTTCGCGCTGCGCAATCATGCCAGCGGCCGCAAGTATCAGGTCGAAACTATGACCGGCGGCGTAGCTGTGATTGATTATGACAACGACGGCTGGATGGACATCTACTTCGTTAACGGCGCGCAACTGCCTGAGATGAAGAAGACTTCGCCGCAGTTCTGGAATCGGCTCTATCGCAACAACCGCGATGGCACCTTCAGCGATGTGACCGAGCAGGCCGGAGTCGCCGGCGAAGGCTACGGTATGGGCGCAGCCGTCGGCGATTATGATAATGACGGCGATCAAGATTTATTTGTCGCAGGCGTCAATCGCAATATCCTGTTTCGCAACGATGGCCATGCGTTCAGCGATGTGACCGAACGAGCTGGATTGACAGGCATCGATCCACAACGCGGCAAAATGTGGTCAGTGGCTGCCGCGTGGCTCGATTACGATAACGACGGCGACACGGATCTGTTCGTTGTTAATTACTGCAAATGGCGCCCCGAGATAGACCCCTACTGCGGCGCGATGAAAGAGGGCTGGCGCACTTACTGCTTCCCCGACCGCTACGAAGGCCTGCCCAATCAGCTCTTCCGCAACAACGGCGATGGCACGTTCACCGATGTGTCCGCCGAGAGCGGCATCAGCAAACACATCGGCAAGGGGATGGGCGTGGCGATTGCCGATGCAGACGATGATGGTTTCATTGATGTCTTCGTGGCCAACGATACGCTGCCTAATTTTCTGTTTCGGAATAACGGGCGCGGCGGTTTTGAGGAGATCGCTTTTACCGCTTGCGTCGCGGTCAACGACTACGGCAAGCCGGTATCGAGTATGGGCGTGGACTTTCGCGACTACGATAACGACGGGCGGCCTGATTTGATTGTCTCGGCTCTGGAAGGGGAGACCTTCCCGGTCTTTCGCAATCTCGGCAAGGGGTTCTTTACTGACGAGACCTATTCGAGCGGCCTGGGACTGGAGACGGTGAAGCGCAGCGGCTGGGGCCTGGGCATCTTCGATTTCAACAATGACGGCTTCAAGGATCTCTTCACGGTCAATGCCCATGTCAATGACAACATCGAGCTTTACAACCAGCAGACCTACCGTCAGCCTAACAGTATCTTCGCCAATCTGAAGAACGGCACATTTGCAGATATGTCGCAAGCCGCAGGCCCTGACTTTCAAACCAGGCAAGCGCACCGCGGCTGCGCCTTCGCCGACTTCAACAATGACGGCAAAATAGATGTAGTAACCACTTCGCTGAATGAGCCGGCTGAGCTGTTTATCAACGACTCTACCAATGAACATCACTGGCTGATGATCCGGTTGATCGGCGCGCGCAGCAATCGTGACGGTCTGGGGGCAAAGATCAAACTCACTACTGCCTCAGGCGCAGTTCAGTTCAATCAAGCGACTACCAGCGTGGGATATGCGTCTTCAAGCGACAGCCGCGTCCATTTCGGTTTGGGGAAAGAGAAGGTGGTGCGAAGTCTGGAAGTGAGATGGTCAAGCGGAACCGTACAGGTGCTGCGCGAGGTAGCAGTTGACCGCATTCTGACAATTAAAGAAGCAGCTACACGTTAACACGTCTGGCAGGGGTTGCTCGTCTGTTTTGCCAGGGATTATCAAAATGGCGCCAAGCCATCGCTCCTCACATGGTAAAATTTGAGTGAGTCGAACCACAGGTCAACACTGCAACGGAAGTGCAGAGATGAATCAAACGACATTAGAACAGGTAATCGAAGCCGCGCACTCATCGCCGCGCGACGACCGCCGCCGTCTGCGTGAGTGGCCGCAAGAGCAACAATGCCAGGAACACCTGCGTCAGGAGGCAGAGAAGTTTCGACAGGCGATGAAGACGAAGGAGGAGAGAAATGGGTCTACCGCAGACACAGCTTTTGTGCACCCCAGATGAGTACCTGGCCTTCGAGCGCGAGGCGACCGAGCGCCACGAGTGGCTCGATGGTTTGATCTACGCGATGGCGGGTGAGAGTCCGCAGCACAGTCTCATCATCGCGAATCTGATCGCGATCCTCAACCTTCAGCTCCGGGGAAAACCTTGCCGCGTCTTTTCGCCTAATATGAAGGTCTATTCGTGCTTGCCCACCGACACGACGATGAAGGGCTTGTTCTCTTACCCCGATACGCTGGTCGTCTGCGGCCAGCCGCGCTTTCATGATCAGCACGGTGATGTGGTCGTCAATCCGACAGTAATCGTCGAAGTTCTCTCCAAATCTATCGAGGCGTATGATCGCGGAGAGAAGTTTGAACGCTACAGCCAGAATGCTTCATTGACCGACTATCTCCTGGTGTCGCAGCGCCGACCTAAGATCAAGCACTATACCCGAAACGAGCATGGGCGCTGGAGTTACTCGCGGGAGACATCATTGGCCGGGAGTCTTTATCTCGCAACGATTGACTGCCGGTTGCCGCTGGCCGAAGTCTATGACGGTATCGAATTTCCTCCGCCGTCAGAACTGACCAATCCGCTAGAGCCCTCCAGCCCAGGCGCTGGCTAAGGCGCAGACGCAAGCGACATCGGCGCGCGGCTGCCGCGCAGGAAACGAAGAAGGTCGAAGGTGTGCTGGTCGAAGATTACTTGACCTTCGACCTTTAGACCTTCGACCTTCAACCTTTAGACCTTCGATCTAAGTTACCAAACGAGTTTCAGCGCCAACTGGATATGGCGCGGGAAAGCGACTTCCGTGTTACCCGCTGCGCGCGGAACGATGCTGCCGAACTCGCTGCTATCTAGATTGCCGTTGAAATGCCGGACGCGGTACGAGAAGGTATTGGTGAAGTTGAACATCTCGACGCGGAACTGCAAGCCCACTTGCTCGGTAATCTTCGTCATCTTGTTGAACGACAGGTCGGCAAGCGGCGGCGAATGCAGCCGAATCGAAGGATGACGCAACGAGGCGTAACGCGCCGGTCCAAACTGTGGCCCCCTTATGGCATCTGCGTTCTCTGCCGTGCAGTTGAGCAATCCCTGACTGTAGGGTTGCAATTGTGGCCTGCCAGCATCGTTTATGAAGGCCACACAGGGAGCCGATCTGGTGGCAATAGGGGTACCGTCGGGCCTCCTCTGATTGGGATCAGGATCATGCAACCTGATCATCCATACCTGATCGACGCCCTTCCACTTGACGTTCTTGATAATAGCGTCCGGGTTCAGATACAGCATATTGCCCGGCTGCTCCCATGGGCGGCCCGATTCCCATTGCAGAATCAGGTTGGTCTCCCAGCCACTTATGATACGGCTCAGGAAGCTGTTTGAGATGTTGAAGAACCGCCTCCCTGTACCGAACGGCAACTGGTAGACCATCCCTGTCGTGAAGCGGTGCGGGCGGTCGGCCCAGTACAGGCCTCTTTGCTTGATATTCTTCTGCACATCGAGCCAGCCCCATTCTTCGATCTGCTTCGAGAGCGTGTAGGTCGATACCAGGTTCAGCCCGCCACGAGCGCGCTTCTCGAAGGTGACCTGCAACGAGTCGTAATCAATGCTGCCATCGTTGCGAGTCACTTCGGTTATGGCGCCGAAGTGCGGGTACGGACGCGCGAGCTGGAAGCGTGAAAGTGTGTTGACTGTGAAATGGTTCGTCCCCCGGAATGGCTCCAGTCCCCGGAACGGATTGGGCAAACCTTGATTACAAAAGACTGGATTGCCGCCTTCGAGCGGGTTGCACTGCTGGCGAAACGCCAGATCAGGCTCGTTGAAGGGACGGTTGGTTTGCAGCTTCCGTGTGCGGTTGCCGACATAAGAGGCTTCCAGCTTCGAGTCCCATGGCAATTGATACTGGAAGCCGAACGAGAACTGATGCACAAACGGTATCACAAAGGTCGGATTGACGAAGTTGAAGCCGCTCCCGAGGAATGTGGCAGCACCGCCCGCCGCGCCGGCCGGAATCCTGATGCCGTTCGGGAACGGGTTGTTAATGATGCCTTCAATCGGCGTCCGGCCGCCGTCGAGCGAATTGACTACGGAGGTGGTGATCTGAAAACCGTTGAACTGGAGATAGTCATTGCTAGGGTTGACATAATAGAGGCCCCAGCCGCCGCGCATGACCAGCTTCTCTCGGAGCAGGTAGGCGAAGCCGATGCGCGGCTGGATATTGTTCTTGTCGATGTCCGCAGCAATCTCGGGGAGGCCGCCCACGCCGGCGAAGTTCAACCCGCCCTTCAGTCGCGGCAGGTTGGGAAACTGTGCGCGGTCGACCAAAGCGTCGGCAGGGTTGATTATGTCCGGGTCGAAGCCGCGATTGAGGCGGTTATACCGCTCATTAGGCGCGATGTTGATGTCCCAGCGCGCACCCAAATTGAGCGTCAGCCGACGGTTCACCTTCCAATCGTTCTGGAACCAGGGCGCGTAGTACTTGCCGAGCGTGGTCGGGAAGAGGTTGTAGTCTACGTTGCCGCCCACGTAACCGAGCAGGAAGGTGGCAATGGAATCGCCGCTGTTCGGATCGCCCTGATCGAAGCGCGCTTGTGTGAAGCCGCGATTCGCAGTCAGACGGAACGGATTGCCTTCGTTCCTGGTGATGAACTGTGTGAAGCGTATGTCCACGCCAGCGCGCCACGTCTGCGAGCCGCGAATCCAGGTGAAGCTCGGATGCGTGGCGATCGTGTTGGTGAGATTGTTGCTCCTGAACCGACCCAGCGGAACATACTCGGAGAACTCGTAACGCCCGAAGGTTACTGTGCCAGGGATTTGACTAACCAGGCTCGCCGGGAAACCGAGCGTCGTCTTGTCAAAGCCGACGTTACCTGCGCCGAAGCCGTCTTCAATGAAGCGATTGAAAGAGACGCGGAAATTAAAGATGAAGTTCGGCGAGAAGGTCGCCAGATGATCGATCACAAGCGCGTCGTTAATGCGCTTAAACGGTTGCTGGCCATCCTGCCCAGGGCCGCTGAAGATGCCATTAGTGTTGCGGCCTTCTGTGCGGTCATTCTGGGCAAAGCGCACGTACATCCGGTGCCTCTCGTTGAACTGGTGGTCAATCTTGAAGACGTAGTTGAAGAATGAGTCGGTCGCTAGATTCGGCGAGACTAAGAGATTGCTACGCGCATAGCCAAACGCCGGATCGCTCCTGTTTGGTTTGGGCATAAAGCTGAGAATCTTCTTGGCAATCGGGTTGATGCGGTTGGCGGGAATTATATTGCCGGGGAACGGATCTCGCCGCCATCCGCCGGGCGCGGTCGGATCGGCTCTTCCTGTGAGCGGGTCGTAGATGATAATCGGCCGACCGTTCCTGTCCACAAGTTTGCTGAAGTCGCCTTGTAGCATCTCCGGTTCGGGAACCGACAAAGTCAGCGGAGAAGGGACCCCTTCTCGGTAGCCCTCATAGGTGAACATGAAGAAGGTCCTGTCCCGGCCATTGTAAATCTTAGGGATCCGTACCGGGCCCTCGACCTGGAAACCGTACTGATCAAGGTAGTGCTTGGGTTTAGGTTGTCTGTTAGCATTGAGCCGGAAGTCGTTGGCGTCGAGCCATTCCCGACGCATAAACTCGTAGATTGTGCCGTGGAACTCATTGGTCCCAGAGCGCAGATTGACGTTAATGATGCCGCCGGTGGTCTTGCCGTACTGGGCATCATAGGTGTTGGTCATGATCTTGAAGTCCTGCACCGAATCGACCGGTGGAACGTAGGCAATGTTATTGCCGCCCGCCTGCCCGTTGTTCGGGGCGCCGTCCAAAAGGAACTCGTTGCCGCGCGACTGGCTGCCGTTAATTGTCCATTCGGCAATCGCGCCGTTGTCGAACGGCCGCTGCCAGATGGCCGCGCCGTTGAAGTTCACGCCCGCCGTCAGGATGCCGAGCATGAACGGATTGCGCGCGTTGAGCGGCAGCTCAATGACGCGCTGGCGGTCAATCACGCCGCCACGATCAGCTGTGGCAGTTTCGATCACAGCCACGCTGCCTTCAATTGTCACCTCCTCACTAATATTGCCAGGATCGAGCGAGAAGTCTACCGTCGCTACCTGATTGATGACCAGCTCGATATTTTCGCGGGTGGCTTTTTTGAAGCCCTGCGCCTCAACCGTGATCGAGTAGGTGCCGGGGCGCAGGAAGGGCACTTTATAATTGCCTTCACTATCGGTGACCATCGTGAAGACTTCATTAGTGCCCGTGTTCTTCACCTGAACTTGCGCGCCGGGAATGGCTGCTTTCAATGAATCGGTAACGTGGCCGGTGATTGTCGCGCGGAAATCCTGCGCCGCCACAGACACTGCACAAAATAAGAGAGTAAGTGCTGCGGCCAAGAACCAGCGTGAATTGCTTCGCATACAAACCTCCTTAGATTAGAGAGAGATAAGCTCTATCCGAGCCTGAGAATTTTAGTGAATCTCTGACCACGCGCAGCAAAGAGATTGCAAATTGCCGCGCTGAAAAAAATGGTCAAGCGATGATGCTCTGAGCGAGAAGATAGAGAATGAAAACTGTAACCGTTACCGGACTGGCTGAAATCAACTGTTCTGGCTGCGACAAAGTGGTTACAGCACAACTCCCAGAGCCGTAGATTGCCCTGAACCTCGCCCTTCTATGCCCCGCCGATCCATTAACTTTAAATGCCAGGACCAGGCCTGCTTGGGTTGGGCCATGCTTACCGCAAATAGTAGTCGATGTCAAGCATTCTTCTTGCAGATTCACCGGATTCGCGCATTTTTTATGACGGATAGGTGTAAACTAAGTGCTTCGTTTCATAAATACGTGTGGGGTTAGGCAGCGCGTTTCAATCGCTCCCAATCCTGCAATCGCTCGTACCAATCTTCAAGGTCTTTTGTCGTGAATTGCCAATGAAAGGGTTCGGCCAATT
>Ga0209172_10001153_pt1 | contig 60442 bp, 39 predicted proteins | sample LarsenN4metaG_FD_184113 | JGI IMG/M metagenome (GOLD analysis project Ga0209172, IMG submission 184113) | Hot spring sediment bacterial and archeal communities from British Columbia, Canada, to study Microbial Dark Matter (Phase II) - Larsen... ...
ATATGACTGAACTCTTAGAGACCCAGGGCGTGCGTACGGCTCAGATCGATCTCCCTGAAGATATCTCGGGCGTGACGTTGATTGAGCCAAGTGTTGGTCTCTTGGTGGTCGCAAACCTCCGACATCATCTGTTGCGCCGACGGTTCTCATTCGCCCATGAGTATGCCCACGTGCTGCTCGACCGGGAGCGGCGTGGAACGATCAGTCGGGTGGCGGATCGCGACAGCCTCAGCGAGGTGCGGGCGAATGCCTTCGCCGCGAATTTCCTCATGCCGGAGGAAGGCGTGTGGCAATTCATTACGGCCCTGGGCAAAGGCTCTCCCAGCCGCCGGCACGCCGAGGTGTTTGGCGACAGCGTGGAGGTCATGGGCAATCGGGGCGTAGTACGAGCGCTCTCCAGGACCGAGCCCAGGAGCCAGGACATTCAGCTGTATGACGTGGTCCACCTCGCCCACCATTTTGGCGTCAGTCGCCTGGCGGCGCTCTACCGGCTCCATAATCTGGGCTTCTTGACGGAGGCTGAGTTGGAACGACTGAAGGCGCAAGAGGAAGCTGGGAGAGGCAAAGAGGTGGCAACCCTCTTGGACCTGCCGGAACCAGACCATGAGGCAGCCCGCGACGAGTTCCGGCATCGGTTCCTGAGTCTCGCCTTAGAAGCCTTCCGGCAGGGCGCGATCACCCGAGCAAAGCTACAAGAGCTGGCGCAGATGGTGGGTGCTAGGCGGGCGCCACTCGCTCGCCTGCTTTCCGAGATGGGATTCAGCGATCGCGAAGAGGAGGGGGATGTGTTATTGCCCGAGGCGTAATCCATGCCGCCCGCGGACCCTTCGCGAGTCGTGGTTACCGATGCGAACGTGCTGATCAACTTGATACATGCTGGACGTCTGGATCTCCTTGGCTCTCTGCCTGCCTTCGAGTTTGTCGTCCCAGATCATGTCATCGCGGAAATTACGGTGCCGGGGCAGCGGCAGGCGCTACACATCGCATTGACGAGGGGCGCTCTCCGCCAGCAGTCGATGACCGACCCGAGGGAATTGGCCACCTATGCCGGGCTGCGGTGCATCATGGGAAGTGGAGAAGCAGCATGCCTGGCGTTGGCTGAGGCCAGGGGATGGCTGATTGCATCTGATGAGAAGCGACGGTTCCGACGCGAAGTAATCGCACGGCTCGGGGAAGGGCGATTGGCTGACTTTGAAAAATGGCTTGACAGAGAGTCTACCTTCTTGCTATCAGAGCGAAGCACACTGGCAACGGTGCCCGCATATGCCGGCGAGCAGGGTCGCCGCCTCCGACCACTGTCCTCGTCAGACCTCGCCTCCTCTAAGTTACCGCCTCTTCTGACACTTTCGATGAGGGCGACCTTGGTCGTGCTTCTGCATGGATATCTCGTGTGCCTTGGGTTGCAGGCCTCATGACGGCGTGGCAGTCTGAGATGGCAGGTGTAACAGATGCATCGTTGTCTGCAGCCATCCGGTAGGTAGCCTATTGACACAGTCGTCATACACTCGACCGGAATGTCGTTAGCGGTTCGCGTTTCGGTATAGGACAGAACGCTGCTGCATAAGGTAGAGGGCGCACGATGCCGGACAGCCTTTTCAACCCCGGCGATATTGTGGCCGGTCTGGAGCCGGATGAGCATGTCGAGATTCGCGCCGTCAGGCCTTTCGGTGGTAAAACTCTGGTCGAAGGCGTCGGTGTCACGTCACGTCGGGAGATCAGACGGCCGCTTGGTCCGGATGGGCTGGCCAGCCTGACCAAAGTGCGTGGGTCGGCGTATAGTTATGACGGTGATGCCGAGGCGTTTCTCCTCGGTGTCGAAGCGCAGCGCATCCGCACGGCCTATCAGTTCGATCCCCTCTTCGCCGTCAATTCCAGCGTCGTGGATATCCTCCCGCATCAAGTCGAGGCGGTCTATCGCTACCTCCTGCCGTTGCCGCGCATCCGCTTTCTGCTGGCCGACGATACGGGGGCCGGCAAGACCATCATGACGGGCTTGCTCATCAAGGAATTGCTCTTTCGCGGGGTTCTCAGCAAGGTGCTCATGATCACGCCCGGCGGCCTGACACGCCAATGGCAGGATGAGATGCAGGACAAGTTTGGGCTGTCATTCCGCGTCATCAATCGGGCCTCCTTCGAGGCGGAGCCAGGGCAATTTGCCAGAGCCGATGAGGGGCTCTTCATCACCTCGATCGATTTCATCGCGCGGCACGAAGGCTGCTTGAACGCGGCAAAAGAGACGCAGTGGGACTTGATCGTGGTCGATGAGGCCCACAAACTCTCCGCCTATGAGTACGGCACCAAAGTGGAGCGCAGCGACCGCTATCAAGCGGTCGAAGCCCTCGCACCTCGCACGGACCACCTGCTCTTCCTCACCGCCACACCGCACCGGGGACGCAAAGACACGTTTCGCCGTCTGCTCATGCTGCTGGATCAAGATCTCTTTCAGAAAGATGAACTGGTCACCCAGCGCATTCATGAGGCCGTGGGCCTCTACGGCACCCCGATGGAATCCTTCGAGGGCGAAGCCGCCATCAGTAATGCCCGCAACCGCTTCTTTCTGCGCCGCCTCAAAGAGGAGATGGTCAATTGGGAGAATCAGGCCCTGTTCAAAGCCCGGCACACCAAGACGATGGGGTATGAATTGACGCCAGAAGAACTCGACCTCTACAACGCCGTGACACGCTACGTACGCTCCCGACGCCAGGTCGCCAAGGCACGCAAGAACCGCAACGTCGAACTCACCCTGATGGTCATGCAGCGCCGCCTGGCCAGCAGTATCTACGCCATCACCCGCACGCTGCACAACCGTCTAACCGCGCTCGACGACATCCTCGCCATCCTCCGCGATCCGTTTCGCTCCCCTGCCGAGAAGCGGCGTCTAATGCGCGGCAGCCACGAGGACGTGCCGGACGACATCGCGGCATACGAGGAGCTGGACGAAAGCCAGCGCGATGCGGTCGACCGCCGCATCTTTCGCCAGGTGCTGAGCGATGATCCTGAAGAAGTGGCCCAAGAGCGGGATGAGGTGGCGGCGTTGCTGCGCATGGCGGAGTCGTTGCGGCACCATAACGAGGCCAAGTTCGTCGAACTGCTGTCGGTCCTCGACTCATCGGACGTCATCCGCCGCGATGACGAGAAACTGCTGATCTTCACGGAGCATAAGGACACCCTCGACAACCTGGCCACACGCCTGACCAACAAGAGCTACACCGTCACCACCATTCACGGCGGTATGGATGTGGAGGCGCGCAAACAGGCCCAGCGCGAGTTCCGCACCCGCGCCAAAATCATGATCGCCACCGATGCCGCTGGCGAAGGCATCAATTTGCAGTTTTGCCGCTACCTCATCAATTGGGACATCCCCTGGAACCCCAACCGCCTGGAACAGCGCATGGGGCGGATTCACCGCTATGGCCAGGCCGATGACGTGCGGGTGTATAACCTGGTGGCCATCAACACCCGCGAAGGCGCCGTGCTCCAACGAGTGCTCAGCAAATTGGATGTGATGCGCGAGCAGATGGGCACCGACCGGGTCTACGATGTGATCGATGAATTGCTCGAAGAGGTGCCGCTTGTCCGCTTGCTCGAACAATCCATCGATGCCGAGAATGGTGCCGAAGCCACTGTAGCCACGGAGCAATGTCTGAGCCGCGGCATCGAGCAACGGGCGCAAGCGCTTATCGCCTTGCAACAGAAGCAGTCCCTCGCTTCGAAGCTCGATTTACGTGAGGCCCGCAAGCTGCGGGACGACTCCGATGAGCGCCGCCTGCAACCACGGTTTATCCAGCGCTTTTTCCTCAGCGCCTATCGCGCTGCCGGCGGCACGGTGACGGAAGACAAGCATTTCCCCGTCTTCCACATCGGGCGTACGCCGAGCGAACTGCTCGCCATCGCGGGGCAGATGCGCCTGCCCGTTCCGGACAAATATGACACGCCGTTCGTGTTCGATAAAGAGCTGGTCAGCGTTGCCAGTCGGGTGCGCGTGCCGGAGCATACCAAACTTCTGGGTCCCGGACATCCGCTCTTCGACGCCTTGATCGCATGGGCCATTCGCCGCGCGCGCGATGCGTTTACCAGAGGGGTTCTTCTGGTTGATCCGAGCATCGCCCGTCCGCAGCGGATCTGGCTGGTGCGCTCCAGCATCGAGGACGGCCGACGCGAAGAGCGCAAGCGCTTGGCCCACGAGCACCTGAGCGTGGTGGTGGCGGATCATTTGGGGCTCCGCGCCACCTCACCGGCGAATCTCCTCAACTACACCGCTCCAGAGTCCTTTCTTGAGCGCCCGAGCCTCCCGGACCATCCCAGCGAGGAGGTTCAGATGTGGGCTTATGAATCTCTCACCGAGCCGCAATTGGCCAGGCTGCGAGAGCACCGCCAGGCGGAGTGTGAGCTGCGGCGACACTACCTTGAGACGACCTTCACGGAGCTGATTCTGGACCTGCAAGACCACCTCAACACCCTCCAGCAAGCCCAGCTCGTCGGGGATGATAATCCTGAGGAGCGCCAGAAGCTGGAGCGTCGCATTCAGCAACTCAAGACGAGGAGGGCTCAGCGCCTCGCCGAGCTCGACCTGATGCTACGCCTGACCGCCGATCTCCCTGACATCGTCACCTCGGCGCTGGTGGTGCCGGCCCCGGCGGCCGTGGTCGAGCCTGAAGGTGCCATGCGTCGACGCGGCGTGGCCATGCGTCGCGATGACGAAGTGGAGCAGGTCGCCATAGAGCTGGCCATGCGCTACGAGCGCAGCTGCGGCCGGACACCCCACGACGTATCCCAGGATGGCGAGCACTATGACATCCGCTCGGAATCGCCGACAGGTGAACGCCGCTTCATCGAGGTCAAAGGGCGCGCGGCGTCGGGGGCGATCGTTTTGACGGCACCGGAGGTGGATAAGCTGCGGCAACTCGGCGATCGGAGCTACCTCTACGTCGTCACCCACTGTAAGAGCGCACGACCGCGCTTGCATATCATCCACAACCCGATGGCCGCGCTGAGGCCGGAGATGCTGTATCGCGACGTGCAATTCCTCGTCGACGAACGGGATTGGCAGCAGCAGGGGGAAGCGGTGCATGACGTGCCCACGGTTGATTGAGGTCGCCCTGCCGATTCGGGAAATCTCGGCCGAGAGCGTGCGCGATAAATCGCTACGCCATGGCCATATCTCCACGCTGCATCTGTGGTGGGCGCGACGCCCGCTGGCGGCCTGCCGAGCGGTGGTCTTCGCCTCGCTCGTCCCCGATCCCGATCATCCCGAGTGCCCAGCGGAGTTTCGCGCCGCCGTCATCCGACTGCTGAAGGACCACGTGCCGACACTCCTGAAGTACTATGGCCAGGGACGCAAGGCGCGCAGCGATCCCGACCCATACCGTCCTTATGATGGCATTCCCGATACGCCGCGCCATCGCTTGCTCGCCTTCATCGCCAAATGGTCGCCGGAGTGGATCGCCTTCGACAAAGGCGCAAATGGCAACCCGCCGGCGCCAGCGGAAATGCTCGACGATCGCTGCCTGGTCAAGTGGGAGACGAGCGATCCGGAGAACCTCCAGGGCCGCGAAGTGCTGAGGATCGCCCGCGAACTGGTGCGAATCGCCAACGGTGGGGCTGTCCCTGTGGTGCTCGATCCCTTCGCCGGCGGCGGAGCCATCCCGTTAGAGGCCGCCAGGCTCGGGTGCCAGGCCATCGCTAACGACTACAACCCGGTGGCCTATCTCATTCTGCGGGCCACCTGCGAGTTCCCACAGCGCTTCGGCAAGCCGATAGCCATCGCGCAGAAAACGGCCCAAGCCGGCATGCAACCGCCGCTGGTGGCCGCTGAGGCACAAGCAGCGGCATACGAAATCCCGAATCGTTTGGCCCACGACGTTGAGTATTGGGCCAAGTGGATGCTCGAGCGTGCCCGAGAGCGCATTGGGCACCTCTATCCGCCTGGCAAAGATGGCCATCCCGTGGTCGGGTATCTCTGGGCGCGCACCGCCCCCTGCTCGAATCCCTCCTGTCGCGCCGAAATCCCGCTGTTGCGCTCCCTGCTGGTGTGCAACAAGCCCAAAAAGCGCGTGGCGCTGACGATGACCGTAGAAGGCAAGCAGGTCACCTTCGGCATCGCCAGGGACAAAGATATCAGCGAAACCGAGGGCACGATGCTCAATCGCGGCGATTGTCGCTGCCCGGTGTGCCAGCAAACTACGCCGGTGGAAGATCTGCGCCGTGCGGGCCTGGAAGGCAAGATGGGCGAGCGCATGGTGGCGGTGATTGTGGAGGGCAAAGTTAAGCAAACAAGATATATCGATGGACAGTATGTCACCGTTACAGTGATGGAAAAGCAATATCGTCCGGTCGAACCGTCTGATCTCGACGCTTTTGCAGAGGCGGAGCGGCTTGCAGAAGGAGTTGAGCGGCCAGGCGAATACATCGTACCCGAAATCAACGCACCCACTGCTCCACCTGACGCAGGCTCTCATCGGAGCATCAGTATTGATATTTATGGTTTCAAGACCTTTGGCTCACTTTTTAACTCACGCCAGCTGGTTGCGATGGAGACGTTGTCTGTATGCCTGAGAGAATCACTGGCGGAGTTGCAACAGCGTGAACCTGACGAGGAGTATCGTAGAGCAGTGGCGGTGTACCTAGGATTATGGGTGAGTCGAAATGCCATGCGATTTACTAGCATCGGAAGGTATGATGCAGGAGGCGAAACCTTCCAAAGCCCCTTCTCATCTCAATCATTGGCAATGGTTTGGGACTACTCAGAACCAAATCCCTTTAACGAATCAACCGGTGGTGCATTGAGTCAACTGGATTGGATTCTCCGCGTTATCAGGCGTGAGTCCTTGCCACCCAATGTTTCACGTCACTCTGCCAACATCTTTTGTGGGGACGGAGCTCGACTACCGCTTGGGGAGGGGTTGGTAGATGTCGTCGTCACCGACCCCCCCTACTTCGACTCCATCGGCTACGCTGATTTGTCTGATTTCTTCTACGTCTGGCTAAAGCGCGGGTTGGGAAATATCTTCCCTGAAGCCTTTGCTACGCCGCAAACACCGAAGTCAGATGAGGTCGTAGCCCATAAACATCGGCATCACGGAGACAAGAAGAAGGGCAAGGAGCACTTCGAGAGAAAGTTAGCCGCGTGCCTTGCTGATGCTAAACGTGTGTGCAGACCCGACGGCTTGCTGGTGGTAATGTTTGCTCACCAGTCCACCGAAGCTTGGACATCCCTTATCAACGCTCTCTTTGAAGCAGGCTTGAGTGTCACGGCAACTTATCCCATTGATACTGAACTGAGGAACCGCAGAATAGCATTAGATGTGTCCGCGCTAGAATCCTCCATCACCGTCATCTGCCGTCCGCGTCAAGTCGGCTCAGCAGCATCATTCCGCGATGTGCGGCGGGAAATTGAGCGGACAGTAGCGGCGAGTGTGCACCGCTTCTGGGACTATGGCTTTCGCGGCGCCGATCTGATCGTGGCCTGCTATGGCCCGGCTGTCGGCGTCTTCGGGCGCTACGAACGGGTGGAGCGCGCCGATGGTACACCTGTTGGCGTTCCCGAGCTGCTGGAACTGGTGAAAGAGCTGGCGCTCAAAACCATTGCCGGGGAGTTCACAGGCGATGCCCTGTCTCGGCTCTACTTCGTGTGGGCAAACCTGTATGGCACCAGCGAGCAAGCATGGGATGATGCCCGGCTGATGGTGCAAATCGGTGGGGATAGCGAAGATGCGATGGGTGTGGCACGAGGCCGTGGGCTATTCGTGGTGGATGGCGCCCGCTGCCGCCTGGCTTTGCTCCGCGACCGCGCCAATCGTCGCAACCTGGGCGCCGATGCCGCCTCACCGCTCATCGACCAACTCCACCGCGCCATGCACCTCTGGAATGAAGAGCGCCGCAGCGAGCTGGTATCCTATCTGCGCGAGCACGGGCTACTCGACCATGCCCCCTTCTGGAAGCTGGCCCAGGCGCTTTTCGAAGTGCTTCCCCGCGGCGAAGAGGACTGGAAGCTCATCAGCGCTTTGCTCGGCGAACGAGAGACACTGCGCCTCGAAGCTCGCCGCACCGCGCCTCCGACAGAGCGGACCTTGTTCGACGTGTGATGTGCCATCGCTCTGCAGGGGGTGAAAACGGTGGCCTGATATATGCTCGAAGTTAGCGGAGCTCGCCGCCTTGTGCCGACGCTTCGGCATGCTATAGAATCTAACTATTGATTCTAGAGGAGGAGGCTGATTATGCACACCGTGAAATTCGTTTATTGGGAAGAGGACGGCGGTTGGATCGGTTATCTGCAAGATTATCCCGATTATTGGACCCAAGGCGAGACCCTTGAGGACCTCAAAGAGCATCTGCGGGACTTGTATCACGACCTCACCAGTGGGGAGCTACCCGGCATCCGCAAAGTCGATGAATTGGTCGTGTCACGAAGCGGATCGATCTGATCAAGGCCATCGAGCGGTTGGGTTGTGTGTTGGTGCGACACGGTGGCAAGCACGACTGGTATCGCAATCCAGTCACGGGCGCTTCTCAACCAGTGCCGCGACATCGGGAAATCAAAGAGGACCTGGCCCGCCATATCCTCAAGATGTTGAGCAGTCCGGCCGACGGCGGCTCTGACTTCGAATCCCAGGAGAACAGTTCTGCCTAGCCCTCGTATGTGGGGAGACCGCGTGATGATCTCAGCGCTCAAACCCTGGTTTGCTGGGGCGACTCCTCACGAAGATATCCGCGAAGGCCGGCTGAGTGAAGCGGTGTTTGCGGCGAACTTGTGGACCGTCGTGCAAGGCTCCGCTTCCACCGTATATATATATCGATCCCGACGCACTGCTCCACCGAGGGAGTAGACCTCGTTCAACGTGTGAGAGATAAAGGATTGCCATGACCCCGGAAGAGCTATCCCGCCTTGTTCACTCGCTGCGAGGACTGCCCAAGGAAACGGAATGGGTGGAATTCAAGAAGAACAAAGCCGATCCTCAGGAGATCGGTGAATATCTCTCTGCCCTCGCCAACTCCGCGGCACTCCTTCGTAAGAGCGACGGCTTTATTCTTTGGGGTATCGATGATAGGACTCATGCTCTTGTAGGGACTAGATTCAAACCGCATGAAGTCAGGGTTGGCAACGAAGAGCTTGAAAATTGGCTGGTCAGACAACTCGCCCCACGCATTGATGTACAGATCCATACCGGCAATGTTGACGCTGTGCCAATCGTATTGTTCCAGATTCAACCGGCCACACATATCCCCATTGCCTTCCGAGGAACCGAATATATTCGCGTTGGGAGCTACAAGAAAAAGCTAAAGGACTATCCAGAGAAGGAGCGCTCGTTGTGGGCAACCTTCTCTGAGAGACCGTTTGAATCCTGCATAGCTGCGGATTTGGTAAGCGCAGACGATGTCCTCCACCTGATCGATTACCCTTCATACTTTCGCCTGCTGAACACACCGCTGCCTGACAATCGTACCGCCATTCTTGACCGCTTTGAGGCAGAGCGCATCGTCTACCGGCAAGCTGGTGACCGCTTCGATATTTCCAATGTTGGTGCCATCCTATTTGCCGCTGATCTCCGGAAATTCGATCATCTGGCCCGCAAAATCCCTCGCGTTGTCATCTATCGCGGCGTTAACCGCATTATGACGGTGAAAGAGCAAAGTGCAGTCAAAGGCTATGCTGTTGCCTTCGAGGAGTTAGTTAACTATATCAATGACCAGCTCCCGCAAAACGAGCAGATCGAACAGGCGCTTCGTAGCCAAGTGCGCATGTATCCGGAAATCGCCATTCGCGAGCTGGTGGCTAATGCGTTGATCCACCAGGATTTCAATCTCACAGGAACAGGGCCGATGATCGAAATCTTCACCGATCGCATGGAAATTTCCAATCCAGGTCTACCATTGATCGATACGTTGCGCTTCATTGATGAACCGCCACGCTCCCGCAACGAGACTCTGGCAGCACTCATGCGACGCATGAATATCTGCGAAGAGCGAGGAAGCGGTATCGACAAGGTTGTCTCTTGGGTTGAGGTGTTTCAACTCCCGGCTCCAGACTTTCGCACTACGACTAACCACACTATATCGGTCCTGTTTGGCCCACGAGATTTTGCTGAGATGGATCGCGAGGACCGCATCCGGGCGTGTTATCAACATGCCTGCCTGTTGTTTGTGTCTGGCAAGCAAATGACGAACGCGACCCTTCGGGAGCGGTTAAAGATCGACAAGAAAAATTACCCCATGGCATCCCGCATTATCCGGGATACCATCGCCGCCGGTTTGCTCAAGCCGGCCGGTGGATCACGAAAGGATGCGAAATATGCCCCATTCTGGGCGTGAAACTTATGTAACGCCATGTAACTGAGGGGGCATAGCGATGACTTTTACGTTCTGAGTTGTCAATATAGACAATGGGTTAGAAATGATCGTCTATGTAATTGGCATAGTAGCTTGTGAGCATAGAGGCAATGAAGAAGCCCTGCCCGCGAGGGGGATTGTACACGGGGTAGCAGTTTGGCTTTGCATCGAGTAGCCCCATGCTATGGGCACAGCCGTATATCCGGGCGACTTGGCCCTCTTTTGTGAGGGGACAGTTTTTATGATCTCAGCACTCAAACCCTGGTTTGCTGTGGCGACTCCTCACGAAGATATCCGCGAAGGCCGGCTGAGTGAAGCGGTGTTTGCGGCGAACTTGTGGACCCTCGTGCAGGGCTCCGCACCTGAGGTCTATGTCGACCCCGCGGCGTTTTTCGCCAAAACCTATGTGACCGCCGGACTGGCCAATGTGCTGCGGAAGGTCGCCCATGCCTTATCAGGTGCCGCCGATGCGGGAGATCGCCTCCTGAGTTTACAGACCGCCTTTGGCGGGGGGAAGACGCATGCCCTGGTCGCCTTGTGGCATCTGGCCAAGCATCCCGACCAGGTCCGTCGTTCCAAGGCCGGGGCCGAGTTGCAAAGTGTGTTGGGGCAGCAGCTGCCGACGCAGGTGAAGGCTGTCGCGGTCTTTACCAATCAGACCTGTGATGCCACCCAGGGACGGCACACCCCTGAGGGTGTGCACACCCGTACGGTGTGGGGTGAACTGGCCCTGCAATTGGGGGGTGTGCCGCTCTACCGCACGATCGAAGCCAATGACCAAGGCCGCACGGTGCCGCAAGGGCTCTTCGTGCATATTCTTCGGCAAGCGGCGCCGTGTTTGATCCTGCTGGATGAGCTGGCGGATTATTGCGTCGGGGCATCGGCGATCGAGGTCGGCGCCACGACCCTCGCCGACCAGACCATTTCGTTTATCCAGCAACTCACCGAAGCGGTGCAGCAAGTGCCGGGGGTGGCCGTCGTCGCCACCTTACCGGCCAGCCATTTGGAAGTGGCCAGCTCCGAAAAGGGGCAGGAGATCCTGAGCCGACTGGAGCGACGGTTCGGACGGATGAGCGCGGATATCCGTCCGGTGGCCGACGCGGAAATCTACGAAGTCGTCCGCCGCCGGCTGTTCGAGTCACTCGGCGATGTCGCTGAGCATGCCCGCGTGGCTGAGGCCTATGTCAAGATGTATCAGCAGCATCGCAACGAGGTGCCCACCGAGGCCACGCGCGGCACCTATAAAGAGCGCCTTGTCGCCGCCTATCCGTTTCACCCGACGTTGATCGATGGTCTGTACTTACGCTGGGGGAGTCATAGCGAATTTCAGCGCACGCGTGGGGTCTTGCGGTTGCTGGCGAGCCTCATCGGCGACCTCTGGCAGCGACGACACACCACCACCCAATCGCAACCCCTGATCCAGCCTTGCCATATCCGTTGGACCGTCGACGCCTGGCACGCGGCGCTGACGCGGCTCTGGGGTGGGGCTTACGAATCGGTCGTGGCGGCGGATGTGACAGGTGACAAGGCGAATGCCACATTGCTCGACGACGAGCGCGGGGGAGACTATCGCACCGAAGCCATCACACAGGGGGTAGCCGCCGCAGTCCTGCTGGGCTCGTTTGGGGGGCAAGGGGAGCGCGCGGGCTACAGCACCAAAGATGTCAGATTGTGCGTCAGTCGCCCTGAGCTGAATTGGGGATACACCGACGGCGCGCTGTTGGGATTCGAGGATCGGGCGTTCTATCTGCACTCCGCCAGCGCTGGCAATCTGGGGAAACGGTATTGGTTCGGCACGACGCCGACGCTGACCAAACTCATCGTGCAGTATCGCCACCAGTTGTCCGCGAAGGATTTTGACGCGGAGATTCTCGACACGTTGCAGGCGCAGGTCCAGGAGTTGCGCCCCGGGCCTGCCACCTGGGAGGTGCGAGTCAATCCTGGACCTGCCTTGGCGGAGCAGCGTTCGCTCACCTTGCTCATCATGCCGCCCGATTGCGCCTACGTTGAGAATGATCAGGAATTATCGCTCATCCCATCGCCCGTCGAACAACGTCTCATCGAACTGAGCCAGAAATGCGGCAGCCGTGACCGCACGTACCGCAATACGCTGCTCTTTCTGCTGCCATCGTCCCGTGGCTTGGCACGATTGCGAAATGCCTTGCGCGAGGTGGCCGCGCTCGAAGCCGTGAAGCGCGATTACGGCAGCCAGTTGGACAGCGAGCAGCGCGATGATCTCAACCAGCGATTGGCCGCAGCATCTAGGAGTGTCGGCGAGTCGATCGGGAGTGCGTATGGCTATATCGCCCGGATTGACGGGCAACGAGTCGCGGTCGCAACCGTGGGCAACGGCAAGCAAACCCTTGGCGACCATTTGCAGGCGGTGTGGCGGCAGATCGTCGAAGATGAGGAATGGGTCTTGCGCCGGGTGGGGACGGTGACCTTACAGCGCGTTGGGCTGGTGCCCATGGAGGGCGGGATAGGCGTCAAAGAGGCCATCGAAGCCTTCCTGCGCTACACCGATAAGCCGATGATCACGTCCCATGCCGCCGTGTTCGAAGGTCTCAGGCAAGCCTGCAAGGACAAACTCATTGGCATCGGCCGCGGGCTGACGCTGAACAATCTGCAACGCAAGTGGTGTGGCGAAGATATCGCGCTAGATGCCAATGAGGGGGGGCTGTGGATCATCCCGCCCTTCCAGCCAGACCTTACGCCGTCTACGCCTTCGGATATCGTAGCGCCGCTTAGGACCCAGCCGCCCATTGGGGCACCATCAGGTGGACAGACGTCTTCAGAGGCGGCGACCATCATCGATGTTGGTGAGACTTCTGCCAAGCCAGTGAAGCGGATCACCATCAGTGGGACCGTCTCCCTCGATAATTGGGCCGAGATTTTCCGCTGTTTCATCAGTCCCGCTGCACGCATGAATTTGAAGCGACTGCGCTTGGGCGTTCACTTCGAGTTGGAGGCGCAGGACGGTCAGCCTTTCGATGAAAACGATCCAACGTGTAAAGCCATGAAAGAGTCGGCGAGACAGCTGGGGTTGGAATTTGAGGGGGGATAGCGCAGATCTCGTCTACCATCGTGTGCCGCCGATCTCGCCCATCCGCCACAGTTCACCGAGGGAATATTTCTCCAGCCACCGTTTCAGCCGCGTGGCCTCAAGGCGGCGCAGCTGGGTCCCGGTAAGATCGTGTTCAACAACCAACACCGACTCCGGAGCGTCCGTGAGCGCTGACACGAGCGCGTCAGAGTGCGTCGTGACAACGAGCTGGGTGCGCTGAGATGCCTCCACCAGCAACTCGGCAACTGTGGTGAGCAGGTCTGGATGTAATCCGAGCTCGGGCTCCTCGAGGCACAACAATGGTGGTGGCGTGGGGTGACAGAGCAGCGCCAGTAAGCAAAGATAACGCCAGCGTGCCGTCGGACAGCCGGGCGGTAGGAATCGGTTGGGTGAGGCCCTGTTCATGGACAAAAATCTGAACCGTCCCCCCTGAATCTTCATGGTGATATCCTGTAGTACACCCCTTAACTGAGACAAGGAGTTAAGCTCCCTCAGTACCTGAAAGGAGGCAATCCCCTGGCTCTCAAACGCCGCCATTTCACCTATCAATTCAAGCTCCAAGTGGGCAGCGAAGTTGAGTCCGGCAAGCTGCTGATCCAGATTGCCCGTGAGTACCAGACTCCTCAAGCGAGCGTGAGCCGTGTCGTGTACCGTGTCGGCTCATGTCCTGGTTCGGCGGCAAAGCGCACCAGCTCAGGGCAAACGCTGACGCCATTTGTCGGGATTGCGCGAGGTGTGAAAGACGCCATAGACGGTGACCATACCTTCGACATATTCGTAGAAGACCGCATACGGAAAGCGGCGCACCAACCCCCGACGATAATTCTCGTGGACAACGGGATGCATCTCGGGCGTGCGGCTGAGCGCTTCAATACAGGCATCGACGCAGCTCAGGAACTCCTCCCCCAAGCCAACTCGTCGCCCTTCGTACCAGGCGTACGCCTCTGCGAGGTCGTGCTCAGCCTCCGGCGCGATGATAAGCTCAGCGGCCATAACGACTGCGCACCCGCTGTTTGACTTCTTCCCACGTGAGTCCAGAGGCTGGGTTATTCATCAGGTTGGCTTTCCGGCGCGCCAGCTCTTCTTTTTGCCAATCATGGACTGGTACGGCGTCGGGAGTGGCCGCAAGGTCATCCCACAGATCTTCCACCAGCTGGAGCTTTTCCGACGGGCTCAAATCAAAGATCGAGGTCCGAGTTGGGTGCACCTGAAATCCTCCTCCTATGAATGTTCGCGCACACTTCGGCGCACATTTATCAGCAGAAATGTTGGCCAAATGTTGTGATGACATTTGGCCAACATTTCTTTTCGACGTCGGGTGGCACCCCGACGATGGCCTTCCTCCGCCCGACAGCCCTATCGTTGACACCGAAGACGACTGTCCCGCCACCGCCATTGGCCATGCAGATCGCCATTTCGACCACGAGGGCTACCGCATCGGCCGTGCTGCGGCGGCTCCACTCTTTGAAGTCCAGATCCTGATCTTCCAGGTCGGTCGCAGGCTGTGTATCCAGCGTATTCAGCAGTTGGCGTATCTCGTTGATGCTACGCATCGTTACTCCAGGACGATCCGCACCTTGCTCTTGTCTTGGCCCCGCGTGAGGTGGCCGAGGAATTCCTCGAAGCGTTTCGTCAACTCGGCTGGGGTGACCGGCGCGCCGTCGGCCAGGAGAGCGGCGCGAAGGTCATCGGCCTTGATGACGACGCGGACGAGTCCCGATAGCGCTTCCTGAGGCGCCTGGATGAAGTCTGGCGAGAGCTTGCCTGGCAGGCGGCGTGATCTCATAAACGACTCCACTTCTTTACGGCATTCGGCCGTGAGTAAGGCGAGATTCTCCTGGGTGGTCGGGTCGGCGAGATCGTCTAGCAAGGTCTTGGTCCAGTTAGGCACGAGCTTGTCCAACTCGTCATCCATGGCGGCCAGGATCACGCCTGCCGCAGCGTCGACCTGCTCGGTAGAAGGCTTGAAGCCACAATGGGGGCAGATGGGAGCGGCCTGGAGTTCTTGCTCGGTGAGGGCGAAGCAGGATTTCAAATCTGCCAGGCGATTCCGGAACTCCGTCAGTTGGCTCGCGGGCATCAGTTCGATCGTCGCCAGCTTCTGGAGATGCTCCACACGCTCATCGCCCAAGAGCGCTGCCTTACGCTTGTCGTCGTTCACGCCCAGTCTGGCCTTGGTATGTAGGGCTATGTAGGTGTTGATATAGTCCTGTTTTAACTTGCTTAATCGTTGGCGTAATTGCGTGCGAAGTGCAGAGTGCGTGGTGCGATTCTCCTCCAGCCTTTTCCGCACGTCGGACCTCGCACTCCGTACGTGTTGCACCCACGCGTGATCCTCGGGCAGGACCATTTCGGCTTGCGCCAGATAGCTCGCTGTGGGGCTCAGCTCAACGACGAATTCTTGGAGGGACGCGAGCGCGCGCATGGTATCCAAGCCGTCTTTCTGCGCCTTGACCTCGGACGCATCGTAGCGGAAGTTCTTCAGCCGCCCGGGCGATGCATAAGCCTGGAGTGATTCGAGGAAGGTCTTGGCGCCCTCGAGCCGAGCCCGATAGGCGGTCTGTTCCTGCTCGGTCAGCAGCGGGCCACCCCAGAATGGCAATCCAGTGTGCACCTGCTGCAAGGCGAGTACAAGTTGCTCGATGCGTTGGGCAATAGCCTTCTGGAGTTCTTGAACGGGCTCCTCCTTGCCCTGCGTGACCAGTTCCGCCATGCCCGGGGCGAGGCCGACAAGCTCGAACAGCGCCCGAAGGGCCTGGAGGTTCCACTCCTTGGGCGGCTCAATGTGCTTGAACTGGATGAGGTCATCGGCTGGCGCAGCCACCAGGGCATCGAGGCTGCCAGCATCGAATTTCTTCCCGGCAATCGCCAGCACGACATCGCCGCTATAGACCAACGCCGCCAGGAGCACGACAACCCACTCGGGCTCCAGGCGATACTTATCTGGGGCCATATACTCGACGCCGTTGTCGTCCCGAAGGAGTTCGGCCCGATTCAGGACCTGGCCTTGCCTCTTACGCCTGAGCAGGTCAAGGATGTAAGCCGCATATCGGGAACGGGAGGGGTCGAGTCGATCGCCATCGAGCAATTCCAGCGCATCCAGTACTGCCGTGGCTTGCTGAGTCTTCGTCGTCCCTCTGAGCCAGCGCAGCGCGTCTTGCATGGCCTGCACCCGGTTATCCTTGGTGAGCAGTACGGAAAACGAGGGGTATTCCGGGGCTTTGTCTTTAAAATGGGGTGCCAGGCAGATGGAGCTCACCGCGTTGACGATATCGCGGACGTTGGCGCGCGCCCCTGCTGGTGGGGTGAATTTCCTACTCATCCATGCCTGCAATGACTGGGTCCGACCCTGATTGGTGACTTCAAAGGCCGCAGTGATGTGTTCCTGGAGCCATTTGACAAGCTCCCCGACGAATGCCGAGGCCTTCGACTCGTAGACAGCTTTGGCTTTGCCAGAGGCGGTGGAGGCGAGGTCTAAGGCCGCAGCGTACCGGCGCAGTGTCGCGTGGAAGACATCGTCCACCCTGGACAGGCGGAAAAAGACCTCATCGCCCTTCTTCTCGTCCTTGTATGGGGGTGGTTCGTAGGGTTGGATGAAGTAGAGATAGAAATCGCGGGGCGGTTGGGCAGTGGAGCGCTCGTTGGGTGTTCCGAAGAACATATAGCCCAAACGGGAGGTCTTGCGCTCGCGCCACTCGAGTTCATATTCCCACGCCAGGTGCGTCCCAGGATAATAGTGGTCCGATCGCTCCAGGATGCGGGAGAGCGCATGAAAATACGCGAGATCCAGGCGATTGGGATCGAGGCTCTCCGCCCGTTTGTCGATGAGCGCGTCGTAGTCGACGTCCTTCTTGAGGTCCAGGTAGTATTGCTCGGTATCGTCAGCCTTCGAGATGAACTGGCCATTGACCGTGCGGCTGATCTCCCGCAGGACTGTTTGCACGAGCGTCAACAGGTCATCAGCGGGTGTGCCCCCCAACTCCTCCACACCCGGTTGAAAGAGGCACAGGGAATCCCGGAGCTCCTGGGCCGTTTGGCCCACCGGCGTGTCGATATCGCCGGTGGTCAGGCGGTGCACTGACAACGCGTGAATGATCCGCAACGCCAGTGGCTTGTAAGCAGGTCGAGTAAAAGCTTGCTGAACGCGCGATTCCAGAATGTCGCTGACGCGGATGACCTCGCGGATATCCGGCACGGCGCGGAACGCGACGTTGTCTCGGAGCACATTCCAGTAGCTGTCGTAGGCGATGAGGCCAGGGGCATCCACTGGGACCGACTCGTTGAGGAGTTTGCGCATCGTCGAGGACAGGGTTCTGAGGATCTCTCGTTTTTCTGCGACGGTCAGCCGCTCAAATACATCGATGTAGTCGGGGTGCACGGGGAACAGGCGGACGAACTCGTCCATGCGCTCGTTCATGTCGCCGTAGAATTTGGCGAAGGGCGTCAGGTGCTCTCTGATCCAGGCCTGTTGTTCGGCGGTTTTCTTGAGGAGGCGCTCAGCCACTACGAACTTCACATCCCGCCGCGCGATCAGCACTTGTTCGAAACGGTCCTTGACGCGGCGCAGGCTGTCAGCCGCGAATTGGAAGCGCGGGCTGTCGAAGATGGCCTCTTGCACGCCGGCCATGAGGCGGAAGCGCAGATCCTTGCAGATCTCGCCCATCTCGCGCAGGAAGTTGAGGTCGAGAATCAGCTCGTGATCTCTGCGCGTGCGGAGGTAGTCGAGGAGCTCATCCACCACCAAGAGCAGGCCGTGGTCGGGGTATTGCTCGTGGAAGCTCGCCATCATGTCCTCGAACGCCCCCTTGTGGTTGGGGATCTTGTCGCGTGGCGGGAAACGATAGGCGATGCCCCACGCCGATAAGGTTTCTTCCAGTTGCGAGCAGACGAATTCCCGAAAATCCATGGTCGTGGACCCGAGCTCGGTCCGCACCACTTTGAACCGCCCGGCGACGCCGACAGCGCTGTTCGCGACCTGGGGATTGTGGAGCGCCGCAACGAGGTCGGCGTGTTCGGCGATGCCCGAGATCACGGCCATGAGGTGGGATTTCCCGGTGCCGTAATTGCCCACGATGAGCAGGCCCTTGTTGTCGGCAGGTCGCTCGAATTGCAGCTGCGGAAACACCACACCCGCCAGTTTCTCCGCCATTTCCTCCGAAATCACATAGGTGGCGATCAGCTCGCTGGCAGCATGCACATCATCGGCATCGCGCAGCTGGATGACGGTCTCGATGGGGTCAAACTGGACCAGATCGCTGTATTGCATAACACGGTCCTCTCAGGATCGATCCTGGGCGCTCAGCGTTCGGCAGGCGCAGGTGGGCTCACGACCAGGAGATCGCCGGCTGGATAGCGACGGTATTCCGGATGGTCGGGCATGGCATAGATCAGGTAGCCCTGTTCAATCGTGCCATTCCAGGCAGCCACCACAGTCCTTTGCCGTGATAACCCCTGGAGGCACCGCAGTGGATCTTGCTTGAGGGAGACAGCGAAGAGCACTTCCGTGTTGTCGAGCAGGACCGCTTGCGCATCATCCTTCCCAACGATGTCGCTCAGCGCTCGGGACACTTGCAGGACACGCTGCCGTTCAGTAAGGTCCAGCAGACGTCGGCTCAGTTCGAGATTGACGTTGATGGAGCGGAATCCGGTGCGCTTAGCCACTTCCTGAAGCACTCTGGTCTTCCCCATGCCAGACGGGGCCACGACCAGGATCAGCTGGTGATACAGCATCCCTGCCTGGTCGATCTGACGCATGATCTGGTCGGCCCATCGCTCAATCTGCATAACCTCCAGCCTCGCTGTGCTGTTTGACCGGTGCGCCCTCCAGCCAGCGCTCGATGGCCTGGCGACGGAAGCGCCAGTGCCGCCCGACTTTCTGCGAGGGGATCTTGCCCTCCTGGGCGAGCTTGTAGAGCGAGGAGCGGGGGATGCGCAGATACGCCATGACTTCTTCGAACGTCATAACATCGGGCAGTGTCTCTTTCATCGCTGACCTCGATCACTAAAAGCGGCATTACGGTCGTGTGGCCTCGATGAAGCGAGACTATACCAAATATTGCTAACCTCTGTTAAGTGTTTTCGGTTATACGATTACTGACCGGCGTCCATTGTCAGGAGGGCATGTTGGCACAAGATCTCATCGAGCGTGGCAATGTGAGCATCGCCGTCAAGGCCGGATGCCGCGAGTACGGATCGGTGACACAAGGGCCGAGCTTGATGCGCTCCGTGCGCAGGGCGCACAGCGTCAACGAGGCATAGACCTCGCGAAAGAAGCGCTCGTCCGCCAGCCACAGCACGTCATACCCGGTGTGCTCGGCTAACTGCGCCAGGGCCGCCAGGTGGGATGGAGGATAAGTCGGGAGGAGGAGCAAACCGGTCGTCAGGGCCATGGAGTATGCCTCGCTCTTGACTTCGGGGTGAAGTGCGTCTACGCTCAGGCTGCGCCATGAGCTTGCCGCGGATACCAGGGTCCGGGCGCGCGTGCCGTCAAGCCTGAGAGGCTAGCCCACGTGCGAGAGAAGCGGAAGTCGGCCGCGTCATGTAGGACCGCCTGTCTGCTGGCTAGCCCACGCCCGAGAGGGCCACAACTATCGCAATTTGGCATGCTATAGGCCCTCTCCCTGTGGTGGCACCAGGTGAGGATCGAAAAAAGCCGCGGCGGTGAAAGCCGTGTGGAACCGCCCTCACCCCGGCCCTCTCCCGGAGGGAGAGGGAGACCGCATGCAGCCCGCTGTGGCCATGTCAGCCGCCTACCCTGGGGCGACTGCTCCCACAGGGAGAGCTGATCGCGCCTTCCCCCAGCGCGGGGGAAGGTGGAGATGGGGGAGGAGCCTACACCGAACACTATAGCATCGCGATACCGCGGCCCCATGCACCGGCCGATTCTGCCGGCGGGAGAGAGCAGACGTCACAGACTATATCAGAGCATTGCTTGATGGATAAAGGAGTTTGCCGATGGCCACACGCAGCAAAGACGCCTATATCGAGAGTTTGCGCGATGGGCGCACGGTGTATTACAAAGGAGAGCGCGTGGCGGATGTGACGGCGCACCCGGTGCTGAAAACCGCCGTGGAGCACGCCGCCCTCGAATACGAACTGACTGAGGATCCCCGGCATCGCGACCTGTTGACCTATACCCTGCCGGGCAGGCAGGAGCGCTGCAGCCGCTATTTCAAGATCCCCGAAAACGCCGAGGATTTACTGCGCCGCCGCGAGATCATCGAACTCGGCACGCGCGAGGGCGGGACGTTCTTCCTCATCATCAAGGAGATCGGCAGCGATTGTCTCTTCGCCCTGAATGTCATCAGCCAGCGCGTCGATGCCAAGCACGGCACCGCGTATCATGAACGCGTCAGACGCTATTACGAATACTGCCGCGACCACGACTTGGCCATGGCGGTGGCGCAAACGGACGTCAAGGGCGATCGCTCGCTGCACCCACACCAGCAGGAGCATGCCGACTATTACGTGCGCATCGTCGATGAGACCAAGGACGGCATCGTGGTGCGCGGCGCCAAGGCGCACACCACCAACACGGTGTGCGCCAACGAACTCATGGTCATCCCCACGCGCACCCTCGGCCCCGAGGATCAAGACTACGCCGTAGCCTTTGCGGTGCCGATGGATGCCAAAGGGCTCAAGCTCATCGTCAGTCCATTCAGCCACACCGATCACAACACCTTCCACCACCCCGTCAGCGCCCGGCACCACCTGCTCGAGACCCTGACGGTGTTCGACGACGTCTTCGTGCCGTGGGAGCGCGTCTTCTTGAAGGGGGAGTGGGACTTCGCCGGGCCGCTGGCCCTGACCTTCGTGCAGTTCCACCGCTTCACCGCGGTGTCGTACAAAGCGCCCTTGCTCGATTTCTTCGTCGGCGCCGCGGAGTTGATGGCGGAGGCCAACGGCATTCGCCGCGCCGCCCACGTGCGCGAGAAGCTGGTCAAGCTCATCGCCTATGCTGAGACCGTGCGCGCCCTCACCAAGGCCGCAGCCTGGGAATGCAAAATGCTCGATGGCCGCGTCGCTGTGCCCGACCCGGTGATCACCAACATGGCCAAGTGGTATTTCGCCAATAACTTCCACCAGCACGTGGCGTATCTGCAGGACATCGCTGGCGGCCTCCTGGTCACGGGGCCGGACGAAGCTGACCTGAAAAACCCCGAGACCGCGGGCTATATCACCAAATACCTGGGGGGCAAGAAAGGCATTCCGACGGAGGATCGTCTCAAGCTGTTCAACCTGATTCGCGATCTCACCGCCTCCGACATCGGCGGCTATAACGAGATCCTCTCCATCCATGCCGAGGGCTCGCTGGAGGCGCAAAAGCTCACCATCGCCATGGAATACGATACGAAACCCTCGGTGGAGTATGTGAAAGGGCTGATCGGCCTCCAATGGTAAAGACCGACCCTCCGCCCCTGCGTGCCTCTGGTGCTCGGCCTTCCACGCCGCGCTGCCGCGAGTTTTGGTGGGCGAGTTGCTTCACTGGCGCACGCTCGCTCGGTCTGCACTGCCTGACCGTCGCCTGTGCAGGCTGGCCTGGCGTGTGCCTACCCGTGCCATCATGCTTAGACGCTGTCGCCGCTGCGGGAGCTGGAATCCATGCGATACCTGAGGCCCCACTCGCACATCGCGTCCACGATGGGTTTGAGGCTTTCCCCTAAAGGGGTGAGGGCATATTCCACCTTGGGGGGTACCTGAGGGTACACGGTACGATGCACGATGCCATCGTGCTCCAGCTCGCGGAGTTGTTGGGTGAGCATCTTTTGGGTGATCCCATCCAAGGCGCGGAACAGCTCGGAAAAACGCTGTTGACCCCGGAAGAGCTGCCAGATAATCAACACTTTCCATTTGCCGCCAATGACCTCCAGCGTCCCTTCCGCTGGGCATCGCTGGCTTTGTCGTCTCATGGTCGTCTCCTTCACCGTGCAGACTACATTCCCTTTGAGCCTCGGTACGTCTATCGCGACGATCGCTCGCCGAGATAACGTGCGCATCGACCAAGCGGCGCGGGCACATGTCACCGAACACGGCGACGCCCTCGCGCGGTCCATCTCCTGTTGGTATACTTATCGTCAGTATAAGATTTTAAGGATGTACTTTACGGATCATACTCTACATGCTATCCATAAAGCTAGAGTTCTCTGGCACCTGCACACTGGCATCGCAGCCTAGAGCCAGGAGAGCGATTGCGAAAGGAGTGCTGACGAATGAACGGAGTCTTACGCTGGCTTGCCAATCCGCCGGATGTCGAGGCGACGCCGGCGCCATCGAGCCAGACGGCGCCTTGGTCTGACGACGACCTCCTTGACGCCTACTCACGGGCGGTGATCAGCGCCGCCGAGCGCGTCAGTCCCTCGGTTGTCAATATCGAACTGCGCCAGCAGCCGCGCGGGCAGCGTGAGGAGGTACGTGGCGGTGGCTCCGGCTTCATTTTCACCCCGGATGGTTTCATCATGACCAATAGCCACGTCGTGCATCGCGCCAACGCCCTGGAGGTGACCTTATCGGATGGGCGTCGATTTCGGGCCGATGTGGTGGGCGATGACCCGGATACCGACTTGGCGGTCATCCGCATCCACGCCCCCAACCTGGTAGCGGCGCCGCTGGGGGATTCCCAAGCGGTGCGCGTCGGCCAGGTGGTGATCGCCATCGGCAATCCTTATGGATTTCAGTGTACGGTGACGGCCGGCGTAGTGAGTGCCCTCGGGCGTTCCCTCAGATCGCGCTCTGGACGGCTCATCGACAACGTCATTCAGACCGACGCCGCCCTCAATCCTGGCAACTCGGGCGGTCCCTTGGTGACCAGTCGCGGCGAGGTCATCGGCGTCAACACCGCGGTGATTCTGCCGGCGCAAGGCCTGTGCTTCGCCGTGGCGATCAACACCGCCACCTTCGTGGCCGGCCGACTGATCAAGGACGGTAAGGTCCGGCGCGGCTATATCGGCCTGGCAGGGCAAGATGTCTTGTTGCCGCGCCGCCTGGTGCGGTTCTACGGGCTGACGGTAGAGAGCGGTATCCTGGTGGCCGCCATTGAACCGAGCAGTCCAGCGCAGCGCGCCGGCTTACGCGAGGGGGACATCATCATCGCCTACGATGATCGTCCCATCGCCGGCATCGATGACTTGCATCGGCTGCTCACCGACGCCCAGGTCGGAGTGCGTTCGACCGTAACGATCATCCGGCGCACGGAGACCCTGCGCCTCGACATCGTGCCGGAGGAGTCACGGCGTGTCGGCGACGAGGGGCGTTAGCTCATGCCCAGGAGATGCCCACCTGTTCCGGCCATGGAATCAAATATGGGGTGCGATTCGGCAAGTCGCCGGTCCAGGTAGGAGGCTAGCGTACCCCCATCGGTGAGGACTTCCGGTATGGATGCGGCGATATGGCCCCTTGACATACCCCCCTATGCCCCGTACCTTCCTTACCATATGTTCAGGAACATCGGAGCGGAATCGGGTGTGAGTAGCTTGCCGCGCCACCGGGACTTCCTAAGCCATCTCGCAATTCGCGGTGGAACTCGGAGATCGGTCGCGCATCACGATGGCCGCTGACGTATGTTGTGCTGGAGGGTTAAGTCATCGCATGAGCGCTCCACCCCAAGCCCCATTGGAAGCGCAGCGCGCGGCTCGTTATGAGGCGCTGCTGCGCCTCTTACAACTGCTCATCACACAGCGCGATCCCACCGCGCTGTTTCGGACGCTCGCCAGCGAGCTGCGCCACGTGGTCTCGTTCGACGGCATCAGCTTGGTGGTCTACGACGAAGCGGTGCGCACGGTCCGCTTCTCCATGCTGGAGATCGTGAACCCGTCAGAGGAGGTGCCGCCGTCAGAGGTGCCGCTGGAAGAGACCCTGAGCTGGTGGGTGTATCAGCACCAGCGACCTCTGGTGATCCCGTGCGTCGAGACCGAAACGCGCTTCCCTCGCCTGATGGGGCTGCTGCGACAGTGCGGAGTTCGTTCACTCTGTGGGCTGCCGTTGACGACGGTGCACCGCCGACTCGGCGGTCTCTGCCTCGGCAGCGTTCAGCCCGACGCCTATTCCGAGGAGGAGGTCGGCTTCCTATCGCTGGTGGCGGACCAGATTGCGCTGGCGATCGACGATGCGTTGAACTTCGAGGCTGCACAGCGCGTGCAAGCTGAGCTCCGGCGCAACAACGATCGACTGCAGCTGATCCTTGACCTGACCAACAGTTTGGTCTCCAACTTGGAGCTGCGCGACCTGCTGCGCGCTATCTCGGCGAGCGTGCGCCGCGTCATGCAGTGCGATGTGGTCGGTGTGGCCCTGCCGGATGCGGAGGGCGACCGGTTGCGAGTCTATGCCCTTGACTTCCCGGACAGCAAGGGCTTCGTCCAGGAGGGCGTGCTGCTGCCGATCGAGGGCTCACCCCTTGGGGCGGTGTTCCGGACGGGCAAGCCCATGCTGCACGGCCGGCCCGACCCCGCTGAGCTCGCCCCCGAGGTCTATCGCATGGCCGCCGGCGAGGGCTTTGCCTCCGGTTGCACCCTGCCGCTCATCAGTCGCCATCGCGTCCTCGGCACCTTGGGGCTCGGCAGACGGCAGGAGCATGCCTTCACCCAGGACGACGTCGATTTCCTCATGCAAGTCGCTAGCCAAGTAGCGATCGCCATCGAGAACGCCTTGGCCTATGGCCAAATCGCGGCGCTCAAGGATCAACTGGCCCAAGAGAAGCTCTATCTGGAAGACGAGATTCGCAGTGAGATGCACTTCGAGGATATCGTCGGCAAGAGCGCGGCGCTGCGCCGCGTGCTGCAGCAGGTCGAGACCGTGGCGCCGACCGAGGCAACCGTGCTCATCTACGGCGAGACCGGCACCGGCAAGGAGTTGATCGCGCGCGCCATCCACCAGCTCAGCCCGCGCCGCGGACGCGCCTTCGTGAAGCTGAATTGCGCCGCCATCCCCACCGGGCTGCTGGAAAGCGAACTCTTCGGGCACGAAAAGGGCGCGTTTACCGGGGCGATCATGCAGCGCATCGGCCGCTTTGAGCTGGCCCATCGCGGCACGGTGTTTCTGGACGAGATCGGGGAGATCCCGCTCGAGTTGCAGCCCAAGCTGCTGCGGGTGCTGCAGGACCGCGAGTTCGAGCGTCTGGGCGGCAGCCGCACCCTGCGCACCGATGCACGGCTGATCGCCGCTACCAACCGCGATTTGGCCGTCATGGTGGAAGAGGGGACGTTTCGCGCCGACCTGTTCTATCGCCTGAACGTCTTTCCCGTGCACGTGCCGCCCCTGCGGGAGCGCCCAGAGGATATCCCGCTGCTGGTGCGGTATTTCGCGCAGCAATTCGCCCGCCGCCTGCACAAAACGATCGACACCATCCTGTCCGACACCATGCAGGCGTTGGTGCGCTACCCCTGGCCGGGCAACATTCGCGAACTGCAGAACATCATCGAGCGCGCGGTGATTCTCTCGCCAGGGCCGGTGTTGCAGGTGCCGCTCGCCGACCTCAAACCTCCCACCACAGGCGTCAGCTCCACGAACCACGATACCCTGCAAGAGATCGAACGCAAGCACATCCTCGCCGTGCTCGCCGAGACGAACTGGGTGCTGGGCGGGCCGAACGGCGCCGCCGTGCGCCTGGGAATGAAGCGTTCCACCCTGCAGTTCCGCATGCGCAAATTGGGGATCTCGCGCCCCAGCAAGTGACGGCCGTCCATCCCGTCCTCTTGCGCCAGCCTTCGTCGGTGCCAATCTGTTGGCAGCGTGCCAGTCTGCTGGCAGTGCTGTGCTAGGCGGCGAGACGCTCAACGCCTTGCCTCTTTGCGCTAGCTTACGGTGGCGCAAGAGCTTCCCGCTCACCGGCGAGACTCGGCGGCGCTGGCACGGTGCTTGCCTTTCCTCGTCACGATCAAGCCGTGCCGATGACGTTTGCACCTCGGTCGCCGGCGCGGTCGACGTCATCGAACGCCTGACGGCGCACTACCACGACCGATGCTTCGACGATCGCGGCGCCGTGGCCTCCGGATCCATGTCGTCGGTCATCGGAGGTCAGCGCTCAGCCGCATCAGCTGCAAGGAGGATCGTGTTGAACGCTCTATGGCGACTACCCCTGGTGGGGCTTTTATTCCTGCTGGCCGCCTGCCAGCCACAACAAGCTGCTCCGCCCCCACCACCGCCACAGGTGACGGTGAGTCAGCCGGTGGTGCGCGAAGTGGTCGAGTGGGATGAGTTTACCGGACGACTGGAGGCGGTGGAATCGGTCGACGTCCGCGCCCGCGTCAGTGGCTATCTGCAAGCGGTGCATTTCGCCGACGGCGAGATGGTGAAGAAGGGAGCCCTACTCTTCGTGATCGATCCCCGGCCGTATCAGGCCGAGTTGAATCGCGCCAAAGCCGCATTAGAACAGGCCATCGCCCAATACAAACGGACTCGGAAGGATTATGCCCGGGCCCAGCAGCTGATCAAGATGCGCGCTATCTCCCAGGAGGAGTTCGACACCCGGGCCTCCGATCAACGCCAGGCCGAAGAGGCGGTGCAGGCGGCACGGGCAGCCGTCGATGCGGCGCGCCTCAACGTCGAGTTCACCCAGGTGCGCGCCCCGATCAGCGGCCGCATCAGCCGCCAATATGTGACGGTGGGCAACCTCATCAACGGCGGCACGGGGGACTCCACCTTGTTGACCAGGATCGTGACGCTCGATCCGATCTACGCTTATTTCCAGATGGATGAGCGCTCCTATCTCAAATACACCCAACTCTGGCGCAACGGCACGCGTCCTGGCTACCGCCAGGCGAACGTCCCCGTGTCGCTGGGACTGGCCAATGAAACGGCCTTTCCGCACCGGGGCCACCTCGACTTCATCGACAATCGGCTCGACCCGACGACCGGCACGATGACCGGTCGGGCGATTTTTGCCAATCCCGACTTAGCGCTGATGCCAGGGCTGTTCGCGCGGCTTCGCCTGCCCGCCAGCGCGCCGTACGAGGCGCTGTTAATCCCAGACCAAGCTGTCGGCACCGACCAAACGCAGCGCTTCGTCTACGTCGTCAACGACCAGAACACCGTGGAGTATTGCAAGGTGGTGCCTGGACCGCTCATCGACGGGCTGCGCGTCATCCGCGACGGCCTGAGCCCAGAGGCGTGGGTGATCGTCAACGGGGTGCAACGGGCGCGGCCGGGGTTCAAGGTCGAGCCGCAGCGGCAGGCGATCCGCCCGGAGCCCGCCCCTGCCACATCCGAGACGGCCGCCGCTCAGCCATAGCGGCGGCTTGCCGACCGCTTCCCGCGTCGAGCTGATGCAAAGGAGCCAGGCTGCATGACGTTGTCCCGCTTTTTCATCGATCGGCCGATCTTCGCCACCGTCTTGTCGATCGTCATCGTCGTCGCCGGCGCCATCGCCTACTTCAGCCTGCCGGTGGCGCAATATCCGGAGGTCGTGCCGCCGACGGTGGTGGTGCGGGCCAGCTATCCCGGCGCCAACCCGCAGGTCATCGCCGAAACCGTAGCCACGCCGCTCGAACAGCAGATCAACGGCGTCGAAAACATGCTCTACATGACGTCGCAAAGCACCAGCGACGGCCAGATGACGCTGACCATCACCTTCAAGCTGGGGACCAACCTGGACGAAGCACAGGTGCTGGTGCAAAACCGCGTCGCCGTCGCCGAACCCCTCCTGCCCGAAGAGGTGCGCCGCAGCGGCGTCACCACCACGAAGAGCTCCCCCGATCTGCTGCTGGTCGTCCATCTCCTGTCCCCCGACGATCGCTTTGATCAGGCCTACATCAGCAACTACGCCTTGCTCCAGGTGCGGGATGTGCTGGCCCGTCTCGACGGCGTCGGCGACATCACCATCTTCGGGGCACGCGAATATAGCATGCGCATCTGGCTGGATCCCGAGCAGATCGCCGCCCGCAACCTGACCGCCAGCGATGTGATGCAGGCTTTGCGCGAGCAGAACGTGCAGGTGGCGGCGGGGGCCATCGGCCAGGCGCCGGCGCCGCCGGGCACGGCCTATCAACTGTCGATCCGTACCCTGGGCCGGTTGCAGGAACCCGACCAGTTCGGCGACATCGTCATCAAGACCGGCGCCGCCGGGCGTATCACGCGGCTGCGGGATGTGGCGCGCGTCGAGCTGGGCGCCCGCGACTACTCCTCCAATAGCTACCTCGACGGCAAGCCGGCGGTGGGCATCGGCGTCTTCCAGCGTCCCGGCTCCAACGCCTTGGCCACCGCCGAAGCGGTGCGCCGCACCATGGCGGAGTTGAGCCGACAATTCCCTGAGGGGCTGGAGCACCGCATTGTCTATGACCCGACGGTGTTCGTCGAAGAGTCGATGCGCGCCGTGTTCGAAACCCTCCTCGAAGCGTTCATCCTGGTCTTCCTCGTCGTCCTGATCTTCCTGCAGGATTGGCGGGCCACGCTGCTGCCGATGATCGATGTGCCGGTGTCGCTGATCGGCACGCTGGGCGTCATGGCGGCCATGGGGTTTTCCCTCAACAATCTGTCGCTCTTCGGCCTGGTGCTGGCCATCGGCATCGTCGTCGACGATGCTATCGTGGTGGTGGAGAACATCGAGCGCTGGATGGCTAAGGGCCTGGAGCCGCGCGAGGCCACCCTGAAGGCCATGGCCGAGATCACCGGGCCGGTCATCGCCATCACCCTGGTGCTGAGCTCGGTGTTCATTCCGACGGCCTTTCTCAGCGGCATCAGCGGTCAGTTCTATCGCCAGTTCGCCCTCACCATCGCCGCCTCCACTATCATCTCGGCGATCAATGCGCTGACCATGGCCCCGGCCCGTGCCGTACAGCTCATCCGGCCGCATAGCGGCGAGCATGGCAAAGAGCGCGAGGCGCTGCCGCGGCTGGGTATCGTGCTGATCGGCGGCTTGCTGGCCTACCTCTTCCTGACGCCGCTGGTAGCCCCGCTGGTCGGCGTGACGGGGTTGGAACCGGACGGCCATGCCGGCTCAGCGCAGCCATCCGGCGCCCTGGCGTTGTGGGCCCTGCGCGCCGCCATGTTTGCGATCGGCGCCGTCGTGGGATGGGGGCTCAGCTCGCTGATCAATCGCCTTCTGGCGGGGTTTTTCCGGGGCTTCAACCGGTTCTTCGGTTGGGTGACCGACGGCTATGGGCGGCTGGTGGGCCTGGCGCTGCGCTTCAGCGTCATGATGCTGGTGCTGTATGCGGGCCTGATCAGCCTGACCTATCTGGGATTCACCGCCGTGCCGACGGGGTTCATCCCGCCGCAAGATCTGGGCTATCTGATCGTCGACGTGCAGCTGCCGCCCGGCGCCTCCCTGGAGCGCACCGACGCTGTCGTACGGCGGGCTTCGGAGAGTATCTTGCAGGTGCCCGGCGTCGACCATGCGGTGGGGATCGCCGGGTTCTCCGGCGCCACGCGGGCGAACAGCTCCAACGCTGGAGCCATCTTCGCCACCTTGCGCCCGTTCGAAGAGCGCAAGGCCCACGGTCCCAGCGCCGAAGAGATCATCCACAACCTGCGCCAGCGGCTGGCAGGCATTCAGGAGGCGAGGATTTCGGGGTTCCCGCCGCCAGCCGTGCGGGGCCTGGGCACGGCCGGCGGTTTCAAGCTGATGGTGCAGGATCGCTCCGGCGCCGGTCTGGGGGCGTTGCAGGCGGCCACCGAGGCACTGGTCGCCGCCGCCGGGCAGCAGCCGGGCCTGGTCGGCGTCTTCACCCCGTTCAGCGCCAATACGCCGCAGCTCTACGCCGAGGTGGATCGCACCAAGGCCAAGATGCTGGACGTGCCGTTGAACAACCTCTTCGATACCCTGCAAGTCTATCTGGGGTCGTTGTATGTCAACGACTTCAACCAGTTCGGCCGCACCTATCGGGTGATGGCGCAGGCCGAAGGGCCTTTCCGCACCGACCCCGACGAGATCGCCAAGCTGAAGACGCGCAGCGCGTCCGGCGCCATGGTGCCGCTCGGCTCGCTGATGGAGATCCGCCGCATCACCGGCCCCGACCGGATCTTGCGCTACAACATGTTCCCCGCTGCCGAGATCAATGGCGACACCGCGCCGGGCTATGGGTCCGGCCAGGCCATCGCCACCATGGAGCAGGTGGCAGCACAGGTGCTGCCGCGCGGCATCGGGTTTGAGTGGACCGATCTGGCCTACCAACAGATCCTGGCCGGCAACGTCGCCCTCTTCATCTTCCCCCTGTGCGTGCTGTTCGTTTTCCTGGTGTTGGCAGCCCTGTATGAGAGCTGGGTGTTGCCGCTGGCCATCATCCTCATCGTGCCCATGTGCTTGCTCAGCGCCATCGCCGGCGTGTGGCTGCGCGGCATGGACAACAACATCCTGACCCAGATCGGCTTCGTGGTGCTGGTGGCGCTGGCCTGCAAGAACGCCATCCTCATCGTCGAGTTCGCCAAGGACCGCCAGCAAGAGGGCAAAGACCGGGTGACCGCGGCGATCGAAGCCAGCCGCATCCGTCTGCGGCCGATCCTGATGACCTCGTTCGCCTTCATCCTCGGCGTGGTGCCATTGTTCGTGGCCAAGGGGGCTGGCGCCGAGATGTTCCGCGCCCTCGGGACCTCGGTGTTCAGCGGCATGCTGGGGGTGACGTTCTTCGGGTTGTTGTTGACGCCGGTGTTCTATGTAGCCCTGCGCTGGTTGGTCGACCGCCAGCGGGACAAGCCAGAACCCTCCTCAAATCACGTCGGCAAGGTCATGGCCATCGCCCTCGTACCAGGCCTCCTCGTCCTTCTGTCCGGGTGCATGGTCGGGCCAGATTATCAGATGCCACAGATGCCGGTGCCGGAGGCGTTCACCAATCAGGTCCAGGAGGGGGTGGCCGCGGAGGAGGTCGAGACCGCATGGTGGCGTGGCTTTCAGGATGAGACGCTGAATCGGCTAGTCGCGCAGGCGTTGGCCCATAACCACGACATCCGTGTGGCGGCGGCGCGGCTGCGTGAGGCCCGCGCCCTGCTCTCGGAGACGGAGTTCGAGCGCTATCCGACGGTGACCGCGCAGGGCTCCTACACGCGGCAGCGGCTGAGCGACGCCCAGGCACCGCCGGTGGGCGACCGCGACCTCGAATTGTACGACGTCGGATTCGATGCGATTTGGGAGCTAGACTTCTTCGGGCGGGTGCGGCGCTCCATCGAGGCCCTCACGGCCGATGCCGGCGCCGCCGAGGCCAACCGCCGGGATGTGATCGTCAGCCTGCTGGCTGAGGTGGCGCGCAACTATGTTGCGCTACGCGGCATGCAAGACCGTCTGGCGGTGGCGCGCCGCAATGCCGAGAATCAGCGCCAGACCCTGGAGCTGACCATCGCGCTGCTGGAGGCAGGCCGCGGCACTGAACTGGATACGTCGCGGGCGGAGGCGCAGTGGCAATCGACCTTGGCCAGCATCCCGCCCCTGGAGACCGCCATCAAGGCGGCGATGTATCGCTTGGGCGTGCTCACCGGCCAGCAGCCCACCGCCCTGGAAGCCCTGTTGTCGGAACCCCAGCCGCTGCCCGCCTTGCCGACCCGCGTGGCGCTCGGCCGGCCTGAGGATCTGCTGCGCCGACGCCCCGACATCCGCGTCGCCGAGCGCACCCTGGCGGGCGAGACGGCGCGCATCGGGGTGGCCACCGCCGATTTGTTCCCGCGCATCACCCTGGCCGGCAGCGTGGCGCTGCAAGCCACCTCGTTCACCGGCCTCGGCAACAGCGGCAGCGATGCCTTCGCCATCGCTCCCGGCATCTTTTGGGCGGCCTTTGACTTGGGTCGGGTGCGGGCGCGCATCCGCGCTGCCGACGCCCGCACCGAGGCGGCCCTGGCGCAATACGAGCAGCACGTCATACTGGCCCTTGAGGAAACGGAAAACGCCCTGGTCGACTTCAGCCGTCAGCAGGCGCGGCGTGACCGGTTGCAGGCCTCGGCGCAGGCGAGCGAGAAGGCGGTGGAATTGGCGCGCCAGCGTTTTCAATTCGGCGTGGCTGACTTTCTCACCGTCCTCGATGCCGAACGCACCCTGCTGGCGGCCCAAGATCAGCTGGCGGACAGTGCAACCCGCACGGCCACGGCCCTAGTGGCCGTGTACAAGGCCCTCGGCGGCGGCTGGGAGATCGCCCCAGAGAGGGCCTATACGAAAGTTCCATGAGCGCCCTTACCATCGACCTTGCCCACCTACGGTGCGGCTCCTTGGTACCCAGGCTTGGCAGACCACCATGGATCGGTCGCGACTTGGATGCCGGGCATGGGCTTTGGATGGCGGGCCAAAAGGATGACACCAATGCTCAAGATCACGCTTCATGACACCGCTGACCAGCTCCGCATCGAGCTCGAAGGCAGGCTCGCCGGGGCTTGGGTCTGTGAGTTGGAACACTGCTGGTACACTGCCAAAGCGTGCCACCGCGACCGAACGCTGTCGGTTGATCTGACCGATGTGATCTTTATCGATCAAGCTGGACGGTACCTCCTGCAGCTGATGCACCGCGATGGCGTACACCTCGTGGCCTCCGCCCTGATGAGGCAAGACATCTTGGACCATATCACGGGCACCACGGATTGAGGCGCATCCCCTGGACAACTTCCCACGCCGGTTCTTCTCACGCCTGCGGGTTAGCCCCAAACACCCCCAACAGTGACGGAGATCTCACACCCTCCAGCGGGTATCCCATCAGCCAATAGCAGTCTAGGAGCCACAGGTACGCTCCCTGACGTTGTATAGCCCTCACCCTGGTCGCTGCCGTAGGACATAAACGCCAGGTTAAGGCCGCCTCTCCCCTCACCCTGACCCGCTCCCGTTGGTATCCTTATCCCCCTGGTGACTGACAGGCGGAGGTATCAGGGTTTTGAGTCCTGCCCCTCTGGTGGGGGGAGGCGCAGATGGGAGGCGAGGAGAGAGCGAATAGGGGGCAGGGTTGGGCTTGTGGATGGTGCGCGTTTATGTTAGCGTGGGGCTGCAGAGCTGACCGCAGCCTGTATCCGTGTTTTGTGCTTATGGTCGCACGTCTGGACTGCACCTGGTGGGTTAGTGACAGAGCGGCCTCCAGAGGGCCTTTGAGACAGAGGCAGCGCAGGCGGCAAGAGGAGGTATGATGCCAGGCAAATCGTCGCGCCCTCATCCGACCGGGGGCGATCCTTCCCCCACAGGCTCTCCAACTGACACAGACGCCGGCATGCATCGCGTTTCGAATCCTCTCGATACCGAGGAGTTCAAGCTCACCCTGGGACGGCGGATCAGGACCTTGAGACGACAGCGGGGTTTGACGCTGCACACGGTCGCCACACGGGCCGGCCTCTCGACCGGGCTTTTGTCCCAGATCGAAAGCGGCAGCGTGAGCCCAAGCCTGGCGAGCCTCTGGAAGATCTCGCTGACGCTTGGTGTCAAAATCGGCGACTTCTTTCCCCAAGGGGAGCTGGGCAAGGAATTCGAGCTGGTGCGTGCCCATGAACGCGAGCAAGTGGTGCCCAGCCATGCAGACCCCAACTCCCCGGGCTATTCCTATGATCCCATCGCCTCTTTCGATTTCGCCGGGGATAGGGTTGAGGTCTTTCTGGTCGACGTCGAAGCGCTGTCGCGGGAGGAGGTGCGCTTTTATGCGCACTCTGGCCGGGAGCTCATCTATGTGATCGACGGCAGCGTCGAATTTCTGTCGGAGAAAAACTATCAGGCGACCCTCCATCCCGGCGACATGATCCGGTTTCCCGCCCGTTATCTCCATGGCTGCCGAGGGCTCGAGCACAGCGGCAAACTGCTGGCGATCATGTATTCCTCACCGCATGAGACGCAGGCCGAGGTCACTGAGACGGACCATGCGCTGGAAGACTGATTTTCATCGTACTAAAAATAATCTTGACATTACTGAAAACCCCGTGTTATCGAGGAGGCCATAAGTTGGGTGTGCTTGGCCCGGCGACTGCGTCGCCGTACAGTGCGGCGCTGTGGCCGCATCTCCCGTTGGTGGGGAGTCCCAACGGACGCTGGACACATCTCTCGGCTGCGATAACCAGCGCGCCCGAGCCTGCCGTTCGTCGAGGATGGCTTATCCGCCCGAGCGAACATGGGTGAGGGGCGCGGTCTCGGTGCAACCATGCGAGCAGGGAGGGGAGTGGATATGGTGACCGCGATTCACGATGATATGTTTACCCCTGACGTCATCGCTGATCCCTATACCTATTACGGCCGGCTGCGAGAGGAGGACCCCGTCCATTGGAATGAGCAGTACGAGTTGTGGGTGATCACCCGCCATGACGATGTGGTGTGGCTGACCCGGCATCATGAGTTGTTCTCCTCGGCCGTGTTCAGAAATGATCCGCGGCCGCCGTATCCGGCCATCGACGAGTCGGACCTGGGCTTGTATGAGTATGTGCGGAACTACCAGGCCGATCAATTCATCCAGCACGACCGCCCTGAACATCTGGAGATGCGCAAGGTCGTGCATGGATATTTCACGCCGAAATCCATGGAGACCTGGCGCCCCTTCGTCCAGAACGCCGTCAAAGAACTCCTCGACGCCGCCGAGGCGCAAGGACGCATGGACGTCATGAAGGATCTCGCTACCCCCCTGCCCGTGCTGGTCATCGCCCAGATGATGGGCGTCCCCAAGCAGGATCGGCCCTACGTCCGGCAGCTGGCGGAAAAGCTCCTCTACATCGGCCGCGGCGAGTACCACCGCATGCGACCGCTCACCGAAGGCATGCGCGGCATGATCGAATACGTCTCACCGCTAGTGGAAGAGCGTCTGGTCAACCCTGGGGACGATTTCATCTCCGTGTTAGCCCAGGGCGAGAAAGCCGGGGTCTTCACCCGCCATCAAGTGCTGGTGAACACCTCCCTGCTGCTGCTGGCCGGCCATGAGACCACCATCAACCTGCTCTGCAACGGCACCCTCGCTTTCATCCGCCATCCCGACCAATGGGCGCGACTCAAGCAAGACCCGGCTGGCTGGGCCAAGCGGGCGACGGAGGAGTGCCTGCGCTATGATGCCCCCGTTAAGTCCATTCAGCGCATCGCATCGCAGGATGTCGAGATGCGGGGTAAGCTCTTGCGCAAACACGATCGTATCCGCTGGTTCATCTCCTCCGCCAACCGCGACCCTGAGGTGTTCGCGGAGCCCGACACGTTTGACATCAGCCGCGATCCGAACCCCCACGTGGCCTTTGGCTCGGGGGTGCATCACTGCCTGGGGGCGACGCTGGCGCGCGTCGAAGGCCAAGAGGTCTTCAAGGCCCTGGCCGAGCGTTTCGATCGCCTGCATTTGGAGACGGAGGAGCTGGAGTATCAACCCAGCATCACCTTCCGCTCCCTCAAATCCCTGCCGGTGACCTGGAATTAAGCGCCCCTCGCTCGTCTCGTGTTCCAGGCGCCTGAGGCCCAGCGCGTGGACGTCCGGGCTGTCCCCGCCAGCGGGGCAGCCCGGACGCGTGGTGTTGGATGCGTGCTGCAGACGGAGGAGGGAATATGCTCGCCATGACGGAAGACCTCCTGGCACCGGAGGCGATCGACGATCCCTACACCTATTTTGGCCGGCTCAGGGAGGAGGACCCGATCCACTGGAACGCCCTCTATGAGACCTGGGTGATCACGCGCTACGACGACGTCGTATGGTTCCTACGGCGGCCCGAGCTGTTCTCGTCGGAGATCTTCCTGCGCGACCCCAACCCGCCCTATCCGCCCATCTTGGACGCCGACGAGGAGCTGTATGAATTCAACAAGAAGTATCTGAGCCATTGGTTCATTCGCCGCGATACCCCGGACCACCTCAGAATGCGCGCCGTGGTCCATCCGCATTTCAACCCCAAATACATCGACGGCAGATTCCGCACCATGGTGCGCGAGGTCATCGACGACCTCCTGAGCGAGGTGGAGGCGCAGGGCCGGATGGATGTCCTGCGGGACTTTGCCACGCCGCTTCCCGTCCTGGTGATCGCGCAATGGCTGGGCCTGCCGCAGCAGGACCGGGAGTTCATCCGGCAATTGTCCCGCAACCTGCTGGCCCTCGATCAAGAGAACCCAGACCGCAACCAGGCGGTGCACCAAGCCATCACCACGCTGGTGGACTATCTCAATCCCTTAGTGGAGGAAAGGCTGACGCATCCCCAAGATGACCTGCTCTCCGCCCTGGCACAGGGGGAGAAACAAGGCATCATCGACCGCGATGAGGTCTTGAGCAACTCGCTCTTGCTGCTCGTGGCCGGCCATCAGACCACGATTAACCTCATCGGCAATGGCACCCTGGCTCTGCTGCGTCACCCTAACCGCTGGGAACAGCTCAAGCAGGACCCCTCCCTCATCGTCAAAGCCACGGAGGAGGTGCTGCGCTATGATGGCCCCGTCAAGCGCGCGCCCCGCATCGCCGCCGAGGATGTGGAGGTGCACGGCAAAACCATCCGCAAAGCAGACCGCATACTGCTAGTTCTGTCCGCCGCCAATCGCGATCCCCGGCAGTTCGCCAACCCGGATGCGTTCGACATCACCCGCTATCCCAACCCGCATGTGGCGTTCGGGGGAGGCCCGCATCATTGCCTGGGGTCGACCCTGGCCAGGCTGGAGGGGCAAGAAGCGTTGAAAGCGATCACCCAGCGCTTCGCCCCCTTCCGTGTGGAAACGCCGAGGCTGGAGTACCAGACGTTGTTAAACCTCCGCGGCCTCAAAGCCTTGCCAGTCTCCTGGACCTGAGGAGGTGTCTTATGGCACGACAGGTGAAAGTCTGGGTAGACCACAACCGCTGTGTGGGCAATGCTATGTGCACCCACATCGCTCCGCAGGTGTTCTCGCTCAATAACGACCGGCAGTCGGAAGCCGTCAACCCAGGGGGGGATACGGTGGAGAAGATCTTGGACGCCGCGGAAAATTGCCCGGTCAGCGCCATCTTCGTAGAGGATGCGGAGACGGGCGAGCAGTTGTTTCCCTAAGGGTTCATTTGCCTCACAGATTGTCTCCGAGGTCGGTGCAGCGGTTTCCCGCGGCGCGATGAGGGCTGTTGTCATAGGTATAGGTCGATGGAAGGGCAAAGGCGATGCGATACGACGTGATCGTCATTGGCGCAGGGTCAGCAGGCTGTGTCCTGGCGGCACGGCTATCGGAGGAGGCGCACCGCTCGGTGCTCCTCCTCGAAGCCGGACCGGATTACCCGAATTTCGAGCATCTCCCCGATGACCTCAAGCTGGGCAACAATGTGTGGTTGTCGGCTTACGGACCCCACAACTGGGGCTATGTGGCCACGGTCACCCCGCAGCAAACCCAATTGAAGATCCCGCGCGGCAAGGTGATGGGTGGCTCGAGCGCCATCAATGGGCAGGTCCTTTACCGCGGCATCCCGGAGGACTACGATAACTGGGCCTCCTGGGGCAACGATGAATGGTCTTTCCTCAAAGTCCTGCCCTATTTTCGGAAGATGGAACGGGATCTGGATTTCAGCGGAGATTTTCACGGGTCCAGTGGTCCAGTCCCGGTACGGCGCTACAAGCCAGAGGAGTGGCTACCCCATTCCCTCGCGTTTCACCAGGCCTGCCTGGCCGCCGGTTTCCCCGATGACCTCGACCAAAACCATCCGGAGTCGACAGGCGTCTCCCCCAGAGCGCGCAATACCATCGATGGCATTCGCATCAGTATGGCCTTGGCCTACCTGGATCCGGCGCGTCACCGGCTGAACCTCACCATCAGGGGCAACGTTTTGGCCCGACGCATCGTCTTCGACGGCCGCCGCGCCGTCGGGGTCGAGGTGGAGAGCGGCGGGGAACGCTTCACCGTCGAGGGCGACCAGATCGTGGTGAGCAGCGGCGCCATCGGCTCACCCCACCTGCTGCTGCTCTCTGGCGTTGGCCCAGCCGAGCAACTCCGCCGCGTGGGCGTCGACGTACTCCACGATCTGCCGGGGGTCGGGCAAAATCTGCGCGACCATCCCTCCGCCACCGTGCTCTTCCGCATGGCGGGCGAAAAACCCGATGTGCAGGCTCCATCCATCCAGGTGGGATTGCGCTATACCGTTGAGGGGTCCTATCTGCGCAATGACATGCAGATCACGCCCATCCTGATGACTAGCGAGCATCGTCCAGTGCAGGTCACCATCAATGATGACGACAACTACCTCGGGCTCAGCTGCAGCCTGCAGCTCGCCCTCAGCGCCGGTGAGCTGCGGTTGGTCTCCGCCGATCCCCAGGTGCCGCCGTTGCTGGACTATCGCTACCTCACCCATCCCTTCGACCGCGAGCGCATGCGCAAGGCCATCCGCTTAGCCGTCCGCCTGGGGGCAGAGCCGGCGTTCAAGGATCTGCTCATCGAGCGCGTCTTGCCGGGCGATGCCGATCTGGCGTCGGATGAAGCCCTAGATGACTGGCTGATGCGCAACATCGGTACATCCCATCATGTCTCGGCCACCTGCAAGATGGGGCCAGCCTCCGACCCGATGGCAGTGGTCAATCAGTACGCCCGGGTGCACGGGCTCGAAGGTCTATGGGTGGCCGATGCCTCCATCATGCCGGATTGCATCCGTGCCAACACCAACGCCACGACGATCATGATCGGGGAGCGGGTGGCAGATTTCATCAAAGCGGGGAAGTAGAGGAGGGAGAGGGGATACCATCTCGGGGCTTATCCTGGCTCCCGTGCGCCGGAGGGGAAAGCGATGGATGTGAAGCCGTTCACGATCGAGGTGCCCGATGCCGTCTTGGACGACCTGCGCCGCCGCCTGGAGGCCACCCGTTGGCCTGGCGAGATCCCCGGGTCGGGCTGGGACTATGGCACCAATCTGGGCTACCTGCAGGAGTTAGTGGGATACTGGCGCAGTGGCTTTGATTGGCGAGCGCAGGAGAAGCAGCTCAACGCCTTCCATCATTACACAACTACGGTCGATGGGCTGGGCATTCACTTCATTCACGAGAAAGGCCAAGGCCCAGATCCCATGCCCTTGATCATTACCCACGGCTGGCCCGGATCGTTCTTCGAGATGTACAAACTCATCCCACTGCTCACAGATCCCGGTCGCCACGGCGGCGACCCCGCCGATGCCTTCGACGTGGTGGTGCCGTCCATGCCTGGCTACGGTTTCTCGGATCCCCCCATGCAACGTGGGCTGCATGTTTTCAAGATCGCCGACCTGTGGGCCAAGCTGATGACCCAGAACTTGGGGTACCAACGCTTTGGCGCCCAGGGTGGCGACTGGGGCGCCAGCGTCACCGCCGCTCTGGGGTTTTGGTATCCCACTGCCGTCATCGGTATCCACGTCACCTCCATGACGCGGCCGACGCCGTATCTTGGCCCCGGTTCCAAACCCTTGTCGGCGGCGGAACAAACCTTTCTGGATCAGCGCGATGCCTGGTTGCAGGCCGAAGGGGGCTACTCACATATTCAGGGCACCAAGCCCCAGACCTTGGCCTATGGCCTCAACGACTCGCCGGCGGGGCTGGCGGCCTGGATCGTCGAAAAATATCGTACCTGGAGCGACTGCGACGGCGATGTCGAGCGCCGCTTTACCAAGGACGAACTGCTCACGACCATCACCCTGTATTGGGTGACACAGACCATCAACTCCTCCACTCGGCTGTACTACGAGACCCAGCGCCACCCTTGGATCCTGCAACAGGGCGAGCGCATCGCCGTGCCATCGGCCATGGCTGTCTTCCCCAAGGAGATCAGCCGGCCGCCTCGCGAGTGGGGTGAACGCTCCTTCAACATCCAGCGCTGGACCGAGATGCCGCGCGGCGGCCACTTCGCCGCCCTCGAGGAGCCCGAGCTGCTGGCCGACGATCTGCGGGCCTTCTTCCGCCCGCTGCGGGGCTGAAGCGGGGCCCACGAGCCAGCCGAGCTGATGGGGGACACGCTTGGCCACTGGCCACGGCCTGCACTCCCAAGACGTTCGATTCCTGCCGCGGCGGCTCTGAGCCAGCCATCGAGAGCACAGCAGCGTGCCACACCACCAGGCTGACCCCGGTGCCATATGGGCTCGCCTCTCCAGTGGTGAGCCTCGACGACAACCCGAAAGCCTACGGAGGTGAAACATGCACCAGCAATTCAAGGTCCTGGATAGCGACATCCACATCATCGAGCCGCCGGACTTATGGCCGCGCTACATCGATGCCGAGTTCCGCGACCGGGCCCCGGTCGGCTTGACGGAGTTCTACGGCGATCTGCGGCTGGCCCATCCCGACGGCAGGCCATGGGGACGGGTGACGTACGATGCCAATGCGGCCCTCCGGCGTCAGGGGCACGACTTCGCCCGCAACCAGGAGCGCTGGCGGCCGTTCGAAGAACGTGGCTGGACCGCCAAGGTGCAGCTGGAGGCCATGGACATGGAGGGCATCGACGTCGCCGTCGTCTATCCGTCGCGCGGCTTGTTCGCCCTCACCATTCCCGACATGGATCCCCGGCTGGCCGCCGCCATGGCGCGGGCCTACAACAACTGGCTGTACGATTTCTGCCAGGAGAACCCGGATCGGCTGCTGGGGGCCGGGATGATCTCGCCGTTCGACGTCGACGATGCGGTGGCGGAGGCGCGTCGCTGCATCACCGAACTGGGTTTTCGCGGCGTCTTCCTGCGGCCCAACGAGGTGGGCGGACGCAACTGGCACGATCCCTACTATGAGCCTCTGTGGACCACCCTGGAGGAGCTGCAGGCACCGTTGGGATTCCACGAGGGGGCGGGCTCGCAACTGCGGCAGGTCGGCGAGCAATTCGGCGCCAACATCATGCTGAAGCACGTCTACTGCCATCCGGTGGAGCAGATGCTGGCGGCCGGCAGCTTCTGCGGCGGCGGCATCCTGGAGCGCCACCCCCACCTGCGCGTCGCCTTCCTGGAGGGTAACTGCAGCTGGGTGCCCTTCCTGCTGTGGCGTCTGGACGAGCACTGGGAGCGCCAGGGGGATGTGTACGCCCCCGAGCTGAAGATGCCGCCCAGCGAGTACTTCAAGCGCCAGTGTTTCGTGTCGGTGGAATGCGATGAGGAGCCGGCCAAGTACGTCATCGATTGGCTCGGCGACGACCGGCTGGTCTTCTCCACCGATTTCCCGCACGGCGACTCCAAGTTCCCGCGGGCGGTGGAGTCGTTCCTGCGCTTGCCCATCTCGGAGGAGAGCAAGGGCAAGATCCTGTGGGGCAACTGCGCCCGCTATTACGGCCTGCCCAGCTGACCCCCACTGCGCCCGGGGCGAGAGGTTGCCCCCGCCCCGGGCCTTATTTCCCGCGACCCCGCTGGGGGGCCTCGGCGACGAGTACTTCCCGCTGCCTGTGGGCCTTGGTATCGCTGTCGATAAGGCGCCAGCTGGTACTGATAGGCACTTCCTGCTGCGCCGCCCGTCATCGCTCCCATTCCCTCGAACTGCACTGAGAACAATTCCGCGATGTCTATTCCCCCTCTCCCACCGGGAGAGGGCTGGGGTGAGGGCGCGATTGAGCCAGGGACAAGCACTGACGGTCCTCGCCAGCCATACATCGATCTGAAAACCGCTATAAGTAGTGTTCTATTCTCCCTCGCCTTCCGGGCGAGGACGAGGTGAGGGCCGGCGAGTGCCAACGAGAGCACTTGCAAGGCCGTAGCATACGCTGATGTGAAAACCACTCGAATTTAGGCGCTCGCAGTTCAGCTTGAGACCTCCTATACGGCAAATTAGGAGGCGACTGATGTCTGGAACGCTTGTCTTCGTGTACCATCGATGTTAAATTCTCACTAACTATAATGCGCTAAGTACTCATTCCGACCTGTGATGTGCGAATGTACTCACCCGTGATGGCGACCGACTCGTCTGATTGCAGTATCGTGATGTCGTACCACGAAAGAAGCACCTGAACCCCATGATGAGGGGGTTTCAGAGGGTAGGAGAACAACTGCCTAACCCTGTTGCAGTGCATACGGCATTCAGTTGCTGGGTTGCTATACCTTTGGTAGGTAGATGCTGAAACACCGGTGATGAGCTGATGCCTCCAACCCATGCAGGGAGGTAGCGAATGTAGGCGGTTCCAAGGAGCGCAGGAGCACATCCCCCCGTGAGCAGCAGTGATCCCCACTACCTCGGTCATAGGCAGCGTCTGCGCGAGCGGTTCTTAAAGTCCGGTCTGGAGGGGTTCGCGGACTATGAGGTCGTGGAACTCCTCCTGACCCTGGCCATTCCCCGCTCCGATGTGAAGAACGCCGCCAAGGCGCTGATCGTCCGCTTCGGGAGCCTACGCGGCATCCTGGATGCTTCCATCGAGGAGCTGCAGGCGGTCAACGGCATCGGTTCCGTGGCACCGGTCGCCCTCAAGATCATCCGCGCAGCCGCAACACTCTACCTCCAACAATCTGCAGAACGTACTGACATCACAACAGACTACGAGTCGCTCGCCGCCTTCTGGCGTATGCGGATCGGTGCAAACCCGAATGAAGCATTCGAGGTGGCGTACCTTGACTCGGGGCGTCGTCTGCTCCGTGATGGCGTTGAGCAACTGGAAGAGGGCACCATCGATCGCGCCGCCGTCTATCCGCGCCGCGTCATCGAGTCCGCATTGAAGCGCGGCGCGGCGGCGATCGTGCTCGCCCACAACCATCCGAACGGCGACGTGCTTCCCACGGAGCCGGACAAGCTCTTGACTCGCGCCCTTATCCTAGCAGCCGAGACGGTGCAGCTGAAGATCATCGACCACCTGATCGTTTCTCCAGACGAGGCATTTAGCTTCAAAAAGGCAGGACTGTTATGAGCATCGCCCCCGCCATCCTGGAGCATTTTCCCGATCTGAACCCAGCGCAGCGCAAAGTCATCGGGCATCTCGACGGTCCGCTCCTCGTTGTCGCCGGGCCAGGCTCTGGGAAGACCTATAGCATTGTGCTCCGCGCCCTCAACCTACTCATCCTCGGCAAGGCACTGCCTCGCGAGATTGTGCTCTGTACATTCACCGAGAAGGCCGCCTTCGAGATGCGGGATCGGCTCTCGGCCGCGGCGCAGAAGACCGGATACGGCGGCGATCTCTCAGAGGTGGTGGTATCGACGATCCACAGCCTCTGTAACCGTCTCTTGACGCAGCATCGACACCGGACCGCACTCGGGCATAATTACGAGGCGCTCGACGATCTCACCCAGCTGCTGTTCATCTTCGATCGCTTCGATGAGATCATCGGTCCCGCAGAGAATGGCTACTACCTGGGTCGCTGGAAAACACGGTGGACCGCCATCGAGGGAGCACGAAGCTATTTTGACAAGATCACGGAAGAGCTCATCGAGCCTCAACGCCTGCTCGCCGCCAAAGAGCCGTTCCTCCGTTGTATAGGAAGGGCCTATCTCGCCTACGAAAAGGCGTTGATGGAGAACAATCGCGTCGATTTCGCCCATCTGCAGAGCATGATTTACGCCCTGCTCGCCGACCCCGAGCAGGGTCCTTCGCTGGCGCGCGATCTCCGTTACGTCCTCGTGGACGAGTACCAGGATACGAACTCCGTTCAGGAGCAGCTCCTGCTCAAGCTGACGGAGCGGACGCGCAACCTCTGCGTGGTCGGCGATGAGGATCAGAGCCTGTACCGCTTCCGGGGCGCAACGGTCCGCAACATCCTGGAGTTCCCGACGCGCTTCCCCGATTGCACGGTCGTCAAGCTCACTACGAACTACCGCTCGCACAAGACCATCGTGCAAAAATACGATCGGTGGATGTCGTTTGCTGACTGGTCGAACCCGCGCGGTGTCCCTTTCCGATACGACAAGCAGATCGCCGCCGCCCCTGACAGCGAGCATCCGAACTACCCCGCAGTATTCTGCATCTGGGGCCGTGATGAGCAGGACGAGGCGGGCCGGTTTGCCGATCTAGTGCATTTCCTAAAGGCGAACGGCGTAATCGAAGACTACAGCCAGGTGGCGCTCCTCCTGCATAGCGTTCGCGAGGAGCACAGCGGGCCCTACCTGACGGCCGTCAAGGCGCGTGGGATTCCCACCTTCTGCCCACGGGCTCGGGCCTACTTCGACAATGACGAGATCCGTCTGATGGTTGCCTGCTTCGCGGTGCTCTTCGGCTGGTACGGTGCGGGGCGCGGAGAGGTGGCCGGTACGCTGGCGGAGCTGGCGCGCTATGTCGACGAGGGCATCATGCAGTTAGCAAGAAAATTTGGCCCGCCGCACCCACTCGCCCTGGAGCTTCAGAAGTGGGTCGGTGAGATCGCGGCCTTATCAGAGGGTGGGTCGCTCGACCAGCGGCCGGCAGACTTCTTCTACCGCCTGCTCGCGCTTGAGCCATTCATCAGCGTGGTGCGGAACGAGAACGCCGCCCGCAACCTGGCCATTTTCTCCCAGCTCCTCAACGTCTTTCAAAGCTATTACCACTACACCGTGGTCACGCACCGCAACCGCGAGATCCTGCGTGTCCACCTGTTCAACAGCTTCCTGCGCCTGCTCTACGACGGCGGCATCAACGAGTACGAAGACCCCGACCAGCCCTTCCCAAAGGGCCATATCCAAGTCATGACTATCCACCAAGCCAAAGGCCTGGAGTTCCCGGTTGTGGTGGTCGGCAGTCTGAGCACCCAGCTATCCAGCCCCAAGCAGATCGACCGCGACCTCAGCCCATTCTACCATCGCGCGCCTTTCGAACCCGAGGGCCGGATCACCCTGTTCGACCGCATGCGTCTCCACTACGTGGCCTTCTCACGGCCGCAAAAAGTCCTCGTCCTCACGGCGCACGAATCGCCCAAGGACTACTTCAGACCCATCTGGCAGGGGCTCCCCCAGTGGCCCTACGTGCAGCAAGACCTCTTGGCGGCACAGCGGTTCCAACTGCGTGAGCGGATGCCGGCCAAGCGTGCCTACAGCTTTACCGGCGACCTGAAGATCTACGAGACGTGCCCCCGGCAATACCAGTTCTTCCGTGAGTACGACTTCACCCCCTCGCGATCGGCGGTGATCTTCTTCGGTCTGCTCGTCCATCAGACGATTGAGGAAATCCACCGGATGGCGTTGGACGGCCTGCTCCATACCTTGGACGAGGGGCGTATCCGCGCGCTTTTTGACCGTTGTTTCCAATTCCTGTGCCTGAGTGACGTCCGGCCGATCGGCGACACGGCCAAGGAGGCGGCGTTTCAGCAGGTGATGAACTACTTCCGCCAGAATCACGACGAGATGCAGCGCATCATCCAGACAGAAGTGGACGTCTCCCTGGAGAAGGACGGCTATATCCTGCGAGGCAAAGTCGACCTGCTCATGGGCGGGGATGGCAAGCTGGAGATCCTCGACTTCAAGACTTCGCCGCGCCCCACCGACAGCCCCACCCTCCTCGAAGCCTACGAGCGCCAGCTCTGCACCTACGCACACATTCTGGAGCGCCGCCACGGACGGCATGTGGACCGGCTATTGCTCTACTGGACCAGCGAGCCGCGCAAGGAAGACGCGCTCATGGTTTTGCCCTACGACCATCGCAAGGTCGATGAGGCGGGGCGCTACTTCGACGCGGTGGTGGCGCCCATCAAGGCCAAGGAGTTCGCGGTCAACATGCCGCCGGAACCGGGGATCTGCAAAGAATGCGACTTGCGGATTCTGTGCCATGCAGAAGGAATCCTAAAATGAGCCGTCGCACATATCTCTCAAGGGGCATTGACTACCTTGGTGATCTTGGGGCAAAGTTGCGCGACCTACAGGGATACCGCACCCTCGCGCATGAATTGATCCAGAACGCGGATGATGCCCCGACGGCAAGTTCCATGAGCTTCGACGTCCGCGATGATGCATTGGTCGTCAATAACGATGGTGTCTTCAGCAACTGTCAGCATGTTGAAGACGCTGAGTGCCCGTGGAGACGACAATTCCCATAACCGGCGGTGTGATTTCCATCGTTTCCGGCTGATCTTCTCGGGTGATAAGCGCGGCGAATCTGGCACGACAGGCGCGTTTGGCATCGGCTTCATCGCTGTATACCAAGTGACTGATACCCCAGAGCTGATCTCGTCTGGGCTCCACTGGATTCTCCACGAGGAAAGGCCCGAACACGAACGTATCGAGGTGTGCTCTGGTTGCTTGAAGTGCAATCAGCCTAGTCGGCCCGGAACGCGATTCATCCTCCCCTGGGCGCGGAATCCGGACTCGGAGCTCCGTCGATCACTTCGCGCCGAGGTAGTACCACCCGAGGGACCGCAGCAAATGCTAGAACAGTTGAGGAACATAATACCAGTCGCCATGCTGTTCCTCAAACGGTTGCGCCGTATCGAAATCAAGCGTAACCGGCGCACGATTCGTGTGCTTCAACGCTTGGACGAGGGCGACGATCTTATCCTGAGCGACGGCAAACCCGAGAATGATCGCATTTGGCATATCGTGCGCGGCGAATTCTCGCTTGCTGCTAGTAGCTTGCGTGAAAAGCATCCGGGTCGTATTGAAGACAAACGGGAGGCCCATATCGCACTGGCCATCCCTGCAAACGGGTATGAGGCGGGACTGCTTTGTGCCTGCCTACCAACCGAGCATGACGTTGGGCTCCCCTTCCACCTCAACGCGGATTTCTTTACGACGAACGATCGAAAGCGCATCATCTTCTCAGGAGACTATCAGACGGAATGGAATCGGGAAGCCCTTCGCGCGGCAGCCCGGGCGCTCGCCGAAGCGCTCGACCGACTTCCCGACCTGCTAGGCCGCCAGCGACTCTGGGAATTACTGACTATCCTCCAAGAGATATACAAGAAAGCCAGCGAGGGTCGGAGCGAACAAGTGTTGGGCGAATTCTGGAACCTAGTCGCGCCCAAGTTGCGGACGGCCGCCATCATTCCTACCACTAAAAGTAACTGGACCACCGCTGGCAAGGCGCGCCTATTGCTCCAGCAGAACGAGTCAAATGCTATCGGTGTTCTGGAATATCTTGGGATCCCAGTCGTCCACGAAGAGCTCCGCCCGTATCAAAACTTGCTTCGATCTGAGCAAGTGGGTGTGGATGTCCTTGATGTAAGGACGGTCTGCACAGCTCTCGCTGATCGTGGGCTGAACCGGCGTGTAAAACTGAGCGAACTGCCCCGAGGCCTGGCCAGCAGATCGAACCTCACGGCTTTGTGGGCAGAGATCGCCATCCTGCTGCAACGGCAGCAGCGTACGGCAAGGGCAAGGGCAGAGGACGAGGATCACCTTCGCGAAATAGCATTGGCGCCAGGGCGGGACGGTGCTCTCTGGCCGTGTAATGAGATCTATCATGCAGATCATGCGACGATTGCCCTGTTCGAGTCTCTAGGCGTGGGCATCCCGTTCGTAGCGAGTGACGGGGAGTTTCAGTCACTTGAGATTCTATGCAGGACTTTCGACGCCGCAACGGCCATTCAGGAACTATCTCAAATCGATGCTGAAAAGTTGGGAAGTCTTTGGAAGGACAAGCGTCTTCCTCTGAAGCAGCTCTTCGCGTGGTTTGATAATCGTCGCCAGGAGGTTCTTGATGACCCATACCTGAAACATAAGTTGGCCGCATTGCCGTTGTTCCCGAGTGCGGCAGGAAAATTGTTGCCGCTAAAATCGCTGGCTCTTCCGGGTAACTTCACTGACCCACTTGGGCTTATAGACCTCGTCGACTTGGGCGTGATTGGGAGTTGTTACGAGCTCCTACGGGGTCTTGGCATGGATGAACTTGATTTTTCCACCTATGTATGCCGGAGGCTACCCGCAGCACTCGCTGGTGAGAACGTTCCAGGGCATAAACGCCGCGCCGCTACCCTACTGCTTGCTCGTCGTGCCGGTGAATTGAAGGACAGCGAGGAAGCTCGACATGCGTTGAGTTCTTCACTGGTGGTGGAGTGTACGGATGGTGCCTTCCGCCGGGCGCAAGAGTGCCATTTCGATAACGATTCTGTGCGAGACTGTCTTGGTAAAAGAGCGTACATCGCGCTTCTTCCCAAGGGCCATGAGTCAGCGGTTCGAGACCTCTACCTGTGGCTGGGTGTCGCAGCCGAGCCACGTCTCGGCAGTATCGTCGATCGGGTGCGCGACTTAGCGTCCGAACCTTATTCAGCATCTGGGGGTCAACACATCGCAAGAATTGTTGCGCACCTCAGTGAACGCGTCAAAGGCAGCGGTGATGATTTCCCGGAGTTGGATCCCCTGAAGAGCCTCAAATGGCTGCCGGCCCGTGGCAAGGTTGATCGCTGGTATGCGCCACATGAATTATATGCTGTGTATCAGGATTATCTCTTCGAAACACAAGCTTTGTTCCTGGACCTGCCTCGCAACATCCAAAATTCAGGCACGTTCCTCCTGGAGTACCTCGGCGTCCATCGCACACCGGAGACTAGGCTTGTAGTCAAGCACCTGCTGTACCGCGCTGAACAGCAGCAGGCCATTCACGCAGAGGTATATCGATTCCTGAATGACAGATCTAACGATCCTACCCTTAGCCCGCTAAAGGGCAAGAAATCTCTATGGCTCGGCGATGCCTACTATTCCCCGAATGAAGTATTTTGGGGGGAGCACTTTTTCGGTCGATATCGCCGCCGGCTGGGGGATGAGCTTCGGCAGTACACGGCTCTTATGAACCAACTCGGAGTCCGCGAAACACCGACTTGGGAAGATGCCATGAGCGTGCTCCGCGAGATAGCGACAGAATTTGGGTCTCAGAAGAAGCCTCTGGACGATGAAGCGCATGCGATACTCATGGCATGCTGGCGCATTCTCGATAGGGCAATTAACGAGCCACGAGTCCGAGGAGAAATTCAGGATCTCCGATTTGTGAAGTGTGTTCCCAACCGCGATCGCATGCTCTTCCCGCCTGAATGGATGTTCTTTGAGAACAGAGCGGGCTTGCGGCTAAGTTCGGTGAGCCCCTTAGAGCAAATGTCATCCAACGTCCGCTCGATGCGGACAGCGCTCTTGGTGTAGCCGGGGTTTCGGGCACTCGGAGCAGCCGTGAAGGTTGAGCTACTGGAGTGCATCGATCCAAAAGACGACCAGGCGATGAGCGAAAGAATTCGGGCCCGCAGGAACGAGATCGCACGTGTGTTGCCAGGAGACGAGTCAGGGCATAGCTTGGCTCATCTCCTTGAACGGCTGGAAAGTGTCCGGTGTCAGAAAGCCACGTCGATTAAAATCAGGTATCATCTGCAAGCTTTCAATCGTGCTTGGCTAAGCCGGGAGGAGCTGGTTCCTGCACTGTTTCTACCTCATCAGGATGCGTTATTGTTCACCTGGGCTGACAATAGGGAGCCCTGGGCAGCAATAGCGCGAGAATTGGCCATCGCGCTGTATCCCGAGGAGGACCCAGGACGGCTCGCGGCTGGCCTCAAGGAAGCAATCGCTCCAGCATCCGCTGATGAGGCTTCAGCGATCCTGGATGAACTGGGTTTTGCGCGATTGGATATCACTGGCGCACCAGCGAATATGACCAGCAAAACCGCTAGCTCACTAGGCGCAGAGGGGCCAATTGAAATCGGCCCTCCGCCGATGGGGACATCGGAGCTCGTAACTGAGGGGCCTGATGTATTCACCCCTCAGGAAGCTGTAGAGCGACTCTTGGGGAAAAACGCACCGCGCCCGACACCGTGTGCGCCGGAATTAGACATCACAGAACGCCAAACCTCCGTTGGTGCGCATAGCGAGGGCAGCGGAACTAGCCGGGAGAGTAGCGCGCATATTGCTGGTGGTGAGGCGTCCGGCTCCCGTGGTAGCAAGACCGGCCCGAGACATACTGCCACGAATAAACGGACCCCTGGTCCTCCAGGCAGCCGGCCGTTCATCTCCTATATTGCTGCGCACCCGGATGAGGAAGAGCCGGACTTGGATGGGCTAGATCAACAGGCACGAATGGAGCTGGCGGAAAAGGCAATCGCACTAATTCTAACACTAGAGTCGCGATTGCAGCGTACCCACACTCACAACCCCGGTTTCGACTTATTTGAGGCCGGCCAGAACGGCCAGCCAATTCGCTGGATAGAAGTGAAAGCCATGAGAGGCGAATTGCGAGACCGGCCTGTGGGGCTGTCACGTACGCAATTCGAATACGCGCAAAAGCACGGCGAGGCATACTGGCTCTATGTCGTCGAGTACGCCGGCGATGAGAAACGCGCGCGCATCGTGTGTATTCAGAACCCAGCGGGTAAGGCACGTACCTTTACCTTCGACCATGGATGGCTCGCAGTGGCTGAACGCGTTGGCGGTAATGCTTCTCCTGTGGACTAAGGAAAATCATTATGACCTCCGCCGATCTCAAGATCCTCATCCAAGAAGGCGAAGGCACAACGCTGGAATTCAAGGAAGGGCTGTCCTCGTCTTTCGCCCGCGAGTTGGTAGCCCTGGCGAATACCATCGGGGGCAAGATCCTGCTCGGGGTGCGCGACGACGGTACGGTCGTGGGTGTGCAGGACTCGAACCAGTTACGTGCTCGCATTCAGGACATCGCGCGCAATTGCGATCCGCCGGTGCATGTTGTCGTGGAGCCCGTGGGTAAGGTGCTCGTCGTGCACGTGCGGGAAAGCGCCGCCAAGCCAGTTCAGTGCAGTGACGGTTTCTTCTGGCGGCAGGGAGCAGTAACGCAGAAGCTCTCACGCGACGAGATCCGCGACTTCTTCCGCGCCGAGGGCGCCATTCGCTTTGACCTCTCGCCCTGCCCGCGCTTCCGTTATCCGCAGGATTTCGACCAGCAGAAGTATGCCGCATGGTTGGCACTTTCTGGCATCAGTGGGCGACCGCGAACTGAAGACGTGCTGGTCAACATCGAGGCAGCCGAGCGCTCGGGCGGCAAGCTCCTCTTCCGCAATGCCGGTGTGCTGTTCTTCGCCAAGGAGCCGCGCCGATTCTTCCACCAAGCATATATCACCTGTTTGCTCTTCAAGGGCAACGAGAAGGTCCATGTGCTGGACCGCAAGGACTTCGCCGGTGGCATCGTCGCCGACATCGAGGACGCTCTGCGCTTCATCGAGCGCAACACCCGCACCGCTTACCGCATCGAAGGGTTGCGCCGGGAGGACATTCCCGAGTACCCGATGAAGGCCCTACGCGAGGCGATCACCAACGCTGTGATGCATCGCGACTGGTTCATTGAGGGGGCCAACGTCTTCATAGAGATCTACAGCGATCGCATCGAGGTCTCCAGTCCTGGTGGCCTACCGAAGGGAATGACACCCGCCGACCTTGGCCACAAGAGCATCCGCCGCAACGCCTTGATCGCTGACTTGCTGCATCGCATCGCCTTCATTGAGAAGGCCGGCACCGGCATCCAGCGCATCCATGATGAGGCCCGCGCCCAGGGCTGCCCCGAGCCAAAGTTTGAGGTCACCGGCTTCTTCACTGTCATCTTCCGGCCGAACCCCGAGGTGCGTGCGCAGGCGGAGGCGCAGGAGAGCGGTCAAGTCACCGAACAAGTAGGCACCAAGTTGGCACTAAGTCGGCACCAAGTCGAGATCCTGGCCAAGTGCAGGGAGGACCAGCCGCTTGTCACCTTGCTTGCGGTGACCGGCCGATCGGATCGCACCAAGTTCAGGACCCAAGTGCTCGGCCCGTTGCTTGCCGAGGGACTCCTGGAGATGACCATTCCCGATAAGCCGCGTAGCAGCAATCAGCGTTACCGCTTGACTGTCAAGGGGCGTGAGGTGTTGCAAGCCCAGAAGGCGAACTCGTAAGCATGACCAAGCTCAAGATATCCAGGACGGAGTCGGTATGGCCTGGCACGTACAATGAGAACGGCATGCCGCAGGAGGTGCCGAAGAGCCGCCTCCCCCTCCAAGTCATCGGGGCCATTAATGAGGGCTGCGCCGCACGCGAGGCGAAGAAGGGCGACCTAGAGGACAAAGCCGCATCGACAACGGCTCGGCATTAGGAATGCGTTGGGCTTCCCCTACCTTTGCGAGGACACCCGTATGGCTACAAGTAGATTGCTGAGACAGCTCATTAAGTCGGGAGTGGAAGGCAATTTGGAAGCATTTCGCGCCGCGTCGGAAGCGGTCATCAGGGAGGAGCGGCAGAAGCAGCACCATTTACTGGCAAACGATCTCGAGCGCCTGCTCTACGGGCGGGCAAGAGAGATAGGCCGTTTACCACCGCATCCGCTCGAAAAGGCCCCAGTGGATCGGGAACGCAACCTCGCCTTGCTCGAACTCCGTGAGCCTGTCCGTCGTCTGGAAGATGTCATCCTCTCGGATGAGACGCGCTCTGCCCTGGAAGAAGTACTGCAGGAACACCATCAGCAGGAGCGGCTGCTGAGCTACGGCCTGCGCCCAGCCGACCGCCTGCTGTTCTACGGCCCGCCTGGGTGCGGGAAGACGCTGACCGCCGAGGTCGTGGCGTCGGAGTTGGGCTTGCCGTTCGCCGTCGTACGCGTTGATGCAGTGGTGTCCTCCTATCTTGGCGAGACGGCTGCGAATCTACGCAAGGTCTTCGACTTCGCCGCTGCTAACGCGGCTGTCGTTCTGTTCGACGAGTTCGACACGCTCGCCAAAGAGCGCGCTGACAAGTCGGAACATGGCGAGCTACGTCGCGTGGTCAATGCAGTGCTTCAGATGATGGATGCCTATGTTGGCCGCAGTGTGCTGATCGCGGCCACCAACCACGAGACCATTCTCGACCCTGCGGTATGGCGGCGGTTTGAAGAGGTGCTGTTGTTCGAGCCACCGAACCTTGAGCAACTGCGACGGCTACTTTCGCTGAAACTGCGAGGCGTGCGACGGGAGTTTGAGGTCAAGGATGCATGCGTTACTGGGTTGTTCAAAGGAATGACACATGCCGATGTCGAACGCGTGCTGCGGCGCGCCATTAAAGACATGGTGCTTGCGGGTCAAGAGTTCTTGACCGTGCGGCACCTGGAAACCGCGGTGCGCCGGGAGAGGCCGCGCCGGACTCGGCAGCGGGAGAAGTAAAGCGTGCCGGAAAGCTACCCACACTTGCAGTTGATTCGTGAGCAGCCAGTCAATCCCCGTCGTCCGCGACGGGCACACATTCGAGTCTTGGAACCCGACGACGTGCGGACCTTCGCGGCCCAACTGCGGCAAAGCCTTCAGGCCGCGCAAGAACAGGCAGCCCAGGACCTCGGCGGTTTCGATGCCCGGCGTCTAATCAAGCTGGAACTGAGTACGCCGCTCGATCCGGCCGAGTTTCAGCGCATCTCGCGAGAGATCGAAATCGTCAGCCAAGAAGATGGAATGGTGGTCCTGGCATTCGCCACGGAGGAAGCCCTGGCCCAATTCGAGGCTAGGTTAACAACGCTTGCTGCAGGTGGCAGGCCGACGTATCGAAATCTGCTATACGCGCTCAGGGGTTTCGACCGCTGGACGGAAGAGGACCGTACCGGATGGGCTCTCAAGCAAGAAGGCTGGCCCAACGAGAGCCCCTTTATGCTCGATGTGGAGCTTTGGCCCCTCGCACTCGACATCGAGCCCGATCGCAACTGGCAGGCCTTTGAGGCCTGGCTGCGTCAGCAGGGAATCGAGAAGCTCGACGCGGTCAGACAGCCCGAACTGATGCTTTACCGTGTGCGCGCCACCCTTGATCAGGCCGCTATGCTGCTGCGCCATCGGGATGTGCGCACAGTGGATCTTCCCCCGCGCCATGGCCTTGAGATTTCGGTGTTGCAAACGGACAGCCAAAACCTCCCGGCGGTGCCGGAGCCACCACCGGGCGCGCCCGGTGTCGTCGTCCTCGACAGCGGCCTTGCAACAGGACATCCGCTGCTCGTTTCCGCAGTCGGCGATGCGCAGAGCTTCCTTCCCGGTGTGGGTATTACAGACGACCACGGCCATGGCACCCACGTGGCCGGCATTGCGCTGTATGGCGACGTCGAAACCGCGCTTCAAGCTGGGACATTCGTTCCAACGCTGCGTCTGTTCAGCGGGCGTATTCTCGACGCAAATAATACCAACGACTCTCGGCTCATCGAAAACCAGGTAGACCAGGCAGTGCGCTACTTCTACCGCGAGTACAGCTGCCGCATCTTCAATTTATCCTACGGCGATAAGCGAAAGCCCTACGACGGCCGCCACGTGCGGGGGCTTGCGGTGACTCTCGACGCGCTCGCCCGTGAGTTGGGTGTGCTGTTCCTGGTGCCGACCGGCAACTTCGAGGGCACGGACACCTTGCCTGCTGACTGGCGGTCTGAGTACCCTCGTTACTTGCTGCGGCCGGAAGCCGCTCTGATCGATCCAGCGCCAGCGCTCAATGCGTTGACCGTTGGCAGCCTCGCCCGCTGGGATGCCACGTTCAACGCACAGCGTTACCGGAACGACCCGGGTGAGCAACCGATCGCCCGCCGTGATCAGCCCTCGCCGTTCACACGCTCGGGTCCATCCGTGGGCAGGGCAATCAAGCCAGAGCTTGTGGCGTATGGTGGCAACTGGGCAGTAAACGTACGGACGGCCAACCAGTGGATCGTGAGGCAAGGTCTGGGCGAGCTTTCCACGGGCAAGGATTTTGTCTCTGGTCGCTTCCTTGCTGAACAGGCCGGAACGAGCTTTGCTGTGCCGCACGTGGCCTATCTGGCAGTACGTATTCTTGCGGAGCACCCCGAGGCTGACACCAACCTGCTACGCGCTTTGCTCGTTGCCCATGCGCGCTGGCCCGCCCCCTGTGAGGAGCTGCTCCCCGACAAGGACGAGCGTCTGCGCTTGTGCGGTTATGGCAAAGTGGAAGATACCGCGCTCGAACGTTCTACGGAGCAAGAGGTTACCTTAATCGCAAGGGATGCCATCCCGGATCGCTGCCATCATTTCTATGAAATTCCACTGCCCGAAAGTCTGCTCGAGGGCCGACAGCGTACGCGTGAGATCACGGTCGCGCTGGCCTACAGCCCTGCGGTGCGCACCACACGAATCACCTACAAGAGCTGTCAAATGGAGTTTCGCCTCGTGCGGGACGACTCTATCGACTATGTGACGCGGATGTTCAATGCCGCAACGTCGCGCGAGGAGTACCAGCGTATCCCTGAGCTCCCAGGTGCCCACATTGGCCCGAGGAATCGCGGCGCGGCCACGATGCAGGCTGATACATGGGCCTTTCGTCGCGTCAATGCCCGAGGGCGAGCGCAGCGCCTCTTCATTGTCGTGACGCGCATCGACGAGGCTTGGGGGCGCGAATTGACGCTGATACAGGAACCTTACGCGCTTGTTGTAGTGCTGCGTGACCGCGAGAACGCAGAAGCACGGCTGTACACTCAGATCCAAGCACGGCTGCGCGCTCGTGTGCAAGCGCGGGCGCGGCTCTGAGTTTCACCGGAGGCACGATAAGCGATGGCCAAGATCGAGATCACCCGGACGGAGTTGGTGTGGCCCGGCAAGTACAACGAGGACGGCACGCGCAAGGAGGTGCCCAAGGTCAGCCTGCCCTTTCAGGTCATCGAGACCATTAACGAGAGCCGCGCCACTCGGGAGGCGAAGAAGGGCGGCACGCAGACGACGCTCTTCGACGTCTGGGAGGGCAAGGAAGGCGATACTTTCGAGGAGGGCTGGAGGAACAAGCTCATCTGGGGCGATAACCTGCTGGTGATGGGCTCGCTGCTGGAGAAGTTCGCAGGCAAGATTGATCTGATCTACATCGACCCGCCCTTCGCGACGGGCGCGGATTTCTCGTTTGCAGCGCTGGTGGGCGAGACCGAGATCTCTCTTGAAAAAGACGCTTCCCTCATCGAGGAGAAGGCGTACCGGGACACCTGGGGTCGTGGCCTCATGTCCTACCTGCAGATGATGCATGAGCGGCTAATACTGATGCGTGAGTTACTCAGTGAGAGAGGGAGCATATACGTTCATGCTGGGCCGAACGTGAGCGCATACATTCGCTTGATCATGTGGGATGTTTTCGGCGACACATTAAACGGCAATATTATATGGCAAAGAACAAGTGCGCATGGAGATTCGAAGTGGTGGGGTATCATTAACGATGATATTCTTTTCCACACAAAAAGTATTGACTACATCTGGAATCCAGTAAAGAGGCCTTTCACAGAGGACTATATAAGGTCTCATTATGGCCTAGTGGAAGAGGCTACAGGGAGACGGTTTTCAGCTAGCAGTTTGACTGCTGCGGGAGTAAGAAGAGGTGAAACGGGAAAGCCTTGGCGTGGCTTCGACCCGAATACTATTGGCCGTCATTGGGCCAAGCTGCCATCAGAAATGGAAGAGCTGGACAAGCAAGGGAGAATCTATTGGCCAAAGAAGGATGGTGGCTGGCCGCGTGAGAAGCTTTACCTGGATGAACGGGAAGGTAGAGCGGTCGCAAACATCTGGGATGATATTCCTCCGGTGAACAGCCAGGCGAAAGAAGACACTGGCTACGACACTCAGAAGCCGGAAGCCCTCCTCGAGCGAATCATAAAAGCCTCTTCAAACGAAGGGGATCTTATTGCTGACTTCTTCTGCGGCTCCGGAACCACACTTGCGGTGGCCGAAAAGCTCGGCCGTCGCTGGATCGGCTGTGACCTCGGTCGCTGGGCCATCCATGTCACCCGCAAGCGGCTACTCGGCATCGAGAACTGTAAACCCTTCGAAGTCCTGAACCTCGGGAAGTATGAGCGCCAGTACTGGCAGGGCGTGACCTTCGGGGATGCGAAGGGCAAGCCGCACACCGAGCGGGCTCTGTACGAGTACCTGGCCTTTATCCTGAAGCTCTATGGCGCGCAGCCTGTGCCGGGGTTGATGCACCTGCACGGTAAGAAGGGAAAAGCGCTCGTGCACATCGGCGCAGTGGACGCGCCGGTGACCATCGGCGAGATCGATGCCGCGGTTGACGAATGTGTTCAACTCAGGCAGGGTGAATTGCACGTCCTCGGCTGGGAGTGGGAGATGGGCCTCTATGATCTAATGGTGGAGGCCGCGAAGAAGAAGGGCGTGAAGTTGCTGCTCCTGCAGATCCCGCGTGAGGTTATGGAGCAGCAGGCGGTGGACAAGGGCGACGTGCGCTTCTTCGAGCTGGCCTACCTGGAGGTAGAGGTTAGGCAGCCGAAGAACCTGACCGTGCAGGTCGCGCTCAAGGATTTCATGATCCCCAATACCGAGCTGATCCCCGAGGAGGTCCGCAGCAAGGTCAGGAAGTGGTCGGACTACATCGACTACTGGGCGGTGGACTGGGACTTCCAAAACGACACGTTCATGCAGGGCTGGGTGGCGTATCGCACCCGCAAGGAGCGCAAGCTGGCGCTCGCCTCCGACCCACACACCTACGAAAAGGCGGGTAGGGTCCGCATCCTCGTCAAGGTGATCGACATCTTCGGCAACGACACCACGCAGGCGTTCGATGTGGAGGTGAAGTAGCCATGGCGCGCGCGGTCATCGCCTACGACAAGGACCTCCCCGAGATCCCCGGCCGCTTGCCGTGGGAGAAACCCACCTCCTACCTGGTGAAGGACGAAACCGCCCCGACCGGCTGGCGCGAGGAGACCTCCGGCCGTCGACCGAGCCTCTTGCTGCTGGTGCCCAGCATCCGCAATGCCGTCGACCAGTGGCGGGAGTCCAGCTACCCCGGCGCGTCGGACGTCACCCGGCGGCTGTTCGAATATTGGTTCGAGGAGGACCACGAGGTCGCCGGGTTCCCCATCCCTTTCCGCTACTACTTCTGCCAGCGCGAAGCGATCGAGACGCTTGTTTGGCTGGTCGAGATCGCGGGCATCGTGGACGCGCAGAAGCTGATTCAGTCTTACGCCACGATCTTTAACAAGGATCTGTTCACCAAGAGCATCATCTTTCAGACCACGATGGATGGCCGGCGTCAGATCCGCCGCTATGTCCCCGAGCTGGAGGCCGAGGGCGTGCAGGACCTTCCCCCCGAGAACCTGCGGCGCTTCGCCTTCAAGATGGCCACCGGCTCCGGGAAGACCTGGGTCATGGCCATGGCGATGGTCTGGTCCCTCTTCCATAAGAAGCGCGTGCCGGACTCTGATCTGTCCACGAACTTTCTGATCGTGGCGCCCAACGTCATCGTTTACCAACGTCTGGAGAAGGATTTGGCCAGCAACCGAATTTTCTACGAATTGCCGCTGATCCCGCCGGAGTGGCGCGGTGCGTTCGCCCAGAAGGTGATCCTCCGAGGCGAGGCCACCGAGCCCGATCCCTCCGGCAATCTGTTTCTGACCAACATTCACCAGCTCTACGAGTCACGCGACCAGGAATGGACGCCGCAAAATGCGGTCGAGGCGCTCCTCGGCAAAAGGCCCGCCCAGGACCTCGCGGCGTCCGGCCAGCGCTCGATGCTGGAGCGGGTGAAGTCGCTCAAGGATCTGGTGGTGCTCAACGACGAGGCGCACCATGTGCACGACGAGGATCTGGCCTGGAGCCAGTCGCTCCTCGCCATCCATAGGGCGCTGCCCACGGGGCTCTCGCTCTGGCTCGACTTCTCTGCCACGCCCAAGGACCAGAACGGCATGTATTTCCCCTGGACGGTCTGCGACTACCCGATGGCGCAGGCGGTGGAGGATCGCATCGTCAAAGCGCCGCTGATCGTCACCAAGGAGAATGATCCCAAGCGCCCTGCCCAGGACCCCGATCGCATCACCAAGGAGAACGTCGCCGAGAAGTATGGCTACTGGCTGCACGCCGCTGTGCAGCGCTGGAAGGAACACTGGAGCGTCTATCGCAAGCTCGGGACCAAGCCGGTGCTCTTCATCATGGCCGAGAAGAACATCTACGCCGACGCCCTGGGCGAGTATCTCCGGAACACCAAGGAATTCGGCTTCAAGGACTCCGAGGTCCTGGTCATCCACACCGACTCCGCGGGAGAAATCACCAAGAAGGACCTCGAAAAGGCGCGTGAGGTGGCGCGCGACATCGACCAGGCCGACAACCGGGTCAAGGCGATCGTCAGCGTCATGATGCTCCGTGAGGGTTGGGACGTGCGCAACGTCACCGTGGTGTTGGGGCTACGCCCTTTCAGCGCCAAGGCCGAGATCCTCCCCGAGCAGGTCATCGGCCGCGGGCTCCGACGGATGATGCAGGTCAGCCCCGACCGCACCCAAACGCTGGAGGTGCTCGGCACCCAGAATTTATTGAAGGTCCTGAGGGAGCAGCTCGAAGCCGAGGGCGTCGGTGTCGCCACCACCGCGTCCGATCCCCCCAAGGCGGTCATTATCGAGCCGATCCTGGAACGGTCGGCCTTCGACATCGCCATTCCCATCACCAAGCCGCGCCTCGAACACAACATCCGGAAGCTGTCGGACCTGAGAGTCGAGGCTCTGGAGCCAATCTTCGAGCAGGAGGACCTGGCCGAGGTCTTCCGCGTCAGGCTCAAGCTCGAGTTCGTCACCACGCAAACGGAGGTGCACCAGGCCGAGATCGGCGCCAGCGAGCTGCCGCCTCCCCAGGAATTGCTGGGCTCGATCACCAACAAGGTGATCGATCGTGCCAAGCTCCCCAACCGTTTTGCCGAGCTCTACCCGGTGGTGAAGGTCTATGTGGCCAGCCGTTGCTTCGGACGCGCCGTCGACCTCGAGAGCGAGAATATCCGCTCCCACCTGTCGCGCCTGGAGATTCAGGAAGGCATCGCCAAATACCTGGCCCGCAAGATCTCCGAGCTGACAGTTGAGCGGCGCGCCATCGAGTTCGCGAACGCCGACTTCCAGTTGTCGGAGACCAAGCCGTTCAGCTGGCGCAGGAACCTCCCCCCGCTCGTGGCTGACAAGACCGTCTTCAACTATGTCGCGACCTACAACGACTTCGAACGGCGCTTCGCGCAGTTCCTGGACCAGGCGCCCGATGTGCTCCGCTTCGCATCCCTTGGCACGACCGAACAGGGCGAGTCTGGCACGCAGTTCCGTGTGGATTATCTCAAGCCGAGCGGTGCCATCGGCTTCTATCACCCCGACTGGGTTGCGGTGCAACGCGTGGGCGGGGCCGAAGTCAACTGGATCATCGAGACGAAAGGTCGCGTCTGGGAGGGCACAACCGCCAAGGACGACGCCATACGCGATTGGTGTGCACGGATCAGCGACAGCACCGGGCACGTATGGCGATTCGTGCGCGTGAACCAGAAAGAGTTCAATACGGCGAATCCAACCAGACTTGCGGATCTGGTTCTGTGATGGAGATTTGGGCGAACCGTGGACGTTTATACGATCATCCGCACCTCATCGGACACTGCCGAGTGTGACCCTATTGTTCTCCGCGAAACGTCGACCACTCGCTTATTGTTTAAGAGCGTGTTTAAAAAGTTTCCACTAGGTAAGTGCCATATAGTAAGATTGGGGCATGGAACCCCGAAAACCCTATCCCACAGACTTAACCGACAAAGAATGGGCATGCATCGAACCCTATATCCCCA